>Ga0207157_1001_pt1 | contig 34495 bp, 40 predicted proteins | sample Alteio_BWMinHeat_25_FD_153508 | JGI IMG/M metagenome (GOLD analysis project Ga0207157, IMG submission 153508) | Enriched cells from forest soil in Barre Woods Harvard Forest LTER site, Petersham, Massachusetts, United States -... | ecosystem: Environmental > Terrestrial > Soil > Temperate forest >...
GATTTATGGGATCCACAGAGTCCGTGCACTAAGATGACTGTCGGGTCTTCTTTTTTCCACTCTCGCGGAGTGGTGATTTCGAGGGAGATTTGGTCTCCGTCGGGAAGTCTCACAAGTTTTTGATCTGAAGGGGGTTCGAAGAGAAAATTGAAGAATGAATTGAAAAAGGTTTGCTGGTGGGGGTCGTTGAGAAAGGGAAAAGGCTCAAAAGGAAGTTCTTCGCTCACACCTCCTTTTTAATATTATTAAAGATAAAAATCAACATTAACTAATTTCGTCCAGCCGCAAATGGAAAACCTTTAGTTGCTGGTATCTCATAATAAAGAACCAACGATTCTTCCCCAGGATTCCTACTTCCCAACCCTGCATGAGACAAATGACAAAAATGAATCCCAAGACGCCTGTAATCGTCGAATTGGTATCCCAGCTCAATGCCACTTCGAAACTCGAGCGGATAGCCTAAGTTCTTCCCCGATCCTTGCCAATAAAAACCGGCACAAAACCCAGGCGCAATCACCAAATGATCCCAAAAAACAAAGTCGAAATCAACTCCTCCTGACAAATACCCCGATCCCAGTGCGCTCGCCATCACACCGACCACAGGCCTTACTGCAAACACAGGGGAGCGGATCCAATTCGGATGGAACCGATACTCTACTTCAAATTCCCACGTCCTGTGATGATTGCGATAAAAATCAAACGCTCCCATTGCAAATAAAACCGTGGGCGGCGGCGGCGGACAGGCAGTTGCATTCATGAGAGATGGTGCTGGATCATATAATTGATGAGTCCTCCTGCGAGGAGCACCTCTCGTTCATGGGAAGTCAAAGGACATTTCGCAAGGAACTCTTTGTTTTTTGTCTGATTTTTGACATGAAAGTCTTTGCCTTGCCGGATGGTCTCGATGATCCCATCGAGTACCAACACATCGTCCCGATCGATCCCCTTCCAATCATGTTCGTTTGAAAATACCAGGGGGAGAATCCCGAAGTTGATCAGATTGCTCCGATGGATCCGGGCGTAGCTCTTGGCGATCACCGCTCGCACCCCGAGAAAGCTCGGTGCGAGGGCAGCGTGTTCTCGGCTCGATCCTTGCCCATAATTGGAGCCGGCTACGAGAAAGGAGCCACTCTTTTGGTATTTCATCGCCCGGTTATGAAAGTGTTCATCGATCGTGCTGAAGGTGAATTTGCTGATTTCTGGGATGTTGCTTCTGAAGGGAAGAACCTTCGACCCAGCCGGAGAGATTTCGTCTGTGGAGATATTATTCTCGAGTTTCAAGAGAACAGGCCCTTCCACGTAGGTTTTGAGAGGCTCCGTGGGAGGAAGAGGCTGGATGTTCGGCCCTCGGATCACTTCAACACTGCCGCCATCTGCCGGAGGAGGAAAAACCATGTCAGTGTTGATGAGAATATCCGTGGGCTCTTGGTAACGGGGATATTTGAGAGCGAGTTTCTTTTCGAGATCGCGCGGATCGGTGATGACCCCGGTGAGAGCTGATGCAGCAGCCGTCTCCGGGCTGCAGAGATAGACCTGATCTTCCTTTGTGCCGGACCTACCGGGGAAATTGCGCGGAACAGTGCGAAGAGAAATCTTGTGAGTCGCAGGTGCCTGCCCCATCCCAATGCAGCCGTTACACCCCGCTTGGTGGATCCTTGCCCCCGCTCGAATCAAAAGAGTGAGATCTCCTTTCTCGGTCAAGTTTTCTAAGATTTGGCGCGAGCTGGGGTTGATGTCGAGAGAAACTCTGGGGTGGGCCCGTCTGTTTTCGAGAATCAACGCGGGGATCACAAAATCGCGCATCCCGGGATTCGCCGAAGAGCCAATCATCACCTGGTATACCTCGCGTCCCGCTACTTCGCGCACAGGAACAACGTTACCGGGACTGCTCGGGCATGCAATGAGAGGCTCGAGCTCGGATAGATTGATTTCTTCGTGGAGATCATAGGAGGCGCCGGGATCAGAGAGGAGCTCTTTCCAGTGTTTTTCTCTTCTTTGCTGCTTCAGGAAAGCAAGAGTCTGATGGTCGGAGGGAAATACTGTCGTCGTGGCACCGAGTTCTGCCCCCATATTCGCGATGACATGCCGATCCATGGCAGTGAGGTGCTCGAGCCCGGGGCCGTAATACTCGATGATTTTCCCCACTCCCCCCGCAACATCGTGGCGCCGCAGCATCTCGAGGATCACATCCTTGGCGCTCACCCAGTCGGGGAGTTTCCCCGTCAGCTTAACCCCCATGATCTGAGGCATTTTGATAAAGAAGGGACGTCCCACCATCGCAAGAGCCACTTCGAGCCCCCCCTGAGCCCATCGCCAACATCCCCATCGAGCCTGCAGCGCACGTATGGCTATCGGAGCCAATGAGGAGTTTTCCAGGGATCCCAAACCGCTCCATGTGGACTGGGTGACTCACCCCATTTCCGGGAGGGCTAAACCAAATTCCAAATTTCGCGGCCGAGGTCTGCAGAAAAATGTGGTCGTCTGCGTTCTTGAAATCGTTTTGGACCAAATTATGGTCGACGTATTGCGCCGAAATCTCAGTCTGCACCTTTTTGACCTTCATCGCCTCGAGCTCCAGCATCACCATCGTCCCCGTCGCATCTTGGGTCAGCGTCTGATCTACTTTCAATCCAATCTCCTCTCCCGGAATCATTTTTCCACTCACCAAATGAGACTCAATTAATTTTTGCGCGACGTTTTTCTTGCTCATAAAGATCCTTTTGACAGAGCATACCACAGAGAATTTTTTTCTGTTCCAAGATACTCGATTCTATGCTAGAGTAGTCGTTTCATAAGAGGTGAAGCATGGAAATAGAAGAAGTTGCAGCAGTAGATTCCGAAATCCAAGTCGAAGAATTTTCAGACGTTTCCACACAACCGAAAAGCTCTCCTGTTACCGATGTTGCACGGGATGCCATTGCAGAAATTGGCGAGCCGAATCGAGATGACAAACTAGAAGAAAAACAGGTTACCAAACCTCCGGCCCACGCAGATAAAGTAAACCAAGCAGCTCACAGAACCTTTTCTCCCGACGTTTGGAAAGTAAATTTAGACGCTATGATCCGAAACGAGGAGATCACGGGAGCTCGCCTCCGAGACAGAGAAAAACAATCGTCTTTGCTTCTGACAAAAATGGACGAGCTCCTCAAACTCAATGCAGAGCTCACAGCCCTTCCAGATGGAGAAACAGTGAAGTTCACTGACAAGATCCGAGATCTTATCACCGGGCTCAAGTCCCAAGGCATCGATCTTTGGAAAGATGAAAACACCGAAAAGGTCGCAAAAGAGAAAGTCGCCGAGTTGAAATCGTTGATCACAAGCCACCGAGAAAAAGCGCAAGCCGAAAACCACAACATTTTGACCAAGATGCAAAACCTCGCAAGCGATCTGATGGCGATCTTAGAAAACGCCAAATCATCCAACCGAGGCCGCGAACACTTCATGCATGTCATTAGCAATAACAGCGCACCTAAAGGCTAACCACCATGGTTGAGATTTACGCGGATGCTTTTGCCCAATACGAAGCGGACAACTTCTTGGAGGCGATCGACTCCTTTCGACTCCTCTGCGCACATGAGCCGTTGGAAGGGAAATTCTGGTTTGGCCTCGCTGCGTCTCTCCAAGAGGCAAAAGATTACGACGGCGCCCTCCAAGCCTGGGCGGTGACCTCGCTCTTGAAACCGAGCGATCCCTACCCTCACTTCCATGCAGCCGAGTGTTACCTCTCGCTGCAAAACCCGACCGAGGCCGCCAAAGCACTCAATGAAGCAGCCCCTCGTGCCGATGCGCCTCTCGAAGAAAAAATCACCCTCCTGCGTGAACAATGGAGTCTCCTATGATGATTGATGCTCTCTCAGAAATCGACGATCTCGACTACGAAAGAATTCGCGTCCAGCACCTCTCACCTGTCGCACCCACTACCCTATCCCCCCTCTCGACCATCGCACCAGCAGAACCAATCAACTCTGCTACGGTAACTGCTCCTTCCAAGCCTCAACTCGAACACCCCGCTCTTCCTTCGATCCGGATATACCAGGGATCGGAAGGAAGCGTCAAAGATTGGGCCCTCTTCTTCGATGAGGAAACCAAATTAGATACTGCAGCGATGGATCGGCTCCGAGCGGAGAAAGAAGCAGCGGTACACGAGCTGTTAGAGAAAGAAAAATCGCGCAAAAGTTGGGGAATAGCCACCACCGTGATCCAATATCTCGCCTCCGCCACTTCTGCAGCTGTCGGCATTGCCTATCTCGCTACAGGTCAGGTAGGTCCTGGGCTCCTTCTTCTCCTCGGAGGGGGAACAGGGGTGGCCGTCCGGATGGCCTCTGATCTCGATCTGTTCCAAAAAGTGGCTGCCTGGTATTCGAAATCGGCCGAAGTGCAAAACAAAATCGCCGCTCGTCTAGAAATGGGAGCTCTTTTCCTCTCACTCGGCACAGGTTTGGCCGGCGGCTTTTGGGCTTATGGAGCAGGTGCCCTCAGCGGCATCGCAGAGAGAGCAGCCCAAGGAGCACAAGTGGGACTCAGCCTGATGGGAAGCGGCTTTCGGCTTAGAGAGGGGCATTTGCAAAAACAAATCGCTGAGCTCCAGAAGAAAAACCGGCTCGCCGATCTCGAGATGGACATGCACTCCAAAAACACAGAAGAGAGCGCCTCTTCTGGCCAAGAGATGATGGAGCATCAAATCGCAATGGGACGTCAAACCTCACACATCATTCAAATCTGCGGCAGAGCCGCATCAGCATCATAGGAGAAATTTATGGGAATAGAAGCAGTTGCTTCCAGCACGGCATCGGAAGTAGTCACACAGCCGGCGATCGAAGAGATCGAAAAGCAAGAAGATCAACGGAGTTTCATCAGCATCATGCGCGATTTGTTTGCTAGAAACTCCGAACTTGTCAGCCGCTTGAGTGAAAACAGCCATTCAAATACAGCGCGATTGAGAAAAGACATTCGAAAAAACAGCAAAGAGGGGGCAGAGCTCCAGGCAAAGATCGGAGCCGCGGCTTTCTGGACAGCGCTTTTCGGCTTCACCTGCGCTCTCTTCATGATCTCGCAGCGAGAAAGCGTTAAGAACGTCTCTAAATGGATTGCAGAACAGGGAAGTAGATCTGCCAACGACGTCTATACAAATTATACGATGTCGAAAAAAGGGCCTCTCGATGCGATTGTCAGTATGGAGCAGGCTGAATACCAGGGAGCAGTGCAGCCAAAAGGGACTGAAATGAAGCAAAAACTCGAGCACCTAGAAGAAATGACATCGAGCATGTTACAGAAAGCGGCAGCAAGTTAGAGTCATTTACAACTCACCCTCCTTTGCTCTACAATTCTATTTATGCTTGTAGCCGTACGCAGGAGGGTGTTCCACTACTTAGAGACAATCGGGGACTATGTTTCCTTAGTCATTGATGTCTTCGCCTGTATGGTGAAGCGCCCCCCTTCATGGGAGCTCGTCCGAGAGCAGCTCTATTACATCGGTGTGATGTCGCTCGCTGTGGTGGCAATCACCGGGTTCACAACGGGATTTGTCCTCGCCGCCCAATCCTTTTACCAACTCGGGGAAAAGGGAATGGCGGGGGTTACAGGAGTGCTTGTAGGCAAGGCGATGATCACCGAGCTAGGGCCGATCCTCACCTCTTTCATGGTGACGGGCCGAGTAGGGGCTGCCATGTGTGCGGAACTCGGATCGATGAAAGTGACCGAGCAAATCGACGCCCTCCATTCGATGGCGATTAATCCCCATGCCTATCTCGTCGCGCCTCGTTTCATCGCGGGCCTTTTCATGATTCCCCTCCTCACGATTTTTAGCATCCTGATGGGGATTTTCGGCGGGTATCTCATCGCAGTGACACTGTTTCACATGACACCGGTTGCCTACTTCGATCCGATGCATCTCCACATCACCTTTTTTGATCTGGCCACGGGATGCATCAAGTCGTTCATCTTCGGAGCGATTCTCGTCACTGTCTGCTGCTACCGCGGCATGCGCACTTCGGGAGGGGCAGCCGGAGTAGGGCAGGCAACGACTCAGTGTGTTGTGATGAGTTATGTGTTGATTTTAGTCGCTGACTTTCTGTTGACAATGGGACTCAACATGGTAAGGCGGGCTTTCCTCTTATGATCCGAGTACGGAATCTGTGGAAGCGCTATGGGGGGATCGATGTGCTCAAAGGGCTCGATCTAGAGACACACGACGGGGAAATCCTGGTGATTCTCGGACGCTCAGGGGTTGGCAAAAGCGTCTTGCTCCGCCATCTCATCGGCATCGAAAAACCCGATCAAGGGACCATTGAAATCGACGGCGTTGAAATCACCCATTGCAAAAGAAGCGAGATTTACCATACGGTGAGGCATATGGGGATGCTTTTCCAAGGATCGGCTCTCTTCGACTCGATGACGATTGGCGAAAACACCGCTTTTTATCTCAAGGAGCATGGGGACCCCGAAACCGGAGAGTCGATCCCTCCCGAGATCATTGCACACCGAGTCGAGGAAGCGCTCGAGCGAGTGGGACTCGAAGGGACATCAGAGAAAATGCCCGCCCAGCTCTCTGGCGGGATGAAAAAACGGGCAGCGCTAGCTCGCCTCATCGTCTACCGCCCCTCGATCCGTCTCTATGATGAGCCGACGACGGGGCTCGACCCCATCACCGCGCAACAGATCAACGAGCTCATCGTCCAGATGCAACAAGATTTAAAAGGGACCAGCATCGTCGTCACCCACGATATCCACTCCGCCATGTTCATCGCCGATAGGCTTGCTCTTCACCGCGATGGAAGACTCGTCCATATCGACGAACCCCAGGCCTTTTTGAACATCGATGACCCCATCATTCACTTCCTGAAAAAAACCATGAGACCCCATTGAGAGACTCACTAAAAAACACCCTGATCGGACTTTTCGTCGTCGGAGCCATCACCATCTTGGTCTCGATGATCCTCTTCCTCGACCCCAAAGTAGGTGACGGGAAAAAAAGCCTCAAAGTTCGCTTTGCCAACATCGCCGGCATTGCTGACGGCACCCGCGTCACCTACGCCGGCAAACCGGTGGGTGAAGTTGTCGCCATCCACGAAATCCCCCACGCCCGCACTGAACAGATCGACGAAAGCGGCCGCATCTACTGCTACCTCCTCACCCTAAAACTCGACTCCAGCACCTCCATCTATGACACCGACGAAATTGCCATCCGGAGCACCGGCCTCATGGGAGAAAAATCGATCGCCATCCTCCCCAAAGCAGCTCCCCCTGGGAAAAAAGCCAAGCTCATCACCGATGAGATCCTCATCGCCAACTCGATCGATCCCCTAGAAAACACCTTCAATCAGATCACCAAAACCGCAAACCGGATGGACACCCTTGTCTCAAACGTCAACCACTGGTTCAAGAAAAACGAACAGCCCCTCACCTACACTGTCGACGCTCTTCACCAGTCCCTCACCCATCTCGACACCGCCCTCGTTTCCTTCGATCGTGAGAAAATCCTCCCCATCCTCCACGACTTCCTCGGCAAAGCCACCACCCTCACCGATAACCTCCGGCATACCGCCGACTCATTCAACACCGATGGCGCCGAGGCTCTCCGCAACCTCAACCACATCTCCCGCGATCTTGCCACCGGAACCGGCACCCTCGGCCGTTTCATCAACCAAGAAGACTTTTACCTCCGTCTCACCTCTCTTCTCAACAAAGGAGAGACCCTCATGAACGACATCAACCACTACGGCCTTCTCTTCCAATACGACAAACACTGGCAGCGGAGCCGCACCAAGCGCGCCAACCTCCTCCACTCCCTCACCTCCCCCAAAGAATTCCGCTCCTATTTCGAGTCAGAAATCGACACCATGAACACCTCTCTCGGCAGACTCACCCAACTCCTCGAAAAGTCCACCGACGAACAAGCCTCCATCGCCCAAAATCCCGAATTCAAAAAGCAGTTCGGCCTCCTCCTCCGCCAAGTCGAAAGCCTCACCTCCGCCCTCAAACTCTACAACGAAAACCTCACCTCTGAAATGCCCGAATAGAGCATTTGTTAAGCCGCCGATTGCCACCCTTTTCCTAGTACTCTGTTAACAAAATTTCCTGGGGAATTTCGAGCGTGAAAGCTCGCTAAAATCGACAGAAGAATCTTTACGGAACACTCCCTAGCATCATGACCTATCATGCTGATAGAACCTACATTTGCAGCCAAAGGCCGCAAATGGCCCGTTGGTTTATAACAAGGGCACCGGACCCGTTTTTGAGCGAAGCTCAAAACCCTGAGAGGCAAAGGTTCTTTTGCATGAGCCCATGCAAAAGCTTTTATTCTAAAACGGTTGGGCTCATGCAAAAGAACCTTTGCCTCTCAGGGTGTTTGCGGCCTTTGGCCGCAAACACGGGTCCTCTCTCAGTTGACAAGGCTGGCATTTGAGGAACTCAAATTGTCATTTCCTGGTGATCAACTCAAAAATCACGTTCAAAGAGTCGACTGTCCTCGGGAAATCCAAAGCCAGGGGCAAAGATACATCTACGAACGGGTAGAAAAAAAACCTTTATCCCAACAACTTCACTCCGCTCGTTCCGGGGCAAAGCTCCCCCATTTCCCGGAGGATGATTTTCCCCCGCTCTGCGAGTGCGGCGTCGCATCTCTCTAGGCAGGAGAGGGCGCGGTTGAGGCGCTCGGGGTCGATGGCGCGCTCTCGGAGGAAGAGGGCGGGCGTGTAGAAGAGAAAACGGAGGTAATCTTGGTCTTCTTTTTTGGTGAAGTCTCCGGTGAGGAGGCGCAGAAACCCAAAGAACAGGGCGGTTTCGGCGCTGCCGGTGTCGATGGCGTCTTTACAGGTAAAGCTAAGGGAGTCGCTGTTGAGGTTTTCGAGAGCCTTCAACACGATCCACTGGTAGGCGATTTCGATGAAATCTTGTCTTTCCTCTCGGGTGAGATTCTTTTTCTCGTCGAAATAGCCTCGATGAATTCCCTTCAGGAACTTTCCCCACTCAAGCGCGATCTGCGAGAGGTAAAAGCCGTGGCTCTCCCCTTTTTCTAACTGTGCTCGGAAGGCTCCTAGAAACTCTTCAGCACTGCTTCTTTCCAGCCATTCCCCTCTCTGGTGATAAAAGTCTGTGTCCTTGGGGAGAGTGATCACCGAAAGTTGTCCTGCAAATTCGACTCGCTTCTGGAGTCCTTCGAGGATGCGGCAACGGACCCCTTCTTTCCATGAGTCGCGATCCTGGAGATTGATGAGAAGGTGCCGTTTTTCTCCGGTTAGGGCGCGGAGAAACCCTCTAAATTCGTCGACAATTTCGGCTTTGTGGATAAAGGCTTGCCTGGTGGGAGAGGGAATGCGAAAGAGATCGATTCTTTTCGACTGGAATTGGAATGAAAAGAGTTGAGAGGGAAAATTCTCCTGGGCAATGGGGTCGAAGGCGATCAGGATGTCTTCCTCTTGCTCGAGGCGGATGAGGTCGAGCACCTTGAAAAGGGGGCCGTTTGGAAAGCGAGAGAGGAGTGTCCGGAGTTTTTCATCGTCGAGCTGAAACTGGTTCCAGATGGTGTCTCCTTTGAGAGGGCTTTTCGCAATCTCTCCTCCGCGGCGCATAGAGCGGTGGATGAGGCCGATCGCCTCTTGCTTGATTCCATCTTTGCGGATAAAGAAAGCTCGGCACAGGGCATGAGTGAGTTGCAACAGGGTGTGAAAGATTTTGTGGCTTTTGTCGGGTGGATAGGCGATGAATTTTTGATACTCAGTAGTTTGCATGGCAGCTCGGAGGAAAAAGAGAAAGTCTTTGTAGTAGTTGAGACAGCTTTTGCCTGTGGTGTTTTGGATCAGGTAGCGGGGATTGTTGCTGAGGAAAAGGGCGATGATAGCCAGGCTGAGATTTTTCGCTAGGTCACTCTCCATGGCTTTTTTGTAGGTCCGATAGAAGTCGACGATGAGGGGATCGCAGAGGTGCAAGATTTGGGATGCGGCTGCATGGAGATCGCGATCTTGCATGGCACGTACTTTGAGCAGAGGATCTTCTTCAAAGGTCTCTTCGTCGCTTTGAAAATCCACCGTGAGTTTGATGTTCCGGAGCATTTCGGCGTCGAAATAGGGCTCCCCTTCTTCATTGCGGATATAAAAAAGCTCGTATTCTTGGTCGCGCTTCACCGCCTCAAAGTCTTTGAAGCCAGTGCCTGCAGGAGGAGAAAAGGGCGCCTCTTCTCCTTGGAAATGCTCGCGGTAAAATTCTTGAAGCGCTTTGTAAGAGGCTCTCTCTTCGATTTTGAGCTCAAGGGGCCTGCCACAGCGGTACTCCAAGTAGCGATTGAGAATCTTCGCCGATTCTCCCACAAGTGCCATCGCTGCAGAAAATTTCTCCCGTTGCTCCCATTCTAATTCTTCTAGTTTGCAGAATTCCTCCAAAATGGCCCGATAACTCAGGTCGAGAATTTCGAGGATAGGCTCGGCTCCCTCTCCCGAAAGCCACTGCACGCCCCCCTCAGAGAGAGTTTCCTCCGAAGTGACTAACTGGTTTTTCTTTAAGATTCCGAGAGGAGGAGGCATCTCCAGGTCGATCGCTGCAATTGTAGCTAAATTATCCAGAGCAATCTGAAAGTTTATAGTTTCTGTATGCTTCTGTGTCATAATTATCCTCAGCAGTTAATTTAATTATCATAGAAATGCTATTTGTAAATCAATTCCTATTTTATAATGAAACTATGCTCGCCTTGATTCGCGCTCTCTTAGCCCCTCTCTTCAGCCTTATACTCATGAACTTGGGTTGCGGGCTTTTCAATACGTATGTATCGGTACGACTCGATATCCAAGGGTATAGCGCTGATGCAATTGGAGTGGTTTGCTCGGCTCTCTATGTGGGAGTTCTCATCGGCTCTTTGTATCTCAGCCGCTGGATTAGCCGAGTGGGACACACGAGGGCGTTTGTGGTATTTGCTTTGATTTCAGCAAGTTTGATGCTGGGGCACGCATTCTGGATCGACGCATGGTATTGGAGCGTATTGCGGGCAGGACAAGGGGTTTGTTTGGCAGGAATTTTCATCGTAGTGGAAAGCTGGTGCTTATTGCAAAGCGCACCCGAGCTGAGAGGAAGAGCTCTTTCGATCTATTTAGCTGCGTTTTATTTGGCTTTATCTGCAGGGCAGTTTTTCATCGGTTTGACCCCTTTGGTGAGCATCGTCCCTTTTTGTCTCACAGCTTTTCTCGTGGGAAGTTCTGTGTTACCTATGAAAATGGCTTTTGCTCACCCACCTCCGATCCAAGAGGAAAGACGGATCGGTCTGATCGAAATGTTCCATCTCTCTCCGATCGGCTTTTGGGGCGGCATTGTTTCCGGAAGTGTTCTCGGCGCCGTATATGGACTTACTCCGGTGTATGCGGTAACTCAAGGACTTAGCGTCTTTGAGATCGGCACCACCATGGCAGTTCTCATCTTTGGGGGGTTGAGTTTCCAATGGTGGATGGGATATCTAGCAGACAAAACGGGTCGGCGGCGCGTATTGAGGATCGCTTGCTGGGGGGCTGCGGCTTTTGCTTTATTGATTGGGGGCTTTGGGGGTTTTTCCTGGATTTTACTCCTCATCCTCATCTGGTTTTTCGGCGGCTTTTCTTTCACGATTTATCCTCTGAGTATGGCGTATCTGTGTGAGAACATGGAGTCAGATAAAATTGTAGCTGTCACAGGAGGCTTTGTCCTCTGCTACGCTCTCGGAGCCATAGCAGGTCCTCTCCTCGCCCCTCTGGCGATGGATTTGCTGGGTCCCGCAGGACTTTTCTATTTCTTGGCTCTCATCACTGGTTTGCTCGGAGTTTTCACCAAATGAGCGTTTTTTGGCAAAGTAGCGAAGTGCCTCTCTTCGATGAGTGTATCCTTTCCTGGAACGGAAGGAGACCATCTCAAGGAAACTGGCTCTTCTCTGTATCTCTTCACCAAGATGGGAGCTGGTCTCCCTGGCTCCCCTACGCCGAGTGGGGCCCGTCCCACCAACGGACCTTCTGCTCTAAGTCAGATACAGTGAAGGCTTACCAAGATGCAATCCACCCGATGACGGGATTCTGCGATGGTTTTCAAGTCAAGGTGGAAGGAGCTGATCTCACCGGCCTTGTTTCCCTTTGCGCCTCTCTTTCCCAACTGCAGCAATGTCACATTGTCTCTCCTCTGCAATCTCTCCCTCCCATTCTTTTGACGACTACACCTGGAAAATCCCAGATTGCCCTCCAACATCCTCTCTCCGAACGGATCTGTTCTCCCACCTCTCTCGTCAATGCGATCCGCTTGATTTCGGACAAGGCCATCGACCCCATCGCATTGGCAGGAAAAGTATATGACAGCGGCTTTGATCTGTATGGAAACTGGATCTTGAATGTCGCAGAGAGTTTTTATGAACTAGGCGAGAAATACTCGTGTTGGGTCGAGCGGCTCAGATCTTTCGAGGCGCTTCATGCCCATTTGATGAGAGGCTTTCCGGTGATTGTGAGCGTGCGAGGGCCGCTAGCAGGGGCTCCAAGACCTTATAGCGCGGGGCACTTGCTCTGTGTGGTTGGATACGAACGGAACCGGGTCCTCTGCATCGACTCAGGGTTTCCCACCGATCAAGAGACGCTCTGTTCCTACTCTTTGGCTGACTTTATCCAAGCCTGGAACCGGAGGCAAAACATCGCCTATATCTTCGGCGGCCCCATCGGGGGTGGACTCATGGGAGCAGGGGCCACACATCCTCTGTGGTGGCGCATCTCGAAGTAGTTGGTCAAAAAGCTTGCAACCGCGACCACGGCAGCAGGGATTGCATACCCTTCGAGCGTCACGATCTGGATTCCTACGGGAACGACCTTCACCAGAGCGTAAGCGCCAAAGTTCAAGAAAATCGCTGCGAGGGCAATCCGGACAGGCGAGAGGTGGGAGTCGAGCAGCTTCAACAGAGGGTAGATCAGAGAGTTCAGAAGCGCCAACACAATCGAGAAGATCAGATCTCCTCCAATATGGGGCAGCTTCGTCTGATCTGCCACCACGATTCCCGGCAAAATGTGGTTAGCGAAAAAGATCGTTAAGAAGTTAAAAAAAAGACACTTGAGATAATACATAATCACCTTTGATGTATCACGATAGTTCTTTCAACGCGATTGAATGGCCCTGGAATCAGCACATCCTTTTGACCGAAGAGCTCCAATCGGATTGTATGCTTTCCCTCTGACAGTCCATAAATATAATAGGGCTGCCAAGAAGTGAGCATCCGAGTGAATCTTCCATCGACTGTGAGTTTCACTTTATATCCATCCTTTGTCAGCTCGCAATTGCTGATTAAGAAATCGAGTAAAACGGGCCTTCCTTCTTCGTAATGGAACTGATCGCTGGGTTCATTGTAAGTGAGAAACGGTTTTGAAAGATCGATATTTTCTGTATTGGTCCGATTCCCGACAAAAAAGACACTCGTCTGAAAGGCAGTTTCTCCTTTGAGACTTTCTCCAAAAGAGCGGGCTGGAAAAGCGCGGATGATATGCATCCCCTCTTCCAATGAATAAGGGAGTTCGATCTTGTAGCTCGTATCGTAGTAATATCCCGATTCCTCAAAAGGCTCAATTGCAGGCCCATTTACAGGAAAGTAGGGGTTGTTGTCGATGATCACATGGACAGTTTGCCCCATATCGGTAATCGCAAGCTCCTGGCTTCTCAGAAATTGGGAAGAGCTGGAGGCCAAAGAAAATCCATCCATCCGGAATTGGAGGTAAATCGGGTTCCTCTTGACCACTTCATCAAAACGAGGAAGGGCAATCGCGAGAACCGCAGTTGCAGGTTCTGGAGTCGGATTTACAGGCAAAATCCGCATTTGCTCGGCCCCATAGGCCAACCACGGCAACAAAATCGCGAAGAGATATTTCATTAGCACCTCTGAAATTTTGTCATAAGTCATTTTTGATTTTAACGCGAGTTTGGTATAGCTAAAGATATGAAACTTTTCTGTTATCTCTTCCTCCTCCTCGCCCAAAGCAATACCTACTTTGGACCTAAGTCTCCTCCTAAACAGCAGTTAGTGCGGGTTGAAGTGTTGGTCCAAGACAGCACCGAGCTCGGCGGAGTCAGGATCGTCTCCGCTTCTTTTAACCAAACCGACATCCCCCTCAAACCCCGTGATATCAACGGATTTCGGGGCAGCGCCAGTTTCCAGGTCCTTCCGGGCAAGTATCCCCTCGCCTGGGTCGTGCAACGAGACAAAATCGATTGGCCCCGCAAAATCTCCCACGAGACTGAAGTCACCATCAGCCCCAAAGACCTCTGGGTCCAAATCTATGTCTCGGGAGAAGAGGCCTCTATTCGTTGAGTCGGTAGGCCGCGGCCCTCAGCCAGACTTCAGCACTCCATCTCACAGACTACCGTTCAACCTGCAACCAACCGGCAGTCCGCAGTCTACGAGTAGACTTCAGCACTCCATCTCACAGACTACCGTATTCCATGTCGCAGACTACCGTTCGGTCTGCAACCAAGCGGCAACCTGCCTTGCCACGCGCGAGGAGAAGAGAAGCCCGAGGTGGCCGAGGTCTTCGATGAGGAGCTGTCTGGCTGGGCCGCGCCCGATGAAAGCGGATCCGTAGGGAATGACGAGGTGGTCGACGCGGACTCCGATTTGGTAGGAGCGGATGTGGGGAGCGGCTGCTATGTTTCGCTGCAACTCCTGGATAAACAGGGAACCTGGCTCCATGTCTCGGGCGCTCTGGCCGATGCCTAGATGGGCCACCCTGGTTCCGGCTAGAGGAGAGCCGAGCGTCACGATATCGGTTACCGTATCGGGAGGAGCGAGCTTGGTCGCGTACTCCCAAGCAACTAGCCCTCCCATCGAGTGACCCACCAAAGCCAGATCTTTTCTTCCCGTTTCTTGCTCAATCCGCCGAGCGCAGGCGCCCAGCGTCTCCGCGTGCTCGTGGATCGAGCGCATCGGATGTCCTAAATGGAGTACATAGATCGGACCCAAGCCTGCCGCAGCTAGACACCGGCGCAGATAGACCCAGCCAGAACAATCGTGGAAGTAACCATGGACCAAAAGAAGTGGCCGCCCACCTCCTGGATTGACTCGCCGCCTTTCCCTACAACTCAGGGGAAGAAGGACGATGACAGCAACAAAAGCGAGGAGTTCACAAGTGATTGTGTGGATCCAGTGGACCACCCGTTTCACCCAGTTTGGCAAATACGGAGCAAAACGGTTCAAGACGTGGATTGCAACGAGCGAGGCTGCCACCGTGACGAGAGGCACGCTTGCGAAGACACCCATTCTACTCCACTCGATTCTCATCCAGCCACGCCTGCAATTTCTTTGTAAAATGGAGCTGATTTTTCTCTGCTTCTTCTCTGGAAACCATCTCGTAGGCGCCGAAGTCGATCTCAATCGCTCTCTCTCCTATGAACCCGAAATTGCGATGCAAGTCAGAGTCGAGATTGGTAATCCCCTTCACCGCCCTTTTTTGCAAAAGAGTCTGAAAAGAGTCGAGCTTTCGCCCTCTCTCTTCTAGATTAGAGGCTAAAAGAGACGGAAAAATCCGCTCCCCTTTTTCCTGCAGGACAAAACAACACCGGTCTAAACAAAGCTCTACCGTCCCCCTGAAGGGAAGGTGAAGTCGGACGGTCCCCACTTCGCTTTCCTCGAGGTGGAGAAAAAGGAGAGCCGTTTCTTCTCGAGCTAACTGGTCGGCAATCCGACATGCAGAAAAGAGCCGCTCTACTTGAGCCTGCCGAGAAAGGCGGAGTGGTTTACCGCGCAATCTCATTCGAACGAAGCAATAAATGGGATTTGTCGCCTGCTCGAAACGAAATAGCTTCAAAACGTATTTGCCATCCCCGCTTTCGAAAACATATGACTGGGTCCCTTGACCTAAGTAATGAAATTCTTGCCGCAGCAATTCCCGTGGCGCCAGAACTGCTCGCTTTCCTTTTACAACCAAAAGTTTCTCAAAGCGAAATCCTTTGCTCACTTCTTTCCAAGCAGCTGGAAGAGAAAAAACACAACTCACTACAAGTACAAGCTTTGCACACAGACTAACCGACATGACCTCCACTACATCATACCCACGAAATCGCTTCAAGTCATCTTGAAAAAAATGTGGTGACAAATATTTGATTAAGATAAGCTGAAAAACCACAAGGAGAGCCCCTGTGTTTGATCATGCACCACCCCCGCCTCAACATTACGAGGCCATCATTCATTTGCCTATAGCGCAAATTGTCCGCATTCCCCCTGGAGGACAAAAAGATCCCGCCTATAAAAATCTCATCTGCACGGAAGAGGACAAAGCGCTCATTTTCGAGTTGATCACTACTCTTTCTGATAACAGCAAATTCACCCTGCTGATGAAACAGAGTCACCTCAGACAACTCGGCGCCCAAATCAACCATGTCCACCCCTTTAAATTTCTAGGCGCAATTTTCTCCCATCCTCGACTCAAAACAGGAATGCGCAATGTCTTCGACGACTATTTCAAAAGAAACGGCTTCATGGATGGGTTGGGACCGAGCCTCTCCCGAGAAGCTTCAAAAGGGAAATTGTTCCAGTATCTCGACGATTTTGCAGCAGAGGTAAATGTTTCCAGCACGGCTCTCAAAGAGCTTTTTGGAAGCAGAAACTGGGCCGGTCCCGATTGGGACACTGATGATTGGGAAATGCTGGTCCGATTTTTGATCGAGTCATGATTGACGAGGTAAGTGGAGAGGCGGTGGTAGAATTCCCTTCCACTGCACAGCAACATCCTCTCCCCCCCGCTTGGAAAACGACCGCAGAGGTTGCCTTTGGTTGTTTTTTCTTGATCGCTGCTGCTTCTTTTTTTGTGGCAAAGCGAAGAAGTGTGGTGCTCCAGCAACAACAAACAACCATTTCCATTCAGGTGGAAGCTGAACCCCTTGTCCCTTATGAACAACTTCGCTGTACAACCACTGATCAAAGGCTTATCTACGACGTCATTAGTCCACTAAACAGAGACAGCTGGTGGACGTTGCTGAGGAATAAAGGGACGCTCGACGGGCTCGGAAACCGGATCCGAGAAACGCTCCATCCTTTCAAATTCCTGGAAACCATTTTTCTCCACTCTGAGTTGCTACGACCCACTGTCCAAACAATTTTCGCATCCGGCGACCTCATTTCTGGATACAAACAAACAGAATTTTTAGATGGAGTCGCCTGGGGCATGGCGAAGGAAGGGAGAAGAGGGCAAGTTCTTTGCTATGTGGGCGATTTTGCTCGGAAAATGGGACTCGATGCGACTCGGGTTCGCTCTTTCACCCAATCGCAGGACTGGAAGGGACTAGTTCGCTATCTGTGTACCGATTCCAAAGTTCCTCCCAAAGATCCCCAACCCTCTCTGGCGTTACAAGTTTAGCATTTCTCACTTTTTGCAGATAAACAGCGGTGGCCGCTTCCCAGCCGGGAATTCCCTTCAAGAGCTGTTCATCGGAGAGCTCTCCTCCTTTTGTCTCTGAGTGGATCCACATCGCGCCCGTACTGACCGAGAGAAGTTCCATAGCGGTTTGCCCCCCTGAACGGGTGCAGGTAAGGTCGCTCCGATGGAACAAAGAGGCGACCGCATCATCTTTTTGAAAAGAAAAGGGAATGAGAGAGAAATGAGAAGGATAGGGTTTTATTTTTTCTATCCAGCCTGCTAATTGACTGAGAAGGGTGGTGCGCTCCGAATGAAAGAGAAAGAGATGGGTTTTAGAGAGGCTCTTCTCTCTCACTGCTTCGAGGAACCGTTTGGCATAATTGAAGGTGGCACTTCCCGTCGGCTGAGAGCCGAGCAAAACGGTGATGAGAGTATCTTCGGGCGAAATTTTGAACCAGATTTCTTGTTCCTTTATTTCAGCCTCTATTTGACCTCGTCTATAGATTTTCTCCATCAGCTCTAATTCTTGGCGGCTCTTGTAGCGAACCATGACCGAATCAGAGCGAGGTTTGCCGCGCCGTTTTCGAAAAGAGGTGCGCACATAGGGCTCTTCGTAGATGATCGACTCTTCCGAAAGGCGGCAATTTCTCCTCCAAAACTCTTCTCCTGTCTCCCCATTTTCGAGTAAGGGCTGGATCGTCACCACTCGGATCAAATGGCGCCGATCCGCAGAGAGATTTTTGATCGATCGGAAATAGTGAGTCGCTTTGTCTGTCGGAAAATCAACCAATACCTTTTCTACATAGAGTTGCTTTTTCCGCTTCCGATTGAAGATCTTCAAAGCAAAAAGGATCGCGGAAGTGGCCAATGGTTGGGTATCGATGATCCGGTCTGGATCCTCCTTGAACAAAGTACGCATAGCGCCGATAAAGAGAAAGGGCCAAAAAACACAGTCGAAAAGAGGATGGCAAACATGGACGATGAGCTTCAAAGCCCAGACATCCCCCATTCGCTGCGCCCGATTCCAGAGCCCTGCGAAAGAGAGGCCAAAGAAAGAGCCAAACCACTCCTTCAAAATATCTTTCTGAACGACAACGGCATGAGGATCTGATTCTTTTATTTCTTGCTCTTTCGCATTGGCGCCTTGAAGCAAGCCTCCTCCGCCAGAGGAAGTGAGAATCAAGACTTTCGAGCCAATCAGTTCTCTAGGGCAAGCGACTTTGCGGGCTGGCTCTTTCATCATCTCTCTTAAGCTCCGAGAATCCCGCCCATCACGAGGAGAGCGGCAAGTCGGTTGCCTGTCTCAATGAGAAACAGCTTGAACGGCTTTTTGCACCAAATGACTTTAGAGATCTGGGTCGTGGCGACAAAGCCGAGCCAAGCGCAAAATCCGACAAAAAGGCCATCTTGCACAGAGGTAACGCCCAAGTTGAAAATGAACCAGGCCAACATAAAGGATAAAACCAGAGAGACCACAAGTGACCAAGCGATGGCACCTCTTTGATCTTTCATCTGCTCTTCTTTTATCTTAGCCAGAGCCATCCACTGTTTGCCAAAGAGCCAATGGGAATACCAGACAAAGTTGATCGCCATATTCAAAACCGCTGCAATCACGATCGTAAGCCAATTGTTGAGCATCAAATCCATATAGTGTGTCTCCTTCTTCTTTACCTGAAGGTTCCGCGATCAACCGATTCCCGTCAAGAATTTTATATGGCGAAAAAACGTCTTTCAGATTAAACAAAAAGTATGACAGCGCGGCTGCGACACGAGATTTTAGCCGGAATTTCCACCTTTCTCACGATCTTGTATCTCTTCGTAGTCTATCCGCAACTATTCGCCTCTTCTGGAATCGAAATCGGTTCCGCCTTCACAGCCACAGTCCTCATGACAGCGATTGGAACCTTGTTTGTCGGCGTGTATGCGAAATCGCCGTTGGCTTTAGGGCCAGGATTGGGAGCGGGAGCCTTTTTGATTTATTCACTCGGAGCGGGAGAAAAGATTCCTTGGCCTACCGTATTGGGGGTGGTCTTCTGTTCTGCTTTCCTGTTGTTTCTGTTCAGTTTGTTTAAGCTGAGACAAAAACTGATCTATCACTTGCCGCCTGCTTTGAAGATAGGGACGATGGCCGGAATTGGTTTGTTTTTGATTTGCATTGGCCTCAGGGAACTCAACATCATCGCGAGAGATCCAGACACCTTTTGGAGATTCTTGGGAGTGGGCGGATCAGCTCACATGGTCGCTTTGTTCTCTCTTGTTTTGTTGCTGATTTTATACCAACAAAGGGTCGCAGGATGCTACATCATCGCCATTCTCTTTGGCTGGGCAGTCGGGTATTACCTCGATCTATTCCCATTGGACCGGATCGTCTCTTGGTCTCCTCCCTCGATTTTTCCGATAGCGATGAAAGTCGACCTAGCAGCAGCCCTTAGCCCCGGCATGCTCTCCAGTCTTCTCGCTCTCTTTTTGATTCAGATTTTTGATACCAGCGCTTCCATCACCACTTTGACAAAAATGAGCGATGGGACGGAAGTTTCCCATCTCAACCGGCTTGTGATGACAGACGGTCCCAGCAGCATGGTCTCTTCACTTTTAGGGATAGGCCCTCTTTCGTTTCTCATCGAATCTTCGGCTGGGATCAAAGCAGGAGGGAGGTCAGGCACGACGGCAATCACCGTGGCCATTCTCTCCCTTGCCACCCTCTTTTTCTTCCCCTTTGTCTCTTCGATCCCCCTGTTTGCAACAGCTCCTGTCCTCCTTGTCCTAGGAGGAACCCTGGCCGCAGAAATCAGAGGGCTTCCATGGAAGAATTTTGCCGATTTCGCCCCGGCTCTTCTCACCTTTGTCACCATTCCTCTTACCTTTAGTCTCTACGCGGGCTTCGCCTTCGGCTTTGTCTCCTACACCATTTTGAAGGCTCTCCGTGGGCAAGCAAGTCAGGTTCATCCCATTTGCTGGATCCTCACTGTTTTCTTTATTTACCATTTTTTCAGTTAAAGATTGAATTAATAACGTAAAATTGATATTATTAATTCAAAAACGGAGTTATTACCAATGTCAGCTATAAGTGGAAAAGATTTCTCTATCAAGTCATTTTTAGACAGTGATGCCTACGTCTCTCCCGGAGACAGCGGCCCACAATTGGTGGACAGGGTCAAAAAAATCATTGAATATCATACATATATTTTGAATGACAAAACCCAAAACAAAGCTATCCAAAACTCTTCTAGCAAACAACTAATGGCGCTGGTAGACGGCTTTCATATTTTCGGAAGCAACAAACCCACTCTCTTTGTTCTCCATCATGTAAGCGCTAATACTTCAGGAGACGATCCAGCCACACAACCCTTGGTCCAAAAATTTGAAACATTAGAAGTTCAAGAAGATGGAAGCATCACTCAGTTCGGAGGAACAAAGAAATTTTCCTCGTTAGAAGAAGTCCGACAAGAGTTTGGCTGTTATTTTGCCCTTCCGAAAGGAGTATTTGACGAAAACTCTTCAAAGAGGCTTTCAGAAAAAACTGCTGAGGAAGCATAAGCGGGTGTCTGCGGATTCAGGTTTTGAATCAAAAAGCGGTCAAAAAACCTGAATTTTTAAACACCCTCTAAGAGACCGTCTCTGAAGCATCTCCGCCTAATCTTTCATATAGGCCTTGACGATTTTCACCGGTTGGACAGGCCGAGAGCTAGCGTCGACCGGGACTGATTCGATCTTCTGCACGACGTTGTACCCCGCAGTCACTGATCCAAAGATCGTGTGCTTCTGGTTCAACCAGGGGGTAAGCGCTGTCGTGATGAAGAACTGACTCGTATTGGTATTGGGTCCTCGGTTTGCCATAGCCAAGAGCCCTACCCGGTCAAACTGGACAGTGGGTGTGCACTCATCAATGAAAGGTCCTCCCCAGATCGACTTTCCTCCCGTTCCCGTCCCCGTGGGATCGCCTCCTTGAATCATGAAGCTTTTGATGACCCGATGAAAAATCACCCCATCGTAAAACTGCTTTTGCACCAAACCGATGAAATTTTCACACGCCTTGGGCGCAATATCGGGCCGTAAGGTGAGCTCGATTTTTCCTAAAGTCGTTTCTAAAACCACGACGGGCTGTTTTTGAGACATGGCAGGCTCCTGTGCTGTTGCATGACAAAAGAGAAGCGAAAAGAACATGAGAAACAAGTGTTTAAGTCTATTCATAGTTTCCTCCAAAGAAAGAGTAGCATAACGCATTTGCACCTTGAAAGACAACGATTTTTTTTCTAAAATCAGTGCATGGAAATGATCGTCTTGCTCGTGGTTTTAGGCCTCATTTTTGATTATACGAATGGCTTTCACGATGCGGCCAACGTAGTCTCCACGGTCATTGCCACAAAAGTTCTCAAACCTCTCACTGCGATCTTGATGGCAGGTGTCCTCAACTTTCTCGGCGCCACTCAAATCAGCGGCGTCGCAGAAACCATCGCTTCCGGACTCGTCAATGCTGCCAGCGCGACCCAACTCATGGTGTTATGCGCAGTGATCGGCGCCATTTTTTGGAACATCGCCACCTGGTATTTCGGAATTCCCAGCAGCTCCTCTTACGCCCTGATTGGAGGCTTAGTGGGCGCCGCCTGGGCCCATCAGGGAAATCAAATCATTTTATGGAACGGGCTTCTCTGGAAAGTCCTTGTTCCCATGCTTCTCTCCCCTCTCATTGGATTTCTCATCGCATTTTTTCTCATGAAAGGACTCTATCTCTATCTTCGCCATCATCCCGGGGCTGAGGGGAAGGCGATTTTTCGCCATCTCCAGATCGGCTCTGCCTGTATCGTCGCCCTCTCTCACGGATTGAATGACGCCCAAAAAAGCATGGGGATCATCACACTGGGACTTTTTGCAGGAGGATTTTTGCAAACGCCCGAGATTCCCCTGTGGGTGATTCTGGCTTGCGCGATTGTGATGGGACTCGGAACTGCTTCCGGTGGATTTCGGATCATCCGGACCATGGGATTTTCGATCACAAAAATCGAACCGGTCCAAGGCTTCGCCGCAGAGACCTCCGCCTCCGCTGTGATTCTCGCCGCAAGTTTTCTCGGCATGCCGATCAGCTCGACCCACATGATCGCCGGCAGCATCACCGGCGTAGGCTCAGCCAAAAGCCTCTCCGCCGTCCGATGGGGCGTCCCCCAAAAACTCGTATTGGCCTGGTTCCTCACCCTCCCCGGCGCCGGACTCGTCGGCGCTTTTGCCTACTGGCTCAAAAATTTTCTGTTAAAATAAATCGAAAATTGGTAAAAGATCTTCTTCTATTAACCAGGAGCTATCCATGTTCGCTCTTAGAATTGCTCGTACTTGTCCCTCAATTTCTCTTACCAAGGAGTTACCTATGTCTTCTCTTCCTCTTAAAATCGGAGATAATGTTGCCCAGAGATTCGAAGGCACCCAGTTGTCGCGACTCACCAAAGAGCGAGAGGCTCAACACTTTTCTCCGGCCCAGGAACTTTCCAAGAAAACCGTTATTCTCTTTTCGGTACCAGGAGCATTTACCACCGTGTGCACAGATCACTTACATCAACTTGCTCAGAAAGTTGAAGCGTTTCAAAAGCTCGATGCCTCTGTCTACTGTATATCGGCAGATAACCGCGATGTAGTTCATGCTTGGGCAACCGCGCACGACGAAAACCATCCCAACACCCCCTCTGCTCACCAAATCCAGTTTATCCCCGACTACAATCGCAAGTTGGTCGAACTCGCCGGCCTACCCGTGCATCTGGGCCCGCCCCGAGACCTCGGAACGGTCTGGCCTCGCGCCGTCTTCACCATCATGGATGGAATCATCCGGGACGTACAGCAAGAAGTCGAGCTAAAAGACCTGAAAGTCACCCACCCGGATCATGTTTTAAAACGACTCGACACCTACAAAAGCCAGATCAATAAGCATGCTGATACGATCAAAGAACATACCGATCTCTATCCCCAATATGAAAGACTCCAACTCAGAGTATACAACAACACCAACAACACGGACTTCGCTTCTACCTATAGCCTAGAAGAATTACCTGAATTGTCCGAAAAAGTGGATGGCCTCAAAAGAGAGCTCGCCCGTCTAAAAGGAGAGGAAGAGGCTTTTAAAGAAAAGGCCTTGCAGTACAAAGATTTGTATATCCAAAAGAAGAGAGAAAAAGAAAGAGGCCTCATCACACATTTATATGGACCTGGCGCTACTTGGAATTTCCAAGAGCTTGAAAAAACATTAAACACAGAGTCGGAAACAATAGAGAACATCATCCAAACCGAACCTGGATTACTCCGAAACATGCGCCAGCTCGGCCTAGACTCCGGAGCGATCAAACCTCGATTGATGTTCGGCGTATAACCCTCCTCCCTCCCTCCAAACTGCAGCCCTCGCTGCAGTTTTCTTGACTAAAAATTAAAAATATCTTTAGTATGTATTTAAATTATGAAAACAATGGAAGTCACCACGACTCACTCTCTTAGTCCGCCGCCGCCACCCCTTTCGCCTATGCCGATGGTGCAGCGCAAAGTGCTCTCCATCTGCGATCAAGCATCTTCCTACGTAATGGGGGGCGGAGTTTTGAGTGGAGTCGGGGCTATTTTCGCCGCAGGGATTCAGTACAATTCGTTCTGGTTAGCGGGGTTGATGGGAATTCCAGTAATAGGGTGTTTTATGGGTTATCAGTACGTTCGCAAATACAAAAAATTGAAAACCATCAACGAACTCTCCTCGCTAGTAGGTCAAGATGCTAGGCGCATTTCAGAGACAGCCCTATCGATCAGCAAAGTGGCCGACAGAACCATCGAGGCCACCCATGCTCTTTCCAAAGAAGAGGAAAAAATGGGTATCGAGCTCAACAATTTACAGGCAGCCGATGAAAAGAGAACCCAAGAGCTCGACCGCCTACACTCACTCATCGAATTTTTCCAAAAGACCAATGAAGCCCTCCAGAGTGAAAACAAGCAATTAAAAAGCGAAACAGAACGACTGCAAAGTGAGATGGCTATTCTTTCTCATCACATGAAGCGGTTCAAAGAAAGAAATGAAGAATTTTTCTCTTCCGTTCAATCGATGGGAGTCCATTTGGACCAATTTAAGCAAGAAGAAAAAGGGCTGAGAGATGCAAGTAACTATCTCAATCAAAACGTAACCCAGCTTGTCACCAATCTCGACAAAGCCCAATCCGATTATCATCTCGCTTTGCAGCTACTCTCAGAACAAAATGAACGCCTTCAAGATAAAATCGCCGACTTATCTTTGAATATAGCTCGTCTCGAAAGAGTAGACCGGCAACTCACTCCCAAATTAGCGGAAAGCAGACAGTTAGCGAAACGTATCGAGGCGGCTAACACAAAATTAGAGAATCTTCAAACGCGCTTGAGCTCTCACCCCAAAAGCGTCAAATCGCCTTCCGCAAGCAGCTCTCCGCAAAACACCCCGCCTCCTAATTCCTCCGCTCTTTCCCCTCCACCAAAGGAATCACCTCCTGCTTCCTCCACTTCCCTCCCACTACCAAAGGAATCACCTCCTGCCTCCTCCACTTCCCTCCCACTACCAAAGGAATCACCTCCCGCCTCCTCCACTTCCCTCCCACTACCGAAGGAATCACCTCCTGCCTCCTCCACTTCCCTCCCACTACCGAAGGAACCGTCCACATGAGCTTCCCCCCTTCTCTACCAGCTTCGCTTCCAGTCCAACCACGGGTTGAATCCTCGGGGGAATCCATTTCTTCAAATTGGAGAGAAATCGTGGCTTTAGCAGGCGTTGTAACTGCAATTTGTGGATTTGCCGCTGCTTTTTTCTCTGGGATCATGTGGGCTTACTCCACAGCTTTTGCGATTTTGAGTTTGACAAGTCTTGTCCATTGGAGAAGCGCGCGCGCCCAAGCCCAATGGGACCGCTTTGCAAGCTCTGTGCAACAGCTCGATCTTTCCCACCGCCAGCTGCAAGCCTCCGAACAAAGGCTCAACCTAGCCCTCACTCAGATTCGGACTGAGCAGGAAACGTTAACCCACAATATCGGCCTCCTCAGACAAGAAAATGAAAGTCTTGTCCAAGCCAACGTCACCATGCGCCAACTCAACCAAAACTTGCAATCCAACAACCAACAACTCCAAATTTCCAAACACAGCTTGCAACAACAAAAAGAGGCTCTCGAAACTCAAATCCAGCTCTTCAATGAAAACAATCTCCTGCTTAAAGACCAGGTGCATCAACTCCAGCTTCGCGAGGTAGAAATGGAGCGAACCACTGGAGCAGCCCACTCTGTCTCTCAGGATTTGAGTCGCTTAGGAAACCAACTCTCTCGAGATAACCGATCGATCCGACGAGGTCTTAGTGATCTCAGCCTTCTCATCACAGTGCCAGGAGAGCCAATCCTCTCCCCGCTACCTTCTGTACAGACTCTCGATAGTCCCTTACGCCGACTCAACCTCACGATCGCCAGCATGGCGGGTCTTCCTCACTTCCACCAACCAGAAATACGACCATCGGAACTTTCCAATCGAGTAACAGATGCTGAGAGCTACATCCGAGAGGAAGAAGAATATCTCAACAAACAAGAAGAAACGTCTTCCGTCGAGGAAAAACCTTCCACATAATGGGATTTACTAGGAGCCCCCCTCGGCAGCAGCTTTGCTGCTGCCGAGGGGCGGTGGCGGTCTCCCGCCGGTTTTGCGAGGCGCAAAACATCGGCGTCGACTCGAAAATGCTAGGCCACAACTACGGGGAGGTAGGATCCCCTCTCGGCAGCCGCAAAGCGGCTGTCCTACCGGGGTGGCGGTCTCCCGCCGGTTTTGCGAGGCGCAAAACATCGGCGTCGACTCGAAAATGCTAGGCCACAACTACGGGGAGGTAGGATCCCCTCTCGGCAGCCGCAAAGCGGCTGTCCTACCGGGGTGGCGGTCTCCCGCCGGTTTTGCGAGGCGCAAAACATCGGCGTCGACTCGAAAATGCTAGGCCACAACTACGGGGAGGTAGGATCCCCTCTCGGCAGCCGCAAAGCGGCTGTCCTACCGGGGTGGCGGTCTCCCGCCGGTTTTGCGAGGCGCAAAACATCGGCGTCGACTCGAATCCTACACGCAACCCACCTCAGGTGGGTTGCTCCTCTTCCGCTTTTTGCGGAGCAAAAATCGGAAGAGGTAGGATTCGAACCCACGAACCCATCGCTGGGCTTCCTGTTTTCAAGACAGGCGCAATCGGCCACTCTGCCACTCTTCCATGAACAAACAGGATACCTACAACACCTGTTCTAAACAAGGAGTTTTTGCGATCTTTGGCTGCAAAACCCCCGAAAGGGGAGGCCTTTTCCTAAGGAAAAGGCCTCCCCTTTCGGGGGGTTGAGCTCCCGCTTTACATAGCAGATTTCAGGTTGTAAAATCGCGCGAAGGTCTCTTGCGTGTTTCCAATAGAGCGTGCACGTAGGCAAGAGAGTTTCCGGTCGGAAAGATCGGGCTTGTCTACTGCGAAGTGATGGAAGGGAAAGGCTTTGTACACCAAGTCGTAGGGGATGTATACAGCGTGCAAATGCCCCTGGCAATCTGACTGCAAGTCTTTGACGACCCGGAATCCTACCACAATTTTTCCGTAGGAACCGATGTGAATGTGATCGTCAGATAGCATCTGATCTGAATGATGAGGGAATTGATCCCAACAGAATGCATAGAGCGAAGAAAAACAACGGCTCACAGACATGAAAACACCTTCATGAAAATTGTTCGAGAAAACGGATGTCGTTTTCCGTAAAGAGACGGATGTCGGGGATATCGTGATGGAGAATGGCCAGCCGCTCGATTCCCATTCCCCAGGCATAGCCGGAATAGATCTCGGGATCGAGTCCTCCTTTTTGGAGAACATGGGGATGGATCATCCCAGAGCCGAGGATTTCTAACCAACCGGTGCGCTTGCAGAGGCGACAGCCGTTTCCTTTGCAGGCGGTGCAGCGGACGTCGACTTCCATGCCGGGTTCGACAAAGGGAAAGTAGCTCGGGCGGAAGCGGGTTTCAGTTTTCTCTCCGAGAATTTTCGAGACGAACTCTTCCATCATGGAGAGAAGATCAGAAAATGTAACCCCTTTGTCGATGTAAAATCCATCGATCTGATGAAAAAAAATGTGGGATCTGGCGGAGATGTCTTCATTGCGAAAGGCCCTGCCGGGAGCTGCAATCCGCATCGGGGGCGTGAGGTTTTCGATGGCACGGGCTTGGACGTTGGTGGTGTGGGTCCGGAGTAAGAGGCCATTTTCGAGATAAAAGGTGTCTTGCATATCCCGGGCAGGATGGTCATCTGCGAAATTGAGCGCGCCAAAGTTGTAATAATCGGTATCGACATCAGGGCCATAGCGAACGGAAAAGCCCATTCCCACCAAGATATCGAGGATCTTCTCGAGCATTTGCTGGATGGGGTGAGTGCGCCCGAGATAGCTTTTTCTTCCGGGAAGGGTTGGGTCGATTTTCTCCTGAGCTAAGCGGAGGTCTTGCTCTTGGGATCTGAGTCTTTGGAAGCTGTTGTCGAGGTGGGCTGTGAGCTCTTCTTTCAGGTCGTTGATCAGCTTGCCAAAGTGGGGCCTTTCTGCCGAGGTCACTCCCTTGAGCTCTTGCATAAGGGCTTGGATAGGCCCCTTTTTCCCGAGATAGCGGATTTTAAGCGCTTCGAGATCTTGAGAAGTGAGGGCTCCGCTCAGCTCTTGCATGAACTTCGAGCGGAGTTCTCCGATCAGAGCAGAAAGGGAAGACACAGATTCACGCCACTAGAGCTTGTTTCGCATGCGTTGCAATCACGCCAAAACCGGCGGGATCGTTCATCGCCAAATCAGCTAGCGATTTCCGGTTGAGCTCACACCCGGCGCGCTTGAGTCCGTTCATGAACTTGCTGTAGGAAATTCCATGTGTTTTTGCAGCAACGCCGATCCGCATGATCCAGAGGCTTCGAAAGTCCCGTTTCCGGAGCTTGCGGTGTTTGTAATTGAAGGCGAGCGCCGACATCAGCGCATCTTTGCTGAGTTTTAGGTGATTTTTTCGATCGCCATAAAACCCCTTACAGCGCTTCAGAAGCTTTTTTGTCCGTCGTCTGGCTGCGACTGCATTTGTAATTCTTGTCATGGCTTTTTCTTACACTCCCATCATGATCTTATACATTTTTACTTGCCCCTCATCGACTAGCCGTGCCTTAGCTAGGTTTCGCTTCCGTTTGGAGCTTTTTTTAGTGAGTATGTGGCGTTTTCCTGGACGACCTCTTTTGAGTTTTCCAGTTCCGGTCACTTTGAACCGGGCTTTTACCGCTTTACGGGTTTTCATTTTAGGCATTCGATTCTCCTTTTATTGCCTCTGCAGCGGGACCTGGGGATTTCGGTCGCTTACCGCTTGGAATCAAAATCGTTGTCATCATCCGTCCCATCAGTTTAGGCGCCGCTTCGACAGTCGCAATGTCGGAGAGCTCGCGACAAAAATCTTCCACTACTTTCCTTCCGAGATCCCTGTGAAGCATCTCTCTCCCCCGAAATACAATCGTGAGGCGTACTTTATTTCCTTTCAGGACAAATTCTCTAGCATGTTTCAGCTTGGTATCGAAATCATGTGTGTCGATATTCGGCTTAAGCTTGATCTCCTTCACCTTGATCTGGATCTGGGACTTCTTGCTATCCTTTTCTTTTTTTTGCTGGTGATAGCGGAATTTCCCATAATCGATGATCTTAGCTACCGGTGGTTTTGCAGAAGGAGAAATCTCAACCAAGTCGAGACCTGCCTCCTCTGCCATTGCGAGGGCTTCCCTCAGTGAAAGAATTCCCACTTGCTCCCCTTTTTCGGAGATCACACGCAGTCTATCAGCTCGTATTTCTTTATTGATTCTCAATCGCCAATCGCTCCAAAGTAAGAGTATTCCTTTCTAACAAAAGGGCCATTATTTTTTCAACTGAGAGTGTCACAGTAAAACCTTTTTTCGTTTTCTCTGTTGTCATAACTGGCCACTCTCGACCTAATAGGTCCTCTTTGTGTTCTAAGCCTAAAATATTAAGTGTTTTCTCAATCGAATGCAAGAGAGAAATCGGATCGGAGAGAAAAATGTGGATCGAAGGGGGGTGTCCATAGAGGCCAGCATCCGGGGAAAAAAGAGAGGGAGGAGGGAAAACCACCTCTGCGACCGGTTTTTTGAGAAAGCGGGCGAGCTGGAACCGATCGACCTGAGCCGAAGCACTGATTTGTTCCGTTCCTTGTAAAAGCCGCTGGACTAGCAGATTGCGGAAGTGGAGTCCTTTCGCGAGCCAAATCATTTCTTGCGCTTCGGTTTTCCATAAACCTTGCGCCTGTCCCACGACTTCGTGCCGCTTTTCTGGATACTGCTTGAGGCGTCGCAAAAAGGTCTGGAGCTCCTCTTTAGTCGGATAGGAAAAACCCGTGAGGCGATGGTGGTGGGCATGGGGAGGAATGTGGAAAGCGTCGAGTTTGAAGGCAGCGAGTTGGTGGGTGTTTTTGAGTTGTTCCCCGGAGGAAAGGTCATGAAAAGAGCCGATTTGAACGATTTGGACAAGCTGGGCAGGGGAAGAATCGAGTTGCTCAGCGCGGAAGTTGTGCCCTTGGGATAGGAGCAGTTCGCGGGCAGAGTAAGGAACCATCTCGAGGATCCGGATCTCGCGCCTTTCCCGGACAATCTGCCTCATGTTTTGTTCGATCATAGAGAGGGTCTCAGGGTGAATGGGATGGGGAAAATGGAGATCGTAGAAAAAACCCATGTGGGTTTCTCCACCCTCAAGGAGATCGATATCAGGGAAGGACTCGTAAATGGCAGATGCCGCAACGGCTGCGGCCGTGTTTTTGAAGGCAGAGAGGGACATATTGAGATGTAGTTGACTCGAACAACCGACCTCCACGATGTCAACGTGGCGCTCTAACCAACTGAGCTAACACCTCGTAAATGCTAGCTATGATATGCAGAAAGCGATTAAAATTCTATAGTGTTTGAGAGCCCGGACCCGTTTGAGCGAAGCTCAAAATCCGAGCGGGATCTAAAAAAAATCAAGCTAGCTTGATTTTTTTTAGATCCCGCTCGGTTGTTTGCGGTGCAAACACGGGTCCTTTGTGTATACCACAATCGGCCAAAAACTTGGAATTTGGCCGATTGTGGTATATGCATCTGGAATTAGCAAAAATGTTGTGGAGGGGGCATCTCTCTCCAGGCGACCTGGCCATCGACGCCACGTGTGGCCAGGGACGAGATACACTGTATCTGTGTCAGTTGGGAGCAACTGTCCTAGGGCTCGACACCCAGGAAGAGGCCATTGAAAAAACAAAAGCCCTTCTCGCTCAACATGCAAAACAGGCCACTCTCCTCTGCGCTTCACATGCAACCTTCCCTTCTCTACCCGCTCCTCCCCGCCTCATTGTCTACAACCTAGGCTATCTCCCAGGAGGGAATAAAAAATTCACTACCCAGACAGAGACGACACTCCAGAGTGTCAGCGCAGCGCTTGAACTTGTCTCACCGGATGGCGCTGTTTCCATTACCTGTTACCCAGGCCATCCCGAGGGGGAACAGGAGGAGAGGGCGCTTCTCGAACTTGTATCGACACTTCCCTCCCAACGCTGGCTGGTTTCCCACCACCGCTGCCTCAATCGGAGGCGCGCTCCGAGTATTCTCTGGATCAGGCAGGTTCTAAAAGCTTGTTGAACACGGCTTCTCCGACCCAGGAGCAGCCGAGGGAAACGTGAGGTTTGAAGGAACCGTGGTAATCGGAGCCGCCGGTGGCAAGCCAGCCCCTCTTTTCTGCTAACTTGACCCATTCTTGTTCCAACTCTTTGGGAAGGGTCCCATAGTGACATTCGATTCCGTCGAAGAAAAGAGAGAGAAGCTCTTTTTTCAATACCCCGCTGCGGAGGAAATGGGGGTGGGCCAGCACGGCTTTGCCTCCCGCTTGGTGGATCTGGTCGATCGCCTCTCGAGGGTGAAATTTGATTCCGAAAGGATAGCATGACGCTCCTTCGCGCAGATACCTTTCAAATGCCTCTTGCACGGAGAGAACATACCCTTTTTTGATCATGAGCTGCGCGATGTGGGGGCGTCCGATGATTCGACTTTTTCGCTCTACAAAGGCGATGAGCTCCTCTTCCTCGATGGGCATTTTGTGTTTTTTTAACTTCTCCAAGATCGCGAGATTGCGCGTGCGCCTCCGCTTCCTCGACTCTGCCAAGAATTGCTGGAAATGGGTGTTTTTCCAATCAAATCCGTATCCTAAGACATGGATCGAAGCATCTTGGAGTTCCGAAGAGAGTTCAATGCCTGTGAGTAACTGGATCTTTAGTCTTTTGGCTTCCTCAAACACGTCGGGAGAATAGGCTTCCATCGTATCGTGATCGGTGATGGAGAGTCCTTGCAATCCAGCTGCTTTTGCTTTGGCGAGAAGCTCAAACGGAGAGTCTTCCCCGTCGGAATAGTAGGAGTGACAGTGGAGATCGGCACGAAACGTCTTCATAAAATGCGCACTTCCACTTCTAAGTGGATTCCTGTTTGGCTTTTCACTTTTTCTTGGATCAAACTAATCAGCTCCTGCACCTCGCTCGCTTTAGCCCCGCCGGTGTTGACGATGAAGTTTGCGTGTTTTTCAGAGACTTTTGCGCCGCCTATTTGAAGCCCTTTCAGGCCACACTTCTCGATGAGAGCGCCCGCTGATGCCCCTTCTGGATTGCGAAAGATGCACCCTGCGCTTTTTTCCTTGTAAGGCTGAGTCTTGAGTCGGTAGTCGATAGTCTGGAGTTGAGAGGTGCGCGCTTGGTGGCTAGGTTGAAGAAGAAAAGAGGCTTCTACGATCACTCCTTGCATGTTCTGAAACGAAGAAGAGCGATAACCGAAGGAAAGCTCTTTTTTTTCAAAAATGAGCCGCTCTCCAGCAGTGTTTAGAAAGAGCACTTTTTCAAGACACTCTGACGCAGCTGCCCCGCCTGCCCCTGCATTCATGAAAAGAGCCCCCCCGACTGTCGCCGGAATTCCTGAGGCGAATTCAAGCCCAGACCACCCCCTGCGCGCTGTCTGTACACCAAGCAATGAAAAGCTATAGCCAGATCCGACCCGCACTTTTGTTTCTCCCCATTCAATCTGGTCGATCTTGTTCAAAATCACCAACCCATCAAAGCCACTATCGCTGAATAAACAATTCGAGCCTTTCCCCAAAATCAAGAAAGGCACTTGAAGCTGACGAGCTGCTCGGAGAGCCTCCCCCATCTGCTGCTCGTTTTTCACCTCTGTGAAAAAACGGATGGGACCGCCGATGCCGAATGTGGAAAACTCACTGAGGAGCCTGCCGCTTTTTATAGATTGCATCCATGACCGCATTGACAAAGTGAGCGCTTTCTCTCGTTCCAAATTTGCGCGTGAGGCGGATGGCTTCGGCCATGGCCACTTTCTCGGGGACTTGGGGCTCGAAAAGCATTTCAAAAAGCCCTAGGCGCAATACGTTTCTTTCAACGCGAGAAATCCTCTCAAACTCATAACTGGTGGAAGCCCCTGTGATCAACGCGTCGAGCTCTTCTCGTTTGGCCAAAATTTCTCCCACTTTAGCCCGCGCGGAGACGACCGACTTTTTCGTCACCTTCAGAGTCCCCATCATGAAAGGAATCATCGCCTCTTCCTCTCCCGCCATATCAGTACTATAAAGTATTTGAAGAACCATTTCACGAAATTTCTGAACTGCCAATGCCATGCAAATACTATAGCAGAACTGTCTCTCTCACACAAAAGTTAAAAAAATTCTTGCAATCTCTCCTCCGCGTTGTTAACCTCGCGGATTTGGAGGTCGTGCGTGTTAGGAGTTTTTCTCGATACAGAAGCCAACGGGTTAAACGCAAAGGTACACCGGATTTTAGAAATCGCCCTCAAGATCGCCGATCTCAACTCTGGGCGTACTCTGGGCGAATACCAGTCGCTCGTCTCTCAGCCGATCGAAGCGTGGGAAAAAAGCGACCAGGAGAGCCTCCGGATCAATGGGTTTCAATGGGATGATGTGTCTAAGGGTAAAACCCCCCGCCTGGTCTCTCAAGAGATCATCGACCTTTTCTCCTCACACGGCATCCGCAGAAAAAAGGCCGTTTTCATCTGCCAAAACCCCTCTTTCGACCGGGCCTTCTTCTCCCAGCTCATCGATTCCGACACCCAAGAACTCCTCAGCTGGCCCTATCACTGGCTCGATCTCGCCTCGATGTACTGGGCCCTCACCCTCCACCGGTCTAAAACTCACAAAAGCCCTCTCCCCTGGGAAACCGGCCTCTCCAAAGACACCATCGCAGCCCAGTACCAGCTCCCCGGCGAGGCGAAACCCCACCGCGCCATGAACGGAGTCGCCCACCTGATCCTCTGCTATGAAGCAGTGGTCGGCTTTCCAAAAAAATAGTTGCAAAGCCCATTGCCCTATTAACCCGGCGCTTTTAGCGCCGGGTTAATAGGGCAATGGGCTTTTGCGGGCCGACCTACGGAACGCTCCCTAATAACTCATCTTCTCGAGCTTTACTTTGCCGCGGAAAATCCGGTAGACCCAAAAGCCATAGGCCAAGACCAACGGGATTCCAATTGCGACGACGATGAGCAAAGTGCCCAAGGTCTTGGGACTTGAAGCTGCGTTATAGATCGTGAGGCTGTAGGTCTCAGGCAGCACTGTCGAGCGAACAATCGTGGGAAATGTCCCGATTCCATACAAACAAAGCAACAATGTGATTGCTCCACAGGAAGAAATAAACGCCCATCCGTCGTTCCCCTTCTTCACTTGCAATAAAATATTCCCCACAGCACCTAGTGCAACCACCGGAATCACAGCCAAATAAGGCCTCTCAAAAAACCGCTCGATCATGTGAAATTTATAAGCCAACGTCGCAACCGTCGTCACCCCGTAACAGCCGACAAAAACTAAAACAGCGGGGGTGATCCATCGCCGAACCACTTTATGAGCTTCCCCTTCCGTCTTCATCGACAGATAAATCGCCCCATGCATTGCAAAAAGCGCCACTGCTGTAATCCCAACCAATACCGAGTAAGGATTCAAGAAATCCCAAAAGCTCCCGACATAATCTTGCATTTCGTTTAGCGGGATTCCCTCCACCATGTTTCCCATCAACAGCCCTAGAACAAACCCAACCAACACGCTGGATACACAAAACACCCCATCCCACAAAGAGCGCCAGTGCTTTGATTCCCCCTTACTTCG
>Ga0207157_1004_pt1 | contig 28789 bp, 32 predicted proteins | sample Alteio_BWMinHeat_25_FD_153508 | JGI IMG/M metagenome (GOLD analysis project Ga0207157, IMG submission 153508) | Enriched cells from forest soil in Barre Woods Harvard Forest LTER site, Petersham, Massachusetts, United States -... | ecosystem: Environmental > Terrestrial > Soil > Temperate forest >...
AGACTTTTTCCTTCAACCACGATGCAGGGATGTGTTTGGATTGTCAGGGATTGGGGACGATGTATGGGGCCCATTTGGCTGAAGACAAACGGATCTACAAGTACTCGATCCTGGAGATGATGGACCGACTTTTCAAAGAGAAAGGGTCGAGTGAGGCGTATAGTTGGATTGAGCAATATTTTCGAGCGTGCGACATCGATGCGGAGATCCCGCTGAAGAAGCTGAGCCCTTCGGAGCTCCACCTCTTCTTGACAGGGGGACCTGAACAAAGACTCAAGAAGGGACCTCTGGTTCGCTGGAAGGGGCTCCAGCCTCTCTTCGCTCAACTCGTCCGGATGGGAACGGCCGAATACCGCGAGGCTCTCCTCCCGCTGATGCACGCCTCTATTTGTCCCGGTTGCGCCGGGAGCAGACTCAACCCACTTGCTCGCCACGTGACGATCGAGAAAAAATCATTGCCCGATTTCTGTGGGCTCAGCATCGAAGAGGCGCGTGGGTTCATGGGGAAGATCGTGATTGAAAAGAAAAGCTTCTTGGCTGAGACCTATTCCCAAATCTGTAAATACCTCGACTTTCTCTTGTCGATCGGGTTGGGCTATTTGTCACTCGAGCGCTCCGCACCAACTTTGAGCGGCGGAGAGTTGCAGAGGATCCGACTCGCAAGACAACTCGGGTCGGGACTCACCTCGTGTTTGTACATCTTGGATGAGCCCACGATCGGCCTCCACCCGCACAACAACGAACTGTTGAATGAAGCACTCCGGCGGCTGTGTAATCTGGGCAATACGTTGGTGCTCGTCGAACACGACCCGCTCACCATCTTGGCAAGCGACTATCTTTTCGACTTCGGACCCAAAGCAGGGAGGGAGGGAGGTGAAATCACCGCACACGGAACGGTGAAACAGATCTTGAAGAACAAACAGTCGTTGACGGGAGCTTATTTGAGCGGCGCCAAGTCGATCCCCATTCCCACCAAAAGACGCCCCTTTCATCCCGACATCCGCATCGAAAACGCCAATCTCCACAACCTGAAAAATATCTCCACCTCTCTCCCCAAGGGCGCCATCACCTGCCTCACAGGTGTCTCCGGCTCGGGAAAATCGACCCTCATCCGCCATCTCCTCAAACACGCAGCAGAAAAAAAACTCTCCGAATACCTCGGCGCTAGATTTTTTGGCCTTGCTGATTTCGAAAAGGTCCTCACCATGGACCAAAGCCCCATCGGCCAAACGTCTAGAGCCGATGTCAGCACCTACTCGGAGGTGCAACCTCTGATCCGCGGCCACTTCGCCTCCCTCCCCCTCGCCCAAGCCAAAGGACTTCAGCCTCGCCACTTCAGCCCCAACCACCTCCGCGGCATGTGCCGCACCTGCTGGGGCCTCGGCTACAAAACCGTCGACCTCCAGTTTTTACCCGCCGTGCGCACTGTCTGCGATGCTTGTAAAGGGTGTCGTTTGAACCCGGTATCGTTAGAAATTTGTTATAAAGGGAAACACTTCGGGGAGGTGCTCGGGATGAGCGTGACGGAGGCGCTCCACTGGTTCTCCGCCATCCCCCGCATCGTGAAGCGGCTCGAAACGCTCCAAGCCGTCGGACTCCCCTATCTCCACCTCGGCCAAGAACTCACCAGCCTCTCCGGCGGCGAAGCCCAGCGCCTCCGCCTCTCCCGAGAACTCGCCAAGCGAGAAAGCGGCAACACCCTCTACCTCATCGACGAGCCCACCGTCGGCCTCCACAGCGAAGACATCGCCAAACTCCTCCGGATCTTCCATCACCTGGCCGACAAAAAGAACACCCTCATCATCATCGAACACAACCTCGACGTCATCGCCAACGCCGACTGGCTCATCGACCTCGGCCCCGACGCCGGCGCTGCCGGCGGCCAAGTCATCGCAGAAGGGACTCCCGAACAGGTGGCGCAATCGAAACGCTCCCGAACCGGGCCCTATTTGCGAGAACACCTGAAGCAACGCCTTCATGCTTAATGACTTAAAATATCATTAAACATTTACGTAAACAACTTATAATGATATAATTTTAGTTAAAGAGTTTTATAATGTTTGTTAAAAATTGTTTAATAGATTCCTCTCCTCCCTGGGGAGTAAAAGAGATCGTGACAGAACCTTACAAGAATGGTTGGCGTCACCTGAGTTCGGCCTTTGAACCGGCTGCGCAAGGCACTCCCACGCTACGTCACAGAGTTTGTCGTGTCCTAGTAGGCCTCAGTCTACTCATTCCCATAATCAACATGCTCATCTACATAGCCCTACGCATTCTCTTTCCAGGACAGCAACGGCAGGTGCTGGTACATAATTCAACACAAGCAACTAATCATCAGCATGTTGCACAAAATCAATCGTCTTCTCAACCTTCTTTTGACAAGTGGCGGAATCAAGTTGAGTGTGTGCTTAACAGTCCCGGAAACAAGCACAATCTTCTCCCGCTCTTCGAAGAAGGGCAGCGTTGCAGATTTCTGAATCGACCTTTCATCTATTTTGTTGGTTGTACCATTCTTCATGAGTTAGCAAAAAGAGGGATTTCTGAGTATATTGTTCCACTCGTCACTCTTGGAGCTGATTTGTCTCTTCAGGAAAATCTTTTTGGCAACACCCCTTTGATGTGGGCCATTGCCAATGCACAGCACGAAACAGCAATGGCCCTCATGCAAGCGGGAGGAAAAAAAGCTCCTCATCTTGGGAAGCAGTGCAGGCGCGGAAATTCGGCGCTCCATTTAGCTACAGCAAAAGGATACAAAGATATCAATTGGGCTGGACAGCCTTTAAGCTGTTCCAGTTTAGATCTTGTTAACCAATTGATTGCCAATGGCGCCCCTCTGAATCTGCAAAATAACGACGGAAACACCCCTTTGCATCTAGCCTGTCTTCGGCGCGACTGCTCCATGATTGCATCTTTGCTAAAAGCGGGTGCGGACAAAACTATCAGAAACAATGCAGACAAATTGCCAGAAGATCTCTTAGATTGTAAATATGCTGAGTCTTATGCGATTATTCATCAAACTGTAAGCCCCTTTTTACTGTCCCAAAAAGAACATAGCGCATCGCGTGACATGGCCCTTTCCTTCTTTACATGATTTCTCGATGTTGATTGAACGAATTCAAAACTTTAAAAGAACACAGACCAAGCGAGGGGCCAGCCCCTCGCGCTCCCCGTTCCGCGCGGCTTCCTGGAAGGGTCGAAACGACCCATCCAGGAAGCCGCGCGTCCAGAGATTATTGCAAGCTCTGGATAAATGAACGAAAATGATGGAGATCTTTTTCCGCATACGCGTACTCATTTTTTAGCTTTTCTTGAATGAACTGAAGCTCTTTTTGATCCAGTTCGCAGTCATAAGCATGCTGAACGAAATGGCGAAAAGCTCTTATCTTATCTAATAGAATTAAGCTTTGATTAGAAATCACCGCAGGTCGTATTTTCGGAACATCTGTATTCATCCGGATCAGCACTTCTTTGTGAAAAGAACCCATGTCTTCGATATGATTCTCAAACGATTTTGCAATTTGCTTAAAGAGATCCTCAATCGCTGTATAAAATTGCTGTACTCTCATAGCAAACAAGAATTGCTTGTCATAGATTGTCAGATTGACAGCTACGATTTCTTTATAAAGTTTTCCTATTAATAGGATTTGTTTGTCAAAATATCCCAGAAGAAATGCATAACGTTCCATGATCTCTAAACCACCTTCAATCCATCTTTTAAAATCGATTCTTGAAATTGACATGTTTCAAAAGAAATAATCTCCACATCTCTTCCAATCTTCTTCTCTAGGTTCACCCAAAACTCAAACCGATCTCCCTTATAATTCTTCAACACAACATCCACATCAGACTGAGATGAAAAACTAAAGGGACGCAAAACAGATCCAACCAAATATATTTCAACATCGGACCCTTTAAATTCCTTCTCGAGAATCGAGATTGCTTTTTGTAATACTCTTTTTCTCTCTTTTTCCTGCTCTTCCCGTTTTTTTTCTTCCCTTTGAAACAGGAACTTTTTTGCTTCTTCCTTATCGAATTTTTTGCCCATAAAATTTCACTCAACAAGAGGGGGTTAGTGTTCAGAGACCATCTCTTAACTCAATAAAAGAGGTCGTCTACCCGGATTGGCCGCCTGCATCAACTCTGCGTATTTCTCGAGACTCGGCCTAACTTGGGCTCTCTCATACCGAGCATAGGCATTCGGCGATTTCGATTTCAGTCGTTTAGAAACATCCCGAATAGAAGAGCCGCTTCTGAGCCGCTGTCTCCTTAATCCAAGGGCAAAAAGGAGCTTCTCATCTGTAGCGCCCATGCCGATCACACCATCTTCATACAAGTTCACGGTGAGCTTAAAGTCTTTGCCAATCTGATTCTCATAAGCATCCCTTAAAAGCTCCAATACAGCATCCTTGATCATTTCAAATGCCCGCTTCCTCGTTTTTCCCTGAGTCATGACATCGAGAAAAGAAATCTCGATGAGCCACCAAGAGCTCTCTTGATCCTTCCAAACTTTCCCTTCTAGTTCCATGATTGATCAACCTCAACCCTTTTTTTTCGAAGGGTTCTTCTCCATTTGTCCAAATCTCATGACTACTGCCTTGTCTTTTCAACCACCATCCCAAATGACTAAGCCCTTTCTTTAAGTCTCGTATTTTCGTCTACTGTACACTTTTCGGTGAACAAAGTCAAAGTTGTAGCAAAAGCACAAATTGTTTAAAAGGAAAAATTTTCTTTGCTACTCCTGTCTCCGAGAACGGCTACACCACAACACGAGTTGAGTCTGAAGAAAGGCCGTTCATATTTTTCCCCTTGAACGCGAACGCGGCAAAGCCAGTCTAAAATACAGCGGTTCGAGTAAAAAGCCTGTAGTGAGAACTGCCGATATACGAGAGTGTCTAAACTTACCTCCTTGCCTAGCATTGGATCAACCGAGAAAACTATACAGAGCCAGTTGCAAAAGCCGCTGCCCTGTTAACCCGGCGCCCTTGGCGCCGGGTTAACAGGGCAGCGGCTTTTGCAACTGGCTCTGTAGGGAATAAAGATTTTTGCTGGACGTTGTGTAAGGATTAAAACCTTATCGTCCACCTACGAGGCGGACTGGATCTTCTAGAGAGCCTTCGACTGGGGGATCGTCGTCATAATGGCACTTGATGGGTCGAGGAAGTTTGATGATTGGAATAATCTCAGCCCCCAAGGGCACCTCATCTGCAGAAAGAGACCGTATCTTCTCAGCATTGATCGCTTTCTTACAAAGGCTTGCTAATTCATTGGCCTGTTTGTTCCACTCTTCGGGTTCACTGGTCATACAAGCTCCCAGACAACAGATTCCAAGAGAGCTCCAAGCACACCAAGCTGTGGCAGGAGGACACAAACAAGAACTCACAGCCGAATAGAACAATCCGATCAGTCCACTTCCTGCAATACAGCCTACTTTGCAACAGGAGTTATCTGCTCTTTTTACAGTCTGGTGGTAGCCTTTGACTAAATCCGCAATATGACCATTCACGGGATAATAGGCGCTTTGAATCTTGGCATAGATAACGGGTGTGGAAGACATCATCGCATCCTCTAGAAAAATTTAATCATAGAATAAAGAAAAGGTGAATTACAGGCAAACTTTGATCGCCTTTCCGGTGGAATGGGCGATGAGGGTGCCTGACGCATCGTGGATGAGAGCTTTCATTTCGACGAGCTTGCGCGATTCTTGGACAATTTCACCGCGTACCTGAAACGTTTCGCCAATGGGGGCGGGGGCCACGTAGCGGACGGTCATCTCTGCGGTCAAAGCGCCTCCGCAAACAATCCAGGCAAGGCGGGTCATCGCCTCATCCAAAAGCGTCGCTAGGATCCCCCCGTGCACGATCCCCTGCCATCCCTGGTATTTCGGCAAAGCGGAAAAGGCAGTTGTCATCACGTTCCCTTCCACCTGCCAGATGAGACGAAGCCCATCGGGATTCTCCAGTCCGCAGGCAAAGCAACGCTCGTTATCGACGAGTTCTAGTTTTTTCATCGGTGTTATGAAAGATTTTCCCATTTTTCTCAAATTTTGTTAAGATCTTTTCCTTAAAAAAGGACGTGAAGTGAACGAGTTGTCACCCCTGCAGCGCACTACAGAGCTTGTAAAAGACCAAGCCTGGTACCAACCTTATCCCTTTAACGAGGAGACGCTGCTGCCGCTTCCTTTATCCGAATATCACCGGGTTGACAAGTCCTGGGATGGCCTGCCCTGTTTTATGACATCTAGTGGGGCGATCGTCCGCCCTTATCAAATAAATCTGCCCCTGGTATTCCCTCAGCGCTCTTTTAAAGTCCTGTTTGAGGATGTTTCTTTGCCTCCTCAATTTGACGGGGATATACCCGATCCAACAGGGAGAATCGAAAATGCTTCTGCCGAGTTGCTTTTTGACACGCACATTCGCCACTATGTCGAAAAGGCAATGGGAAACCCAAATCCTTGCCCTCTTCGGATTTGTAGCTCGGTTCTTCCTCCGAAGGGACTCCTCACCTCTATCCACTGTTTTACTCCTCCCAGAGTGGGGGGTAACGACCGCTCTCAATGGCATACTCTCCACCCCCTGTCTCAAGAAGAATGCGAACGAATTCCTGGCTGGGACTGCCTTCCTCTTTTCAAAGAAAAAGTGGGTCAGCTCGGCCTGTACGCACCTCCTGTTCGCCCTTATTATCTCCACGCCCAGGGAAAACCCAATGAACCAGTACTCCTCAGCTCACCACACGGCCTCTACAAAGGCCCCCTGATCTTACTAGAGAAATATCAAACTCCAATTAAGCCTCATCAATTCTTTGAATTAAACAGCAATGAAGAAATCCGAACTGAACAGAGCCCTCTATTTGACACACCTCTGAAAAATACGATAAATACACTCGCCGATGATCTGAAGGAAAACCTAGCGATTACGGGAAAGACGGCGTGAGATTATAACGATGCGTTGGGAACATCGGGTGGAATCGGTGGGCATTTTGCTGATACCAGCAGGGGCAAAGTTTCGGAAGCTCTGGGAGCATTCCTAAGAAGAAGAGGCCTGTACAACAACTGACGATGAGGGAGGCAACTCTTCTCATAAAGTTAACTATTTCCTCAACTTTCACACCATTGATTATATACAAAAATAAATATTACCATAACGATAATGTAAAGTTTTTAATTGTATGTAAATATACAATATTAAGCGAGTTACGTAACGTTAATTACGTAATTAATAACAACTTCGATTTGTAGTATAATTAAGAGAAAAAACAGGGTTTGTATGCATTTTATTCGAAGTGGCGTGAGAGCTGCTGCTCTATGCGGTGTGGGGGGTGCCTATCGGCATTTTCAGTCTCCGATTCAAGAAGAGGAGTCGGGAGAGTTCGGGGTGTTTTCGAGGTTGGTGAGACCGGATCTGTTTAGTCTGCGAACGCTGACTCCGAAGGGACATGAAGAGTGGCTGAGGCGGAAGAGCTTCGAGAAGCTGGGACAAAACATCTGGGTCAGCCGAAATGGAGCGCCTCTGGGATTTTCAGAGAGGGTCCGAGAGGACTTGGCAACAATTGGCTCGAAACCGGTAGGGAAACAGCTGCTCGCACATCTCTATCAGGGGAAGCACCTGATTTTCATCCACTACTATCCACATCGCAATTGCGCCATTGCGGCTCGTGGCCTCGGCCATCGTTTGCCAGGGGTGGGCTCTTCTACGAGCGTTTTGTACAATCCGTGGAAAAAACCAACTCTTTTCAACATCCGCGGAAAGGTTTCGACCTATCCTGCATGGACGAGTTTGGCTCATGAGCTTCTCCATGCCTACCACAACCAGCAGGGGACCAACCGGACCAAAGAAGCAGATCCGATCGATCGAAGAATTTGGAAAAACGCCGAAGAATACCAGACGATTCTAGGTCTTGAATCCCAGATCAACCAGTATGCGATTCTCAAAGAGCATGGCTTAACTCCGCGCTACGGCCATGTCTCTTGCCGCAACATTTCCTCTGGGTTGAAGAGGCGGCTGGTAGCGAATGCGAAACGAGATTTTCCCCTCGCAAACGGGTATCTCAAAAGAGGCGAGAAACGTAGAGCTCCAAAAACTCTTGTCTCCTGCCAACGGGATCAGCTCCATAGAGGTGGGTAGGCTCGCCTCTAGAACGAGCTGTTGGTCGAAATGGAGAGGCTGTGAAGCGCCATGATAGCGGTGGAGAGTCTGGGGCTTGAAAGAGCGAGAGCCCACCACTGCCTCCTCTGCTTTGACGTAGAAAACGAAGAAGAGGGGCTTGTGACTCGTCAGGCCAAGAAAGCGAAGATCGAGTTGGTAACAGGTCTCGCTCCACTCGGAGTGCACTTCCATCCAGATTTCAGGCAGCGCCGCACAGGCGGTCCAGAGTTCCATGGGATCTCCATCGATGGGGCGATAGATCCCAAATCCTTGGGAATCGCTGAAAGGAGGGAGCCCCGGGCCAAAGGCGCGGATTTCCACCTCTCCTCCCTGGAGAGCGCCGAGGGTGGTGTGGTCTCCTGCGAGAGTGGTGACTGCAGAGAGATGGGGCGAGACGTGGAGGGTGAGTCCCCGTTCGGGAAGTTGGAAGAACTGAGTACCAGGAGAGGGGGGAAGATCGACTGCCCTCTCCTCGTAAGCTTCTTCTTTGCACCAAAGTGACTGAAAAGCCCTTCTCTGGAGCAGCCGCTCAAGCATTTTTACTCAATGAGCTTTCTCATCTTCTTGCCCGGAGTGAATTTCACCGCTTTTCTGGCAGGAATGATGATGGGGATGGCGGCGTTCTTGGGATTGCGGCCAATTTTCTGCTTCCGCTCTACGACTTCAAATACGCCAAAGTCGCGAAACTCGAGCCGGTCACCTTGCGAGAGAGAATCGGTCATCGCATCGAGAAACGCTTGGATCACATTCCGGACGTCGTTCGGATGAAGCCCCTTCGATTGAGAAATAGTTTGGATGAGCTTCTTTTTGGTCACGGTAGCCATTTCCGAACTCCTTCGTTCATTTGGCTTTTTAGGCAGGTGCTCTGTATAATTTTCAGACAAGCATTTGTCTCCTTCAATAGGGCTGCATTCGATTTGAGAGTCGAACGATGAACTCAACCCAACTTTTACTCCCCTCGCTCGCATCGTAGGCACTTACGAATGAAGGGGTTCACGAGTTCAAAATAACGAGTGGCGATTATTTTTCAAATCAAATTTTCGAAACGAGAATCAATATTCGCTTTTTTTTGCCAGCGCTCAATAAAAGACACTCTCCTTCAATGAGATTTTGAGCAGTGAACACAAAAGCGGAATCCTCAATTCGTTCATTGTTGAAATAGGCCCCTCCGTTCTTGATGAGCCGCGCAGCTTCCGCTTTGCTGGGGACAAGGCCAATGCGCAGAGCCACATCGACAAATTTCTGACCCACGATCTCTGCTAGTGGAAGATGGATAGAGGTCATGTCTGCAGCTAACTTCTTCAATGCCGCAGCGCTCAAAGTAGCCTCCGAGCCAGGGGCAATCCCCTGTGTGACTTGTTCAGCCGCCCGTAGCCCCTCTTCTCCGTGGACAAAACGGGTCACTTCTGCAGCGAGTCGCCTCTGCGCTGAGCCCTCTTTCATCTCGCTTTCAATCTGCTGGATCTCTTCGAGATCGAGAAAGGTGAGCATTCTCAACATCCGGATCACATCGGCATCGGGAATCCGGATCAAGTATTGGTAGAAGTGATAGGGAGAGAGCTTGTCGCTCGAGAGCCAGATCGCCCCCTCTTCGCTTTTCCCAAATTTTTTCCCGTCGCTGCGGGTCAACAGAGGAAAAGTCATTCCATAGATGGGCGTGCCGCCGAGTTTCCGATTCAGTTCAATGCCCGCCGTGATATTCCCCCATTGATCGCTCCCACCGAGCTGCAAGGAGACACCGTGTTTGAGATGCAGATGATAAAAATCATAGGCTTGGAGAACCTGGTAGCTAAATTCGGTGAAACTCATCCCCTCTTCTGACTGCAACCGCGCACGCACAGATTCCTTACCAATCATCTGCCCTACCCGGAATTGTTTCCCCACATCGCGCAAAAATTGGATGAGAGAAAAGGGGCTGAGCCAGGTATCGTTATTCACGATAACCGAACCAGGAAGAATCTTTTTCAAAAACTTTTCGATCCGAGTGGCATTGTAGTTTAACGTCTCTTCATCGAGAAAAGGGCGCTCGACACTTTTGCCCGAGGGATCGCCGATCCTGCCGGTAGCTCCGCCTAAAACGGCAAAAGGAGTATGGCCAAACTTTTGAAACCAAGCAAGCGCGACAATGCCGAGGAGATTCCCCAAATGGAGACTATCGGCGGTCGGGTCAAACCCGATATAGAGCCGGATCGGCTTTGCTACATGGGCCCTGAGCTGTTCGCTTGTGATCTGATCGATGAAGCCCCGCTGCAAAAGGGCTTCTATCACGTTTTTCATGGAGCCAAGCTTAAAGAAATAAGCGTTTTATGTCGACCTCTTATAGGTGGCAGCGAACTCTGTTTGAAGTTTTTGAGCAAACTGTTCGATCTTGCGGCTGATGGCAGCGGCGTTTTCACCGTAATCAAACAACCGAATCTTTTCTTTCAAAGGAGTGCGGTGAGGAGCATTGGTCGCGATCCATTTGTGGATCTTGTCGACCGTATCGGCAAGAGCCTGTGGAGTGATCAAAAGATCTTGTGCAGCCCACTGCCTGCGCAGCTTTTCTCTGGCCCGCTTGGTCTTAATGCTTTCAGGAGCTATGCTCTTACGACGTTGACGTTCTCTATAGGATAACATGAAACACCTCCGCGCTGTTTATACAAAAATTTGATTTAAACGTCTAGTTGTTCTTATGCTTGAATCCATGGATCTTAATGAAGCGAAACGGGCCGCTGGCGAAAAAGCGGCAGAACTCATTCGAGCGGGAATGATTGTAGGACTCGGCAGTGGCTCTACTTCTCGCTGTTTCATCGAAGCATTGGGGAGAAAAGTGGAAGAGGGACTCCGGATCCAAGCCGTTCCCAGCTCGCGCGCCTCTGCAGAGCTCGCGAAAAAGTTGCGGATTCAGGTAGTCGACATCAATGAGGTGAAGGGAGTCGATCTCACGATCGATGGCGCTGACGAAATTGACATACAAAAGCGGATGATCAAAGGCGGTGGCGGCGCGCTGCTCAGAGAAAAAGTGCTCGCTGCATCGAGTGGCGAGATGATCGTCATCGTCGACGAATCGAAACTGGTGCGGACAATCGGAGGAGTGAAATTGCCCGTAGAAGTTCTCTATTACGGCTTTTCTGCAACGAGAAGAAAAATCGAGCAGCTGGGATATAGCGGAGATTGGAGAGTCGATCGGAATGGCACTCCCTTCGTCACAGAAAATGGGAACCTGATTTTTGACATCCAGTTTGCCTCCCCCCTCGCCTCCCCTGAGGAAGACGATGAAAAACTGATTCAGATTCCCGGCGTGATCGAGACCGGATTTTTTCTAAAAGTAGCGGGACGAGTCATCGTCGGCTTTAGCGACGGAACCACCGAGCTTCGCTAGTACTCTGTTGAGCTTCGCTCAAAATGCGGCGTTTCTAATACACCATGTTGAAGCGCCTTTTCGCCAAGTCCACTAAGGCGCACAGCGCCTCTTCGGCATCATCCCCTACTGCTTCGACTGTCACCTGACCGCCTCGGGCAGCTGCCATCATCAAGATCCCGAGAATCGACTTGGCGTTCACGATGAAATCGGAGTAGAAAAGATGGATTTCCGAATTGTACTGAGAAGCGCATTTCACAATTTCAGTAGAAGGACGGGCGTGGAGCCCTTTTTCATTGAGAACAGTGAATCTTCCTTTGACTGCCTTCATCGGAGAGCCTCCTCTAATTCTTCGATCAATTCTGCAAAGTGGCGCATGCTCGCATCGACCGGATCTGGAGAGCGCATATCGACACCCGCTCTTTCGAGCAGATCGATGGGGTAGCGGCTTCCCCCTGAAGAGAGGAAGGTGAGGTAATCTTGCGCCGATTTGGGAGCGGCCAAGACTTTTTCATGGAGCGCGAGGGCGGCGCTGAGGCCTGTCGCATACTGGTAGACATAGAAATTGTAGTAAAAGTGAGGGATCCGGGCCCATTCGATGGCAACTTCCGGATCGATGACGAGATCCGGGCCGTAGTAATCTTTGTAGAGTTGCACATATTTTTCCTTCAACAACGTCGGCGTGAGAGGCACTCCCTCTTCTGCCAACCGGTGGATCATCAACTCAAATTCGGCAAATAGAGTTTGTCTAAAGATGGTATTGCGGATCCCTTCGATCTGGTGATTGATCAGATAGGCACGCGCCTTTTTTCCTTCGATTTTGGACTTGAGGTGATCCATGAGGAGCTGTTCGTTGAAGGTCGAGGCAACCTCTGCTACAAAGATCGGATAAGAGGCATAGACATAGGGTTGATGCGTATGGCTCAAAAGAGAGTGCATGCTGTGGCCTGCCTCATGAGCTAACGTAAAAATGTCATTGAGGTTGCCCTGATAATTCAGCAAGATGTAGGGCATGCTGTCGTAACAGCCACTCGAATAGGCGCCGCTTCTCTTCCTTTCGTTTTCATAGATGTCAACCCACCGGTCTTTCACGAGACCTTGTTGCAGCGACCTCTGGTATTCTTTTCCTAGTGGCGCCACCGAGGCCACAACGGCATCGCACGCCTCCGGATAGGACATTTGGATCTCGACATCGGAGACTAACGGGACAGCTAAATCATAGACATGGAGCTCGGAGAGATTCAAAAGCTTTTTGCGCAGTGCGATGTAGCGATGCATCAAGGGAAAACTGCGCCGCACCGACTGAATCAGATTTTCGTATACAGCTGTATCGACTTGATGAGGAAAAAGAGCCGTCTCTACGCACGAGGAAAACTTTCTCGCCTTGGTTTGAAACAGATGGCTCTGCACCTGTCCTTGCAACAGTTCACAGAGAGTATTGCCGTGGGCTTCAAATGCTCGGTGGAGATTTTGGAAAGCCGACTTGCGGAGCGTCCGGTCGGGACTGCGGAGGTAGCCCATGTAAGAGGCGTGGGTAAGAGGATGCTGCTTGCCCGCTTTGTCGAGGGCAGGAGCAAAGGTCATATCGGCGTTGTTGAGCGCGCCAAACGAGTGACTCGCAGTTTGGAGTGGCTTGGCGGCAAGCGCCAAGAGCTCTTCCATTTCTTGCGAGAGCGTGTGAGGCCTCATCCGCCCGACCCTCTCGAGGTAGAAGCGGTAGAGAGAGAGACCTGAGTGGGACAAAAGGCGCTGGAAATCGGCTTCGTTTAAGCTGAGCAGCTCAGGCTCAATCCAGGCGCTGGCATGTTGGAACTCATAGGCCAAGCTGGAAACCAACCCGAATGCGCTCTTGAACTGGTCATTGCCGAGATCTTCATCCATCCGCAGGTGGGCATAGACGTGGAGCTTGGAAAGTCTCCGATCGAGGTCGAGATAAGAGTGCAAAAGCGCCCCTACGACTTTCGGGTCATGGAGCTTTCCCTTATAGCTCTCCAATTCTGCCCAGCCAGCCTGCTGCATTTTCTCAAAATCTTCCTTCCATGCAATCTCGCTTGGATAGAGAGCCTCCACATTCCATCGATCCTCAGCAGGTATTTCATTTCGCGCCTTCGCCATTTTATCTAAATCCTTCTTATTCAATACATTAGATCCTGTTCCGCAGGATAAAAAACACCCAAACATCCCTAGCATTAGCAATCTCCCTCCTTTTCTGCTAAATCGACTTGCGTAAAATGTGCTCTTCATCTATATTCCTCACTAGAAATTGAAAAAGTTTGTTCTGTTGGGGGCGTCCCCCAGAATGAACCATAAAATTGGAGAAAAAACGGATGGTACAACAAGCCCAAAAGAAAATCACCTTGAAGCCACTTGGCAATCGCGTGCTCGTCCAACGGTTAGAGCCGGAAGAGAAAGTGAAAGGGGGAATCATTCTTCCTGATAGCGCAAAGAAAAAACAAGAAACAGCGAAAGTCGTCGCCATCGGGAGCGGAAAAAGGCTCGATGATGGGAAAACTTTGCCGGTCCCTGTTAAAGTAGGCGACCTCATTTTGATGGATAAGTATTCAGGACAAGAAGTGACCATTGACGAGTCTGAGTACATGATTCTCAAAGCTGATGATATCATAGCAATCATTGAAGAATAGGAGAAAATAGAAAGTATGGCACCAAAAAATATTAAGTTCAAGGAAGACGCCCGCCAAAAAATTTTAAAAGGCGTGAAAACTCTGGCGGCGGCCGTGAAAGTGACGCTGGGTCCTAAAGGGCGCAATGTCGTGATCGATTCCAAGTTTGGCTCCCCTAAAATCACGAAAGACGGCGTGACAGTAGCGAAAGAGATCGAACTCGAAGATAAGCACGAAAACATGGGCGCTCAGATGGTGAAAGAAGTGGCCAGCAAGACCGCGGAGAAAGCGGGCGATGGCACTACCACAGCTACCGTCCTCGCCGAAGCGATCTACGCAGAGGGACTGCGCAACGTCACTGCAGGCGCAAACCCGATGGAAATCAAAAAAGGAATTGATCTCGGCGTCACCACGGTGCTCGATGAGCTCAAAAAGCTCTCCAAGCCGATCAAAGATTCGAAAGAGATTGTCCAGGTAGCTACCATCTCGGCTAACGGCGACGCTGAAATCGGCACCATCATCGCCAAGGCGATGGAGCAAGTGGGCAAAGACGGAACCATCACTGTCGAAGAGGCAAAAGGGTTTGAAACCACACTCGAGGTTGTCGAAGGGATGAATTTCGACCGCGGCTATGTCTCGGCCTATTTCGTCACCAACGCAGAATCACTCACTTGCGAATATGAAAACGCCTACGTTCTCATTCACGAGAAAAAGATCTCCTCCATGAAAGAGTTCTTGCCCATTTTGCAAGTAGTTGCCGAGTCGGGTAAACCGCTTGTCGTGATTGCAGAGGATCTCGAAGGAGAAGCGCTTGCGACACTCGTCGTCAACCGCCTCCGCGCAGGACTCAAAGTTGTAGCTGTCAAAGCCCCTGGATTTGGCGATCGCCGCAAAGCGATGCTCGAGGACATTGCCACTCTCACAGGCGGTCAGTTCATCAGCGAAGAGATCGGCGTTCCTCTCGAGAAAGTTACGATCGACATGCTCGGCAAAGTGAAGAAAGTGATCGTCAAAAAAGATGACACCACTCTCATCGACGGCGCTGGGAACAAGAAAGCAATTCAAGAACGGATTGCGCTCCTCAAGCGGCAGATCCAAGATGCGACCTCTGACTACGACCGGGAAAAACTCCAAGAGCGACTCGCGAAGCTCTCTGGCGGCGTAGGCGTCATCCGCGTAGGTGCTGCAACCGAAATGGAGATGAAAGAGAAAAAAGATCGCGTCGACGATGCCAAAGAAGCGACCAAAGCAGCTGTCGAGGAGGGAATCGTCCCTGGCGGCGGCGCAGCTCTCATCCGCTGCCTCCCCGCTCTCGAAAAGATGCTCGCGAAACTCTCCGGCGACACCAAGATCGGCGCCGAGATCGTCGCTCGCTCGCTCTCTTACCCGCTCCGGCAGATCGCAGAAAATGCCGGCAAGGAAGGCTCAATCGTCATCCAGAAAGTCGCCTCCATGGGGCCACAAGAAGGGTATGACGCTCGCGAAGATGTCTACGTGAACATGTTTGAGAAAGGGATCGTCGACCCGACGAAAGTCGTCCGTTGCGCGCTCCAATTCGCAGCATCAATCGCAGGACTCCTCCTCACCACTGAGGCGATCATCACCGAAGAGCCTCAAGAAAAAGCCGCAGCGGCCTCCGCTGGCGGAGAGATGGACTATTAAGCCATTGCGTCCTCGGGAACCCTCCCGAGGACATTTTTTTCCGAGTCGTCTGGTTCCCAGCAAACCGCTACGTGATCGGAACAACGACCCATTTCTAAATCAGCCCGGACTTTTCCTTTCGGAATACGGTGCCCTCTATGAATCAGGATATGATCTGCTTGGTTGTGCTGTAAGATCCACTCGTCTTTGTGCTGAAAATCCCACAAAGTCCAGGGAGATTTCTTTAACCAACAGGAACCATCATCAAGCGCATGATGCTTGTTAATATCATAGAAAAACTCAGCCCGTTCCGGCCATTCACTATTGTGTTTCAATTTCCCCTCATTCCAATTTTCCCAAGTAACATCTTGTATTTTCCCCTCTACCACCACTTTTCGTTCATCCTCGTACTTATGCATATTGAAATCTCCTACCGTGAACATCGTGATGTCATTCTTTACACCCGCATAAATTTTGTTATACATCTCATAGATTGCCTTGATTCCCTCAATACTATGCGCTCGAATGTCTTGATACCGCTTCGCATAACCCGACTGGAAGTGGGTGTTCAGGATCACCACATCGCGCTCAGGATGAACCTGAATTTGCACGCCTAAGACTCCCTTGTTGGCCCACTTATCTTCGTCGAGCGCTTCTTTGAATTTCCAGAACCTCGGCTCTTGTTGTTTTTCTCGGTCTTTTTTGATCGGGAACTTGCTCAAGACGGCAAGTCCGCTGTTCATTCCGAAAGTGCGAGGGCCTGCATCGACCACCATCCAGGGATATTTCTCCCTGCACCGCTTGACAACCCGGATCGCATCCTGATCGAAAAGCTCTTGGAGACAGATGCAATCGGCATCTTGATGGTGCAACACATAATCGATGAACTGATCGATCCGTTCCTCGAGAGGACGCAATTGGTTTCTCACTGTGATCCAGTCAGGGAGCGCTCCCAGGTTGAATGTAGTTACCTTAGGATCCTGATCGAGAGGAAGTATAGGCGGTTTGCAGGACGGCTCAGGCTCGATTAGAGTCATGTCTTCTTTGTCGAGGTTTGCGAGGAACATCAGAATGCCTCCCGCTATCGCAGGGACAAAACCGACAATTGCTAGCAAAACCCCTGAAATGGCCCACCAGATTCTTCTCAAGATTTCTAATCGAAGGGATTGGAGGCGCCCATGCCAATCTTCATTGAGCGAACGCTCGGTGAGCCGCTCGATTCTCTCCACGCCATGATGAAGCGGCCAGGTCAAGATCCTGCCCAGCCAATAGGTCCCTTCGGCCAGCGGGGTGCAAAACGAGCTGTTTTTCGTGACAAGGGTCTGACAAGGTTCAAGGTGGTTCATAATTAATAGTATTATAATAAAATTTGTAATTAAAATGAATAATAAAGTTTATTTTAATTTCCGAGCGGATTAAAGAAATTTTTTAAAGTTTTGACGGGGTTGACGAGATCCTGCAGGTATTGCTGCAAGCCCGCTCCTCCGAAGATCTGGGAGATGAGCTCGTGAGTGGGAAAGCCCTCTTGGCTATTGATTTCGCTCAATTCGATGTGATCGACATACTTGGTTTGGGTGCCGCCGTTGAGACCAAGCCCCCGGATCTCGACGGTGAGACGATCGACCGTAAGTCGATGAATGACAACCTCTTTGTTGTTGTGGGAGGGGAGGCGGCTTAGAATCTGGGTCCAGTTGTTCTTCGTCCCCAGGATGTTATCGAATTCGATCGAGAGAAACACATCTTCGAGGGCGATTCTGTCGATCTCGCTGGGGGTCTGGAAGAGGTGGCGCCAGGCGTAGGCAACGGTTGTCTTCCCCGCCTTGAAGGCCTCTCTCCTCCGGTAGCCACGCGGGTTCTTCATGCGGAAATTTCCGATGGCTGTTCGCGTCTTTCCTAGGTCGATGGAGCCGACGGCTACAGGGACTCCCAGATGGCGCGTCAGATAAGAGGCAAGAAGCGCCGGCTTCAAGGCCCAACCGACGATTAACAGACCGATCAGGACCACAGGAATCGCAAACCAACCTAATCTTTTGAACCACTGCATTTTCCTCACTGTATAATAAAAATTTTCATAGGTCAAAGCATATATAAACTGCTAGACTGCAAATAGTTACAACTCATTTCTTTTTAAGGTTGCATAGTTTATACTCTCAGGGCAAACAGTAGTTATGAAAATGTCCAATCTTTACACCTGGGCCACCGAGAAGGCGACGTCAGATAAAGCGCCTTATTGGGTCGGGTTGATCTTCTTCCTCGAAATCGCTCTTATTTTGCCTTTGGATGCGATCTTGATGTTCTTCTGCCTCCAGAACCGGAAAAACATCCTCCTCTACGTAGCGATCGCCGCCTTCGCCTCGACGTTGAGCGGCTTAGTCGGGTATTTTCTAGGCCATTTTCTCTGGGATTTAGTGGGGCCGTATGTAGTCCCCTATTTGATTCCGACTGCGGCCTTCGAGCGAGTCGCCGAAAGGTTCCAAGCCTACGAAAACTGGGCCGTTTTCTTCGGGAGCTTGATCCCCTTCCCGCTAAAGGCACTCAGCATCGGAGCCGGCGTCTTCCAACTCGGGCCCGGAATCTTTGCCATCTGGATGGTCGCAGCGCGCCTCCTCCGCTTCTTCCTCGTCGGCTCCGCGATGTTCCTCTGGGGTGAAAAAGTCAAAGGCTTTGTCGACCGCAACTTCCACCGGATCGTCCTCATCATCGGCGCCAAAATCGCCCTCGCCCTCTTCTTCTTCTGGTTCCTGGCACAGTAAGAGCCAGCCCACAAAAGTCGCCTGCCCTGTTAAACCGGCGCTAAAAGCGCCGGTTTAACAGGGCAGGCGACTTTTGTGGGCTGGCTCTATAAATTGTTTTCGAGTACAATCGTTACTCCTCTTAAACCAAAGGAGTTCTTCATGAAATTCATTCGACTTACCGCAATCGCTCTGTTCCTGGGCCTCGCTTCCTTCGCGTCTGCGAAAGAGTTCTACGACTATGACTTCAACCAAGAGAAAATGCTCTGCGCAGAAGATGGAATTTTCCTCATTTCTAGCTTTGAAGACAGCGATGTGATTACAGCTCACTCATATAACGGCATTCCTCTATGGGACCGTTCCTTCTTCGCAAAAATCGTCTCCTGGCGCGTCATCGGCGACCGGATTATCGTCTTCTCCAAACACCGGAGTGGCTACAAAACCTACCTCACCTGCATCGACCGCTTCAGCGGCGCTCTCCTCTGGCAAAGACCGTAACATTTTGAAAGAATCGCGCACCCAATGGTGCGCGATTCTTTTTTCTCCCTACTCGTGCATCTCTTTGACAATTTCTCGAAATTTTAACTGGAGTTTGGGCGCGCCCAAACTCCAGTTTTGACCGAGGTCAACGCAAAACAGCAATTATTTCTTTTGCTTCAACGAGCCGCACGTCAGGAGGAAGCTGGAGGGATTTCGGCTTTTCGGGAATGAACAGGGCGTAGTGGAGTTTGGTATCGGGGCGGCGCTTGACGGGAGGGATTCCTTTGTTCTTGAGCTCTTGGATCGATTGGGAGATCCAGGAGGGGGTGGGCTTTTTTTCGGTCCACTTGGCCTCGCCGATGAGGAAGTGGGAGCCGTTGCTGGATTGGGCGAGGGCGTCCCATTCGGGGCCTTGAGACTGCCAGAAGCGTCCCGCCTGTTCGTAGAGGGACTCCCAGCGCTGGGAGAGGGCGGGGATGGCCTGACGGCAGAGTTCCTCCCAGATGGTGGAAACTAAGAAGGGAAGCAATTCTTTGAACCACTGGTTGCGGGTAGAGGTGGAGACTTGGGAGAGGAAGCTGCGGCGGGGGGCAACCATTTTGAACCAGAAACGGAGAAAGGGGTCTTTGATTTTATAAAGGGTCTTTTTCGAATTTTCTGGGTCCATACTGTAGGGAATTTCTCGTTGGATGAGGTCGAGTTCGATAAGCCGCTCGATAGAACGGGTCAGGGAAGTTACAGGCTCTCCGATGCGGCCTCCGATTTCGGAAAGGCGGTGGGCGCCGAGGCCTATGGCATCGAGGATCGGTCTGAGATGCATGACGGAGGGAGATTCTTCTAGAAGAAGGCGATGGGGTTCTTCACTTAAGGGGCCCATGGGATCGAGGACGAGTCGATCGACATTTTCGAAGAGGCTGCCACCTACCCGTTCTGCTAATTCCCAATAACGGGGAACTCCGCCCCAAAGAGCGTACGCCTCGACCACTGCGCGGGGAGTTTTGAGCTTCAACGCCTGCTTCATGTAACCGATCGCGATCGGACTCAATTTGATGAGCTCATCTGCTCTTCCGTAGAGAGGCGCTGACTCATCCAAAATCGCTCCCTGCATCATCCGCTGGGAAGAGCCGCAGAGAACCAGGATCAACCTCGCCTTCTTTGCCTCATGATCGATGAATTTTTGCAGCACGCTGGGAAGTTCAGGAGAACCGGCGATCAGGTAGGGAAGCTCGTCAATCACTAGAGGTCCTCTCCATTTCTTCTGAACGGCATCGCGGGCAAGTCGGAGAAACAAGGAAAGCCAATCGGGATATTCAACTCCGGCAAATCCCGGAATCGCCCGTTCTATGGCGAGAGAGAAAAATTTCCTCTGGATCGAAGGCGCCGACTCATCTGCTACGAAATAGATCCCTCGGTTCCGATCGGTCCACTCCAATAACAGGCGCGTCTTCCCCACCCGACGTCTTCCCCAAATCACAGCCACGCTCGCTGTACGCGACTTCGCCAATCTCCCCAATCGCTCTAACTCTTTGTGTCGATTCGCAAATTTCATAGTCCCCTGCTCCTATCCAAGATTATGCACAGAAACATTATGTTTTGCAACATAATGTTTAGGTGTGAGTTCTTAAGGCCTCCTCTGTCACAGGGCCGATCGGAGTCAGAATCTTATCTCTGGGGAGTTTGCCGAAGATGCGGAGAAAGCCCTGCACGGTGGAGGGGCTGGTGAAGATGATTTCGTCGATTTCAGCGAAGTTGGGAAGGGGCTCTGGTCTTTGGAATAGGGTGTCGTAGAGATCGAGGGCGAAGAAGGGGTCTTGGAGCGAGTCGGTGAGGAGAGGGCGGGCTTTGCGGGAGCGGGGAAAAAAGAAGTAGGGGTTGGAGAGGGTGCGGGTGAGGGCGAGGAGGCCTTCTTGAGTGGGGACGGGGGCGATGAGAGGGGTGATGCCGCGGAGAAGAAGCTCTGCTGCAGTAGAGGGGCCGATGGCGAGGGCGATTTTGTCAAAGTCGGGTTTGATTTCGAACCAGTAGCGGACGGTGGTTTTGCTGGTGAAGAGGACGTGGGTGAAGTGGGGCCAGAGGGCGAGGGCTTGAGAGATAGCGGGGGTTTCGAGTTTTTGAGTGGTGATGACAGGATAGTGGAGGACATGGGGAGGAGGATTGAGGCCGAGATAGAGGATTCTACGGGGCATGGATGGCGGCGAAGAGTTGGGCGGTTCGGGCGTCCTCTCTGCGCACGACGATGGCGAGGCGGCCTTGGAGGGGGGTGGTTTCACCGGGGAGGAGAACCCGGTTGAGATGGGTGAGGCCAAGGCGAATGAGAGCAGCTTCTGCGATGACGACGCCATCGGCACTATAGTCCGAGAGTTTGGTTAGCCGTTCTTCGATGGTGCCGCGGAGGTCGATGAATTGCACATCGGGACAGAGCGAGCGGACGAGTTCTTCGCGGCGGGTGCTGGAGGTGGCGATGACAAAGCGAGGATGGAGCGTTTCTCCGGGGCGAAGGACGAGGCTGTCGTGAGGGTTGATGCAGGAAGTGAGGGCTGCGAGTTGGAGCCCGGCAGGGAGAGGGTCGGGTAAGTCTTTAGCTGAGTGGATAGCGGCGTCGATGTATCTGTGCAACAACAGTTGGTCGAGTTCGCGTGTGAAAAAGTCGGTTTTGCCGAGATCTCGAAGCGATGTGGTTCGGTCTCGATCGCCGGTGGTCTCGACCCAAACTGGGTCCAATGGAATGTCTGTCATCCGCGCTACTTCAGCGACTTGGGCGCGGGAGAGTTTCGAGCTCCTGGCGCCTATCCGAAGGCAGTTTGGATCGCTTGGTCGACGAGATCGATGCCGATGCACTTGATTTTCTCCGTGAGATTGTTGGAGAGTCCTTTGAGGTTCTTTCGCGGCAAGATGCATTGCCGAAATCCCATGTGGATTGCTTCTTTGAGGCGGGTTTCGATTCGGCTGACACCTCGCACCTCGCCGCCGAGACCCACTTCGCCGAGAACGATGAGGTCAGAGGGAAGGGGGCGATTGGAAAAAGAGGAAGCAATCGCGAGCAAGATGCCGAGGTCGATAGCGGGCTCTACAATCTTCAATCCTCCTGCGAGAGCCACAAAGACATCGCAATGGTGCAACTGATAGCCGACCCGTTTTTCCAATACAGCGAGCAATAACGCCAACCGATTCTGATCCAACCCAGCTGACCTTCGAGAAGGCGTCGAAAAAGAAGTGGGAGTGACCAGCGCTTGAATCTCCAACAAAAAAGACCTCGCGCCTTCTAACCCAGGGACAATCGCTGACCCGGAAACTTCTTTCATCCTCTCCTCTAAGAAAGCCTGGGATGGATTAGCCACTTCCACAAGGCCCATTTCCTTCATCTGGAAAATGGCAATCTCATCGGTGGGACCAAAGCGGTTCTTGATCGCGCGGAGTAACCGGTAGCCGTGGTGACGATCTCCTTCGAATTCCAACACGGTGTCGACGATGTGTTCCAAAAGGCGCGGCCCTGCGATATCGCCTGATTTGGTGACGTGGCCAATCAGAAACGAGGTGATCCCCTGTCCTTTGGCCAGGTGCATGAATTCGGTGGCGATTTCGCGCACTTGGACGACCGAGCCAGGCGAAGAAGGAAGTTCCGATTTGTAGACGATTTGGACCGAGTCAACAATGGCGACGTCAGGCTTGACGAGATCGATCTGGGCGCGGATGGCGCTAAAATGGGTTTCACTGAGCAGATAAATATTGGGATGTTCGATGCCGAGTCGCTTGGCTCGGAGCGAAGTTTGCTCAGCCGATTCTTCGCCGCAGATGTAGAGAACAGTGAGTCCTTGGCCTGCGAGGGCGTTGGCCATTTGGAGAAGAAGAGTGGATTTGCCCACACCCGGCTCTCCGCCGACGAGAATGAGCGAGCCTTCGACAATCCCCCCTCCGAACAAGCGGTCGAGCTCCCCCATTTGCGTCTGGATCCGCTGGAAGGCAGTCGTATCCACTTCTCGGATTCGGACAGCGGTGGCTGATTCCTTTCGCTTCGACTCGAATTTCTGTTTCGTTTCAGAAACGATGGCCTCTTCTACAAGTGTGTTCCAATTCTGACACTGGCTGCAGCTGCCAGTCCATTTGGGCTGGGAGTGGCCACACTCGCGGCAAGACCAGATCACTTTTGTTTTCGTCATAGTGCCTCTCCGATGCGGGAGAGCGCTTCGAATGCAGCGCGCTGCTCTGCTTCCTTTTTCGAAGAGCCGATTCCTATTCCCGCTTCCTTTTCCTCAAGATAGACGAGGACGTGAAAGACCTTTGCGTGATCGGGACCTGACTCTTGCGCGATCTTGTATACAGGAGCTTTTTGCCATTTTTTTTGGGAATAATCTTGGAGCTCTGCTTTGTAATTGCGAGCGGGATTTCCAATGGCGGTTTCAATCTCGGAATCAAAGTGGGTCAGGAGAAACTTTTTCACCACGGTCATTCCCCCATCGAGATAACAGGCGCCAATGAGCGCTTCAAAGACGTCGGCGAGAATCGACGTTTTCCCGTTGCAGAGTTTTTCGCCGCGACCTAGGAGAATGTAGTCGACGAGGGCAAGCTTTTGTAAATACTGCGCACAAGAGGGGGCGTCGACGAGCTGGGAGCGGAGCTGCGAGAGCTCTCCCTCGGGGTGATTCGGAAGGCGGTGATAGAGATAGTCGGAGATGACAAGGCCAAGGACTGAATCGCCGAGAAATTCAAGGCGTTCGTTGTGCTCGGGGAACTCCTCTTTGTGTTCATTGAGAAAGGAGCGATGGACCAAACTGAGGATCAAAAGATCTTTGTTGGAAAAAGCATAGTGGATTTTTTCTTCGATCTCATGGAGCCGCTTGCGCAAATCGTAGAGTAGACTCATTTTTCCCATTTTACCGTATCCGGAATATCTTCGAAATTGTTATGATGTCCGCCATGGTCAAACTCAACCATCACTATCAGAAACTTCAACCCAACTATCTCTTCACTGAAGTGGAAAAGAAAACTGAGACGCTCCTCTCTCGGGAACCAGGGGCGAAACTCCTCCACCTCGGCGTAGGAGACATCTCGATGCCCCTTCCCCCCGCGGTCGTCGAAGAGCTCGTCCAAGCATCCCTCGAGATGGGAGATCCCAAAAAATTCCGTGGGTATGGCCCCTCCCAGGGCTATTTATTTTTGAGAGAAAAGGTCGCAAAGCACGACTACGAGAATCTCTCTGTCTCTCCTGATGAAATTTTTATTTCCGATGGAGCAAACACTGACCTTGCGAATTTACAAGAAATTTTTGCTCCCGATGTCCGGGTCGCCCTCCCCGACCCCGCCTATCCTGTCTACCTCGATACCACCATCATGGCGGGCCGGACCCGCCTCCCCCTCAAAACGGGTGGCTACGGCGGGGTGGTCTACCTCCCCTGCCTCGAAGAAAATGGATTCCAGCCTCTCCCTCCCCCCACCCATGCCGATCTCATCTACCTCTGCTCTCCCCACAACCCCACCGGCGTCGCCATGACCCGCCCTCTCCTCGAACAGTGGGTCGACTATGCAAAAAGACATCGATCGATCTTGATCCTCGATGCGGCCTATGAGGCCTACATCAACGACCCTGAAATCCCTCACAGTATCTATGAAATCGAAGGGGCAAAAGAGGTGGCCATTGAAGTGAAGAGCTTTTCTAAAAATGCGGGCTTCACCGGTCTTCGTTGTTCCTATACAGTCATTCCCCACCAGCTCCGCGTCGCAGACACAGGCTCGATTTTCTCCTTGAACACGCTCTGGAAACGGAGACAAGATGCAAAAACCAACGGCGTCTCCTATCCGGTCCAAAGAGCCGCCGCAGCTGTCTATACAGAGGCAGGGCAAGCTCAAGTGAAAGGTCTGGTGACAGGCTATCTAGAGCGGGCCAAGGTGTTGGGAGATGGGCTGCGCGCCCTAAGATTCGCCGTTTTCGGAGGAGTCAATGCGCCCTATTTGTGGATGGGAGTTCCCGAGCGATTCAATTCCTGGAGTTTTTTCGACTACCTGTTGGAAAAGGCCCACCTCGTCACGCTGCCAGGCTCCGGATTTGGAAAAACCGGGGAAGGTTATATGCGGCTCACTTCTTTCGGGACAAAAGAGGCCATTGCACAAGCTCTGGAGCGATTGAAGGCGCTGTGAAATTCCACCTGACTGTCCAACAACTCAAATTCTACTCCGACAACGGCTATATAGGCTTCGATAATCTGGGTGTAGAGTTCCCGCAAAAAGAGGAAGCAAGACGAGATCTGTGGCGCAAAGAGCCCTCGCTCGAACAGCTCATCGTCCGCAAACTCGGCCCCCTCGCCCTCCAACTCACCCGAAAGACAAAACTCTACCTCGCCTGTGACGAGCGGATTTCAGAAACCTGGGATACCAAAAGCGCCATCCAAAAGCACTTTAGCTTTCAGGGACTCGCCTGCGTCGTTGCCCTCCTCTCCGATCCCCAGACCCCCCTCTTTTTCATGCACCCCTCGACCTGGCCCTCTATGCTCCCCGGCTGGCCCACTACGCCAACCGACTGCTACTTGATTGCCTACGGCACCAACGAAACCCGTTATGTAAACAATCCGAAAGATCCGTTGAATCACTGGCTCAAGAAATATGGCTTCGGCTTCGGCGATTCGCTCCAGAAAAACCCGATGATCGGACCCATTTGAGCGTAGCGCAACTCCAAAAAAGAGAAAGCTCTGCCCCAAGTCCCGGTGGGACTTGGGGCAGAGCTTTCTCTTTTTTGGAGGTTTGCGGCCTAACGGCCGCAAGCACTAGGACTTCCAATCGCCCTTCATCAGAAGAGGCCCGTACAGATCTTCTTGCATCGGAATCTTGAGTGACTCGATTTCTTCTTGCGTCGGCGCGCTCTCCACAAAGGTCACCTTTTCGAGCTCCGTTATCAAAGCGAGAGGAGTTTGCTCGTTCCCCTCTCCCATGGCGAAGACGGCGCTGGCGGCGAGGGCATCGACGACATTGGCCTTGGTAAAATGGAGATGACGGCCAAAGCAATCGGGAGTTCCAATGTAGTTGTTGAGAGGGGCAAAACCACACCAGGCAAGAGCAATGCCGGTGACTCCCCAACGCATGGGGCTCGTGTGGCTGTCGGTGATGAGGACGCCGAGATGGCGGAGGCGGTGTTGGGTTCGGAGATGTTCCCAGATCTTGCGGGCCGAGAGATGCGAATCTTTGGGGTAGAGAATGTAGACTCCATTGGCGTTTGACTCATCGATCCCTGCGTTGGGAATCAGAATGCCGTTCTTGATGGTGAGGAGCACTCCGTGAGGATTGGGTTCATCGAGATAGGCGTCGGCTTCTTGTTTGATGAGCGTCTCTTTTCCGATTTTTTTCTGGATGGTTCTCCCTTCAGATAGACTCACAATCTTCGAGGTGACGACGACGATGCTGTTTTCTTCCAGCGGCGGCAGGTAACGATCGAGGAGGGCAGGGAGAGATTCATCTAGTTGGATGAGATGGGTCTTAATCGCGTGGGTTTTCATAGCGGCAGATAGTGAAGTGAGGGTTTTTGAATAGGATTTCTCGCGGCCAGTTCTGGAGCATTTTGACAGGAAAGAAAACGTCTCCAGGATAAGGAGCGTGGATGTGAGTCAGATAAAAAACGGAAATGGCGTTTTTTCTTAAGAACAGTGTGGCTATCTCCCCGCCTCCGACCATGCAACCATGGGAAACTCCTAGCCGGGAAAACGCTCCCCACGAAGGGACAAATTCTCCGAGTACTGAACGATATCTTGTACGAGAGAAAACGATATTCGTCCTTCCTTCTAAAGCGTGTCTCGGCATCGCTTCAAAGGTCTTTCTCCCCATGATAAGCGGCTGTCCTGCAGTGAGAGCCCGGTAATAGGCCAACTCTTCTGGATAATTCCAAGGAGTCTTTCCTTTCCATCCAATGACTCTCCCCGAACACGCCAAGGCTCCGATTAAGCCCATACAGTCTCCTTCGCACATGCGACACATGCTTCCACTGAAACTCCTCGCAAGTAATTGCCCACCAAGCGGAGTTTCGGGAACCTTTTTTCTAATTCTTTTTTCCACTGCGCCAGTTTCGCCTCATACCCCACCTCAAATTGCGGGATCGCTTCCTCGGCTCGGACCACTGAAGCATAGAGAGGCTCTCGCTCTGTTCCTAAATGACGCCGAGCGGCGCTGAGCGCCTCGCGTACGGGATCGCGGACAGCTCCTCGGATCATGACTGTCAACCGTGTCTCGGAAGCTGTGTTCTGTTCGGGGAAAATCGTTGAATCCCAGATCATGCCGAGGACCGGCTCTTTTTCGGTTGTGGGAACGAGATAGCCAAATCCAGAATGGGGCACAACAGGCTGCGAATAGACGAGAAACACGCGCCAAAGCGAGAGCATAGGTAAACCGAGTGAGGGGCCAGCGAGCCTGTCCACTTCTTTAGAGGGAAGGGCGCAAAAAATCTGGTCTGCCCGCCATCTTTTGCCCCCCGCTATCACTCCTTCTTTGTCCATTCTCTCTACGGGACAATCTTTCACCACATGAACCTTCCTCTCTAGCTCTTCTACCAACCGCCCCATTCCTCCCCGCAAGGTGAATAACTCACCTCTCCGCCATACCAAATTCTTGCCAAAACACGATTGAAACGAAAGCTTGCGCATATCTCCCGCATAGATGCCGAGCACCAAAGGATCAAATAGCCTCTCTGCTACTCTCTTCCCATATTTACGCACCACGAAATCATAGACCGAAACATCCCCTTCCACCCCCCTCTTCCACTTACCCCACAACAGGCCCGGCAGACACCGCAGCATCATCCCCCGCATCGAGCGGAGTTTCCCTCGCTGCCATAAATAATTCCCCTTCGCCTTTGAAACTACTACCTCGCTTTGTAACCCCAACTCCTCAACCAACCCTTTCAAATACGGCGAGCGTTGCCACGAAAAGGCCCGCGGCCCCTCCTCAAACAAAAAGCCCGCCTCGCGCCGCGTCTGCATCCAGCCCCCGAGACGAGAGCCCTTTTCAAGTAAGATCGTTTCAGCCTCTGGATAGCGGTGACGGCAAAACCAGGCGCTGCTAAGTCCTGAAATCCCTCCCCCCAAAATGAGTATCTTCATATCGCCTTCGAAAATTGCCCTTTCGTCAAATAGCCATCAAAGGCTGACGCCACGATCCGGATCAAGAGTCTACCCAGCGAGGTCGGCACCAGCCGCTTTCCATTCTCTTCCAGCCACCCTTCCTTCTCTAACGCCTGGATCTCTTTCTCAAAACAACCATCAAACTCCTTCCCAAATCGTCTCCCAAATTCCCCCTTATCCACCTCAAAATGACACATCAACGACTCAATCACCCACCGCCTCCTCAAGTCCTCTTCTCCCAAAACTATCCCTCTTTCCACAGGAAGCTCCCCATTTTCAATCATCCCCTCATATTCGTCTAGTTTCTTCCTGTTCTGGAAATACCCTCCCTCCACCCACCCGATCGATGTCACTCCCAACCCCACCAGATCCTCTGCCAACTGGACCGAATAGCCCTGGAAATTGCGCATCAGCCTCTTTTCTCGTAGCGCCGCCGCCAACGGATCGCTCGCAAGAGCAAAGTGATCCATTCCAATTCCCACATAGCCACTCTCCAAAAACTTCTTTCTCGCCTCTACGTAAATCTTCCATTTTTCCTCTGTGCTGGGGAGCCACTCTTCCTGAATCGCCTTTTGATGCGCCTTCAACCAGGGGACCTTCGCATATGAAAAAAAGGCGATCCGATCGGGCTTCAACGCAACCACCCGCTCCACAGTCTGGGCAAACTGCGCCGCACTCTGATGAGGAAGGCCGTAGATGAAATCCAAATTGATTCCTGTGAATCCCAGTTCCCGCGCCC
>Ga0207157_1005_pt1 | contig 27237 bp, 26 predicted proteins | sample Alteio_BWMinHeat_25_FD_153508 | JGI IMG/M metagenome (GOLD analysis project Ga0207157, IMG submission 153508) | Enriched cells from forest soil in Barre Woods Harvard Forest LTER site, Petersham, Massachusetts, United States -... | ecosystem: Environmental > Terrestrial > Soil > Temperate forest >...
TTCCGACAATCTTGTCGTAAATCCAGAGCAGCGCGGCTGTTACCACGCCGACCGCAGTCACGCACCACCAGACGCGCTCTGGTTGGTGTAGGACTTCTCCAAAATGATGCATCAGCGTGCCCCCAAACCATCCGCCAATCAGCGAGCCGATCCCGATGGGAAGAAACGCAAATCCCATGTACGTTCCCTGCTGTCCCGGAGGCGCTAGCCGGGAAATGTATTCGTAATAGCGCGGCGATTGGATGATTTCTCCCATCGCCAGAACAAACAACGAGAGCACCGCGCCCCAGACCGTCGGCCGGAAGGCGAGGATCAGCCACGAGACGGATGTGATCAAGGTGCCTAAAATCACCGCCTGAAACGCGGGTATTTTTCGCGTCAGCAAATTCACCAGCAGCGTGAGACAGATCACGGTGAGTCCGTCGGTGACCAAAACCGTTTCGACCGAAACGTCGGAATTGATGTAGCCGTGGATGTAACCCGGCAGGCTGATGTACTGCTGCCAGAACACGATCCAGTAGCCGGTGAAAAGCACCAGAAACCACATAAACCGGCTGATGCCAGCAAGCACCAGCGCCAGAAACCCAAGCCAGATCCACCACGGCACCGTAAATGGAAAGAACAACATTCCAATGCGGAGCAATAACGCGATACCCACGACGGGCAAAACCAGCCGGTAGTTTCCAACCACGGTGCAGAAATTTCGAGCGACAGTAGCGATTGAAGGCGGAGGCGCATCACCAGGCTTGCGCGGCTCTCGGAAGAAGAACAGAACCACGAAGAACATGGCAAAGACGCTGATGGCCGCAAGGCGATAGACGTTCTCCACGCCCATGTGGCGATGTGCCCAACCCGCGCAAAGAGGGCCGAGAGCACCGCCAATATTGACCATGGTGTAGTAAATCGAGTAACCGATCGAGCGTACATTTTCTTTCGAAGCTCGGGCCGTCGTACCGACTACGCAAGGCTTCACTAGCGAAATGCCCAGCGCGGGAAGAATGAGAATGAAGCCTACGAACAAGCCAATGGGGACGACATTGCGGACAGGTGTGAGCCAGGGCGCTCCGATGGACCCGATCAGGAAATATGCGACGGTCAGGATGAGGTATGCCACCGAAAGCGCGCGGCGGAAACCCAGGCGGTCGGCAGCGGCCCCACCAAAAATGGCGAGAAACCATACCATCCCACCGAAGATGCCGGTCAGAGTTCCTGTCTGCTCGGTGGAAAAATTCAATTTCTCTTGCAAGTACAGCGCAAGAGACGCAAAAGCTCCATAGTAGGAAAGGCGCTCAAAGATCTCGCTGAGATTGGCGATCCAGAAGGGCCGCTCGAACCCAGTACGAATTTCTTCAAACCGCTGTGAGAAGCTCAAGCCTTACCCCTGATTTGCTGAAGTGTGGCGCGGACGCCCTCGCCCGTGTCTAGACGCCAAGCCGTTTACGAACTTCCTTCACAGATAGCCCAACCACTCGAACGACTTTATTTCGTCTGGTCTCGCCGGACGCTATGGTAACGGAGGAACGGGAAACCTTCAAAAGATTTGCGAAGAATTCGATGCACTCCTGATTCGCTTTCCCCTCTACCGGAGGCGCGGTCAGGGACAGTTTGAGCGCGTCGCCTAGTTCTCCAGTGATCGCGTTCTTCTTGGCGCGCGGGTGGACTTTGACTTCAAACGTTGCGCCTGCCGAGCTATCATGGATTGGGATCATGGCGGTGTCGGCGCTTGCCGGGAGCAGCAACCCTATCGAAGGAGTCCTTCGAGATCTTTGGTAGAGACCGCCGCCCCGCTAGACATTCGCGCTCTAGCTACGTCAAGCTTGCAAGCCAATCGACGAAGCCCATACCACGCTACAGCCCCACCGATCACGCCCGCAAGCAATGCCGTGTAGATGAGTGACAAACGACTCGTCTCTAACGCTGCTATGAAACCGTATGCGCCGGCTGCGAACCACACAGGGATAGAGAATACACCTGTGAGAATAGAGCAAGCTGGCCATAGGCCGGTGGCCCTTTTGAATCTGTGCCAGCCTTGATACTCGCCTTTGATTCCATCGACGACCGATCGTAGTTCCCAAAACATAGGCATAATCTCACCAGCTAGAAGCCACCGACTCGGATTCTGCTCCCTAAACAAATAAGCTCGTGCCTACGCAGTCTGCTCAGCCAACCTTCATTGAACTCGCTCCCCAAAAATAGCCGTTCCCACCCGCACACAGGTTGAGCCTTCTTCGATCGCAACTTCAAAATCGTGCGACATTCCCATGGAGAGCACGTCCATACCGAGAGCTGGCAATTTGTGTGCAGCAATCTGGTCGCGCAATTCACGCAATTTTCGGAAATAAGGTCGCGCCTGGGTGGGGTCTTCAGCAAACGGAGGAATCGTCATCAAGCCGCGAAATTGCAAGTGATCGAGTTCCGGCGCAGCCCGAAACAATTCTTCCAAGTCACCCGATCCCGACGCCAGGCCGGTTTTTGCAGATTCGCCTCCCACATTGATCTCGATCAACACCGCCAGCTTTTTTCTAATTTGCGCGGCGGCCGAATTCAGTTTTTGAGCCAAGCGCAATGAATCCACCGAGTCCACAGCAGTAAACAGTTCGGCAGCCTTCGCGGCTTTGTTGCTCTGCAGGTGGCCGATCAGGTGCCATTCGATGTCACGCAAGTCTTGCAGCGCATCTGCTTTCCCAGCGAATTCCTGGACACGATTCTCGCCGAACAGCCGCAGTCCCGCAGCGTAAGCTTCGTGGATGTGCTCGGCAGAAAACGTCTTACTGACAGCCATCAACATGATGTCTTCACTTCGCCGTCCGGTACGATTTGCTGCGAGGGCGATTCGCTCGCGAACGTCAAAGAGATTTTGTGCAATAGACATTGAAAAGGCTTAAACCACAAAGGACAACCTCCGAAGCGAAGGGCGTCCTCTTGGTTGGAAAGAATTTACATCATTGCAGTAGGCGGCGCCGGTTCATTGGGATCGCCTGCACTCGACAACGGCAGCCGTATCATCAAGAGCGCGAGTCCCAGCATAACGACCATCCCTGCCCAATAAGAAGGATTGGTGAAGAGTTGGGTCCGAGTCCACGCCGGAGCGAATTGCAGTCCTGCCCAAACCAGGCCCAGCACAGCTTCTCCTGCAATCAATCCCGACGCAGTCAGCACCCCGGCATTCTCCACTCTCGCCATCTGCGCGTGATTGAATCCGCGGCGTTTGGCCAGCCAGTCTCCCAAGGTCCGGAATACGCCACCGATAAAAATCGCAAACGTGGTTTCGAAAGGCAGGTACATACCGACAGCAACGAGCATGGGGCTGCGCACCTGCATCATGATCATGGCAATGCCCATGAGAATGCCCACCACAACCAGGGGCCACGGCATGTCTCCGCCGACGATGCCCAGCGCCAAGGTGGCCATGAGGCCAGCCTGCGGAGCCGAGAGTTGGCGGTCGCCAAATCCGATTCCACCGGCCTTGATGTTGGCTTCATGCAGCAACATGAGGGGAAAATACATCACCAGGCTGGCTACGACCACTGCAATCAACTCAGCCATCTGAATCTTTTGCGGCGTGCCACCCAGAATGTAGCCGACCTTGAAATCCTGCAAAAGTTCGCCCGCGACTGCCGAGGAAACACAAACCACCGCCGCGACTCCCAGCACCGCCGCCACACCCGACATGCCCGAGACTCCGAGTGAAACCATCAGCAGCGCGGCGATGATTAAGGTGGAAAGCGTTAACCCGGAAATGGGGTTATTTGAAGATCCAATCATTCCCACTAGACTGCCCGACACCGTAGCAAAGAAAAAACCCACGATGATGAGAACGACGGCGGCAAGAATCGCTGGCCATACCAGACCTGTGAGGTGAATGTATAACATGCACATCAGCACAAACATCAGAGCAATCAGGCCGAATACAGTTTTCGAACTCATGTAGCGTTCGGTGCGCGACAGTTTGGCTTGCTCGTCCGCAGTTTGCCGCAGATCGCGAAACGCTTTGCCCAATCCGACCGTCAGGCTGCTGCGCATTTTGTATAGCGTGTACGCTGCGCCTACCAGCATTCCTCCTACTGCGATGGGGCGCACGATAAACCGCCACACGGCAACCGCCATGGTTGCCCAATCATCGGGTGTATCGGCAGGAAGGTAATGCCTGAGTTGAGGACCGAGAAAGTAGATCAGTAGTGGGACCATCAATCCCCAAGCCAGGACGCCACCCGAAAACTGAATCGCTGCGAGCTTGAGTCCAATAATGTAGCCCACCCCGAGGTAGGCCGGGCTCACGCTCGGCGCCGCAAACGTAGTCGCCCCACCTGCCGCTACAATGTTTGTGTTTCCCGCCGCACCCAGACGGACCTGGCTGTGACCTAGATTGCCAACAGGAAAATGAAAGTCGCGATCGGAAGCGAACAGGCCAAATCGCCCCAGCATGTACACCACACCGCCCACGCCGATGTTCCAGAAAAGATACTTTGCCGCCTCCGCGCCTCGCTGTCCGGCCTTGTGAATTTCCGACGCCGCTACCGACTCCGGAAAAGGTAATTCCGGATCTTCAACCATGACTCGCCGGACCAGGGAAACAAAAAGTACTCCCAGAACACTGCCGACCACCATCAACGCAGTCGCCTTCCAGTAAGCATCCGCGGGCCGGAACGAAGGCCACGCCTTTGCGATCAGAAAAGCAGGGACGGTAAAGATGGCACCTGCGGCCACCGATTCGCCGATAGAACCCGCAGTCCGAGCAATGTTTTCCTCGAGCAGCGATCCCTTCCACGCCCGAATCACCGCCATGGCAATCACAGCGGCGGGATAGGTTGCCGCAATCGTAATGCCCGCCCGCAACCCGAGATAGGCGTTCGCTGCTCCGAGGACAACGGTCAAGACAAGCCCCAGCAGCATGGCCCGAAGTGTGAACTCCTTCATCTCAATGTTTTCCGGAACGTAGGGTTGGAATTTCTTCGGGCTTTCGCCGGTGCCAGCCGGATTCTGATCACTCATAGGGTTGGGTCCTCGATCATCTGTAACTCTGCTCAGAAATTTGTGAGACGGCGCACGTTATCATGCGTGCACCCTTATTTACAAGTCCGCTTTCGGCTAGATCACCCTCATCGGCCTCCCGCCAGCTTAGTTCTGAGATGCGCCTTGCGACTCAGCGCGTTGGAACGCGAGTTTGTTCCCAAACCGGCACCTGACCGCCTCCGCTCCTCGTTGCGAACACTCTCCGACATGGCTATACTGAAAATGATTCATCCGGTCTAAGCCCCCCGTAAAACGGCTGGGTGAGGGAGGATCGTCTTCAGCAGTAGCCGGACCCCAATTCGGGTTACCGGGACCAGGGTTGTAGCGCGGCCTGCCCCATCGGTCTCCTGGGCCAGCAGCATGGCTGCGGGCTTGTTTGCGACGTTGTTCCCTTCCGATTGCCGGATCTGCGGCTTACCTCTAGTTAACATTTCACGGTTGCCGGTTTGCGAGGTTTGTCTGGACGCCATGCAGCCCATCGAGGGCACCCAGTGCTCCGTCTGCGGCGACGCTTTGCAGGGATCGTTTACTGCTCCGATTTCGCAACTAACTTTGGGCAATGGAGAACCTGGGCCGCACTGCGAATTATGCCGCCGCATCGATCCTCCCTACGTTAAGGCCACTGCTTACGGGAGCTATGAAGGCGGGCTGCGCGAGTTGATTCATCTTCTGAAATACAACCAGGTGAGGCCCGCTGCCAATGTTTTGGGACGCATGCTGGCCGACGCCATCGAAGACTTGCAGCCACTTTTTGCCGACCGCGAGGTGCTGGTGGTTCCTGTTCCTTTGCACCGCAGAAAATTGCGCGAGCGCGGATTCAATCAAGCCGAAGTGATTGCGCGTGCCGCGCTGAAGTTGAAACGCGATGCTCGCCTGCGATTGAACGCTTCTCTAGTTGAGCGTTGCCGCGAAACCCAGGCGCAGATTGGCCTTACACGCCATCAGCGCCGGGAGAATATCCGCGGAGCTTTTGTGGTGAGCAACCGCCAGGAATTATTCGGGCGCGAGATCTTGGTCGTGGATGACGTATTTACCACCGGAACTACAGTTTCAGAATGCGCGCGAGTACTGAGGCGGGCGGGAGCATCCAACGTGTATGTTGCCACAGTGGCCCACACGTTGAAAGTAGAGTCCCAGCATATGCTGCAGCCTTTGGAGCCGGAAGCCAAGCTGACCATGGCAGCCGCGGGGTAAGAAAACCTCTTATGTCGGGTACGTGGAACAACTCGTTGACGGGAACCAGCCGGACGCATGCAACCGTCGGAGTGCGTACTGACGGGGAAGGCCACGTGCTGCACGCGCCCGTGCTGGTGCTCAACGCATCCTACGAGCCGATTAACGTTTGTGCGGCGCGGCGGGCCATTGTCCTGGTGCTTAAAGGCATTGCCATGACCGAGGAAGAGAACGGTCACTTCCTTCATGCCGCCAGCCTGGCCATGCGACTGCCCTCCGTGATCCGGTTGCTTGAGTACCGCCGCATCCCGCATCAGTCACGCGCGCTTTCGCGCAAGAACATTTTGCTGCGCGACCGCAACACTTGCCAGTACTGCGGTGAAGTGCTGGCCTCGGGCGAACTCACGCTCGACCACGTAGTGCCCCGCTCTCGCGGCGGCGCTTCGACGTGGGAGAATCTGGTGGCCTGCTGCCACTACTGCAATCGCCGTAAAGGTAATCAGTATCCTGTAGAAGCCGGGATGAAACTGGTGCGCGAGCCTCGCGCCTTCAACCTCCACACCAGCCGTCACATTATGCGACTGATGGGCCGCTCCGATGATAAGTGGCGGAAGTATTTGTTTTATTGAGGAGTTAGCTCTCAGCGGTCAGCTTTCAGCATTCAGTCTTAGCACTTGGCGCTCAATCGATCGCAAGTACCGAAAATCACCTACTCGCTTGGCTGAATGCTGTGCTAAATGCCAAGTGCTAAATGCCAAATGCTACTTCGGCTGCGGCTTCGCATCTTTCCCCTCATCGCCTTTTTGAATTTCTTTTCCATCGAAGGTGATCTTCACATTCGATCCGAAGCGCTTGTAGTTCTCATACTTAACAATCTCGCGGATGTGAATATCACCAGTGGAAAAATGCAGTTGGTCGTCGGCTTTGGTGAAGGTTGGGAACCAGTACCGGTCGTCAATCTGTTCCCTCCAGGTTGTGAATTTCGGATAAAGATGCTCATCCTTTCCCTTCTTGCCGGCGTGAGTATCAGGGACGGCTTTGCCGAATGTCTTGACAATCTGGAAGTCGCGGTCATCCACCCAAATGCGACCTTGGAAATACCGTTTCTTCCCCACAATCTCTTTGGGTGCGACGTCAAAAACGTAGCAGTGCAGTTCATCTTCCTGTTGTTGTCCCACGTACAAAATGCTGTATTCAGGAAGTTCGTCGCTGGTCAGGACGAATGGCAACCGATGTCGGACATCGTCAAAATCGCCCTGATCCATGGAGAGGTTGCCGTTTTCCAGAGTCGATTGCGGAGCGAAAACCACGTTTTCCAGCCTTTTGCCCTGATCATCAAAAATAACGTCGAATACCTGCTGATACTCGCCGGTGATGTGGTCGCCGTCCAGCACCTGCACTTTCACCGTTTGCCGGTAGGTGTACTGGTCGCGCGCCGTTTTGAACTCTTTCTCCTTGGCGGCGAAACGTTGGATAATGTCGTCGGTTGTGACTCCCTTCGGCTGGGAGGGATCGAGCGCCCCCTCCTCTCCAAAAGCATTCAGCGACACCACACACAACGCAACAATCAGGATTCCTATCCGCATGAGTTTCATAAGATTAGTGTAGCGAATTACGCTGCAAACCCCTATTCATCTTAGATAGCGAATTGTCCTGCCGAGTTGCCGATGGTGCCAGCCCGCCGATGTAAGATAGCCAAGGCCCGTAACCATGCCCTCCACTCCCCGCGCCGAAGCATCGCCCGTGCCTTCCCCGCTCCAGCAGGAGATCGCGCGTCTGGCTTCACTACCGGAAATTCGCGCTTCGTTTGCCTGGCTGCGCGCCCAGGAGACCCAATTTGCCAACTGGCAACTGGAGATGGCCCGCATCGCCGCACCTCCCTTCGGAGAGACCGCCCGCGGAGCCTGGCTGCAGGATCGTTTCCGGGAGCTCGGCCTCGAAGACGTGCATAGCGATGAAGTGGGAAACGTCCTCGGAGTGCAAGGCTCTACCGGTGGCAAACCAGTCAAGTCATGCATCGCCCTCAGCGCCCATATAGATACCGTTTTCCCGGCGGGAACTCCGCTCAATGTGCGGCAACAAGGCAGCCGGCTTTACGGGCCAGGAGTTTCCGACAATGGCGCCGGAGCCACGGCGATGCTGGCGATTGCTGCTGCTTTACAGAACGCCCGAAAAATTACGCACGCCACGCCGATCCTGTTTATTGGAAATGTCGGCGAGGAGGGTGAAGGCGACTTGCGCGGAATGCGCCACATTTTTTCCCACGGACGTTGGAAGAACTCGATTACCTTCAGCCTGGTCCTAGACGGTGCCGGCTGTGACACCATCGTGGCGGAGGCGCTGGGCAGCCGACGCTTCGAAGTAATCGTTCGTGGCCCCGGAGGTCACTCCTGGAGCGACTTTGGCATGCCCAACCCCATTCTGGTGCTGGCCCGGGCCATCCAGCTGTTCTCGCAAACTCCGGTCCCGACATCTCCTAAAACTACTTTCAACATTGGAGTGGTCCGCGGTGGAACCTCGGTCAACTCCATTCCTGAGTCCGCCAGCATGCGTGTGGATATCCGCTCCACCTCCATGGCCGAGATGGAGCGCATGGAAGCCGCATTGCGTCTGGCACTGGAGCACGCCATCACAGAGGAATCGCAAGCCAGCGAACGTCGCACTCCGTCACAGCGGCGTTCTTCCGGCCTGAGTTACGAGATCGTCCCGATCGGGAACCGCCCCGCAGGTGAACTGGACGGAAACGCTCACATGCTGAAAGTGATTCGCGCCGTGGACGCCCATCTGGGCAACGCTGCGCAAGTGCAGCGTGCCTCCACCGACGCCAACATTCCGCTATCGCTGGGACGGGAAGCGATCGCCATCGGCGGCGGCGGTGTCGGCGGAGGCGCTCATACGCTACAGGAATGGTTCGACTGCAGCGGCCGCGAACTGGGACTCAAGCGGATATTGCTCACCCTGCTGGCACTGGCTGGCGTGGCTGAATGATCTCTGTAGGCAGGTAGCCTTGTATCCTTCCCCGGTGTCTAATCCATAGGAAGCATCCATACGTTAGGAGAAGAAGTGGTGAGGAAGATCGTCGCAATGTGTTTAATCCTACTCGTGGGGGCCTGCCTTTTTATTTGTGTCAGCGCGACGAAAACACGTCGAGACGCGAAAACGATACTAGAGGTGATCCGAGAGTTGAGCGTCTCAAAGAGTCCGAATGATACTTTCGATTCATTTCGGTGGAAATATCGAGGCAAGTTGAAGGACAGCAACGTTTGCTCAATGCATTTTTGTACCTATGAGGCTGATATTTCGAACAAGGCTATCGCCAAACTGCATCTGCTGCCGTACACCGAGATGAAGGTCTGGTTTGTGGTTAGTAGGGGCAAATTGGCCACGACGATGGTTGAATATCGGGTAGCCTTAGAAGGAGCAAATAGTCCTGTTGTTCATGTGCAACAGGACCTCTGTACGCACGGTTGCGGGGTACGATTTGACGTGAATCCACACGGAACGACAAAGCAGTCGTGGAATGGACTCGTAGAATTCAACGCAAGTGCCGCGCAAAGGGAAAGGGATGCAGCCCTTGCTTTCAACTTGGACTGTTTCTCCCGGGTCCGAGGATGCCAAGACCTCACCGACCTGCTGCCAACAGTTTGGCAAAGAGCGGGCTCTGGGCAAATCACAAGCCGACTAGTCGGCTTGTCTCAGAGACTCGAAGAATCACACGAGTTCCCGACTCCTGATGACTTTTGAAAGCCTGCAGAGGACTCCTGACGAAGATCAGAAGCCGGCCTTCCTGGGCCGGAATGGAATCATCACCACGGCTTGCAGCGCTACTGCATCCCCGTTCCGCGTAGCGGGACGGAAGTGCCATCGCGCCAGGGCGGCGCGAGCGTAAACATCCAAACGATCATCCACTCCGCGCAAAACCTCGACGTTGCCCACCGATCCGTCGCTGCGAATCACCGCCGAGAGCGTCACTGTGCCTTGAACATTCTCGCGCATCAACTCCAAGGGATAGCCAGGGTCCACTTCATGCGTGGCCACCGGAGCGGTCAGCTCAGTCTGCGATTCGTTTTCCTTCAGTTCCGCGAAGTGCAGGACCCAGCTTCCGCCCGCAGAGTTCAAGTTGGGGACGTTGAGGGTCATGGCATAGAACTTGCGTCCGCCGAAGACTTTGCGCTCCAGATCACTGGCTGCATTCTCAGGCATTTCGCGGGCGCCTCTGGGGGCAGCCGTAACTCTCGGCGGAGTCACGCTCGCCAATAGCGGCGAGTTCCCGGCCGCTGAAGCCGTCGCCGGTTTCGAGCCTGCGCCTACAAACAATCCTGGTGGAACTCCTTTGCTGGTGTGTCCGGAGCCGCTTGGGTCGCGGCCTCCGCCGCCAGTACCATTCGCAGTTTCCCGCGGTTCCGAAGGAGAATCCGGTGTGCCCGCGCCGCCCCGCTTGCCGTCGGGAGTGGCAGCGAATGTCCCGCGCCGGTTGCCCGCGGGCGCACCCACAGGCCCCTGTGGAACAACCGGGTGAAGATTCAGTGCAATCAATCGCCCGCCGCTTGCGCCTTCTGACCCTGTCATCGAAGGGGGAGGCGGCACTGCCGCACTATTTCCAACTGTCCCCATGCTCGCCAGACCGCGCTGCTCACTGACGGGCAACTGTGGAGCGGGTGCGATTACCGGCGCGGCTCCAATGTTGAGGTCGCCAATCCGGCGCGTAGCTGTGTTCTCAAGCTGCGGCGGAGGCGCGATGACAGAAGTCTGCGGAGCCGAAACTTCCCGCTGCGAGAGGGCCGCGTTCACCACCGGCGCGGGCGCGACCACCGAATCCGGCAAAACCGGCAAGCGCGCATCGGTCACGGAACGCGCGGTCACCGCGATCGGAATCACAGGCTGCGTATGGGCCCAGGCCACAACGTTGGGCAGAGGCACATCGCGGTCCAGTTTGACCGGAGGAGGCGCGACGATTGTCTGCTTACGATTGTCCGACTCCGGCGGGACAGAAATTATCGGCTGGGGTGCGTAAGCCGGCTCACCCTTTTTCGCTGAATGACGCTCTCCGCCGGTGTTAAGAGGAGGCAGGTACTCTGAAGCCGCGTAGTAGATCACGTCCGAACTGTGAAACACGGTGCGTTGCACGATCTGCGGACGTTGCGGCCAAAGTTGCGCCCAACCCCAGATCGCCGCGATCACCGCAGCGTGCCCTAGTCCCGATTGCAGAAACCGCCCCCAAGGCAGCGGGCGCTCGACGAAAACGTCTGGCCAGAATGATCCCGGGCGCGAAACCACCCGCAGCGGCGGAGGACTGCTCCGCAGCCGCAACAGATCCCTCAGATTTCCCAGAAACGTCCGATGCCAGAGCTCCGTCGTAACCAGCAGCGTGGGAACGCGTAGCCCGACGGGCTTGCGTTTGCGTCTGGTTTCAATCAGTAGGAGACCCGGTTTCATACTTCATCAAATCGCGACAGAAGTGCCCTATTATAGCTGGCTACGCGGCCTCCACCGCCGCATTTCGCGGTTCCGAGGAGGCCTTTCCGTGCTCTAATACCAATATGAAACTGGCAGGACTCTCGCTTCTGGCCTTGTTTGCTTTCAGTTCGCTGCTGCCCGCTCAGAACCCGACACCCTCAGCCCCAGCCAAGCCCGCCACGAGCTATTCCGGCATGTACAGCTTTCAGCGCGACGGCGAATTCGTGCAACTGACCGTGGAAGATGATGGCCGGGTCAACGGCTTCGTCTCGCGCTACGGCGACACCGAAGGCGATCGCGGCGCGTTTCTCGACCAGTTTTTCAAGAAGGCCGCGCTGGAAGGGACCAAGCTCAGTTTCACCACCGACGTCGTCCACGGCGTCTGGTACGAATTCAAAGGAGAGATCGCCCGCGGAGAAGGTAAGGCCCCCGGCGACGAGGCCTACTACGTCCTACGAGGCACGCTCACCGAATCCCGCACCGGCGCCGACCAGAAAGTCGCCACCAAGGCCCATGAAGTAGTCTTCAAGTCCTTCCCGCAAGACGCCCAGCGCAATTGAAAGCTTGTCGATTATGTCTGAATCGACAATAGAGTCTGTGCCCCGGTCACGACACTACTGCTGTTGAGGATCAGTATAATCTCGGCTGGCTGCTGGCCCGCCTCATCGTGGGTTGCTGAGCTACGGCCTCCCCCTTGCACAGCCTACTGTACCTCCGTCTCGACAACATCAAGCCCGTAGGTTCCGACGCTACCCGATCCAATGCTGGTGGAATACGTTACTGGCCTCACAAACCGTACCCATGACTTCGACTCCGGCGAAAAGGTCCATGAAACTACTGTTCTGGCAGGCTCCCTTGAAGCCCCCACAGATATCCAGCCCCACGCCGGAGTTGTACCATCCATGAAATTGACAGTGCCAGCAACCGGAACCTTCTTGCACATAGAACGCTTGCATGTCAACGCAGTTCGTTACCGCAGAGCAGTCGAACGACATAAATTGTGTAAGCGAGCCGAAGGAAATCCCCGGATTGTCAGCGTTGCTGCAGCCTCCCCCATGACCCCAGCACCAGAGAACGGGGGGCAGCATGCCCACCCCCGCTAGCACGTTTGGACATAAGAGGGTCACGGCGGCGCACGCTTGAATGACAGTGTTGCTCGGGGTTCCGGAGATGGCCCAGCCTGTCCCCTCCACCTGAAACTTCGACGGCTGTACCTGAGTAACCGAGACGTTCAGCACGACATTCCCCAGCAGCAGCTTACCAGTGGCGTTAGAGGGAAACATGTTGCTCGCACACTTTAGAGGGCCGGTGAAGCCACGCGCGTCCACCACACCGTTCTTTGTTGTCGTATTCATTTGTACGATAGCGGCATTGATCGCAGCGCATGCATCGGAGGTTGTAGCGAACTGGGTCGCGTCCAGGAAAATAGGACTCGACACAAGAACCGCAGAAGAGCTACCCACCCCCCGGCTCACCCTGCACAATCTGTGCGTGGGTGGGGGAAATATTTCCGGCCACAAATAGGGCAGCCCAGCAAAGCCAGAGCGAGGGTCGGATGAGCTTGCCGGATTTGAGTTGGGTTTCGCAACAAACGTTCTGCGTCATCAATGTGAGCCTCTTTTAAGAATTTGAAATCGGCGCTTCGGAAAAACCACTATTGCGTGTTCAGCAAGACCGCTACGCTTCCGCTGAGAATTGTCATCGCTAAATCTGGTCCGTAATCGTTCCGGAAATGGCCACTTGCAATGCCCTGCGCCGCGCTGCCATTCTTCAACTTGATTGGAACCGTTGCACTGAACGTACCATCGCCTTTGCCGTAGAAGAGGGCCGATTCCTGCTGGAAGCACGCGATGGCAATGTCAGCATTCCCGTCGAGGTTGAAGTCCTCAATCGCGACGTTCTGAGGTTCGACGCAAGACGAGGCCGGGTAGAGATTCGCCCTATTGAAGGTTCCGTCTCCGTTACCCAGAAGGACAGCCACTCCCGGCGTGGAAGCGACGACCATGTCTAACTTGCCCTTATGGTTCAAGTCCGCAAGAGCGACTCCGTTAGCGTTGGTGCCCGCTGAGTATGTGTTCCCGACACGGAAACTGCCCCGACCACTGTTCATCAAGACGGTCACAGAGGCCGTGGCATCGTGAGTAACTACGAGATCGGGACTGCCATCTCCGTTCAGGTCACCAACCGCGAGGCCGTGCGGCGCGCCCGGAAGCTTGTAGATCGCCGGTTTCCGAAATCTGCCGTGACCGTCGCCAAGAAATATCATCACGGCTCCTTCCTTTCCACTCTGACCGAAGCCCATCCGGTTCGCGACCGCGATATCAGCAACTCCGTCGCCGTTGAAATCTGCGACGACAACAGAAACAGGCTCTACACCTAGGCTATAGGTCGCCGAGTGGTGGAAACCGCCGCCGTCACCAAGGTAAATGCTCAACGAGCCACTATTGGTTCCTTTGAACTGAACCACGGCCAAGTCTTGTATATGATCGCCATTGAAGTCGCCGACTGCGAGCGCAATTGCGGCAGGAGCAGAAAAGTTCTGAGGGTGGTGGAAGGTACCATCGCCCCTGCCCAAGAGAATGCTAACTTGGGAGGTCCCCCAGTCAGCCACGGCCAAATCGAGATTGCCGTCTTGATTGAAATCAGCTGTGACGATGGAGTAGGGCAGGGTTCCAATATTGTAATAAACCGGCTTCTTGAACTGCCCTGCCAGTGCGACCTGTGGCAGTATCGCGAGTCCAGCTATGGCGAGTAGTAGGGGCGACATCATTCTTTTCATACTGAATCCCGCATGCAGTTTACACCCACGAGTCAAACCGCAGTAGTGAGGCGGGCGGGTGGCCCACCTTTGCGATCTTGGCAAAGGACGGGTGGCCCATTCAAGCCGCACTTTGGCTTGAGTGGGGCAGTTTAACCGCTGGACACAGCTTCCCCTCCGCTCGCTCCCGCTTTCGCGCCGTCCACTCAGACTCAATCTCGACTCGTCCTTCACATCCAGTCGCATGGTGACGAAAGCTGCTCCACTCCCAGTCTTCCGCACCCGCACACAAACCCCGCTTCACCGGATTGCGATGGATATACCGAAGCTTTTCCACGAACTGGCGATGATTGCGGATATTGAAATCGTAGTAACGCTTTTGCCAGAAGTGCTCCGCTTCGCCGATCAGCCGCCGCGACACCCCTTGCTTCAGCGACTTGATTGCGTCCGCCAGTGTCCCTCGCGGCGGTTCACTAAGCAGCAAGTGAATGTGCTCCGGCATGACGACATATCCTATAGATGCACAATCCGAAGCTGCGCCGGATTCTCTCCAGTCCGTCCTCGAAAACTTGTTTGGATGTCGCTGCATTGAACGATCGGCGTCGACGGTAGCAACAGAACGTCACGAAGTGGCTCTGCCCGGATTGGTGAAATCGAGTCAGTCCCCAAGGCACAAGCTCAGCTTACGCCCGGACAACTTCCCCACTCAAGCCAAAGTGCGTGTTCAGTCTCATGACATCCTTTACAAAATGTCTCCAGACATCCTTTACACTCCGGCGCAAGCGCAGCGAGCGCGGGAGCAGAGGCGACGATGCCGTGGAAAACGATGGATGTGCGAGAACAGCGGGTGAGTTTTGTGGTGGCCGCCAGTCGCGGGGAGAAGCCATTGAGTGGCTTGTGCCAGGAGTTCGGGATTTCGCGGCCGACTGGCTACTTGTGGCTGGCGCGTTATCGCCAACAGGGATTGACCGGCATTGCCGAACGCAGCCGGCGTCCGGCGCGGAGTCCGGAGCGAACCGCCGCGGAAGTGGAAGAACAAGTCGTGGGGCTGCGGCAGCGCTATCCGGATTGGGGTGCGCGCAAGCTGCAAGTGTTGTTGCGGCAGCGTGGCCTGGAGCTGGCGCGAAGCACGATTCACCGCATTCTGTTGCGACACAGTTTGGTCCACGATCATGAGGGTCCGGACCTGGCGCTGCAACGGTTCGAGCGCGCTGCGCCCAACGAACTGTGGCAGATGGATTTCAAAGGTCCGCTGTGTCCGGCCGAGCGAGTGGGACCGCTGTCGGTGCTGGACGATCACAGTCGTTATGTGGTGGTGTTGCAGAAAGTGGCGAGCACGAGCGGAGACTTGGTGCGAGAGCATTTGCAGGGCGCGTTCGGCGCTTGCGGTGTGCCCGAGGGAATGCTGATGGACCACGGCATTCCCTGGTGGAGCGCGCAATCGCCGCAGGGTTTTACTAAACTCTCTTTGTGGCTGATGAAGCAAGGCATCGCCATGCACTGGGGACGGATTCGCCATCCGCAGACCCAGGGCAAGGTGGAGCGCTTTCACGGAGAGTTGCAGCGAGCCTTGCAACGTCGGCCGCGGCGCGCGGACTTGCAGGATTGGTTGGATGAATTTCGCTGGGAGCATAACCATGTGCGTCCGCACGAAGCGCTGGGAATGCAAACCCCAGTGACGCGTTGGCGGCCCAGCGAACGCGCTTACGATGCCAACCCAGCGGCGTGGGAATATCCGTCTGGGTCGCACGTACTGAAGGTGGACAGTGACGGCAAGATCAAACTGAAAGGAGAACACTGGCTAATCAGTCGAGCGCTGAGCGGAGAACGGATCCGGCTGGTCCCCATGGAACAGCGGGTCCTGGTCTACTACTGCACGACGCTAGTGCGGGAACTCGACCCGGCCAACCAGCGCTCGACGATCGTTGAGCGCTGGTTGCAGGACCAATCTTCCCAGCCCAAACTGTAAAGGATGTCCCGGGACACTCTGTAAACCATGTCATGGGACTGGACACAAAGTGCGGCTTGAATGGGCCACCCGTCGAGTAATCTGGGTTTTGTTTACGAAAACGGAACGCGACAGTCGCGCTCATTGGCTGTTTAGCAGAACCGCGATATCGCCGATGTTTTGGACAATCGCTAAGTCCGGGGCGTGGTCTTTATTGAAATCGGCAGCCACGAGAGAAGTCCCACCGGTGGAGCGCAACTTCAGCTTGATCGGGACGACCGGCCCAAAAGTGCCATCGCCCTTGCCGTAGAACAGGCCCGAGTCGCCCGCTTCCAGTACCGTGGCGATGTCGGGGTTGCCGTCACGGTTGAAGTCGGCAACCACCACGGCAGAGGGGTTGCCCGTCGAGATTGCAGTCGTGGAATAGAGCACAGTCTTTTGAAATTTCCCGCCGCCTTTTCCCAGTAGCACCCCAACGGCATGGAAGGTGGCCACCACCAAGTCGGGACGGTGGTCATGGTTCAAGTCCGCGATCACAACGTTAGTTACAGCCGCCGGGTTGACCGGGTTAATCACGGCCTTCCCAAACTTCCCATTTCCTTTGTTCAGCAGGACTGCGACGCCCGCGTTGTACTCCGCCACTGCAAGATCGGGGTGACCGTCGCCATTCAGATCGCCAGCTGCCACGCTATAAGGATAGAAAGACAATTTGTATGTAGTGGGCCCACGAAACGTACCGTCGCCGTTGCCGAAGAACACCATCACACTACCATTGCCGTTGGTGCCTTCGTTGGTGACAGCCACGTCCGGGTGCCCGTCACCGTCGAAATCGGCGACGGCGGCGGACAGCGGCATCACTGCAAGTTGGTACTCGGCGGATTGGTGGAACGTGCCGTCACCGTTTCCCAGAAAGATACCCAGCTTACCGACGCCGGGGCCGTTGTATTCCACCACGGTCAAATCAGGAGTACCGTCATGATCGAAGTCTCCCACTGCCAACCCGACTGGGGAATAGGGGCCTGCGATTGGAAACGAAGGTCCCTTGCGAAAACTGCCATCGCCCCTGCCCAAGAGAGTCTGGACGACTTGGTTGCCGAAATCGGCCACCGCCAAATCCAAGTTCTTGTCATGATTGAAGTCTGCCTTGACGACTACCTCGGGCAACCCCGGAGCGGCGTAATAAACCGGCTTCTTAAACTGCCCAGCCAGCGCGGTTTGCGGCAGGAGGGCGAGACTGGCCAGTAGCAGGGCCAAAAGGAGGGGCGACATCATTCTTTTCATACTGAATCCCGCATGCAGTTTATACCCACGCGTCAAACCGCAGTAGTGAGGCGGGTTTCAGAGCCTCTTTGCCTGCTCAGGAACTTCGCGCGAAGTTAGGAATAACGCGCATTGGCCCGCTTCCCTGTCCCAACGTGTCCGCCCCAAACCTGCGAAAAGGTATAATGTCAAAGCACTGATTTTACTGGAGGAAGTCTTATGGATCCGGTTTCCGGCGGTTTCTGGGCGCGTATGAAGGCCAATCGGGCAGCTTACACGCTCACAGTTCTGGCCACATTGACGGTCGGTATTCTCATCGGCACCGTCATCTCTAAGGGAGTCAAAGGCCAGGAGAAGAAAAGTTCCGACGCCACGCCGCTGACCGTACCTTCGCCGCAAGTTCTCTCCAATCAGTTTTCGCAGATCGCGAAACAGCTGGAACCGACAGTGGTCAATATCAATACCGAATCCACCGTCAAGAATCCGCATCGCCGCCGTGGAGGCGGAGGAAGTCCGGACCAGCCCGACGATCAGTCTCCATTTGACGACTTCTTCGACAAATTTTTCGGCGGCCAGCAAGGCACCGGCCCCATTCGCGAGCATTCACTGGGCTCGGGAATTCTGGTTGATCCCAAAGGTTACATCGTTACCAACCGGCACGTGGTGGAGAAGGCAGATCGCGTCCGCGTCAAGTTAATGGATGACCCGCCGGGCGTGCTGCATGACGCCAAAGTGATCGGCTCTGATCAGGAAACCGACCTGGCCGTGATCAAAATTGATTCCGACAAACCTTTCCCGGTAGCGAAGCTGGGCAACTCCGACAGCATGCAGGTCGGCGATTGGGTGCTCGCCGTGGGTAGCCCGTTCGGCCTCAGCGAAACTGTGACGGCGGGCATTGTGTCCGCGAAGGGCCGCAACATCGTGCCCGGACGCCAATTCCAGTCCTTTATTCAGACCGACGCAGCCATCAACCCCGGCAACTCCGGCGGCCCGCTGGTCAACATGGCCGGTGAAGTAATCGGCATTAACACAGCCATTCTCACCGACACCAACGCTTACGCTGGAGTAGGTTTCGCCATGCCCTCGAACACGGTGGCCAGCGTGTACAACCAACTCATCTCGCCTGACCATCGCGTCGCCCGCGGATCCATCGGCATCATGTTCAGCGCCCAGGAGAATCCGGCGATCGCGCGCGTCTATGGCGTGGGCTCGGGCGGCGTTACAGTTTCCGCGGTGACTCCAGGAAGTCCGGCGGAGCAGGCCGGCCTCAAAGTGGGCGACACCATCGTTTCTGTCGATGGTAAGTCAGTAAAGAATGGCGACGAACTGGTGGCTGACATTGCCAGCCGCAAGCCCGGCAGCAAGGTTGGGCTGGGCTTTGTCCGCAACGGAAAGAAGCAGGACGCCAGCGTCACCGTAGCCGACCGGGCCAAGCTATTCGCCGCCCGCCTCGGTGAGGATGATGAAAACGGTGAGGAAGCCACCCCCAAAGAGAGCAAACTCGGACTCACCGTGCGCTCCGTCACCAACGACATGGCGGAACGGCTCGACATTCCCGCCGGACGCGGCGTCATCGTGCAGGACGTCAAACCTTCATCGTTTGCCGACGATGTGGGCGTGACTCGTGGCGACGTCATTCTTGAGATCAACAAACAACCGGTGAATTCCGAAGAGGACTTCAACCGCGTTTCTGCGTCGCTGAAGAGCGGGCAGGATGTGGTGTTCCTGGTCCGTCAACGCGGCGCGGGCCGTCAGGACGGCACCATCTTCCTGGCCGGGACACTTCCGTAACCTGGTTACAAACCATGGAGACTGGCGCTGGGCGCCCTGTATAAGGGATCATTGACCCAGGCCATGTCCCCTGGCTTTGAGGTCAACTTTTGCGTTGGCGTAGCCCTCGGATTTTTCAGCTTTCGGCGGCGGTGACGATGCTGCTTGCGTTGGCGTGTGCGCCCACGCGTGCTGCGGCTGAAACGACTTCGTCCACTGGGTCCACTACCGCGAAACAATCAGCCCACAAGACTTCCCGCAAGAAATCACGAAGGGCCGGCAAAAAAGGGCAGCAGAAAATTGATTCGCAGCGTGCCCAGGAAATCCAGCAGGCGTTGATTCGCGAGCACTATCTTGAAGGCCAGCCGTCTGGCGTGTGGAACGATGCCACGCAAAAAGCCATGCAGCGTTATCAGGCGGACAATGGCTGGCAATCCAAGACCACACCCGATGCCCGCGCACTGATCAAACTCGGACTGGGCCCCGACCACCAGCACCTGCTGAATCCCGACAGCGCCATGACCACCCAACCGCAATCCGCGAAAAGCCTTCCGACTTCCTCCAGTACGACGGATCCAGATAAGCAGCAGAGATAAGCTTGACACTCAGGCCCGCAGTTTTGCCGGTGTGCGGTACCTCTGGCACCGCGATAACAAGTTGCAAATTGTAGTCTTGTAGTGCTGAGAATATACTCGCGCCGGGGGAATACCAATGCGCTACCGCATTCTGGTTCTGGTAACGGTTGCACTGTGCTTCACGGGGATTTCGGGGTCCGGCAAGACCGCGACTGCGGCGCCAACTTCGGAAGGTTCGCCGTATTTGTTCGTCTGGGCAGGGGACGCTGCACGGCAATCCAGTGATTTCCTGGCAGTCATTGACGCAAACCCCGCGTCTTCGAACTACGGCCGCATTGTCAGCACATTGCCCGTGGGTGCGACCGGCACCGTGCCTCATCACACCGAATATGAGTTCCCGCAGGACAATCTGCTGTTCGCAAACGGCTGGGTGGCTGGTCGTACTTTCATTTTTGATCTTAGCCAGCCATCGAAGCCCCGCATTGCCGAACAATTCGAAGATCGCGCCGGGTACAGCTTTCCTCACAGTTACGTTCGTCTCGCAAACGGTCACCGGCTGGGCACGTTTCAGTCTCACGGGGAAGGATATGCTCCAGGTGGTGGGCTGGTTGAGGTCGATGCGAACGGTTCGGCAATTCGATCGGCATCGGCGGTCGATCCCGCAGTGGACAAAGATCTGATCTGGCCTTACAGTCTTGCGGTCGCGCCACAACTCGACCTTGCGATAAGCAGCAGCACACCGATGGGGTGGCCGAAATGGGCGAAGCTTCCCCCGGGCTCTTGGCCCCTAAATAAGATCAACAGCCAGGTCACCGCGCAGGTGCAGATCTGGCGGCTTTCGGACCTGCGTTTGTCGAACACGATCACGCTTCCGCCCGACAGCCCGGGAAAACACAATGAGTTTCCGGCGGAGCCAAGAGTCTTGCCCGACGGTTCGATCTACGTGAACACATTCCGTTGCGGGCTGTATCGGATCAAGGATGTGAGCAGTGCGCGGCCCTCGGCGGAACTGGTGTACACCTTTCCCGGCGGTGATAGCGACCATACCCTTTGCGCCGTTCCCGTGGTTGTGGGCCATTATTGGATTCAGACCGTCCCTGCTTTACCGGGGTTAATTGCTCTCGATGTGAGCCATCCGGAAAAGCCAGTGGAGGTGTCGCGACTCAAGTTTGAAACTCGCTTCGCGATGGCACACTGGATGGCGGCCGATCGAAGAAACCACCGTCTGGTTGTGACCGGAATGGATCAAAACTGGGTGTTGGTCGCGCGATTTGATCCGGATAAAGGCACGCTGAGTCTCGACGAGACGTTCCACGAACCCGGCGCAGCGGAGCCGGGGATCAGCTTCGATCGCCAACAATGGCCGCATGGAAAGGCCGGCCCAGCAATTGTCCACGGCGCGTTGTTCGGGCCGTAGTGATCCACCGCAACCGATGTGTGAAATTGGAGCCAATATCCTGGGCTGGCCGTGATTTTTCAAGACCCTCAGGAGTAGTTGTGTCCGGGAAACTTTCAAATGAGCATCCATCACCGGCAATTCTGCCCAGGCATTATTCTGAGATGTGACTGCAATGCAGAACCCACGCACCAAGACCCCGCTTCGGCCAGGATTCCTCCGGTCCTTGATTCGCTGGCTTGTCATCGGCGGGGTGCTTCTTTGGTTGCTTGCCGCGCTGATCCTTGTGGCTGCTCGATGGATCGACCCACCAACAACCGCGGTGCACATGCAACGCCGCTTGCAGGCTTGGATTCATCACACGTCGTATCGCGAACGCTACAAATTCATTCCGCTCAGCCAAATCTCGCTCGATCTCCAGCACGCTGTCATCGCCGCAGAGGACGCGCACTTCTACCAGCACCATGGATTCGATTGGCACGAGATCCAAATCGCTGCCGAAGACGACTTGGAAGGCGATCGCACTCGCGGCGCTTCCACCATAACCCAGCAACTGGTTAAAAACCTGTTCTTCGGAACCGGCCGCTCGATCCTCCGCAAGGGCGCAGAGGCCACACTGGTACCGGTGGCCGAATTCGTCCTCGGCAAACGGCGCATCCTGGAGATATACCTCAACGTGGTCGAATGGGGCCCTGGTATTTATGGTGCAGAGCCGGCGTGCCGTTACTACGACGAAACCGCAGTCCGGAATATCGGCCGTGACCAGGCCGCACGCCTCGCTGCAATTCTGCCGGCCCCCCTGAAGCGGCGACCCGAGCGGATGAATAACTACAGCACGATTATCCTTAAGCGGATGAGCCAAATGGGTTGGTAATCACGACGAGGTTTCGGCGGGCACACCTTTTTCTTTCCACGTGCGAGTCAATCAGTGGGGTAAGGCCAATGAAAATCCCGACACATGCTACATGTCCCCACCTTTGCCAAAACCGTGGGCCAGCCATCCTTCTGCTGCGTATCATGTCCAGTCGGCGAACTTTTTCTACGCAGCCGCGTCTAACTACGTCAGCAGTGTTTTGTGGAGATATGCCACGATTCGCGTTTCAGCGTGCAGTAACATTCAGCCGTCGGAGGATTGGACAATGAAGAGCTTCTTTCTAGGCGTAATCGCCACCCTTGCAGTTTTACTGATCGGTGTGCTTGGGTACTTGTGTCTGGGCTTGGCGGAGGTCCGCGCCGATCTTCCTCCATCGCAATTGGAAGTACTTCTGATGAAACGCGCGGTGCATGCATCGGTTAGGCGGCAAGCCCCAGAAGTACCAAATCCTATCCCGCCGACCGACGAGAACCTGATCGCCGGCGCCAAGGTTTATCTCGATGGATGTGCCGGCTGCCATGGGACACCGGGGAAGCCATTTGGGGGCAAAGGTCCCGTCCTTTTTCCGCCCATCCCGGAGTTGCCGGTCGTTGGGACAGGTTTGTCGGAGTCGCAAATTTTCTACGTGGCGAAACATGGGATTCGAAGGTCGGGAATGTTCGCGGATGCGGACCCGAAGGACGACGAGAGTCTCTGGAAGGCCGCCGCCTTCCTCAAGCGTATGAACTCGTTGTCGCCGGCCGCACAAGCTGGAGTGGCGAAGCTTATGCAAGGTCAGCACTAGGAGCGAGAGGCAACCCGGTGGATTTCCTGCATTAACCGATGCCATTTTGACTATCTCTTCCTATATATAGTAATGACTATATACACAAACGTTGCACGCTAAAAATGAGGGAAGGACATGAACGCAAATGGGGCAAGTGAACGATGCTGACATCCTACAGATGAACCTGAAGGCGCAAACGTGACGCAGACAACCGCTTTGAATTTCGGTTTGCTAAGGTCTGGGGAAGGGTGCAGAGCAGGCCGATTGACTCCCAACTCAAGCAGACGGATAATAAGGCGCGTTTTTCAAGGAGGCCATGTGAAACGCCTTTCCGGACGCCGGGTTAGACCTTCCCACCTTTCCGATCCGGTCCATCATCAGCTCAATATGTACGCCCTGGCAGCGAGTGCAGCTGGAGTGGGAATGCTCGCTCTGGGACAGTCCGCCGAGGCGAAGATCATCCACACTACCACCAGCAAGACGATCAGGCTGCACCAGCACTACAATCTCGACCTCAACCATGACGGCATCACCGACTTCACGATTCAGCTGACAACAACCCGGTCTAGTAGTCATTTCTTTTTTACCACTCTCGGGGTCCTTTCCCCTCACAACAACGAGATCGCAGGAGGGAGATCGTCCACTCATGGCCGGGGCCCTTATGCATTCGCGCTCCAACGCGGAGCTGTGGTTGGCCCCAAGCAAAAGTTCCCCGGCAAGCTCATGGCCCTGGCCGGAACCGACGACGGGTTTAGTGTTTATGTAGGGCAATGGCTGGACGTTAACCATCGCTATCTGGGGTTGAAATTCCAGATCCATGGAAAGATTCATTACGGGTGGGCCCGGCTGGGTGTAATCAGCAATGACAGCTCGATTACGTCGGCTACACTGACCGAGTACGGCTACGAAACGATCGTGAACAAGCCGATCATTGCGGGTGACACCACGGGGCGGCAGATCGGCAGCACCAGCCAGACGAATCCGGCTGCGCGCACTCCCCAATCGACTAGACTCGGCTTGTTAGCCGTGGGCTCGTCTGGATTGTCCACCTGGCGGACGCAAAGCACCCGATAAGAATGGCGCACCGTTCAGGATTTGTTGTGTCCAGGAAACCTTAAAAAACGTGTCCTATCGAGACCCCTGCGGCGCGGCTGCGGTACCAGGCGCGTAATACTCTCCAGGCTCGGGCTCCAGGCGGCGGCCTTCGTTGCTGAAGATTCGGAACTGTCCCAGGCCAAAACGCTGCAGCCCGAATTGTAGGGTCGTGCCCAGCACACCCATCCCATATTTCACACTGCGCTGAAAGTTGATGGACGATGCTTCCTCGAAATACTTGGTGGGACAGGAGACTTCTCCAATACGAAACCCGAAGTGCACGCACTGTGCCAACATCTGATTGTCGAAAACGAAATCATCGGAGTTTTCGAGTAACGGGAGCCGAGTGAGAACATCACGGCTGAAGGCGCGGTATCCGCTGTGATATTCGGAAAGTTTCACTCTAAGAAAAAAATTCTCGAACGCGGTAAGGAAGCGGTTTGCGACGTATTTCCAGATCGGCATCCCACCCCGCAACGCCTGCCCTCCTAGAATGCGGGAACCGAGCACAACGTCGTACACACCGAAAGCCACCATGCTGGCCATCGCGGTCACCAGCAGCGGCGTGTACTGATAGTCGGGATGAAGCATGATGACGACGTCCGCCCCCGCGGCCAGAGCTTCGCGGTAGCAGGTCTGCTGGTTGCGTCCGTAGCCGTAGTTGCGATCGTGGCGGAACGATTGCAGTCCTAGCCGATGGGCCACGTCGAGAGTGCGGTCGGAACTGTAATCGTCCACCAGAATGCGGATGTCCACCAGATCAGGCAATTCGCGGACGGTCGCCTCCAGGGTCTTTTCGGCGTTGTAGGCAGGCAACACCACCGCGATGCGTTTCCCGTTGATCATCGCTTCTCATAATAACCTGCGCCACAGGAGAGCAGGCAGACCCGGCAGGGAGGGACGGGAATGCACGCCTGCTCCGAATCCCCAAAAAGCACTATTTGAAGGTCACCCGGAAGCCTGAGAACGGGCCGTTCTTATTTACCTCGTAACCTCCTACAATGACGTTCTTGTCGTTGATCCCGCTACCGAAAGCCTGGAAACTCCTGGGAAAATTGAACTTATAATATTTCCCGCCATGGAACAGGGCACCGCGTAACCTTCCGCTGGAATCCACCCATTGATAGACAACGTCGCCGGCACTGTTGAGGTCGGAGGCGAACGAGTCCGCTGCGCCCGGCACGTTGATCGTTTTGTAGGTCCGACCGTTGTAGATCGAGGATTCATTCGCGCCCCGCGAATCCTGCCAAAACAAAACAATTTTGCCTTTGTTGTTCACTCCTAATGCCCCGGTGGCAACCGAGCCCGGCACGTCCAGAGTGGTGTAGATCTTATTCTTCAGCAGGAATCCGTGCGCAACTCCGCTGGAGTCAGTGTAGGAGCCGACAATTGCGCCACTGTCGTTTATCCCATACGCAACGGCGGTCGCGGCACCCTTCGGCCCGGGAATGTCCGTAAATTTTCCGCTCTTGTAGAGAAATCCAACCGAATTGCCATCGGAATTGTTGTAACTGCCAACCACCGCAATCGCGCCATTTAGATTGAGATTCGAGCACAGAGTGCCGGTCCCGTTGGGGTCATCAATTGTGGTCAACTTCTTGCCATTGAGAATATATCCGTGGAAGACATTGTTCTTGTCTTCGTACTGGCCGACCGTCACGCCTGCATTGTTGATGCCCGTAGTAAGGGTCTGAATTGCTCCCGGCACACGGGTAATAGTGAACTTGAAGGTTAGCGGTGCCGAGTCGGCTGCGGTAGCGGCAACCATGAAAGCCAGCACCGATCCCAGAACGGACAAAATCGATTTGTATTTCTTCATTGATCTCTCCTTTTAGAAAGGCCTTTAGTTCACCCGCAAAGCCATGTGCAAAGTGGCCGCCAGTCTATAGCTCCTCTGAGCGATCTAAATTGTGACTGGGATGAGACGGGGTTCTGCCCCGCTATCAGGCTCTGAAACAGGGATTGGCGGGCAGGTAGTGGTTCAGTTTGCTTGTCACCCTGAGCAAGCGTCCTTTGCGCAGCGTTAGATCCAGGAGAGCCGCGCGACGGGTCGCGCTTTTTGCGACCCAAGAATTGCGTCTTTGGCTCGCTTCCCCTATCAAACTGCACCACTGCCAGCGGCTGATTTCTTTCTTGCGACTCCGCGATTAAACTAGTAGGTCGAACCTGGAGGTCAAATGGCAACTGTTACCACGCGCGTCAATCCGCTCTCTTATCTAACCGACCAACTGAACGAACTCAAGGCCAAGGGCACACACTTCCGGCTGCGCGTGCTGGACGACGAGCAGGCCGCGGTCTGCACCTTTGACGGCAAGAAAGTCATTAACCTTGCTTCCAACAATTACCTTGGCCTGACCACACATCCCAAACTGCGCGAGGCCGCGCTTGAAGCGACTCGCAAATATGGAGTGGGATCGGGCGCCGTGCGCACCATCGCCGGCACCATGAAGATCCACATGGAGCTCGAAGAGAAAATTGCCCGCTTTAAGAATGTGGAAGCCTGTGTGGTCTTTCAGTCGGGATTCGCGGCCAATGCAGGAACGGTGTCGGCCGTACTGGGCAAGGACGACTTCATTATTTCCGACCAGTTGAACCACGCTTCAATCATTGACGGTGCCCGTCTATCAAAAGCCAAGATTTTGGTTTTCGAACACAAAAACATGGCCCAGGCCGAAGAGCGTCTGGCTAGCGTGCAGCATGAGCCCGGAAAGAAGCTGCTGATCACCGACGGTGTGTTCTCCATGGACGGCGACATCGGCCCTCTCCCGGCCCTGTGTGAACTGGCAGAAAAATACGGTGCCATCATGATGGTGGATGATGCCCACTCCTCTGGAGTGCTGGGCCGCAACGGACGCGGCACCATTGACCATTTTAAAATGCACGGCCGTGTGGATATTCAAGTAGGAACGCTCTCGAAGGCCATCGGCGCTTTGGGAGGATACGTCTGCGGTACTCGCGACCTGATAGATTTTCTATACCACCGGGCTCGGCCATTTCTTTTTTCGACCTCGCACCCGCCCTCAGTCGCAGCTACGTGCATTGCCGCCTTCGATGTCCTCGAAAACGAGCCCGAGCGCATGGACAAACTTTGGGAGAACACTCGCTTCTGGAAAAGAGAACTGGGACTTCTGGGCTTCAACATCGGAGGTCAG
>Ga0207157_1006_pt1 | contig 25179 bp, 24 predicted proteins | sample Alteio_BWMinHeat_25_FD_153508 | JGI IMG/M metagenome (GOLD analysis project Ga0207157, IMG submission 153508) | Enriched cells from forest soil in Barre Woods Harvard Forest LTER site, Petersham, Massachusetts, United States -... | ecosystem: Environmental > Terrestrial > Soil > Temperate forest >...
TAGCGATCTCATTTTCCGAGAGTAGCATCCACTTTTTGAATAAACCCATCAAACTGTTTGCGGTGTCTTGCTTCTCTCGTCCGTCCAGGACGAACGATTCGCGATGTCGAATACACCGACGCCATGATTGGCGACATCTTTTTCACAGATGTCTATTTTTACAGGCTCGACCTGCCTCCGCCACGATCGAAACGATCGGCGAGAAAGGTGGCGGCTGCGCGCCGAAAAACACCTGCCTCACGCACGAGACGCAAGGCAGTGAAATAACTACTCTTTTACGGCACGGTGGCGCGGGTTCCGCCGACGAGTCCGACGATCAGCGATACGATGAAGATCACGAGAAAGACGAAGAATAGGATCTTCGCGATCTGGGTTGCAACGCCCTCGACTCCCCGAAAGCCGAGAAAGCCTGCGATGATCGCGATGACCAAGAATATAACAGCCCACGTCAACATGGAAAACTCCCCTTGTTGACCTCCGTATACTAAACCAACTATTTTTTAGGTACGGGAGAATATCTCGTTGGGTTTGAAGAAGAATGCAATTTCCTTTTCGGCGGTTTGGCGGCTATCGGAGCCGTGCACGGCGTTGCGCTCGATGCTGGTGGCAAAATCGGCGCGGATGCTGCCGGGGGAGGCTTTGGCGGGATCGGTCACGCCCATGATTTCCCGGTTGCGCTGGATCGCGTTTTCCCCTTGGAGCACCATCACGAGGATGGGACCAGAGGTCATGAAATCGACGAGTTCTTTGTAGAAAGGTCGCTCTTTATGAACGGCATAAAAGTCTTTCGCTTGACCCTCCGAAAGGCGCGTCATCTTGGCCGCAATGACAATGAGGCCATTTTTTTCAAAATATTCGATGATGTTGCCCACTTGATTCTGCTCAACTGCATCGGGCTTAATGATCGAAAGGGTTTGCTCAAGGGTTTGGGTTGTGGTTGATTGCATGAAAATTTCTCCAATTGCAAACGAATTGTAAACCACGCCGAGATTAATCTCACGAAGTTCTGTCGAAAAAGGTGAAAAAAGTTCTAAAATCAGAGGGAATGGAAAAAATTCTGGTTATCAAACACCGCCATTTGGGGGACGTCCTCCTCACGGCACCTGTATTCACCACCCTGAAACGGGCCTTCCCCAGGGCCGAAATCGACGCTTATCTCTACGCCGAATCGATCCCGATGCTGGAGGGACACCCGGCCATCACCCGTTTCATCGGCTACCAGAAGGGGTTGCCGCGCCTCTCGCAAGAGTGGCGCATCCTCACCGCCATCCGGAGGCGTAAATACGACCTCGTGATCAATCTCACCGAGGGAGACCGGGGGGCCATCGCCGCTAAAATCTCTGGCGCCCCCTGCCGCGTCGGCTTCGAGCCAAAGGGAAAGTTGCAAAAAACTTTTTATACTCACCTCGTGAAACACTGCCCTTCCCTCCGCCACACCGTCGAGAGAAACCTCGATGCCCTGCGCCGCATCGACCTCTTCCCCGCCTGGGAAGACCGCGAGCTCTTCTTCCACATCCCTCCAGCTGCCCGTCAGGCCACCCTCCAGCCATCCCCCTTCATCCTCATCCACCCCACCTCCCGCTGGCGCTTCAAGTGTTGGCCCATCCCCAAAATGCGCGCCCTCGCCGAGCATCTCCTCGCCCAAGGCAAACGCCTCCTCCTCACCGCTGGCCCCGATCCTGCCGAGCTCGCCATGGCCGGCGCCATCTGCCAGGGCCTCGACATCCTCAACCTCGGCGGCAAAATCTCTCTCAAAGAACTCGGAGCCCTCATCGATCAATCGGAGCTCCTCATCTGTGTCGATTCCCTTCCCCTTCACCTCGCCAGCGCCCTCAAAAAACCAGTCGTCGCCCTCTTCGGCCCCACCTCCGACGTCACCTGGGGCCCCTGGCGCAACCCCCACGCCCGCATCATCGCCCAAAACTTCTCCTGCCGCCCCTGCTACCAAGACGGCTGCGGCGGCAGCAAACACAGCGACTGCCTCCACACCCTGCCCGTAGAAGCTGTCGTGGAAGCAATCAAAACGCTAGAAATTCCTTGCACTCACCAAGCAACTTCTTTAGAATCTCTCCCACTATGAGCGTCCTTTCTCCTGAACAGGAACTTTCCGATTCCCTGTCGATGGTTACAGACGAACATCGAAAAGAGAACTTGAGCAGAGCCTTTGTTCAAGCGATTGCGGCCGGAGCTGGTGTGAGCATCAGCATTGGCGGCCGAAGTCATGATTATGGCGTTGACGGATCGTTTTACCGAGTATCCATTCGCGATGATAAACGAACGGAAGACGGGACCTCTATTGATTTTCAGCTGAAAGCAACGACAAATTTTATGAGAAACGACAATGTAATTCGGTATGAGCTAGAAACCAGGACTTACAACATGCTTTGGAGTCGCGGACAACAAAAATGTATGATTCCCGCGATTTTGATTTTGCTGTGCTTACCTAAAGCTCCTGTAGACTGGCTTTCACTTTCTCATGAAAATCTGATTCTCAAGCACTGCTGTTACTGGGTGGGAGCTCCCTCAAAGAAAACGGAAAACGCCCAATCTGTTACCATTGCGATTTCTAAGGGACAACTATTGACGCCTAAGGAGCTGATTAGATTGCTCGGGTTGGTCCACAAAGGCAAGGGATTGGGAGGATTTCATGATGCTTGAACGGATAGATCTCATCGAGAAATTTCTAAAAACGAAAGGGTGGCATCGAATTGCTGATCCAATCGAATATAGAATAGTCTATCAAGCTCCCTGTCTCGACGATTTCAAGCAACCGATCCATCTCTTCTTGCCAGCATCTTCCGATGTTGTGGATGGAGAACGAGCCATAGGCATGGCGCTCAATTTGCTCGCTGTCATCGAAGACCGCCCAGTGGAAGAAATCCGCGAACAGATCGCGAACCTGGGGTCTGATTTCTTAAAGCAACGGATCATCTCCCAAACAAATGCCGACTCTCTGTCGTTGAGGGAAATTCGTTCCGTCATTTCCCACCTCACCAACCTAATCAAGTACGCGGCCTATCAAGAAAGCGAAAAAAAGGGGGTGGGGCAGGCAATGATTGAGAAATGTCGCTTCGGACAAACGTTTGTCGGAAGTTTTGGCATCTCTATGGAGATGCCGATTTCTTCTGAATCTTCCGAAACAGCCCCCCTGGAGCGGAGGATCATGGAACGGATCGCTCGAGGGTTCAAGGGATTGCATCAGGCAGTTACAGAAACGAATCCAAAGATCTTGACAAAGTTCGACCCCGGTTTCTACGAGACTGCGCAAAAATTACTCGATGCGATTCCCGATAGTGAAGCGGAGTTTTCCTTCTCGTGGTCTCCTGAATACCCTCAACCGACCGATCTCTCTCATGGATCTATTAGACTTTCTGCATCTTATACAAGACCCCTCGTCGAGCGCGCTCGGCAAACGCTACGCGCTTCCACAGAACCTGCAGAAGCCATCGTACAGGGACGGATTACCGAGTTACATGCAGAAGAACCTGATTTGCGATTCATCATCGTTGAGGGAGAGCTCAACAAGGGAAATTATTCGCAGATCCGAATCCCCTTAACTCCCGACCAATATCGCCAAGCATGCGATGCACATCGAGACGAAAAGCCCATCTCTATTCGGGGAAAGCCCAAAAAGCGAAGACGGTCTTTCTTCTTAAATTCGCCGCATGACTTTAAAGTCTTAACCGCTTACTGATAGGTTCACAAGTCAGATGTTCTTGATAGCAGGATACTCCCAATTAACTGCTTCATATTCTTCGTAGATTTTGCGTGAAGCCGACGTTTCTTGCGATAGCAGATACTTTGAAAGTTCTGTCTTGAAAAGTTGTTGAGCAATAGTATCGTTAATGGATCTATTCTTGGTTAAACATTCTTCAATTTTCACGATGATCAGGTGGCAAACATCTTTGAGTGTTTTATATTCCAGTTCATCGACTTGCTCTGAAGTAGCATTGGTTGAATTACCCCCATTACCACCATTCCCTCCGGAAGCCTCCCCATTGTCGCCATTTCCTCTGTTGCTTCCACTTCCGCCTTTGCCCCCATTACCACCATTCCCTCCGAAAAATCCACCGTCTTCTCCATTTTGGCCGTTTTCTCCATTTTTCCCATTGTAAATACGGCAATGATTTTGCCTGTGCTTAACGTGTTTATCAGCACACGCCACAAGTGCGATTGGGAAAATCAGTGAAGTCCCAAATAAAACTCTTAAAATTTTCATAGTTCCATTCCTCTTATCTTGCGTGTCCATTTTCCCCATTGTTCCCATTTCCTTCACGGCCACTACCCGCAGCACCACCTGTACCGCCTCCGGCAGGACCGTCACCACCATTCCCTCCTCTGCCCTGTTCGCTGTTACCTCCATCTTCTCCTCTTCCGGAAGAGGAGAAGAAATTATTTTAAAAAACTGTCTAGACAAATGGGCCCATTATGAACGTATCCCACTATTCTTAGGCGGTTCCTAAGAGACCGTCTCTGAATTAAGCTTTCGTCGATTTTCGGGGTTGTTTTGGCCGCTTTTCGATTCTTTTTTGGGGGATAATATACGCAAGTTGATATAATCCCCCAAAAAAGAAGTCGAAAATCGGCTCAAAAGAACCCGAAAATCGACTGAAACTTAATTCAGAGACGGTCTCTAAAGCCAGAAACCCGTCGTGATCGATTCTGCACCATTTCGCGAAGAGTCGACTCGGCGCCGACCCAGATGAATTGCCGTTTGGCGCGGGTGACGGCGGTGTAGAGAGCTTCTCGACCGAGGCGCTCGCTGCCGGGGGGAAAGAGGGCGATGACTGTTTCAAATTCGCTTCCTTGCGCTTTGTGGATCGAGAGGCAGAGGGCGGGCTCGAAGGGAGGGGGCGTGGGATAAGGAGTGAGTGTACCATCGGCGCTGGGAAACCAAGTGGTTCCGCGGAGGGCATGAAAGGCGGCGGTTCCTTGTCCGATGAGGATGCCGAGGGTGCCGTTGTAGAGTTCGAGTCGCGAGTGGTTCGCGGTGACGAGAACGGGTAAGGCCCACCAGTGGGCGCCGATTCGGGGAGCCATTTGTTCGAGAAGGCGCTGCTGGAGCGCATCGACGCCGTGAGGGCCTTGCCGGAGGGCGTTGAGGAGGCCGAGACGTTTGTAGTGAGTGAGCGCTTGTTCGGGGTTGGGTTCGTCGGAGGTGACGAGGGGAGAAATTTGCTCATAGAGTTGGGTGGGGGCGGGACGAGGAGGGATGATCTGGAGCATCTGGGCGGCATTGCCGGTGCGGATGGCGTTGGCGAGGGCATGGAGTTCGGGAACATCTGTTCGCATGCAGCGGCTGAGGGAGACGCCGAAGAGGGGCGCCATCTCGGCGAAGAGGGTTCCTGCTTCGATGGGGGGGAGTTGGTCGGGATCACCGAGGACGACGAGGCGCGTGGCGTCACCGATGGCGTCTAAGAGGCGGACCCAGAGGGCGACATCGATCATCGACCCTTCATCGACGATGACGAGATCGGCGTCGATCCTCCCCGGTTTTTTCAACAGGCGATGGAGGGTCGATGCGCTGGTATGAGGAAGGGAGCCGACACTGCGGGCGAGGTGGGAGGCGGCTTTGCCGGTGGGCGCTGCAAGGACGATGTGGAGGTGGGGCGCAAAGAGGCGAGCGAGGGCTGCGGCTGTGTGGGTTTTCCCGGTGCCGGGCCCTCCACAGATGAGACAAAACGAGCGAGAAAGGGCCGTTTGAATGGCGTGGAGCTGTTCGGGGAGAAGGTCAGCGGGCGGGGAGAAGGAAAAAGGTGGGGGAGTGAGGGCGGAAAGCCTTTCCACCTGTTCGATGAGGCGCGTCTCATAGGTCCAGTTTCTGTGGAGATAGTAGCGGTTTCCGTCGCGGATGACAGCGCCGTTGGGAGGTAGCGCGGGCTCCTCCTCCGAGACGATGCACAGATCTCCTTGTCTCGATTTGCGGATGAGCTCGGCCACGAACTCTTCGTCGCCACCGAGTTTTTTTGCTAAGTATCGTTCCAACACAAAAACGTCCCCTCTCTCACGAAAAAATAAAACGCTCCCCCAAAGGGTGCGCCTTTTACATAGCGCTGGAGCGCTTCTTTGTATAACTTGGCCTGCAACCAGTAGTCGTGTTCATCCATGATTTGCTCGAGCGATTTTTCTCCGACCCAGTTTGTCTTCCAATCGGCTAAATAATAGACTCCGTCTACGCAAAAGACGAGATCGATGAACCCTTTCACAAAGTGGGGCCCTTGTTGAAAAAGAAATTCCATCTCCGGATAGACCTCCACAACCTGTTTCAAGCTAAAGCCGGGCGGGAGTTGTAAAGCCAGCGTTTTGTCTATAAGCGTATAGATTTCCTCTGCGTGCGGCAGAAGCGAAGAGAAGCGAAGCTCTTCTTGCACGACACGGAGTATGTCCTCGCTTTGACGCCAACATCCTTTTTTGAACAGTTTCTCGAAAATCTGGTGGAATACCACACCCACTTCAGTCCCGAGGGGAATCGCCGGTTTTTGCGGCAAAGCCGCATCCGAAGAGGAGTGGAACTTTTCTCCAAGTGTACTTGGAGAAAAGTTCCACTCCTCTTCGGTTGAGCGATTTCGCTCAAAACCGGCTTTCCCGAGGGACGTAAACGACTGGAGATAACAGGGAGGAACAACGTAAGTGGTTTCTGGGACGGCAGGCGGAGTAGACGCAGATACTACAACAGGCGCAAGCGTGATTGGCTCCACAAGCTCTTCTACTGTGGCGTGTGGCATCTGCGTTGCATCCGCAGACAGCCCCTCGAGAAAAAGAGCCATCGGAGAGGCTGAGTCTACGGGGAACGGGACATAGAGCCGGTACTTCGCTCGAGTCATGGCGACATAGAGTTGGCGCAGCTTCTCGGCGTCGAGCTCCTCCCCACCCTCCGGGGAACTAAAGGCGAGTCCCCAGGCGAAGACGACGTCAAACTCAAGCCCCTTGCTGACGTGGATGGTGAGCACTTGGACTGCATCGGCATCCGCCTCGACAACCCGTTCTTCTTCGCCGAGCTCTTCCAAAAATCGCTCCAAGCCACTCACCGAAAACCCCTCCCGCTGCTCCCAGGCAAAGAGCTTTTCCCAAATGGCCTTTTCAACTGGCTCTTCACTCTGCCGAGCAAACGCCACCAAATCTCCCACATGCCGCTTTTTCAACAACTCTTTCACTCTTCGAAACGGTTCCGTTTCTCCGAGCAATGTGTGGCTCCGCGCGCATCCTGGGATTCCTCTTTTCTGAAAAAGGGCGAGCGCTTGTTCAGCCTGGTAGCGATCCTTCACGAGAAGAGCAAAGGAGCTCCACTTAGGAAAGGTTTGTTGCAGTTTCTCGATTTCTTGCACCACATATTCCCACATGTAAAGGGGCTTTACACTGCGGATCCAGTGAACGGCGCCCTTCCCGTCGGCAAGGGGCGACAACACCTGGAGTCCCGCTCGTACCGGGAAATAGGGAACGTGGGCCTGGAGCTTGGGCAGAGGAAGCCACTTTCTCTGGAAAAGGGCATTGGTCGCATCGATCAGCGCTGGTGTAGAGCGAAAGTTCGTATCCAGGTGATAGAGATGAGCGGTTCCCAAAAAGTCGCGCGCAGCGAAATAGGTGTAGACATCGGCGCCACGGAACCGGTAGATCGACTGCTTCGGGTCCCCGACGAGATACAGAGCCCGCAGCGAGGCCGAGGTGAAAAGTTTGCGAAAAATCTCCCACTGGAGCAAATCGGTGTCTTGGAATTCATCGATGATCACGGCCTCGTATTTCTTCCCGAGCTTTTCGCAAAGCGCAGGGTTCTGGGCAGCCTGTCTCATCTTCTGGAGCAGCTCGTCGGGCTGGAAGTAGTTTTCCTCGAGAGCGATTCGCCGGGCGGTTTCGTTCCACTTTATTGCCACAAGTGCGAAAATCTTCTTCGGATCCGCAGCTTCTTGAATCAGAGGAAACAGTTTCTCGCGCGCCTCTTCGAAAAACCCTGACTGGGTTATTTGTGTTACTTTGACCTTCTGATTTGCCGGATCTAAAAACTCAAAAATTGACCCTTCTTCCTCGATCAATGCGCGCAAATCTCCCCGCACAAGCGCACGTACTTGCGCCTCAAAATTTCCTTTCTTCTTCTTGTAATTTTGAGACAGAAGAGCAAACTCCTGTTGGATTTTCTCCTCATCGACTGGCGAACAGATGGCGCGAAACTTTTGCAAGAGCACCGGGAAGGGAGTGGCACTTTCTGGAGCTCGGTCGACTTTCAACAAGCGCTGGTTGAGCTCTTTGAGCGAACCGGTCTTCTTCATCAGTTTTACAAGTTGCTCGGGGCACAGCAGATCTTCGACCCCTTGTTCCCAGAATTTCTCTAACGCCGCGCGGAGGGCCGCAGGGACTTTCCGACTCTCGTCGGGATTAGGAAGCGTAAGTCCCAAGCCGATGTCAAACGCAAACTCGGAGAGCTGCCGGTAACAAAATCCGTGAATCGTGAAAATCTGACAGTGATCGAAGATTTCAAGTGCGCTTTGGAGAAACGAGAGCGACCGGGTATTGTCTCTATACTCTTGTAGATATTCCCACGTCGTCTCACCTGTTTTCAAGGCATCGAGCGCTTTTTGCAGATTCGCGCGAATCCGCTGCTTCAGCTCCCGCGTCGCGGCCCGCGTAAAGGTAACGACGAGGATCTTCTCGAGCTCGACTCCTGCGAGAATGAGCCGCACCACGATGTGCTCAATCGCAAAGGTCTTCCCCGTCCCCGCTGCAGCTTCCAGCAGGTGAGGCCCCCATAAAGGACACTCTTTCGCTAAACAATCAAATCGTTGCATATTCTGTGTAAGCCCGTTTGAGAGGGGCGCGGATGCGCCCCTCTCTCTTTCTCGAGAAGAGGCAAAAGTTCCGCGCTTCGCGTGGACTTTTGCCTCTTCTCGAGAAAGTTTGCGCCTGAGGAACCTATCCCACCGAAAGGTTCCTCAAGCGCAAAACGGGCGGCTCCATTTTTCCTTCAGCTTTTCCTCCGGCGGCACTGCGGAGCGACTCAAAACCCAGTCTGCAACCGGGTCTTCGAAGTAACTTTTTTTCAGCGGTGGCATATGGACCAGTGCGCGGAAATAATAGACCAGAAACTCGCGCAAATTTTCTTCCGCATCCTCCACCACCTGTACTTTCCCCCTCTTTAGGAAAAACACTTCTCTCCCTCCCGACACCTTTGCTCCTACCCACGCCTCGGGCCCCACTTCGTCCCCCGTCGTCACCCACCCTCGCTCACTCATTCCCTCCAACTCACCGATAATCTCCACCCGCAGCTTCTCTGTCACTGAAACGATAACCGCCGGAACTTCTACCCACTCTGCAGAGACACTCCTTTTTTCTCGACATGTTTTCATCAGCGACCAGGTACTCAATTGCAAGTTCCATTTCTCCAGCTGCTCGCGCCACACTTTTTCTGTCTCTGCAATCTCTTGCTCCAGACACTTTCCCAAACAACCGGGTGGCAGTTTTTCCTCTCGGATTTTTCCCTTCCGGATCTTCTCTTTTGTCAAATAGGTTCTTAGCCCTCCAAACGAATCAATCTCTCCTTTTTCGGGAAAGACGCCGAGGACTTTGTGGAGATAAAATTCCCACGGATGGCGGGCAAGCTTTGCCAGATCGCGCAAATGAACAGTAATTTTTCCTTCAGGAAGATCGGGAAAGGGCTCGTCTACTCGAAAATAATCTAAGAGCGGAGCCTTCTTTGCGTTTCTCTTCACAACTTCGACTCTATCGCCTATTAATTCCTGAACGACTAACGACACCCCTTCCTGACTATAGCTCACATACAACCGCTCCCGCGCGCCAAACAAAACCTGCAACATCAAATACCTGTCGCTGTCACCCGCACGCGGAATATATCGCCGTTCTTGTCTGAGCAAATCCAACGACGAAATTGCCTCGCGCCTAGGAAACCGATCCCCATCCATCCCGATGAGGAAAATCGCCCGCGCAGGAACCACGGCGCCTGTCCGAAGCGATCCAAAACAGACGCCGTGCAAGCAGGCCGGGTGAACCGCTTCGAAAGAGGGACTCTGCAACACATGCAACAGAGCCTCAACAGGAAACTTTTCGTTCCCAGAAGCTTCTCTGAGTTCCTGAAGAGAGCGCGGTTGTTCCAGGCTATATTTTTTGCTCAGCTGCTCAATGAACGCGGCCCATTCGCCCCATGTTTTCTCACCCGCCTGCAAGTCTTGCTGCAACTCCGCCCGCTTCTCCAAGAGCTCTTCCAAAAGATCGGCGTCTGCCCAACCGATTTCCTCCTCTTCGTTTGCAAAAACGAAACTTTGAGCCACTGTGTCGAGCCCGAGCTCGAGCCAAAGGGCCACTCGCTCCCGCTTTTCTGCTGTGTAAAACTCGAGAAGAATTTTGTCTTCAAAGGGAACGCCGATCAACTGGAACAGGCGGGGAAACTTCTGAGTAGACACGGCTGTGATCCGATAGGGGATTTTGCCTTCAAAGACGAACTCGATGAGCGGTGCGTAGGAGTCGATTTCGGGAGCGAGGACGAGCATCTCCGAGAAAGGGACGCCCTCTCGGTACAAACGCTCGATGTTTTCTTTGAGCAGCTCCACTTCGTGCCACCGAGAACTGGTCTGGAAGATCTGGATGGATGAGTCAGCGGGGATCTCTTCCACACGTTCGAAATGCAACAAACTTTTTCGGAGCCTCTCCAACGCCGACTCCCCTGTTTCCTCCGTGTAGCGCTCTTCAACTTCTAGCGGAAACCGATCGAGTATCTTCAGCGTTTCTCTTCCGAGTTTTCCCCAGTTGGCCAGAAGCGGCGGAGCCTCTAAGAGATAGGCCCCGAGCTCCACCGGCCCCTTGCGGAGAAGCTTCTTCTTTTCCCAATGAGTACACAAATCTTCCCAGAAGTGGACACACGGCGAAAACAAATAGATCGACAACGAGGGGACTCGGTAGAGCGACTCCCAGAGCTTTTCGGGAAGAAAGTCACAGCCGAAACAGTAGACTCGATCAACCCACTCCTCTCTTTTCTCCTGCACTACTTCTCGAAAACACTCCCGCTGCCATCCCTCACCCTTCCCAATCCCATACTTCTCGTAGGAGACAAACAACCGACTCAAATGGCCAGAAAGCTCGATCCGCCGCCGCACGCTGCTGTAGGGAACGAGCTCTTCTTCCCCCGATCGCTTCAGCCACGAATAAATCGCCCCGAACCGTTCGATCCCCCCTCGCGCCCCCTCCGCCGACACGACCTTCACCCCCGCGGCAATGCCCCCCCGCCTGAGCCGCGCCAGCGACCACATGAGCCATGACTTAAGCTGCATACTCGGAACGAGAATCGTTCGCGGATGGAGAGGAGGGTACCCGTCGTGATCTAAATCTTGACTCAGGCTCAAGGCGAGAAAATCGAGCCGGTCGCTCAACAGCAGCTTCACTCTTTTCAGTGTATCAAAAGTCGTTTAAACAGATAACCTAAGCTTAAGATCCATGCGCTGGCTTTTCCGTACCGACCCCCGCTCCTTTTATCTTTTGAACGCGACCCAATTCCTGGGAGCGCTCAATGACAATGTCTTTAAGTTGTTGGTCATTTATCTCTTGATTCACGTAAAAGGGGCAGCATCTGCGAACTCGGTCCTGTCGCTTGCTGGAGCGATTTTTGTCATTCCGTTTTTGCTCTTCTCGTCGGGGGCTGGGGTGTTGGCCGACCGGATCAGCAAGAGGACAATCATCGTCATCACGAAGGTGATGGAGGTGGTGATCATGCTCTTTGGGATGCTGGCGGTTTCGTTTACGTGGGAATTTGGCGCGTATACGGCGCTATTTCTGATGGCGACCCAGAGCGCGGTTTTCGGCCCTTCGAAATATGGGATCATCCCAGAGCTGGTCGAGCCAAAGATGGTTTCGAAGGCCAATGGGTCGATGACCTCTTTTACCTATTTGGCCATCATTTTAGGGACGTTTTTAGCCTCTTTCATCACCGATATCACGAATAAAAATTTCGTCTTCGTCGCAGGTTTTTGTGTCTTTGTGGCGATTGTAGGACTGCTCACAAGTTTGGGGATTCGCCGCACCGAACCACAGCGATCGCCGAAAAAAATCAACCCGCTTTTTCTCTATGAGATTTATCAAACGCTAAGACACAGCTGGAAAGTGCCTCATCTGATCACGGCGATCTTCGGCACCTCTTTTTTCCTCTTCATCGGCGCCTTCACCCAGCTCAACATCATCCCATTTGCCATGCAGTCGCTCCATTTGACCGAGATTGAAGGGGGGTATTTGTTTTTAGCGACGGCGGTTGGGATCGCAATTGGGGCTGTGATTGCAGGTCAACTCTCCAAAGACAAAGTCGAGCCAGGCCTTTCTTGCATCTCCGGCTTTTTCATCTCCTTTTTCTTCTTTCTCCTCTATTTTTTCTCCTGGTCGCTCTGGCTCTCGATTCTCTGGCTCTCCTGTCTCGGCATCGTCGGCGGAGGATTTCTGATCCCTTTCGACTCATTCATCCAAGTCAACAGCCCCGACGAGAAGCGAGGCCAAGTGATCGCCGCCGCCAACTTCTTCAGCTTCGTCGGCGTCTTGTTTGCCTCTTTCTGTCTCTACGCCATCGCAGAAGAGCTCGGCCTCACCGCCGCAAGCGGCTTTGCTTTCATGGGCGCCTTGACCTTCATCGCCTCCGTGATCATTACCGGACGGTTGTCCTCCTTTTTCTTCCCCTTCTTCGTGAACAAAATCCTGAAGCGCTTCCGCATCGTCAAGTTGAGCAGCTCGTTACCTGAAGTAAAACAGGTGCTCATCCTCCAGAGCAACTCCTGGTGGGACGCCCTTCTCTTATTCGGGTTTCTCCCCAAACTCAAGCTCTTCCGCCCCGGCCACCACGGCCGCAACTTCCCCTGGTTCAACGGCTGGATCGACTCGATCCGCCTGATCCCAACCGATGAAAACCGGCAACGCGTTCTCAAAGAAATCGCCGCCTACCAATCCCAAGGCTACTTCGTCTGTCTCTTCTTTCACAAAAAAAAGGATGACGACACCCTCCTAAAAGCCTACCAGAAACTCCTCGGCAAAGTCTCCTTCGTCCACGGCACCAAAGAGCGCCTCTCGAAGCGCCTCCTCTTCTTCACCTACCCACAAAAACAAATCACCATGAGTTTTGAGTAGTTGCGCCCCCTTCTTTTGCGGACTTGCTCGACAAAACAACCCCTTCTTTTGTGGACTTAAAATGAGAAACGCAGATCTTCCTGGCCAAAAATGGCCAATTTCCGATAAATTGGCCACATGATCGATGTAAAACTACAGATTTTAGGCCAATTAAGACAAGAACCGCGGCCATTAGACTTAAAAACTTTAATAGATAGGCTGGGTGGAACCTATGCAGAGCGGAGCATGCGTCGCTGGCTGGCCCAGCTGATTGAGGAAAATGCCATCGAGAGGCTCGGCCGAAGACGAGGAGCAAAGTACCGGATTGCAACGCCGATGAGTTTCCAAGAAAGCTCGGAGCAAGAGTACTTTAGGCCTGAAAGTTTGCGCGCTCTTCAGCAAATCCAGCGGCCACTTTGTTACCGAAGGCCGGTTTCCTATGTCACCGACTGGCTCGACGCCTATGTGCCAAACCAAACTTTTTATCTGCCGTTTAGTTTGCGCAGCGAGCTTCATCAAGTGGGGAAGCGAACGGCTCCGAAAGATCCTGCAGGGACCTACGCGCGGCAAATCCTCAATCGCCTCCTGATCGATCTCTCCTACAACTCTTCAAGACTCGAAGGCAATACCTACTCGTTACTCGAAACGGAACGGCTCATTCTTCAGGGAGTGGGCGCGGAAGGAAAACTCGACGAAGAAAAAATCATGATTCTCAACCACAAAGAAGCGATCCGCTATCTGGTCGATCATGCTTCTTCTGTAAGGCCTACCAAGGAAACCATTTGCACTCTTCACTTCCTACTCGCAGATAGCTTGATCGAGCGTCCCTATTCAGGAAAAGTCCGAGACCATGGAGTGCGGATTGGAGGCTCGACTTACCTCCCCTTTGAAGGAAGCGAGCGACTGGAGCTGTTGCTTGAGCAGATTGCAAACAAGGCCTCTTTGATTCAAGACCCGCATGAACAGAGCTTTTTTCTCTTGGCCCACATCAGCTATCTCCAAGCCTTTGCCGATGTCAACAAACGGACCGCCCGCTTAAGCGCAAACATCCCGTTCATCACCCACAACCTCGTTCCCCTTTCCTTCAACGACATCGAAAGGGAAGACTATATTTCAGCCTTGATCGCCATCTACGAACTCCAAGAAATCAACCCGCTCCTCGATCTCTACGCTTTCTCTTATCAGCGCACCGCTACTCTTTGTGATGAGACGGCCAAAGCAGTCGGTCTCGATGAAATCCGAGCCCGCTACCGCCAGCCTCGCAGAGCCCTTCTCCGCCACATTATCCTCAACCACCTCACCGGCGCTGCCCTAGAAAGCTTCATCTCCTCTCAAGCCCTTGCCCAAATCCCCGAAGCAGATCGTCCCGCTTTCATCGAAGATCTCCGGCAAGATCTCGAGGAGATCAATCCGATCCGGATCGCCGGCTTAGGGGTTAGCCTGGGGGAGTTAAAGAGCTGGGAGAAAACGCATTCTAGAATGCGTAAATAAACTCGATCTCATATTGTTTATACTTCAGGTCGGGGCCGATATCGTGGTCGAGGGTCCACGACATTTTGTAGCTTTGCTGCACGACGAGGTTGTCGGTGAGAGCGTAGAGCCCTTCGATTTCGAAGCCTTTGAAGTTGGTGCCGCCAACGGGTTGGGAAGGGGAGGTGTTGGGGCCGCCGCCGCCGTCGGTGTATTGAGTGTAGAAGCCGAGGCCGAGGGCGTTGCCGCGGCCGATGCCGTTGGAGTCAAACTCAGGGACGGCTTGGGCTTGGACCCACTGGTAGTTGGCGTCGAGGGCGAATTCCCCTTTTTTCTTGGCGACACCGATCGAGACGCCGGTGTACCAGCCCCAGTTTTGTTTCTGGTGATTGGTGATGGCCAAGGGCGAGGCGAGGTGGTTGGTTAGGCCTGCGGCGTAGAGCTTGATGAGTCGTTTGCCGATCCATTCGGGGTACAAATAATACTGGACTTGGAACTGCGAGACGAGGAACTGGTAGCGGAGCTGGGCGGCCTTCGTCTGGGCGGCAGTTTGACCACTCATGTTTTCTCCGCCGGGGCGATACCAGTCGATGATCGAATACTTGATGTTCAAGCCGGTGTTGGCGATCTGGAGTCCCCCCATTTCGGCAACCCAGCCGTAATGGCTGGTCACATCGTTGATCAAAAAAGCGCCGGGGAGAAAGTAGTAATCTCCCATGGAGGGGAAGGCTTTACTCAAGCGGACCAACACGCCATCGAAAATGGAGGAGAACTCGATCTTTGAATCATAGACGTTGAAGAGAAATCGGCGGCCAATCTCCGAGTCGATGGTCAGCGTATCTCCGGCGACAATCCTTCCGCCGAGGTACGCTTTTTCGAGCTTGATTTTATCAGTGGTTCCGCTTCTTTGCCCCATGTCGTTGTCGAATTCGATCCGAGCAGCGGCCCACGCGCGGTCAGTCCTGTAGTCGAGCATCAAGTTGAGCTCCACATCCCAGGCATACATCGGCTTAGGCATGCTTTTCTTATTGGGAATAGGCGCTCCTTTCCCCCGCTGTCGGGTAAAAGAGGAGGCGCCCGCCGCCTTGCTCTCTTCATTGCTCGCCTGAAATTCGGTGCGCACTTCGGCGCTGAGGGAGAGGTCTCCTCCCAATTCCTTGATGGTGATCATCCTCTTGTCTCGGAGCCAGCGGCGGAGCGACTGCATATCGTCTGCTTCATCCGATGATTTATTGCCGGAATCGATATCGGCTACTTGAGCGATTTCCTTCGGCGGCGAAACGAGCGTTTGCTGGCCGAGAAGAGGGGCCACGAGAAGAACAGCGAATAGGACTAACATGTAAGTTCCTTGTAAAAAGGACCCAATTATATGGAAAGTGCTTTTATGAGTCTATCCTTTTCAAAAGCGGAGATCGCCGGAAATCGTGACAGCCTCTTCGCTGATGAGGTGGGCCTCCACGTTGAGCATGAAATACTTGCCGGTGGAGATGGAACAGCCGATGACCGCCCCCACTGGTTGCCGAGTCTCAAAGTGATTGACTCCCGAATCATTCATCGAAATGGGGGTAGAGAAGGGGCCTATCCAGACGTGGGTAAATGAATAAGTCACGCCGACATACGGAGTGAACAAATCGATCTGAAAAGCAAAGTCGAGATCGATCTGCCACTCATTCCACCGGCATTTCGTTCCTGCGACTGCCTGCTCGATGGCGTCGATGGCGAGTACGACGGGCTCCGTCTGGCAAAACGAATACCTTCCTCCCGCCCCCACGGTCAGCGTCGGCGTCTCGAACAAAATGGCCCTCGTTCCAATGCCCCACAAAAACTGGGTCAACGTCTCCAATTGGGCCCGGTGAACGGCGAGCGCGCTGTCTTCCAAGATTTCGAAGCGCCAATCGGCGTTGAATTGGGACGCGCCGAGAACTGTGTAGAAGTCGAACCGGTTGGAAACATTGAGGGTCACGGTCCCTGCATTTGCGCTTTGGCGAAAGGAGTCGACCCGGCCGGAGCCCTCTTTTTCCTGCTCGAGGCGAGCATCTCCTACAAAATTTCCTTCATAGCCCGCTCGGACATTCACTCCTTTGCTTCCTGGGATAAAATAGCCTTCCTGGATCAGGCGGGGAAAGGCGGGATTTCCTACGGGAGAGGCTTGGAGGGAGGCAATCGCAACTGCGAAGAACACTTTGAGTTTGAATTTCACACTTCTCTCAGGTATTATTTTCGATTATAACTTTTTAGGTTCTCTTTATGAAAGTCAAAATCCATTCTCACTCGGCGCCCCTCGAACTTCCCCCAGAGAGCACGCTGCAACTGGCCGCCGAAAAGCTCCACCTCACCGCCCCTCACCAAGCAGTCAGCGCAAAAGTGAATGGAACTTTACGCGACTTCAACTATCCGTTGCAAGAGGGGGACGAGGTCCTCTTTCTCGACTTTGAAGATCCGCTCGGGAAAGAAGTTTTCTGGCATACCTCGGCCCACGTCTTAGCGCAGGCGATCCTCCGCCTCTGGCCCGCTGCAGAGCCAACCATTGGCCCTCCGATTGAAAATGGCTTTTATTACGACTTCGGCAACCTGACGATTTCTGATCAAGACTTTGAGAAAATCGAGCAAGAGGTGGAAAAGGTTCTCTCTGAAAATCACAAAACACAAAGAGTGGAATTTCCCAGTAAGGACGAGGCCAGAAAAGCCTTTGCAACCAATCGCTACAAGTGTGAGCTCATCGACGGCTTCGACGAAAAGGGGGGCTTTTCAGCCTACCGCCAAGGAGAGTTTTTCGATCTTTGCAGAGGTCCTCACATGGCCTCTTTGGGCAAAATCAAAGCGTTCAAAGTCCTCAAAACTTCAGGTGCCTACTGGCGCGGCGATTCGACAAAAGAGATGCTCACCCGTATCTATGCGATCTCTTTCCCCGATCGGAAACAGCTCAAAGAATACCTCCACATTCTCGAAGAGGCGAAAAAGCGGGACCACAAAGTGGTAGGTGTGCAGCTCGATCTCTTCTCTTTCAAAGAAGAGGCGCCTGGGATGCCATTCATCCACCCGCGGGGTCTCACTGTCTGGAATCGATTGCTGGAGCTCATCCGAGAGCTGAAAGCAAACGATTTCATCGAGATCAAAACGCCGACCATTTTGAGCAAAGAGCTCTGGGAGCGCTCGGGCCACTGGTTCCACTACCGGGAAAACATGTATCTATCCGAAGTGGAAGAGCGAGAATTTGCGATCAAGCCAATGAACTGCCCCGGCTGCATGCTTTTCTATAAAAGCGCCGTTCATAGCTACCGGGAACTTCCTCTGCGGGTCGCCGAGATCGGCCACGTCCACCGCTTTGAGGCCTCGGGCGCGCTCAATGGACTCTTCCGCGTCCGCGGCTTCCACCAAGATGACGCGCATCTGTTCATGCGCCCGGAGCAAATCCAAGAAGAGATCTTGCGACTCCTCCGCCTCGCCGATCAGCTTTACATGACCTTTGGTCTCTCTTACCGACTCGAACTTTCGACTCGGCCTGAAAAATCGAAGACGATCGGCTCCGACGAAGACTGGGAAACGGCAACCAATGGCTTGAAAGGAGCGCTCGACGATTGGGGCCACTCCTACCGGATCAACGAGGGGGATGGCGCCTTTTACGGGCCTAAAATCGATATCCACATCCGCGATGCGCTTGGAAGATACTGGCAGTGCGGCACGATCCAACTCGACATGTCTCTTCCGCAAAAATTTGAGCTCGAATATGTCGACAGCGATGCGGGGCATAAACGACCGGTGATGTTGCACGTCGCCCTTTTCGGCTCGATTGAGCGGTTTTTCGGCATCTTGATCGAGCACTTCAGCGGCAGATTTCCCTTTTGGCTCAGCCCCTATCAAGTCAAAATCTTGACCGTGGCTGACAGGCACGTGGCGTATGCACAAGAAATCAGAGCCGAAATCAAGAAACAAGGAATTGTGTGCGATATCGACGATTCCAACGAATCGGTCGGGAAAAAAGTGCGCAATGCGCAGCTCGTGAAGGCCAATTACATGCTCACCATTGGAGATCAAGAAGTGGCGAACAAAACGATCTCGCTCCGCACCCGCGATGGAGTCGTTCACGGCGAAGTTGACATTTCAGATTTTCTTGCTAAAGTCGTAAAAGAGCGCGAGAGGCGCTCGTTGATGTCTCCTTATTCTGTAACATGAGGAATCATGCCTATTATCTCCGTTAGCAGCTTCAAAGGGGGAACGGCGAAAACCTCCACGTCGCTCCATTTGGGAGCAGCTCTTTGTAAGTTCCACAAAAAAACCGTTCTCCTGATCGATTTCGATGCACAAGCAAACCTGACAACGGGGCTTGGGTTTGATCCCGACGAACAAGACAGCATGGCCCCCGTTTTGCAAGGAGAAAAGCCGCTCCAAGATGTCATTTTGACCACTTGCGTGCCGAACATGCACATTGTCCCTGCAGATACTTGGCTCGAGCGAGTCGAGGTCTCAGGAGCTCTTGCCGCCGATCGCTATTCTCACGAAAGGCTCAAAGAAATCTTGCGGGGTCTCTCCTACGATTTCATCTTGATCGACACACCACCCTCGCTCTGTTGGCTCACTGAATCGGCCCTCATCGCCTCTGCCTATTCCCTCGTCTGTGCCACACCTGAATTTTACAGCGTCAAAGGGCTGCAGCGCCTCTCTCTTTTCATCAACAACATCTCGGAGAGACATGCGACCGCAGTGCTCGGCGTGATCCTCTCTTTTTGGAATCAGCGCGGAAAAAGCAACGACGCTTTTTTGAAAGTCATCGACCAGACATTTCCTGGAAAACTCTTGCAAGCAAAAGTCAGACGCGATATTGCAGTTTCTGAGGCGACAATATACGGGAAGCCGATTTTTGAGACGGCCCCAAACACCCGCGCGTCACTCGATTACATGAGCCTCACCGCGGAACTACTCACGAGGATCTGATGATGACAAAGTTCACCGATCTATTAAACTCCCGCTTCAGACAAAAAGAAACACCACAGCTGCCGAAAATGACGGCGCTCGTCGAAAAGTCCAATAGTGGACAACTCTCGAGTTTTTCGGGTGTGTTCCGGATCGCTGCCCTCAACACACAAGAAAAAGAGACCCTCGAAACGCTCCTCAAAACCTACAGCGACGAGACAACCTACGACGCCTCTGACCTCACCGCCCTCATGGCCATCACCTCCGAGGTGAAGGCGATCACCAACCAGGCCATCTTGCTCCACGGCGAGCGGATCAAGCGCGCCCAAGAGCTCCTCACCAAATACCGCGACGGCGCCTTCACCGCTTGGCTCTTCGCCATCTACGGCAACCGCCAAACTCCCTACAATTTCCTCCAGTATTACGAGTTCTATCACGCGATCCCAACGACTCTCCACACCAAAATCGACGAAATGCCCCGCCAAGCCATCTACACCCTCGCCAGCCGCGGCGGCACACTCGCAGAGAAAGTCAAAATTGTCGAAACCTACGCCGGCCAAACCAAAGCGGAACTCCTCACCCACATCCGCAAAATCTTTCCCCTCGCCGACGACGACAAGCGAACTCCCAACTTCGCCTCCCACGCCATGACCTACCTCAAACGGGTCAAAGAGATCCTCAAAAACCCCCTCTGCCGCCCCGAAGAAGATGAAAAGCAGCAAATGCAACACCTCCTGGCCCAACTCCAAGAGATCTTACAGAAGCGCTAAGAGGGCGGCTTCACCCCGGGACTCCTTTTGAGCGCAACTCAAAATACCCGAATAAAAAGCCCTTTTCTCAAAGCCAGCCGTCTTGTAAGAGAGGCTTTTGTAATGGCTTTGAGAAAAGGGCTTTTTTATTCGGGGACATTTGCGTTCCGCAAATGGGAGTCCCTTCTCATGTGCGGCAGCGCCAGTTGCATCACCACTTGCCGAATCGCCCGCTTCGTCGCCTCTTCTGGCTCTACCAGCGGCAAGCGGAGAAGATCGGGCGCCAGACCAAACCAATAAGCCGCCCACTTGACACATTGCGGATTCGTCTCAAGAAAAAGCGCCCGACACAGCGGAAGATATCTCTCATGAAGCCTTTTCGTAGCTTCCCACTTCTTCTCCAGCGCCAAATCAATCATCTCTTTCCACTGTTTCGGAAGCAAGTTTCCAATCACAGAAATCGCACCAACGCTACCCTCTCGAATCGCTTCCAATGTCTGATCGTCATCCCCTGCAAAAACCGGCAGCTTCGACAACTTCCGCAGCTTTCGCAAAAACGCCACATCCCCACTTGAATCCTTCAGTGCCACCACCCCTTCAATTTCTCCGATCTTCGCCAAACTCTCTGGAGTTAACCTAAGTCCTGTCCGCGCCGGATTATAATACGCTACGATAGGAGTTCCTACTTTTACAGCTTCTCCATAATGAGCCAAACATCCCCGCTCTGATGGCCTGTTGTAATAAGGCGTAACCACCATACACCCCGCTGCCCCGAGCTTTTGCATCTGCTCGATCGAGCGCGCCGTCTGGCTCGTCGACGCCGTCCCCACAGAAACCACAACTGGGATTTTTTTCTCGGTAGCTTCCACGCAAAGCGTCGCCACCTCTCGTTTCTCCGACTCTGTGAGGACAATCCCTTCGCCTGTTGCGCCGCAACACAAAATCCCATCCGTTCCTTGCGCCACCTGCCAAGCGACGAGCTTCTGCAAAGCCTGCCGATCGATTTTCCCATTGTCTTTGAACGGAGTGATGAGAGCCACATAGGCTCCTCGAAAAAGAGTCATCGATTCAATCCTACCAGAGCTGTCGCCACCCAGCTTGGCCGCGGATCTCCCACATACATAGTAGACGTATCCACCAGTTTAAAATCCAACACCGAAGCCCTGAGTGGTCCCAACAAATATCTTAAAACTTGTCCCACATCTTTGGAATCACTTTTGATCGACACCGCATGCTTCCGATACGCCAAATAATCATCTCCCGCGAGCAGCCCCAAGTTTTCCTCCACCCGCCTCCTCGCAAAATCGCCCCCCTCTTCCAATCTCAAAGCAGTTTCGCTCTCATACGCCACTCCCTGGTGGCACAGATCTGCCGTCGCCACCACCACCGCCTCCCTCGCAAGCTCCTGCAACTCCTCCATTCCCGGCAACGTCTCTGGCGCCCCATTCACCAGATTTGGGTACCGCGACACCAACTCGATTTCCCCACCCATTTTCTCCCACAAAAACGCAAAGTTATCGAGCGAGTACTCTCTCCCCAGTTCCTCTCTTCGAAACACCCTCCGACACCCATCTCCCCACACCTCTTCTCCCCCCAACTCTCTCCTCCGCGCCTCCAACAACCGCCCATTCAGCGCATGCACCACGCCCAACGCCAACACCCGCTTCTTTCCTCTCTCCCGACACCCCTGCAACGCCGCATACACCGCCGCCGCAATCTGCTCTCCACACTCCGACAAAAACGCATGCGGAAACAAAACCGCTCCCCCTCGCGCCACCCCCTCCACCAATCCCGTCCGCAGCGCCAGCCTCTTCCCCGCCTCCCAAAACGCCGCAATCCTCTCCGCCCCCAAAGCCTCCCGCCTTGCAGCATAATCGGCCAACGCCGTCTCTTTCATCGCCATCATGGCCACAAATTGTCCATTTCTCAGAATTTCTCTGCAAATCGAGCCAGATTGGCTTTTGATTTATCGCGTAACCGCCGCTAAAGAAATTCATTTTGTAAGAACTGGCACACATTCTGATTTATTTAGAGAATAAGTCTTCGAGAACCATTTCGGAGAGCATTTTGTGACATCTCTTCGCGAGATGGCGAAAGGTTGCGATTTGTTGTCGCATCGAGGGTTGGTAGCCCCAGCGGAATGGAACTTCCTGGATGAGCCGCAGGAGCATGGCATCTTGGATGGAAAAATAAGTAGTATGCGGAGCAAACGTGTGCCCCTCTCTTGCTTTTGCAAACTCACGCACCGCATCATGCTCTGCCCATGCAATGGGAACAGAGAAGCAAAAATTTTGCTTCTCTGTGCAAAAGTCAATTTTGACTTCACTTGAAGTTAGAAATAACCCTTCTTTCACCTGCTCACCAGGGACTATTTTAGCACAAAAAGAGCGCTTTGTAAAGCAGCTTTATACCACTTATCAAAATTAAACTTCAGAACTGCGGGCGTCTTTTGCCTGCGGGCCTTCGTCTTCGCTCTCGCAAACTCTCTGAGTTTGCTTCGCGCTCCAGACTTCGGTCCTCGACAAAATACGCTGCGCATTTCTAAACCTTAATTTTGATAAATGGTATTACTTAGCATTTTTGAAACTAAAATAAATGATGGAGGCGGTGAGGCTGGCGAAGGCGCCGATGAGAAAGGGAAGAACCGAGAAGGCTTGGTAGGCAGCGGCGCCGATGAGGGGGGCGATGGTCATGGCGAGCGACTGCATCGACTGGCTCATGCCGAGGACTTTTCCCTGCATCGTTTTCGGAGCGAGGTTGGAAATGACGCTGGTACAAAGGGGCCAGGCCAATCCGCCTAGCATCACGCAACAGCCGAGTAAGACAATGACTCCCGAAATAGCAGAAGGAAACGCGATCAAGCCACAAAGCACAGTGAAACAAACGAGACAGACATTCAGGATTTTCAACGGAGCAAAGTAGCGGGTGAGCCACCGGTTCAAATAGCCCGATCCCACCGCCCAGCAAATCCCCATATAGAGAGAGAGAATTCCCAAATTAGACCCTGTAAAGCCAAACGAATGGACAACCAAAACGGGGATGAATTGGAGCAAAATGGTCCAAGCTAAAAAGAAAAGAAAGTAGATCGCATAGGAGCGCTTGATTCGCTCCGTCTGCAAGGCCTTTTTGATGTTGCTAAAGCTTTCAAAAAAATTGTACTTCACATCTGGCTGGACCCGCTTCGTTTCTTGAAAGCCCCACACGATAAAAATAAAATTCACCAAACTGAGTCCCGTTGCAAGCCAAATCGGCAAATAGGGAGAAAAAAATGCGTTCACTCCCGGATCTGAGAGCATCCCTCCCACAAACGCACCTACCACAAAAGAAAGTCCGGCACACACGGACAAGTATCCGAAATTTTTTACTTGCGCCCTCTCATCCACACTCAAATCGGTCACAGCAGCCAAGCAAATGGGCATGTTGCTCGCAAAAATCCCCGTCACAAACCTTCCCACAAACAAGAGCTCCAAGTACCCCATCTCCATACTCCAAGCGCTCAGCGCTAACCCCACCAACGTAAAAAATACGCTAACCCCAAGCGCTCTTTTCCTCCCGTATTTGTCGGCATATTCTCCCAGCAAAGGGGCGCCCAAGAACTGTCCCAACGAAAAGGCCATGAGGAAAAGGCTCAAAATTGCCGTCCGCCGCGCATCGGACACTTCAACAGAAAACACCCGATTTTCTGGGTCGAGGAAGTAAGGAGCCAAAATAGGGAAGACGATCGACCAACTCAAGTTGTCGATAAAGAAAGTGAAAAACACAGAAAATAAGGAAAGTCGCCGGCGCTTCATCTACTCCCCAGCATAATCAAGAATGAATTGCCCAATCAATCGTCTTTTTCCCCACCCCTTTTAAAAACTCGTTGGTTTTCGAAAAATGACGACATCCGAGAAAGCCCGCATGGGCCGATAAAGGAGAGGGGTGGGGAGCCGTCAGCACCAAATGGTGAGACTTCGCCCCTTGTTGAGAGCCTGAATGCGAAGGCAGACTCCGAGGTGCCTGGATATGGGCAAACTTGTCGTAGGCTGACTTTCCCCAGAGAAGGAAGACCAGCGGATCTTTTCTCTCGCAAAGCAGTTGCACCACCCGGTCGGTAAACACTTCCCAACCCATGCCATGATGGGACTTCGGCTCATTTGCCCGCACTGTGAGCGTCGCGTTCAAGAGAAGCACCCCCTGCTCCGCCCACTCGAGCAAACACCCGTGAGGTGGCGGCGGGATCCCCACATCCCCTCGCAGTTCCTTGAAAATATTTTGCAACGACGGCGGCGGCGGAACCCCTTTCGGGACGCTAAACGAAAGGCCATGCGCCTGCCCCGGACCGTGGTAAGGGTCTTGGCCGATGATCACCACCTTTGCCTGGTCAAACGGAGTCTGGCAAAACGCGTTGAAGATCAGCTCGAATGGGGGATAAACGACCGCGCCCGCCTTCAACTCCTGCGCCAGAAAAGCCTGGAGTTTTTTCATATAAGGCTTCTCAAACTCAGGCTGCAACCGCTCTAACCAAGAAGCTTCCATACAGGCAACAGAGCTCATAACGCGAAAAATTGTAGCAGAGCCCGTTGACAGAAAGCAATCCCACCCCTTAAAATCTTGTACCGAGCTTCGTCAGGTTTTGTGAATTTGGACTGGCTGCGGCTTCGCACAATCGATCCCTCCGGGCGGGCTTGCTTTGCTTACCTGCTCCGCGAGAGAAAGGTCCCCCGGACCTTTCTCTCGATTCCGCAGCCTCCTCACCCTTCCCGATTGGGAAGGGCCTCGTCGGTCGGAACGCAAAGCTTCGATTCTGCCTTGCCTCGCAGAGTCCAAATTCACAAAACCTGACGAAGCTCGGTATATATTCCACATAGAGGTGAGCTGTGAAAAATTTGGCCGAAAACAACCTGATCCGTTTCTCAAACATCACGCGCAAAAAGGATGCGATTTTTGCGAATTTCCGAGTCAAAGGCTTACGCAACGGCGTTGTCTT
>Ga0207157_1007_pt1 | contig 22011 bp, 29 predicted proteins | sample Alteio_BWMinHeat_25_FD_153508 | JGI IMG/M metagenome (GOLD analysis project Ga0207157, IMG submission 153508) | Enriched cells from forest soil in Barre Woods Harvard Forest LTER site, Petersham, Massachusetts, United States -... | ecosystem: Environmental > Terrestrial > Soil > Temperate forest >...
TGCGGACCTTGCGGGCCGGCGGGACCGGGGGAACCGCTGGGGCCGGCATCGCCCTTGTCACCCTTCGGGCCGGGTTCGCCCTGGTCGCCTTTGGGACCGGGCTGGGCACCGTTTTTAAGCACGTCCCGCAGGACCGAGATTTCATCGGAGGAGAGCGGGGCGACGACGGGGGCGGCGGCGGCAGCAGCCGCTTCCGCATGACGGTGAAACAGCTTCATCACATCGTCATGGAGGCGAGTTTCGATGGGACCAACGAGGCGTTGGATGGACACGAGCAGTTCGGAGGCATTCATGGGTTAAGCGGGGTTGAGTTCGGCCGCCTTGCCCTTGGTGAAGGCAATGAGCAGGACGGCACCGACGATGATAAGAATGAGCGGGAGAGCGTTCGTCACGGCAGAGGCGGCCTGCCCGACGTTTTCCAGCGGCTTGACCACCAGATCCACGCCGTTCTGCGTCGCCGCCGAGAAAAAATCGGTGTAAGAAAAACCGGAGTCCGCGAGCGGTTGACCGGACAGGCCCTTGAAGGCGTTCGCCGTTGCCACCTGGCCGGCAGTGAAATTGGTCGGGTTCGCCAGGATGTAGGCGTTCAAGCCGGCCGTCAGGGCCAACTGGGAATTGGTGTCCAGCGCATTGATGGCGGTGATCGATCCGTCGAACGACGGATCGAACCCGAGCGATTGCCCGACCAGGGCGGAAGCCTGTTGAATCGACATGCTCATGCGGCTTTCTTTCGCGTGGCGACGTAGGCAACCACTAGGGCGACCACGAGCAGGGCCGTCGACCCAGCAATGCTCGCGGTCGACGTGGATTGAGTTTGCGCCAGCTGGGCGTTACGGGCGTCGGCGGCAGCCTGGGCAGCAGCCTTCTGCTGGGCGGTTTGGATGACCCCGGCCGAAGCCAGGTCGGTGTAAGCGTTCGTGAACACGCTTTCGATGGAATGGATGAAGCCGTCGGCCGGCGAAACAGCGGTCGGGTTGGGCACGGCGTTGGCCACCGCCCCGCCGGCGGGATTCGAAGTGGCAGGGGCGGCCACCGTGTCGTTGGGATTGCCGTTCACCGTCGCCCCGACGTTCGGCGAATCCACCGCGTCAATCGGGAGACCGGTGGAATTGTTGTAGAGTTGCCCGGTCGTAATGTCGATGGACGTGCCGTCTTCCAGGTCTTGCACATTCATCGGGTCGAGGTCGGAGAGCATGGGATAAATCGGGTTGAGGTTAGCTCGTGAGCAGAAGGACCCCGGCCGCAAGCGCGACCAGCAGGCCCACGGGCGAGGAAGCCAAGCCGGGCTTGGCCACGGTGCTGGCCTTGGGTGCGTAGGAGAGCGGCGTCAGGTTGGGATTGCCGGCCAGGCCGTAGGCCGAAGTGACCGTGGTAGGCTTCTTGACCCCGTTCACCGTGTTGACGGTGGAGAGCACAGAACCGGTGGTGCCCAACAGATCATTCAGGAACTGCCCGACCGTGCTGGTGACGGGTGCCTTGTTGCCCGCGTTCACCGCCGCCGCGTAATAATTGGGGAAGGTCTTGCTCGTGCCGTCGCTCCAGGTGATGATGCGGTCATTGCCGGAACGCTGGTCACTGATGACGGTTTTTTGCGCGATGCCGGAAGTGGCGGGCTTGGCGGCCGAACCGCCGCCACCCGACTTGCCGGCCGAAGTGCCCCCGCCCGACGATCCGCCGGAAGAGGCACCCGACTTGCCGGCCGCCTTGGCGGCAGTGGCGCCGGGCGAAGTGTTGCCCACGGGCTGTTCATCCCCGGCGGCGGAAATGGTGCCGTCCGGATTGACGGTCAGGCCGGTGATGAGCGAAGTAAGCGTGCCGTCGCCGTTGTTGTAGAGCAGATCGCCGTTGGAATTGTCGGTAACGGTGCCGTCGCCGTTGTCGGTGTAATTGGCTCCGGTGACGGAATTGGTGAAGGTGCCGTCGCTGTTGACGACAAAGTTCATGTTCACCGGGCCCACGGTGTCGGTGGGGCCGACCGTCGGCACGGTGCCGTCATCCACAATCGAACCGAGGGCAACGGCGTTGCCGTAAGCATCAACCACATTGCCGGTGCTCGTGTCGAGATAGGTGCCGTCGCCGTTATCGACGAAGTTGCCAGTATAGTCGTTGCCCGGGGTCAGCGGGGCGGTGTCATCCACCAGCGAGCCGGTGGCGGCCGAATCGAAACCGTTGGCCGTCGCATCGGTCAGCGGATTGCCCGAGGCATCCACATTGACGCCCGTGTTGGGATCGAAATAGGTGCCGTCGCCATTGTCCACCAGGCCGCCCGAGTCGAAATTGAACGACGGATCATTGGAAAAGGAATCCAGACCGGAATTGTCGCCAGAGGAATAATCCACGGCATCGCTGGTGTCGGTCACGGAAACATCGTCGAACATGGCGGCGGGTGGTTGTGGGATGACGGGAGCGGGAAGGACCGGGAGCGGGGACGCGATAGTGGCGACAATGACGGCGGCGTTTTCTGCGGCGGTGTCAGTGGCGGGGCTTAGAACTGAACCAGGGCCGTTAGGTCCGCCAGTCGAGGGAAGAGTGAAGGGAACATAGCTGCCAGCCGTGCCTGTATTGAGAGCATTTTGGGTGGCGATGATTGCATCGATGGTGGATTTGGCGGAAGGGCCGATGGGCGAAACGTCGGGCGTGTAATCGCCCAGGCCGGCAAAGGGATTTGGTGAAGCGGTGTCAGGGGTGGAATTGGCAAGGAAATCGTCAACGGTCTGGTTCAGCTGCCCGAGCGGCGTGTTGGAAATATCGGCGGGTGGCGTATTGGTTTCGTCCTGGGCGGGCGGGATCGGCGTTTCGGTGTAGACGACAGGCGGGAGAAAATTATCAGGCGGGGGCGTGTCGGCAGCGGGAGCGGTGGTGTCCGGGGGGCTCGTGTCCTGCGGGGGCGAAGTATCCTCGGGGGCAATTAGGTCCTGCTGCTGGGCCTGGTCGTTGGTGGGATAGCCTCCCCCGTAATTGTCGTTGCTGTAATCGTAGTTGTCCATTTGCCAAAACGGGGCGGGCTTGTGAGTGCCCGCCCCGTCTCATATGGGCAACAGACCGGGGAGGGCGGGTCAGGCGAAGGCTTGCGCCTCCTGCATGTTAAGGAACGAGGCGACCAGCGCCCCGGTGGAGGTCAGTTTGACCTCGAGCTTTTGGGCCGAGAGTTTCGAGCGGGCCAAGCCGTCGAAATCGAACACGAGCGGCAGGCCGAACTGGGTGGCATCGATGCCTTCCGCGTTGAGGTCATCGGTCAGCTGGGTCAGCGTGGTCTGGTTGTAGACCGAGAGCGAATCGGCCAGCACCTCAACGTCGGAGAAGCCGTTCGCGCTGGCATCAATGAGCAGCCGGCGGATGGGCAACGTCACATCGAGGCCGGTGTTGCCGAGCCGTTGCGCCCCGGTGAAGACGAAAGTTTCGGTCTTCGCCTTGATGATCTTCAGGAAGGGCTGATCCTTGCCGTTAACCTTCGTGGTGTTCCGGAGGGAATCCACCTGGGCAACGATGTTCTGGATGCCCACCGCACCGCCGCCGGGATTGAGGAAGGTCATTTCCAGGGTAAACTTGCCCTGGCCGAACATGTCCCACGAGAACACCTCGCGGGTGCGGGGGTCCGCGAGCCAGGGCTCGCTGAAGAAGATCGGGATTTCACCCAAGCCCGGGGTGATCTTGTAGAGCTTTGCCAGGCGGATGGCCTGGGAAGGCGACATGTCGCGCATGACGACGCCGCCCACCTTCAGCTTGAAATTGCTGCACACCGTCGTCGGGTCCGCGAGGGCACCGGCGATGGTGGTGAAGACGGACATTTTGTGGTAACGCAGATTGCCCTGGCAGATGACGGTGCCGAGACCGCTGTTGCCGATGCCCTGCATACCCGTGACATTGAGAAGAAAGCGCATGGTGGTTTTTCCGTCTGTGACGGGTTGAGATTGGGTGGAACGACAAGAGCGGCACGCGGCCGCTCAGATCGTCGGAATCACCGGGCCGATGACGGGCAGGGCGCGAACGCGGGCCGCGAGGGCCACGCCGGCGAGGAAGATGAGCGTGTATTTGACGTAGGGATGCATGGGAGCGGGCGGGTTGGAGTTGAACGGGCGGGTTGACGCCGCCACCCATTGAACCGTTTTCCCTGCCCGTCGACGGTGTGCGCCCTGCCTGTGCGCCCGGAATTCCGGGCGCACACTTCAGCACCCAAATAAAAAGCCCGGCGTTTTGCCGGGCCGAATCGCCGTCGTTTATTTTTTATTGGCCGGGTCTTTCCTCGGCCTCCGGTGGCCGCGTATCATCACGGTGATTTCGACAATCACGGCATAGATCCCGATGCCGGCAAAGAAATGAAGAAAAACGGTCCAATAATCGGTGAAGGTGTCGTTCATGTGATAACGTCCAGTTTTGACAGCACGGCCTGCCGGCCCTGCTCGATGAGGTCCAAATGGGCCAGTAGGCGTTTCCTTTTGGCTGCCTTGACCTGCTTCGCGATTTCCGCGGAGGAAATCTCCGCCTTGACGACTTTGACCGCCAGGCAGGCCGCACAATGCGTGTGGCCCGGCTTGGCCGGCTCGGTGCCACACCGGGCGCACAGCTTTTTCCGGCTGAGGCGCTGACGGCGCTGACGGAAATATTTGGCGCGGGATTTCATTGCGGTGGGCGACCTTGGTTAATCTTGAGGACTACAACGGTGCCCAATATCTGCCAGGTGGTCACAAAAACGACCCCCGGCCACAGGCTCATTCTCTGGACCAGCATCACCTGCCCGATGTTGAACAGAAAGGCCACAATCCAAGATTGGGTGTTTCTCATAGCGTCACGCCCTCCTTGCTTTCGATTTCCTCCTTGGAAAACGTCAGGTCACGCACCGGCCGGAAGGCCCGCTTGTGGATGGCGGCATATTGCTCCAGCTGAGTAGTCCGCAAAATGTCTTTGTCGGTGAACAGATCGGACCAGTATTGCGCCGCGCTCTCGCTCTGTCGGAAAAGAATGACGTCGGTCAGCGAGCCCCGCATGATCGGCAACATCGTCGTGTAATCGTGGCCGATGAACGCGAAAAATTCATGGTTGTGCCGGATGGCCGTGAAAAACTTCACCTTGTCCCGATCCCGGCCGCCGGTCGATGTGCCTTCGTCCCAAAAGACCGCGCAGCCGTTCACCTTGAAAACGACCAGTTCGAACTGGTCGAAATCATCAGTCACAAACTGCGGCTCCCAGCGATGTTTTTTCTTGAACGGATCGAACGCTAGCGTGCGGACTTTCCCGCGATGCCACAGACCGCGGGAGAGCGCGATGGCGAGGGCGGTCTTGCCGGACTCGCTCCCGCCCATGATGGCGATGCGTCGATTGTCGCTCATGTGGCCGGATTTTCGCGGTCAACGACCCGGGACAGTTGCCGGCCCTTTTGGGCGAGGAACAACCCCTTGAACCAAAGCTTCCATTTGGCGAAGAAAGTCGCCGTCTTCGGTTTTTTCAGCCGCACGACAACCAGTCCGATCACGGCCAAAGCGAGGTCGAGTTCGCACGGCATAATGTCCTTGCCGACATGATATTTAGCCATGACCCGGATCAGCGGCGGGCGGAGCAGAGCCTTTTCCACGTCGGTCAAAATTCCCTCTTCGTCGCCGATCAGGATAAGGGCGGTCTGAATGATGCCGATGATCGTCTCGGCGGTTGGGTTATCGCCCACGGCGCGGATTTCCGCCTCCAAGCCTTCGGCGGTGGCGCCCGTCGCCGTGGGACCGGTGGCGAGAGCTTTTTTCACGTCATCGAAATTCGGCACGGCCGCGCCGGGGGCTCCGGGCGGAGTTGAAGGCGCGGCCGTGGATGTTGCGTCTGTTCGGGCAGAGGGCAGGGGAGCGGAGGAGTCCATGGTGGTTTTCTTTTTCGGGCGGCCGGGGCTGCGGGTGACGAACACGCCCCAGCGGTTGAGCCGGGGCAGGATTTTCTTGCCGGTTGCGACAAGCTGTTCGTAGGTCCGGCCGGCCCGGTCGATTAGTGGGTGAGCCATAAAATCAGCGGGTGTCCTGGACATGCTTCCAGGCGCAGTCCTCGACAACGCCCAGGTCGCCGTTGATCTTGTCGGCGTCGACGGCGAGCGCCTCAGGCAGTTGCCGGGCACGGATTTCGAGAGCGCAGCGTTTCAGTCGCAGCCGACAGTCGCGCAATTCAAGCGCAAAAGACTCCAGGTGAAGGCGGCGAAGTTCGTTTTCGACAGGATCATTTCTCATACGGCCCTCCCGTCATCGATGACCACCGAGTAGGAGAGGGCTGGCTTTCCTTCTCGCCGTTCAAAATCGAGCAGGATCAGCGCGATTCGCTGCTGCAATTCGTCGCGGTTCTCGAAGCTCAAAAAGTGCTTTGAGAACGTCGGATAGGTGATGTGGAGACTGGCTGTTTTCATCGGGAAATATCGGTTCACGCGGCACGCTTGGGAGGGGGCGGCACACAGAGGCGTGAACCGGCCAGGCTTTCCAGCCAGGCAAGGGAGAGGAGCTCGCGCACGTCGACGGCCAGGGTATCGGCCTCGTAACGATGGGCGAACACGCGGGAATCATGCTCGCCGGTCCGGACCTCGGCGAAGATGCCCAGCGGGCCCAGGTCGATCACCGCCTGCACAAAGACGGCCCGGCAGCGCAAGGCTAGCCGGCCCGCGGGGGTCCTGCGGGCTTGGAAAAGGAGGGCAACTGAACCGGGGGCGATCATCGGGCGATGATTTCGGCCAATAATCGCTGGCTTTGCGTGTCGGGGGGTGGTCGGGCCCCGACAGTTGGCGTGCATGTGTGAACCCTAATATAAAGCCCCGCCTGCCAGGCATCCTCCGTGGCAGCGATCAGGCGGGCCACGTCGGGGTGCGCGCGCACCCGCGCTTCATCGGGCAGGATCGCGGACATGATCGTAACGCGGCATTCCTTCAGCCCGGCGCCGCAGAAACTCGGTGCGCTCCTGGCGATAATCCGGAAAAAGTCTCCGGCTTCTTTCGCGTCGAATTTCTGGCCGGCCTCGAGATCCTTTTGCGCGGTCGTGCGGCGGCGCTGTTTGTTGTGGTTCGGCGCCACTTCGTAGATCCGGCCTTCGCCGTTGCCGGCGTTGCGCGGCCGCAGCATCTTGCCGGCGGCCGCGCGCTCGGCGATCTCGGCCTTGAGGGCGCCCAGGGGCTGCACGAGCTTCATCCGGCGGGTCTGCCGATATATCTCGCCCAGTTCGGCCGGCGTGAGCTTGAGCATTTCGCCGGGCTTGGTGACGTATTTGCAGCACTCCCGGGCAGTCAGGATGCCGCCGCCTTCATCCCAATGGTCGCCCCAGAAGGCCTTAACGCGGTGTAGCACGTCGGCCCATTGTTTGGGCGGGATAAACCCCTTTTTGGGGTAAACGACGCAATGGGCATGAACGTGCAGCCAAACGATGCCGTCGGCGTCCCTTTCAATGCTGCCGGCATCCGATTTCAGATCACCATTTTCATTCGTTTCAGGCGTGCCGAATTCATCGGAGCGGAAAACGATTTCCAGCCCGGCCCGTTTCATGAAGGGCAGGGCGTTTAGCTGCGAAATCTTTCGATTCAGGTAGGCGATTCGCTGGCGCAATAAAGGCTCCGCTGGCCCATTGGCAGGAATGCGAATCGGCACCCTTTTTCCGCTGGTGAATGTCCAAAAACGACAAAAGGGGTGTTTATCCAAAAAGTATTCGAGTGCGCTGACCATTGGCCCGCGCAGCATCCAAGCCACATAGGGCAAGAGGCAGATTCGGCGAAAGGCCGGAACCTTGCTGAACGTCCGGGAATGAATCGCGTATTGCCAGATTCCAAAAGGGGTCTGTCGGTAGGCCGAAACGCCCACCGTTTCCAGCCTTTCGGCGATTTCGTGGCTTTGGGCTTCGATTTCGGCGCGGCGGGCGGCGATTTCCTGCTGTTTTTCATCCGTCGTGCTCTGGCCTGTTTCCTCGGCGGCGTAGGAAAGGAAATCGTGCTCCGTTTCGGCCAAGTCCATAGCCGGATTGGGTGAATAAATCTGGCAATCGTCTCCGTCCTCCCGGTGCCAATAATCGCTGCTGTGGGGAATCGGAGGAGGAATTGCCCCCGCCTCACGCTGGCCGGCTGCCAGGGCATCGGCCATGCGTTTCTCCCAGGCGAGCCGTAGGCGGCCAGCTTCGTCGGCCTCAAAGCGGCGCGTCATTTCCTGCAGCGCAAGGCTCATGCGACGTCCTCCCGGCCCCCTGGTGTTACTAGGGGATTGCCTGCTGACACCAGGGATAGCCGGGCAATCTCGACCAGCCAGTCAGCAAGGGCGGGGGTGGTGGCGTCACGCTCGCGCTTTGTGACCTCAGAACGGAAACGCCGATCGCCGGCAAAAATACCGCGACAGTTGGTGATAACGCGCTCGGCGCGGCCGATTCTGAGAGGGATTGCAGGGATTGCAGGGGGCTCGACGCCGACAATGTAGAACCACGTCCATTTCTCGGCGCGGTGGCCCCACCACCATTGCGGCGCGGCGACGGTGAACCCGCCGCGGTTGTCCCTTCGGCCTGGGCCGGCCATGTCCGCAGCTTGCCAGAGGGTTGAATGGGCGGGGTGCTCAAGAACCCCGCCATAGGTCCTGACTTGCTCGACGGCCCATAGGCCAAGCTGTTTTTCTTCGGCCGGGGCTTTCGACCATTTCCGCAGCGTGGCCCATAGCCGGCAGGGAGGATGCGCGACAATCGGGCAACCGCCCGGCCATTTCAGCGCGTTCCGGTCCTGGTCCCACACATCGACACCAGGCATTTCCTTATAGATAGAGTCGGCGCGGCAGAAGAGGGCGGCAATAGTCCTGATCACGGCGCAGCCTCCTTGTATTTCGAGCCATAGCCGTAACGCTGGCGAGGGGTATTCCAGAGAGGTGACTTACACCGAGAACATTTCTTCGGAAGGCCGGGGGGGCGCCGCCAGCGCGAATTCGGCCACCAGCGATTTCCGCAGCGCAGGCATTCACATTGGCCCGGGATTAGTGGGCGCAATACTTTCCGGTTTACGATCGCAGAAGGGGAAGTAGTATTGGATCTCGGCGCTTCTTCCCGTTTTCCTCGAGGTAAACGGGAAGAATGAGCCTTGCCGGCAAGTTTCTTCCCGTTCTGGTCGACGCGCTTTTTCACGACGCGGCCTCCCACGAAAAGCCCGGGCTGGCGCTGGCGGCGCGGAGCAGGGCGCGGTGCCTGGCATCCCGCTGGCTGGTGCCCAGGCAATCGATCGTGATGATCGCGATAGGGGCGGCCGGGATGGCCCGCAGGGTGACTCTGAACGGCCTCAGCGGCCGCAATGGGCGGCGGCTCTTAGTGGGGGTGGTCAAGGGAGGCTTTTAGCCTCCTAACTCCTTCGCTTTATGTCTTATGCAACATGAGACATAATATATATTGTGCGATAGTATACCCAAACCTGACTACAACAGCAGGCCTTAATGTGCCGGGCCCCAGCGGCTGGTCAGCGGGAAATAGATGAACAGCGGCCGCCCCACGACGTCCTTTTCCGGGACGAAGCCCCAGTAGCGGCTGTCCTTGCTGCGCGGCGAGTTGTCTCCCAAGGCAAAGAAGGAATGGGCCGGCACGGTAACGGTGCCGCCGGGCGGCAGCAGGCCGTCACTGGCCAGCATACCATCGCTGAGCGTCCGGCCAGCGGTGTTGTTGGTGTAGCCAGGATATAGACCTTCGCCGCGGGCATTCTTGCCGAACGCGTCTGAGCCCTCGATCGGCTTGCCGTTGCGGTAAAGCACCGGTGCCTTGATCTCCAGGGTGTCACCGGGCGTGCCTACTAGGCGCTTCACGTAATACTGGCTGATCTGGGCGCCGGTCACATCCTGCATCTCGGGGCTCTTGATGTTGCCCGTCCTGAACACAAAGCCGGAGCCGACCTTGGGTTGGATGAAATTATACGTCAGCCGGTCCACAAACAGCAGGTCGCCGGTCAGGATGTCGAACGACATCAGAGAATCGCCCTTCCTGACCGTCCGCCCGATCGGCACCCAGTAGACGGTGCGCTCAACAGGCTGCGCCCCGTCCGTGAGGACAAAGGTCGACCGCTCCAACTCCTTGGCACCGGCCAGCCCCTGCTGCAGCACCTCGACAAAACTCGCCGCGTTGCCCCTGAAGGTCTCGCCCAGCACCTGTTCGAACTCGCCCTGGAAGTCCGCCGGCACAGTCACATTCGCCTGCTGGCCGCCCACCATGAAGGTGTATTCGCGCATCAGCGTTGGGAACACGCCGAGGCTGCGGCCTTGCTTCTGGCTGAACGCCAGGGCGAAGCTCCGTCCGTAGCGAAACACCGGGACCATGACCTCCCCGTCCGCCGGCGCCGTCACCGTGTAATGGCTTGCGCCCAAGGTGACCAGCCGCGCCAGCCTGGCCAGCGGACCGGGTTCCTGCCCCGGCTTGAAGACCTCGGCCGTCATGCCGTAATAGCTCGGCCACATCGAATTCGTCGGGATCTTGAACGGCTGGACGAAATATGCCCGCAACCCGAGGATGACGATGGCCGCGACTAGGAAGAACTCGACGTTCTCCACCAGCGAGGACTGCGGATAGATCCTCCCGCCCGTGTCGCGCAGCACCCCTTCCAGGGACTCCACGGCCAGCTTGAGCTTGCTGGCATCTGCCTTCTCCTTGAGCCGCTGCTTGACCGCCGTGGTCGCGCCCACCAGCCGCTGGTTCTGGGTGTCGGTCAGCTGGTCCCGGCGGAACTTGTGGACCCGGTCCGCCACCTCCAGCCAGTTGGCGGCGTTCTGCCGCATTTTCTTCTCCTGGGAGTAAAGGAAGCTGAACACGGATAAGGCGGGGTTAGCTGTTGGTTTTCAAAACCTGGATGAAGGCATCTGGTGGGATCGAAACCTTGCCGATAAGTTTCATCTTCTTTTTGCCCTCCTTCTGCTTGTCGAGCAACTTTCGTTTGCGGGAAATGTCGCCGCCATAGCACTTCGAGGTGACATCCTTGCGCATCTCCCGGACGTTGTCGCGGGCGATGATCTTGCCGCCGATGGCGGCTTGGACGGCGATCTTGAACATCTGGGGCGGAATGATGTCCGCCAGCTTTTCGCAAAGCGCCCTGCCCTGCCCCTCGGCCTTGCTGCGGTGCACGATGCTGGCAAAGGCGTCCACGGGGTCCTGGTTCACGAGAATGTCCATCCGCACGAGGTCCGAGACACGGTATTCGCCGAGCTCGTAGTCCATGGAACCGTAGCCGCGGGTGATGCTCTTCAGCCGGTCGTTGAAATCGACGAGGATCTCATTCAGCGGCAGCGTGCAGGTCATCATGACGCGCGCCCCGTCCAGCGTGTCCGTCTGGTCGACGCTGCCCCGCTTTTCCATGATGAGGTTCATCATGTCACCTAGGAACTCGTTCGGGATGTGGATGGCCGCCTTGATGGTCGGTTCGGAGATATCGAGGATTGTGCCCGGGTCCGGCAGATTGATGGGATTGTCCACCTCGATGATGTCGCCGTTGTGCTTCTTCACCTTGTAGACCACGCTCGGATAGGTGGAGATGATCTCGACGTCGTATTCGCGGCGGATGCGCTCTTGGACGACCTCCATATGCAGCAGGCCGAGGAAACCGCAGCGAAAGCCGAAGCCGAGGGCGACCGAACTCTCCGAGGAATAGATCAACGCGGAGTCGTTCAACCGCAGCTTGGCCAGGGCCACCTTGAGTTTCTCGTAGTCGTCGGACTCGAGCGGATACAGGCCGCAATACACCATCGGCCGCACTTCCTTGTAGCCCGGCAGCATGTCCGCGGCCGGCTTGTTGGCGTGGGTGATGGTGTCGCCGATCTTGATGTCGTCGGTGCTCTTGATGCTGCTGATGATGTAGCCGACATCGCCCGGACCGAGCTTGTCGATCTTCTCCATGCCAGGCCGGAACACGCCCACTTCCTTCACCTCGGAGCGCTGCCCTGTGCTCATGAGCATCATCATCTCGCCCGCCTTGATGGTGCCGGAAAAGACGCGGCCGTAGGAAATGACACCGCGGTAGGCGTCGTATTTCGAGTCGAACACCAAGGCGCGCAACGTCGGGTAATCCGTCCAGCGCGGCGGCGGGATACGCGCCACCACGGCCTCAAGGATGTCCTGGATGCCAATGCCGGACTTGCCGCTGGCCAGGATGGCCTCCTCGGCGGGAATCGTGAGGATGTCCTCAAGCTGCCGCATGCAGAGCTCGAGGTTGGCGCTGGGCAGGTCGATCTTGTTGATGACCGGAATGATCTTGAGGCCCTGTTGCTCGGCCAGGTGGGCGTTGGCCACCGTCTGGGCCTCGACGCCCTGCGCCGCATCGATGAGCAGCAGCGCGCCCTCGCAGGCCGCGAGCGAGCGCGAGACCTCGTAGGCGAAGTCCACGTGGCCGGGCGTGTCGGTGAGGTGCAGCTTGTAGGTCTTCCCGTCCTTGGCCGGGTAATTCATGACCACCGGGTGCATCTTGATGGTGATGCCGCGCTCCTTCTCGAGGTCCATCGAATCGAGGTGTTGGTCCGTCATGTTCCGCTTCGTGATCGTGCTCGTGTATTCGAGCAGGCGGTCGGACAACGTCGTCTTCCCGTGGTCGACATGCGCGATGATGCAGAAATTGCGTGTGAGCTTGGCGGGCATCTCAGGCGGTGGTGTCGGCGAACTCTGCGAATGACTTCACGACCCACGCCTTCTCGGTGCGCCGCGCCAGGCCGGCGAGCACGCCACCCGGGCCACATTCCCAGAATTCCGTGGCGCCGGCCGCCGCGCAGGCGCGCATGCAGTCCTCCCACAGCACCGGCGACACGACCTGCTTCACCAGCGCCTCGCGGATCTGCGCAGGCGCGCTGACGACCTGGCCCGTGGTGTTGCTAAGGACGGTGAACTTCGGCCGGCTGAACGTCACTCCGTTCAGGTAGGCGGCGAACCCGACGCGTGCCGGTTCCATCAACCGGCTGTGGTAAGCGCCGGCGACGTTGAGCGCCATGACGCGCTTCAGACCCTTGTCCTTCGCGGCCGCGACCAAGGCATCCACCTTGGGCTTGTCGCCGGAGACAATGATCTGGCCCGGCGCATTGAAGTTGGCGGCCTCGATCCCGAACTCGGCACACAGCCCGGCAACCCGTGCGCGCTCCTCGCCGATGATGGCGGCCATGCCGCCAACGGACTTCTCGCACGCCAGCTGCATGAGCCGGCCGCGCTCAGCGACGACCTTGAGACCGGTCGCGAAATCGAAAACCCCCGCGGCGGTCAGCGCCGTGACCTCGCCGAGGCTCAGGCCCATGGCGAATTTCACCTCCGGCAGCCTGCCTGCCTCGCGCAGTGCGGCCACGACGGCCAGGCCATGGACAAAAAGAGCCGGTTGGCAGACCTTGGTCTGAGTCAGCTCGGCCTCCGGGCCATCGAAGCTGATCCTCTTCAAATCCCAGCCTAGCACATGGTTAGCCTCATCATAGAGAGCTCGGGCCGCGGCTGAACTTTCATACAGAGACTTCCCCATGCCCACTTTTTGGGCACCTTGACCGGCGAAAATCAGAGCGAGAGGCATAGATGAAAGGAGCGGTTAAACCGGCCCGCCGTCCAAAAACCAAGCCCTAAAATTTCCGCAGCCGCGGACGCCCGGAAACCGGGCGGTCCACGCGCCGCATCTTCGTCAGGTTTTGAAGAAAATACCCTTCAGGTTCATCTCCAGCGCCGGGGCATTCGGCGAGAAGCGCATGCCGTCGGCCTTGCTGATCTTGCCCTCCTTGATCATGCGATAGAGATCCTTGTTGAAGGATTTCGAGCCCTGCTCGCTGGCGGACTCAAGAAGCTGCTGGATCTTGTCGTTGTGGCCGTCGAGGATCAGGTTGCTCACCGTGGCGTCGGCAATGAGGATCTCGTGTGCGGCGAAGCGGCCGCCGCCCTCGAGGGCCGGGATCAGCTTCTGGCAGATGAAGCCCCGGAGCGTGCCGGCGATCTGCCGGCGGGCCTGCTCGATCTGATCGGGCGGGAAAAACTCGAACAGACGGGTAAGGGATTGCTTCACGGTGGCGGCGTGCATGGTCGAGATGACCAGGTGGCCGGTCTCGGCGGCGGAAATGGCGGTCTCAAAGGTTTCCCGGTCGCGCATTTCGCCGATCAGGATGATGTCGGGATTCTGGCGCAGCACGGACTTGATCGCCAGTTCGAAGCTCGGCACGTCGAGGCCTATCTCACGCTGCTGGAAGAGGGATTTCTCATCACTGAAAGTGTATTCGATCGGGTCCTCGATGGTCACGATATGCTTGTCCATGTTCTGGTTGATCCAGTTGAGCATGGCGGCCATCGTCGAACTCTTGCCCGAGCCCGTTGCTCCGCAGACCAGCAGGATGCCGTCCTTGGCTTGCGCCATCTTGATGAATGTATCCGGTTCGATTTTCAGGTCCTCGAAGGTGGGCGGGCGGCTCTTGATGTGGCGAAGCACAATGCTCACCAGGCCGCGCTGGTGAAAGGCATTGACGCGGAAACGCCCCACGTCGTCCGCCGCGTAGGCAAAGTCCACCTGCGCGTCCTTTTCCCACTTAGGCTTGAAGATGCGCGGCACGTGCTCGTCCACCCACGCCTGGGCCGTGTCGCAGGTGATGGCATCCATCTCGACGGCCCGGAGCCGGCCGCCCATGCGCAGGTAACCGGGCTTCTCGGACTTGATGACTATGTCGCTGGCGCCGCTTTCCACGGCCAGTTTAAGCAGATCGTTGATAATTTCGGTATGAAGTGTCGTCGTGCTCATGGAATTTTATGCGTGAACCGGCTTTAAAGCTGTGCTTTCGATACAGCGTATCCTTGCATCGTTCAAGGTAACTTTCCTATGAATCGCCCTCGCACCTTCACCGGCACCTATACCGCCCTCGTCACGCCCTTCCGGCGCGGCGCCGTCGCCTACGATGAATTGAAGAAACTTGTGGAGGTCCAGATCAAGGCAGGCATCTGCGGCCTGGTGCCGGTCGGCACCACGGGCGAGTCTCCCACCGTCACCCACGAGGAGCACCTCGACATCATCCGCGCCACGATCGCGGCCGCCCGCGGCCGGGTGCCGGTCATCGCCGGCACCGGCTCCAATTCCACCCATGAGGCGATCGACATGACCGAGGCGGCCGACGCCGCCGGGGCCGACGGCATGCTGCTGGTTGCCCCCTACTACAACCGCCCGACCCAGGAGGGCCTGTTCCAGCATTTCGCGCAGATCGCCGAGGTCACCGACAAGCCCATCATCCTCTACTCGATCCCCGGCCGCTGCGGCATCGAGATCGGCGTGCCGGTCATCGAACGCCTCCGCGCCCGGTATCCGCACGTGGCCCACATCAAGGAGGCCGGCGGCAGCGTCGACCGCGTCGACCAGATCGTCTCCGCCCTTGGCGACTCCGTCACCGTGCTCAGCGGCGATGACAGCCTCACCCTCCCCTTCATGGCCGTCGGCGCCCGGGGCGTGGTCAGCGTGGCGAGCAATCTTTATCCGAAGGAGGTCGGCAAGCTCGTCTCGCTCGCCCTCGCCCATGACTACCCCAAGGCCCGCGCGCTGCACCGCCGGCTCTACCCGGTGTTCAAGACCCTCTTCATCGAGTCCAACCCCTCGCCCGTGAAGCTCGCGATGGTGGAGGCCGGCATCATCGGCTCCGAGGAAGTCCGCCCGCCGCTCTGCGCCTTGGGTGCCGCCAGCCGCAAGACCCTCCTTGCCTCGCTCGCCGCCTTCCGGAAGGGCTGACGCCATGCCGCTCCAGATCCTCCTCAATGGCGCCAAGGGCCGCATGGGCCAGACCATCGCCGGCATCGCCGGCGAGATGGACACGGCCATCCACGCGGCTACCGACGCGGGCGACAACCCGGCCGCTCATCTGGCGGGTTGCGATGTGATCGTCGATTTCAGCGCGCACTCCGCGACCGGCAGACTGCTGGAGCTCGCCGTGGCCAAAAAGAAGCCGATTGTCATCGGCACCACCGGTCACGGCGCCGCCGAGAAGAAGCACCTGCTCGCCCTCGCCGCCCAGGTGCCGTGCGTCTGGGCCGGCAACTTCTCCGTCGGCGTGAACCTACTCTTCGCCCTGACCCGGCGCGCCGCCTCCGTCCTGGGCGCCGACTATGACGCCGAGGTCGTGGAAATGCACCACCGCTTCAAGAAGGACGCCCCGAGCGGCACGGCGGCCCGTCTGCTCGAGATCATCCTGGAAGAGCGCAAGCTGACCGCCGACGCGCTGCGCCATGGCCGCACCGGCATCACCGGTGAGCGCCAACCGACGGAGGTCGGCGTGCACGCCCTGCGCGGCGGTGATGTCGTGGGCGACCACACCGTGTTGTTCGCCGCGCTCGGCGAGCGCCTGGAGCTGACCCACAAGGCCGGCGACCGGGCCATCTTTGCCCGCGGTGCCGTGCGCGCTGCACATTGGGTCGTCAAACAGAAGCCCGGCATCTACGACATGCAGGACGTGCTCGGTCTCAAATGATCACCAGCGTCTCGGGCATCCTCGTTTCCGCCACGCCACTGTCGGCGGTCATCGAAACCGGCGGGCTCGGCTACGAGGTCCATATCCCCGTCACCACGGCCGAGCGCCTCCCCTCCCCCGGCCAGAAGGCCCGGCTGCACACGCTGGCGGTCTATCGCGAGGACTCCGCGACGCTCTATGGCTTCGCCACGGAGGAGGAACGCGACTTCTTCCGGTTGCTGGTTGAAAAGGTCACGGGCGTCGGCCCGAAGATGGCGCTCAGTGTCCTGAGCAAGCTTTCCCTCTCCACCCTCAAGGGTGCCATCGCCGCGGGCGATGTCGGCCTGCTGGCGAAGTGTCCCGGCATAGGCAAGAAGACCGCCGAGCGGCTGGTCATAGAGCTGCGCGACAAGCTGAATCCGGCCGAACTCGGTCATATCGCGCCCGCCAGGGGTGATTTGGCCGCCGGCGCCGCGCCGGCCGGGGAAAACAAGATTCGCGACGCCGTGCTCGCGCTCACCGCACTGGGCTACAAGGCCGTCGATGCCGACAAGGCCGTGCGACAGGCTTGGGTCGCCCTCGGCGCCACGGCCTCGACTGAGGCGCTGATCAAGAAGGCGCTGGGCTAGGCCTCAGCGCTGGAACTGGAAGGCGGTGAACTCCGCCTGCTGCTCCGGCGTCTGTTTGCCGCGGAAAATCCGCTGGCCCTTGGCCGGGGAAAGCTGGCGCGCGTCAAACACGCCGTCATCGAAGAGCGACGGCAGGCGGCCGGCCTGGATCTCGCCGTTGGCGAAGGCCCGCTGTTCATCCCGGCGCAGGGTCGCGAGCATCGCCGCGTAATCCGGCTCGCCATTGAGGTTGTTCCGCAGGCTGACGGGACCCGGCGTGGGCGTCGCCGCGACCGGCAGCACCTTCGCCGGGGCGGGCGGGAGGACGGCGACCTGGACCGCGGGTGCGGACTCAATCTTGCCCGGGGTCGCACCGGCGGGCGTCGTGCCGGCATTGAAGCGGACAAAGGCCAGCGCGAGGCACGCGGCGGCGGCTAGGCCGCCGGCATAGTGGATCCAGTTGGACCGCTTCGGGCGCTTGAAATCGCTGAGGACCACGCGGCCCGCCGGCTGGCCCGGTTGCGGGCTGGCGGCATTGGCACGGAAACTGTCGTAGACCTGCTTGGTGGCGCTGTGCAGCTGGCAATATTGCCGGTAGATCGCGCGGCGGCGCGGGTTGTCCTGCATCTCCGCCTCGAGCTCGGCGGTTTCCGCGGCGGTGATCTGCCGGTCGATATACAGGTTCAACAATTCAATGAATCGATTGTCTTTCATGGCTGGAATTCGTCCCCAAGTTTTTCGCGCAGACTCTCGCGGGCGCGAGCGATGCGGCTTTTGACAGTGCCGACACTGATGCCGAGGATCTCGGCGATCTCCTCATAAGCGAGGTTCTGGACGTTGCGCAGGATCAGGATCTCGCGGTGCTTCTCGTTCAACTGCTCCATGCACTCAGCGACCCGGTTGACGAACTCCTGCGTGACGGTCGCGTCCTCCGGGGTCTCCTGCTCGGCCGGAATGAGTTCGGCGAGCGTCGTGTCATTTTCCCCGCTGACCGGGGGCCTCGAAAGAGATGGATTTGTCGCGCTTGCGGCGCCACCAATACCAGTAGCGGTTGCGGGCCAGGTTGGTGGCGATCTGGTAAAGCCAGGTCGAGAAGGCGGAGTCCCCGCGGAAATTCACCAGCCCGCGGTGGGCGCGGATGAAGGCGTCCTGCGTGACCTCCTCGGCGTCCTGCTGGTTGCGCAGGAGCTGGTTGGTCATCGCGTAGATGCGGTCCCAATACCGGGTGACGAGTTGGTCGAAAGCGGTTGGATCTCCGCCTTTGAAGCGGTCGACCAACAGGCGGTCCAAGGCTACTTCCTGGGCTTTGGCAGTCATAGGATCAGGTTCGTTTTGATCCGGAAATTTGAGGATTGTTCCCACGAAAGTTGCTAGTTACGCGGCAGATTGCACCATTCCCGACCCACCGGTCAATGCTCGCTTGGCCGCTTGCCCGGCACAAATAATACTTGCCTTGCCGCCCAAGCGAAAAACTATCGGCGCCCTTGGGTCTGGCTCGGGGCGATAGCTCAATGGTAGAGCAGTTGCCTTTTAAGCAATTGGTTCTGGGTTCGAATCCCAGTCGCCCCACCAGTCAGGTCTTTGCTTCTTTTTTTACCCGGGTCTCGTCTTTTTACTAATCGGGGTTGAGTTTTCCCGGGGATGACCGAAAGTCCCGTCGATTCAAGTCTCGTCGCCTCTCCCTCCCATTTGTTGTCACCTGTGCCCACGCTCACCTCAGCCAAACGAATCGTCATCATCGAGGACCAGACCGCCATCCGCGAGATGCTGGCTGAAATCCTCCGCATCGACCCGGCCTACAAGATCGTCGGCGAAAGTGGTGACGGCCAGCAAGCCTGCCAGCTCTGCCTCGACCTGAAGCCCGACCTGCTCGTGCTCGACGCCCGCCTGCCAGGCCTCAGCGGCGTGGACATCCTCCGCCGCATCAGCAAGCAGCTCAAGAACACCCGCGTGCTCGTCTTTTCCGCCTACGAAAGCCCCGCCCTCGTCCGCGAGATGCTCGAGGCCGGCGCCCACGGCTTCGTCGAGAAGACGGCCGGCCTGGGCGAGTTCAAGAAGGGCCTCGAGACCATCGCCAATGGCGGCACCTACTTCGGGCCGGGCGTCGCCGCCCTGCTCCGCACCGTCGTGGCGAACAACAGCCCGGCCTCTGGCGTCGACACCCTCACCGACCGCGAGCGCGAGATCCTCAAGCTGGTCGCCGAGAGCAACAGCACCAAGGAAATCGCCCAGAAGCTCGGCATCAGCGTCAAGACCGTGGACAACCACCGCACGAACCTCATGCGGAAGCTCAACCTCCACGACGTCGCCAGCCTCACCCGTTATGCCCTGGAGATCGGCCTCATCGACCACCGCGCCCAGACGTGGTGAAGACTGAAGATTCGTTCTTGCCCGGTCTAGGGGATTAACCAATAACGACGGCACTACTTTACCTGCAAATACATGAAGAACTTCGCCAAACTCCTGGGTCTCGCTCTGGCTCTCTCCGCCCTCGTCCTCTCCGGCTGCAAAAAGAAGCCGGTCCGCGACACCTCGACGCTTCCTGCGACGGGCTCGGCCAGCACGATCAACCCCGACCAGGTCGCCTTCGCCCCTGATCAGCCTTCCATTCCGCAGCGCACCGAAGGCACGGTGGAAGACGCCCCCAAGAGTGTCGTTGAGCCCGTCTATTTCGCCCTTGATCGCGCCGCGGTCGCCGCCCCCGAGCGCCCGAAGCTGGAGGCCGCCATCAAGTGGCTGAAGGACAATCCCGAGAAGAACCTCGTGCTCGTCGGCCATTGCGACTGGCGCGGCACCGCCGAATACAACCTCGGCCTAGGCGATCGGCGCGCGAACTCGGTGAAGCTCTTCCTCCAATCCATGGGCGCCGATGCGAAACGCCTCGAGACCCTCTCGAAGGGCTCGACCGACGCCAAGCAAGGCGGCGGAGAGGCCGAGTGGAAGAAGGACCGTCGCGTCGACTTCGTCGAGCTCAAGAAGCAGTAAGCGACAGCGAGATCAAATTTCAAAGGCCGCGGAGCAATCCGCGGCCTTTTGATTTTTCAACGCCGCTCATTTCACGCGAAGGTGCGAAGACTGCGAAGAACCTGTCTTGGCCTTGTTTCGCGTCCTTCGCGCCTTCGCGTGAGTCTTCAGGGCCTACCCCTTCGCCAGCTCGGCGAGCACTTTCTCCGAGGTCTCGATGCCCTTCTTCATCACGCCAAGGTGGAAGCTCTCGTTCGGCGCGTGCAGATTGTCCTCCGGCAGGAAGAGACCCATCATCACGGCATCGAGACCGAGCACCTCCTTGAGGTCGGCAAGCAGACCGACGCTGCCGCCCTCGCGCAAATAGATCGGCGGTTTGCCAAAAACCTCGGTGGCCGCCTTGTCCACGGCGCGGAAGCACTTCGCCAAGGCCGGGGACTGGTTCTTCGGGGTGTTGGAGCGGTCGGGCGGGATGACGACGTAAGGCGTGGCATTATGCTGCGGTGTGATCTTCATCGTCACGCCCTTGGGACAGCGGGCCTTGATGGCATTGAAGACAAAGTCCTTCACGTTGTCCGGCGTCTGGTTCGGCACGAGCCGGCAGGTGATCTTCACCCGGGCCTTGCTCGGGATGACCGTCTTGGTCCCCTCCCCCTGGTAGCCGCCGCTGAAGCCGTTGAACTCCAGCGTCGGCAGAAAGCGGATGGCCTCGAACGGCGTGTAGCCGGGCGGCGTGTGGAATTCCTTGATGCCGAGAAAGACGGCGTAGTCCTTTTCCTTCAGGCCCACCTTGGCCAGTTGCTCGCGTTCCCAGGGCTCGGGCTGGACCACGGCATCGTAGAAGCCCGGGATGTTCACGCGGCCGTCGGGAGTGTGCAGCGAGGCGCAAAGCTCGGCCAGCGCCTGCAACGGGTTCATCAGCACGCCGCCGTGCATGCCGGAGTGCAGGTCGGAGTTCGGGCCGGTCAGCTCGATCTCAAAGGCCAGCATGCCGCGCAGGCCCACGGTGACGATCATCTGGTCGGGCGTCAGGATGCCGTTGTCTGACATGTAGATGAAGTCGCCGCGGAGCTTCTCCTTGTTCTCTTGCAGGAAGGTCTTGAAGTTCTTGCTGCCGATCTCCTCCTCCCCCTCGACGACGAAGGTCAGGCGCAGCGGCAGGTTGGGATTCTTCTCCAACAGGCGCGCGACCGCCGTGATGTGCACCAACAGCGGGCCCTTGTTGTCGGCGGTGCCGCGGCCGTAGATGCGCTCGCCGCGGATCGTGGGCTCGAACGGCGGCGATTTCCACTGGTCGAGCGGATCGGGCGGCTGCACGTCGTAATGGCCGTAGATGATGACATGCGGCCAGGCGGGGTTGTCGCCGCGCTTGGCGACGAGCACCGGGTGCAGCGCGGTGGGCACCAACTCCACCTTGAAGCCGATGCCGGTCAGCAGGGCGGTCAGGAACTGCTGGGCGCCGGCCATGCCCGCCTTGAACTGCGGGTCGGCCGAGACGCTGCCGTGGCGGACGTATTCCTTGAGCTTTTCGACGGGGTCAAACATGCCGCACGTTGGACCAACTCGCGGGGCGGCGCTAGCCAATTAAAGGCTGAAGGATGAAATACGAATTAAGAAGTAAAGCCAACCAGCGGCAGCGCCTAGTGCTTGAAGTGCCGGATGCCGGTGAAGACCATCGCCATCCCGCGCTCGTCGGCGGCCTTGATGACCTCCTCGTCGCGCACCGAGCCGCCTGGTTGAATGGCGCTGGTCGCTCCGGCATCGGCTGCGGCGATCAGGCCGTCGGCGAACGGGAACAGCGCCTCGCTGGCCACCACCGAGCTCTTCAGGTCGAGCTTGGCCTCGCCGGCCTTCCACACCGCGATGCGCGAGCTGTCCACCCGCGCCATCTGGCCGGCACCGATGCCGAGCGTCTGCTCGCCGCGGCAATAAACGATCGAATTCGACTTCACGTGTTTGCCGACCTTCCAGCCAAAGATCATCGCCGCCCATTCCTCCGTCGTCGGCTGGCGCTTGGTGACGACCTTGAAGTCCTTCACGTTGCCGAGCGTCCGGTCGCGGTCCTGCAGGAG
>Ga0207157_1009_pt1 | contig 21932 bp, 21 predicted proteins | sample Alteio_BWMinHeat_25_FD_153508 | JGI IMG/M metagenome (GOLD analysis project Ga0207157, IMG submission 153508) | Enriched cells from forest soil in Barre Woods Harvard Forest LTER site, Petersham, Massachusetts, United States -... | ecosystem: Environmental > Terrestrial > Soil > Temperate forest >...
TGGGTGGCCTAGCTGCGACTCTTTTTCTGTTCGCTCTTTTTGTAAGAGAGGAAAGGCTTCAATTTCATGGTCGAGGAAATAGGGGTCTGCTTGGGAATAGCGGTGGTAGAAACGCTCTTGCTGGGCCTTTCTCTCAAAGAGGGAGGTCCCCTCTTGGAGGATTTGTTCTGATGCGCCCTGCAACTGGGAGAGTTCTCTGCTTTGAAAGAACAAAGAGAGGAGGACGAAGAGAAGAGGAAGGAGGAGGAGAATAAAAAAGAGAAACGGGCGCATCCGAGAAAAACAGAATTTTCCCACGTGTTCAAGGAACATAAGGCTCCTTATTTTTTAAGAAAAAAGAGACGCGATAGCGGTTTTGATCGAGCGCTTCCCACCCAATTTCTTCGGTCTGATCCACCATCTGGTCTCCTTTGAGGAGGGATTGGTGAAATTTGCGGGCGTTCAGGGGGCTCTCCGTTTCAAATTCGAGCTCCACTTTGGCCTGATAGGGCACATCGAGGGCACTGATATGGGGATAGCGGACGAGTTGGTAGTTGAAATCGCGCAGTCGAATGGGAAATTCCTTAACCAGCGGATGGAGGGAAAACCAGGAGAGCGCCTCTGCCACCTTGGGCGCTTTCGAGAGATAGGGGAATTCTTGGGAATATCTGCCCAACTCCAGGTCCCACTCGTGCAGGAGATCCTCCCCTTCTTTTTGGGTCCAGATAGGATCTTTTTTTTCGAGAGCGGTTTTGAGCTCGCTGAGGAGAGTAGCTTTTCTGGCGGAGAGGCGTTTTTCTCCAAAGAAAAAAAGAGAGGCGCTGAGCAACAGAGAAGCGCTGAGAAGTCCCAGGGCATACCCCCCTGCCTGTCTCCAGTTTTTTCTGGGGAAAAATTCTTCGCGGCGCAATTGGAGAGGCCCCTTTAACTGTTCCAAAGCAAGTCCGAGAGGGATCGCGTTTTTCAGCTCTTCGAGGGGGATATCGATCCCGATCCGAGAAGAGAGGGTTTCTTTGAACGATTCCGAGAGAAATTCAGAGTAGTGGCCAAACATATCGATCGATCCAGTAAACAAAAAATGTTTCTCTTTCGGGAAGGAAAACATGGCGCGCGTAAGCTCCCCCTTCATTGTATTCAATTTTTGAGATAAATGAGGATTGAGATGGGGCTTGAGTTGGAGCAGGTCGATCTGTTTGGCTACTCCTTCTGCTTCTTTTTGCAAAAGAATTTTTTTCCGGTCTTCCCAAAGAGCGGATAGAAGCCCTTCATTTCCCTCGAAGACCGTGTAGGTTTTTTTTACATGCCCCTTTTCTAAATATGCGCAGATCCACTCCTTCGCCCCCAAATGGATCACAATTCCCTCTTCTAGCTGGGGGTATTTCCACTGGATATAATGCCCCAAAGCCAGGGGGGCTGCGCTCAGGCCATCGGGGTCGAGACCCGCTTTTTCTAATTCTTGTAGGCTGATCTGAATCCCTTCTCGGGTGGCAAGATGGAACAGAATGTGGGCGGTAGACCCCTCGCGCCGGATGATTTCTGGGGCGAAAAGGAGCTCTTCGGATTTGAGATGCGTCACTCCTTCCGAGTGAAAACGGAGCACTTCCTCGCTATGGCGACTTTTGGGGAGCTCACATTCTCTTTGCCGGACGAGGAAGAAACGAGAGGGAATCCCTCCCGCCACCTTCCCAGAAAAAGAGGGTGTGTAAAGCTCTTTTACATTTTGGGGGTCTTGGAGAGGGGCTGATCGGATAGCTTCGATTTTCGCCTCTTGTTTCCCGGCGCTTTCGATGACCGCAGCTCGGAGCAGAGAACCATCTAAATAAATGCCAAGAATACGCATGGCTAGTCATTTTATCAGCGGAGGGTTAAAATAGAAATCTATGGTTGAATATTTGAGACAAGTTGTCCATATATTTTTCGTCACCTATACTCTACTCCTTTTTTTAAGGGTTCTTAGCTTTTGGATTCCCGCCTGGCAGCACCATCACTTGGTCCGATTTTTGAGCTTTTGTACCGACCCTTATTTGAATGTGTTCCGTAGGCTTCTCCCGCCGGTCGGAGGGGTGTTGGATTTGAGCCCAATTTTGGCCTTTTTTGGGCTCCGGATTTTAGAAATCGTGATTTTGTCGTTATTATGAGTTTAGAGTCAGACCGTGCAGTCGCTTGTCCTGGGAAACCAGATGATTTTGGCGCCAGTTGTCAGAGCCAGCTTGCTGGCTCTTTAAAAAAACCCTTTTATTTAGGCTCTCTCCAGCTGCCGAGCAATGTCTTTTGTGCGCCGCTCGCTGGCTGTTCCGATCTTCCCTATCGGCAGATGGCAGAGAGGTTTGGAAGGCCGGGGCTTCACTATTGCGAGATGGTCAAAATCGACGCTCTGGTGCGCCACGACCCCAATACCTACCGGCTGCTGGATTATACCCCCGCTATGCACCCGATCGGAGCGCAGATCTGTGGGTCGAAACCCAAAATGGCGGCGGAGGCGGCCCAGATCGTCGAAGACCTGGGGTTCGATGTGCTCGATCTGAACTGCGGCTGTCCCGTCGATAAAGTGACGAAAGATGGGAGCGGCTCGGGACTCTTGAAACAGCCGGAGCTCATCGGAGAGATCCTCTCTGAAGTGGTAGCTAGAGTCAAAATCCCCGTCACCCTCAAAATCCGCACTGGCTGGGACGAGGCGTCGATCGTCGCCCCCGAGATCACGCGCCTGGCAGAATCTGCGGGGGCCAAGGCGATCACGATCCATGGCCGCACTCGCGAGCAAGGCTACCACGGCCCTGCTAATTGGGAGTGGATCCGCGCCTGTAAGATAGCGGCAAAAAACATCCTCGTGATCGGCAATGGGGATCTCTTCGATCCCGCGAGCGCTCTCCGGATGTTTGCATCGACGCAGTGTGACGGATTTCTCATTGCGCGGGGAGGAATGGGCCAACCCTGGCTCGCCCACGATATGATCTCCCTCCTCTCTGGGGACGCGCCCCCGGTGAGGACCGTGGCCGACGTCCGGAGCGCGCTCCTCGCTCATCTCGATGCGATCCTTTCGTATCAAAACGAGCGGCAAGCACTTCTCGATTTCCGGAGGGTCGGTTGCTGGTATTTGAAACGCTGTGAAAACGTCCGCCCTTTGCGCATGGAGCTCAATAAGGCCGCCTCAACGCGAGAGGCCCTCTCTTTGATTCGTGGCTTTACATGGGAAAAAGCGGCCTTTTCTGTAGGAGAAGGGGAGTAAAGTATGCGTCTGCTGTGGTTGGTTTTGTGTGTTCCTTGGATGTTGTGGTCTGAACTCTGGATGGAGAAGCAAATCGGGAAAGATTTGGCTTATTTCCAGACGAAAGTCATCTCTTTGTCGGAACTGGAAAAGTTTTATGAAAAACGGGCGAACTATTTGCAGCTCGTCAAGTATGTCATTCACGACAACCAGGTAGAGGTGGATTGTCGTTTTGTCGATGCAAAGGGGAACAAAGAACGGATTGAAAAATACAAGGAAGCGTTCCGTTCTCTTTGTCAGGCAAAGGGATTGCCCGATGTGACGCTCCTTTTGTCGATCAACGATGGGCTCAATGTGCGAGAGGATTTCCCGATTTTTGCCATGTGCAAGATTGATTCCGATCAGATCATCCTTCTTCCCGACTATGAAATTCTGGGGAAGCGCTACCAGGTCTTGAAGAGCCAAGACATCGAGCAAGTGGAAATCCCGTGGGAGGAGAAGGTCGCTAAACTCATTTGGAGAGGGTCGACCGCTCAAAAATGGCTCCATCTAGAGGAAAAACACCTGCCGATTCTGTCGCGGCTCAAGCTGTGTGAGCTGAGCGAGCTCTATCCTGCCCTCATTGACGCCAAGTATACGATCTTCGTTCAAGGAGGGGAGCAGATTCCTTACTTGCGCAAGTTCAGGGGGGAAAGGGTCAGCTTCGAAGAGCAGATGCGATGCAAGTATCACATCCTCATCGATGGAAACACATGTCCTTACTCCAACTCAGGCTGGAAGTTCTTTGTTGGCTCGCTTCTCTTCAAACCCGATTCCCGCTGGATCCAATGGTATTACGATGAACTAAAACCTGGCGTCCACTACATACCTGTGAAAGAAAACCTCTCCGACCTATTGGAGAAACTCGAGTGGGCCATAGAGCACGACAAAGAGGCAAAGACCATCGGAGAAAGGTGCCGTGCGCTCGCTCTGACCCACCTCACCTCTCCCAACAATTTGCTCTATCTCTACTTAGCAGTTCTTCACTACAGTGAGTTATCTTTCATGCCCTAAGAGACGGTCTCTAAACACCAGGCACCTGCAGAGTCTTTTGCAACGATGGGCAAGAGCAATGGTAGGAAAAGTGGTTCAGTTATAACGTTCATTGAGAGGACCCGTGTTTACGGCCAAAGGCCGTAAACACCCTGAGAGGCAAAGGTTCTTTTGCATGAGCCCAGCCGCTTTAGAATAGAGGCTTTTGCGTGGGCTCATGCAAAAGAACCTTTGCCTCTCAGGATTTTGAGCTTCGCTCAAAACGGGTCCGGTGCCGCTGTTATAAACCAAATCTCGAAAATCGACGATTCTTAAGCGCACTTCCGCTTACACGCTTTTTGGTTGATGCCGTTGCTGAGAAGGGTCCCCTCCGCAATGCGGGTGAGCGCTTTGTCTGCGTGCCCTTCTTCTTTGATGCTTTCGTTGAAGAGCTTTTCTGCCTGGTCGAATTTCAGGTGACAGGCAAAGGCGCGGAGTGTGCCGTAAGCTGCGATTTCATAGTGTTCGACTCGCTGGAGAATGCTGATGAGTGCGGCATCTTTGACTTCTCGAGCGTAGCTCGCATGGAGAATCTTCGAGGCTTCTTTGACGAGCGCCTGGATAGGTTCACATTCTTTTTCGACGAGATTGATTTCGAGAGAGGCGGCCACCGTTTCTAACCGGGTGATTTGTTCTTTGCTCTCATCGAAGTGTTTGCTGACGGTCTCTTTCAGGTCTCCGTCTGCCACACCGTGGATGATGTTGGGCAAGGCTTTGACCACTTGTCTTTCCATGTTGTAGACGTCTTGCAACTCTTTTTCAAATAATTGTCTAAAGTCTTTCATGTTATCTCCCTTTTGCATGCCCTTTTTGTTTGTGCAGCTTCATCACAGTTCTTGCCGCAACCTCTTTCGCTCTTTTGCCATATCTGCCCGAGCGCTCTGCACTTTGTCTGATGTGCTCATACATCCGCTGTTCTTTACTGCCTACTCCGCGGAGATGGTTTCTTCCAGGCATAAGACCCTCTTATCTAGACCTCGTGGATCTTCTTTTCTTTCGTTTTGCAGCAGAGGCGCTTCGAATCCGAGGGTTCCGGCTTTCGCCTGCAGGAGCTCGTTGAGAACGGGTGTTCCCTTCGCTTCGATCGTATCTACAGCCGCAGCAGCTTTTAGTAGCTTTCTTTCTTGAAAATAGTCCAAACATATAAAAAACTCCTTTAATAGTTCCTATTTATTATTAGAATCGCTTTGTTTATTATAAGCAATAGTTTCTGTGAAAGTATTAAGCGTGAATGGTTAATCTTCGTCAGATCTTTGCAGTCTACTTTCAAATATTTTAAGGAGTCGGTCGATTTGGAACTTTGATTCAACGGGATCGGGTTTTTTGGGGCGCTTTTTTTGCAGGCGGTGGAGAAAAGGGGCGGGAGATTGGGTCTTGGCGCCGAGGGAACGGGCCGATTGGATGAGGTGGCGGTCGTCTGAAACGACGGTGATTGAGGCGGGGTTGGAGACGAAGAGGAGCGTTTCGAGGATGTATTGATCGGCGGTTTGCCCTTTCGGCGTGTAGATTACTTCGAGAGGGCTGGGATAACTGCGGCCACTTTCTTCATCTAAGCGGTGTTTGCCGTCGAAGATGAGGAGGCCTTTGACTTGGTATGTTTGGAGAAGACGGATGAGGGCTTGCCGTTGGTTCAAGAGGGTGTTGTCGACTTTAAGTTCTGTCGATTTTCGTGTTCTGAGGGTTTGGTGGGAATGGGTCAGGCGGAAGAGGAGGTTGTACCCGTCAATGTAGTACAAGCGTTTCCAGGTAGGGGAGGATTTTGTCGATGGCTCTGCGGCGGTGAGAGATCCGGTTTTTGGTCGATTCAGGAAGTTCTGCGAAGCTCTTGCTGTAGCCGTGCTTGATGAAAAGAGGGTCGTAGCCAAAACCGCCACCGCCTCTTTCCTCAGAAAGGAGGGTCCCTTCGCAGGTGCCGCACGCTTGTTTTTTGAGGCTGGTAGGCGCTGCGATGACGATGCAACATTCGAAGTAGCAGGTTCGGTCCTCATCCATCAAGTGGCGCATCGCATCGAGGAGTTTTTTCCGGTTCTCATGGTCAGTCGCCTCTTGCCCCGCATAGCGAGCGGAAAAGACGCCGGGGGCGCCACCAAGGGCAGGGACGACGAGGCCTGAATCATCGGCGAGGACCCACCGGCTGAGTGTTTTGGCAGCATGAGTGGCTTTGAGGGAGGCGTTTTCGAGGAAGGTGGTCCCTGTTTCTTCAGGAGGGACATAGGTGGGGAAATCGTTGAGGCTTAAAAGATCGAGATGAGAGAGAGGTTTGAGGATGCTCCGAAATTCCCGGATTTTGTGGACATTGGTACTTGCGAGGACCAATTCGATAGGTTGCATTGTATCTTCACGATAGGGGATTTATTTTTTCTGATCAAAGTAATTGTCGATCTCGGTAATGGTGAAATTTTCTCCTTGAAACTCAAATTTTTCCCCGGTCGATTTTCCTTTCATGGTCTGGGCGAGTTTCGATTGGAACGAGAGAATCCGCTGTTCTGGGTCTGCATCCCAGGGACCGAGCAGGGTGAAGCGGAGGTGTTCTCCTTTGGAATCTCTGCAGTGGACCACGGCGCCAATTCCCACTTCGTCGGCAGAGACATCTTCGGGAGTGACGATCCGCGCTCGGCCGATTTGCTCAGAGAGGAGTTTCAGCTCCGACTGGAGGCGGTCCCGTTTTTCTAAAGCTGCCTTGAATTCGGCATTTTCCCTGAGATCGCCGAGGGCGCGAGCCGCTTCGATCTCTCGAGCGTTTTGTACGGTCTCGATGGTTGCGATCTGCTGGACCCGCTGCTGGACTTTTTGGTAGCCTTCCTGAGTGGTCCAGATGGTGTTTTCTTCTTGAGGATTTGTTTTTTCTTTCCTGAGGCGCAAGAGGGCAGGGTGGGCGACCTCTGCTAAGGAGTGGAGGATCTTGATGTCATGGTCGGTGAGCGTTTCACATTTGGTCGCGAGGAGCAGGTATTCTTTCACCTCTTCTTGGCTCGATTGCTGCATGATGTCGCGGACGATTTTGTAGCGCTCCGCAGTCAAGAGAGCGACAATTTTTTTGGTGAGATCGCGGTGTTGCGGTTTTTGCTCGAGGTGGTCGAGGAGAATGAGGATCCCTTCGAAAAAGCGGTTCTTTCCTTCGGGATCGGAGAAAGGGAGTTTGGTTTTTTTATCGATGATCTTTTGGAAATACCAGATGAAGATATCGGGGTAGGAAAGAGGGTGGATGAGAAGGGCGTTGAGCTTTTGTTTGAGGAGCTCTTTTGTCTCGGGGGCATCGAGTTCATGGAGGAGAAAATCGCGGAGCAAATTCTGCTCGACACCAAACAAGAGATCAAAAAAGATCGGTTGCCACTCGGGGCGGTATTTTTGGATGTATTGGAGAGCGGTTTTCTGGAAGGTCATCACCTCGATATTGCGGACGGCGCCCGGCAGATCTTCGATCTTCTGGATCAACTCATGAATGGCGTCGGTCACTTTTTCAGCTTTGAGATCTTCGAGGCAAAAAAGGATTTGGAGCTTTTGGCTCTCGCTGAGCTGTTCTTGGGCTAAAATTTCTTGCAGCCGCGTCTGGAGAGAGACCTTGAATTCTTGATTTTTCAGCGTCTCGGGAAAATCGCGCAAGAAAGTGTAGACCATTTGGATCGTGGCATTCACTCCAGGTTTGGTCTCGAGCGCTTTATGGAGGGCGACTTCATGAGGCACATCCTCCAATCTCAGGATGAAGGGGTCTTTGAGATCTTTCGGCGAGGCGATTTTGGTGTCTTTCTTCAACCTTCCTCGAGCGGTTTGCCACCAGCGGTTCCAATCGTGAGCCGGAATCACCAGATCGCAGAGCTCTTCTTTGATTTCTCCCGCTGTTTTTGGCCCCAAATCGCGCAGGAGCAAGCGGATTATTTCACTCGGGTTTTCTTTTGCCTCTGCTTCGAGCAGGTCGGGATTGCCGAATCTCCGCGCATAGAAGTGATCCTTTCCAATTGGCATGAGCGTTTTGAACGCCTTTTCAAAGGAGAGGTGTTGCGAGCCGATCACCTGTTCGAATTCGAGAGTCAGTTCTTCTCGCACCCAGGAGACATCGAGAATTTCTCCTGTGCCCCAGCCGGAGAGGTGGAAAACAAAGTTCCCCTTTGCCAGGTGGGTGAGGAGCTCGAAGTTCCGGATGGCTGATTGGAAGCGCTCTCGGTTGCGCAGTCCGATGAGGCGGAGCTTTTCGGTGAGGAGAGGATCTTCGGCGTATTTGGTTTTGAGATATTCGGTCGCAAGATCAGCGAGCTCTTCGCTATTGGTGGTTTGGAGATCGAAAATCAGGCGCAGCGTCGCGAGCAACTGTTTGGAATCTGTGATTTGGCGCCACAGAGGAAGGATTCTCTCGACATGAGTTCCAAAATGTTTGGCGAGCTCAGAGCCCTTTACTGCCTGGAGAATGGCCGCCAGTTCTTCACCGTCGGGTTGGTCCCCATAGCAATATTCTTCCCATATTTTTAAAAAACCGGGATAATCATTATTTTGTATTCTTTCTCGGAGATCTTTTAAATACGTCATCTCTCTCTTGAGTTGAGCAGGCTCAGTATATGCGAGCGAGGAAATATACTCAAATAGGAACACGAATGCGACTCTTCTTTTTACTGCTCTTTGCCTCTGCTGCCGCGGCAGAATCGGACCAACTGTTCGCCGATTTGGAGAAAGTAAGTCGGATCGATCAGAAGCTCCGCGATCGACTTCCCCTCATCATCAACTACCAGTTGCAGGGGGGCTATTTCGCGATGCCTTCCGCGAGGAGCTACGATGCGGGGATGTTCGGGATCGGGTATGCTTCGGTTCCTCCTTACCGGATTGGAAGCCTTGCGTTTCAATTTTTTGATCGGTTAGAAACGACGGGCAATTACTGGGTCTACCATGGAATGCCGGATGGCTGTTTTGGCCACCTCGGATTTGGGGATGTGGCTGATCGAGCGGCGAACGTCAAGTTTCTTTTTCTAAAAAGAGAGGATGGGGGGGAGATGATTCCCAATGTGGCCTTGGGATGGAACGACTTTTTAGGAAGCTGCCATTTTAGCTCTTTTTATCTCGCTGCGACGCAAGAGGTTTTGCCCTACAATCTGGAAGCGAGTCTCGGTTGGGGAAATGGGAGAATCCAGGGGTTTTTCGGAGGTTTGGCGTGGACCCCCTTCCGAAAAGTCTCCAAGTTCTGGAAAGACTTGAGCCTAGTGGCAGAATACGACGCCAACGATTACGATAAACATCCCTTTGAGCATGACCGAGGACGAACGGTGAAAAGCCGGATCAACGGAGGGCTCCAACTCAAATTGTGGGATCTCTTTCATCTTTCCACCAGCTCCATCCGCGGCGAAGAGTGGGCAGCTGCCGCCTCGATCCACTACAATCTCGGAAGCTCGAAGGGACTCTTTCCCAAAATCTACGACGTTCCCATCTACTCCCATCCGATCGACACCCAGCCCCTCGGGCTTTTGCGGAAAAGAGAAGAAATGGCCCAAGAATTTGCCTTTGCCTTCAAAGAACAAGGACTCGATTTGTACAGCCTCTATCTCGTCCCCGGCAGCCAGGATGCTCTTTGGATGAAAGTAATCAACGTTCGCTACCGAGAAGAAAACGAGGTCCGGAGAAGGCTCGAGCACATCTTAGCCTCGCTTACCCCCTCTGATATGCGCTCTGTTACGGTAGTTTTGGAAGCCGATGGCCTCGTCGAGCACGAGTATCGTTTTTGCGTTCGCGAGCTCAAGCGCTACGCCGAAAAGCACCTCGGCGAAGAGGAATTTCGGATTGTAGCTCCCATGCAAGAGGCCTCCTCCACTCCCAGCTGTTACGATGCTGCCCAGCTCTACCGCCGCAGCAAAGCGATCTGGCTCCTCACCTTTCGCCCCTGGCTCAACACCTTTTTCGGCAATAGCACCGGCAAGTTCAAGTATGAAACCGGCTTTGTCCTCGGCCCCGAAGGCTATCTGTTCGACCAAATCTATTACTGTCTCAACATCAGCATCACCGCCCTCTCCAGCGTCAAAGGACTCGCCGACCGTGATTTTCACAACCCCTCTCGGATCATCAACGTCCGCACCGACACCATCAAGTATCACCAATCGGGCTCCTTCCACGTCGACCAAGCCTACCTGCAGAAAAGCTGGAACTGGAAGAAAGGGTGGTTTACCCGCCTCGCAGGCGGCTATTTCGAAACCGCCTACGCCGGCGCCGCCCTCGAAATGCTCTATTATCCCGTCCGCTGCAACTGGGCCCTCGGCTTCGAAGCCGCCGTTCTCGGCAAGCGCGGCTATTACGGCCTTGGCTTCCAAGGAGTGCGCAAACTCACCGACGACGATCGTTACGTCATGTTTCCTTACACCGGCCTTCAGTACTTCGTCGACCTCTATTACGACTACAAACCCCTCAGCATCGATTTTCGCATTCGCGCCGGCCAGTTCCTCGCCCGCGATAAAGGAATCCGCATCGAAGGGGGCCGCACCTTCACAAGCGGCCTGCGCGTCGGCCTTTGGTACACCCTCACCAACGGCGGCGATATCGTCAACAATCACCGCTACTACGACAAAGGCTTTTCCATCTCCATGCCCCTCGATCTCTTCCTAAACAAATCGAGCCGGACCCGCATCACCTACGCCATGGCCGCCTGGCTCCGCGACGTCGGCGCCATCGCGGCCACCGGCAAGCCTCTGTATCAGACGTTGTATTGGGAACGATATAACTACACAAACAGATCAGAACATTGAGCCAGTTTGAGCGAATCGCTCACGCGCCCCTGGCCAGGGGCGCGGTTGCGGCAAAGCCGCAAAACCGGCGGGTTTTTTACTCATCGAATGGAAGTGACAGCTGGGGCTCTTTTTTTGGCTTTCTCGAGCTTGGCAAATTCTTTTTGTGTAGATTTGATGGCTAATTTGACGTTTTTGATATCAGGCGCTGTGGGTAAATCTTCGGGTTTAGTCCCGCTGATTTTTTCCATGGTTTCTCTTACTTGCCGACCTGCTGAAAAAGCTGCATTCTCGAGTTGTTTTTGTCCTCGGATGCCTTCTTTGCGGATCTTCTCTTCCGTTTGCGTGATTCTAAAAAGATTGGCAGCCAGTTCTGTGGCACTCATGAAGTCTAATGGGGACCTCTCTTCTGGAATTCCCTTGTGATCCTTCAGTTCGCTATAGCTCATGTTGTAGAGGCCGCAATATCCTTTATTTTGGAAGAACGCGTAATCATCTACACCTGCGTCTTGAGCCACTGCGCTTAACGATTTCTCGTGCTTGGAAACATCTCCTCGGATAGCAATTCTCTCGACCTGTTGAGCCTCACGGATGTACTGTTTAAATGCTTCAGTCACCGTGATGAAGTAGGCTTGGGCTTTTGCCACTTCCTTTTTCCTCACATCGCCGTTCATTGCGACTAGTACTCTGTTAACAAAATTTCCTGGGGAATTTCGAGCGTGAAAGCTCGCTCAAATCGACGACCGCTAGGCTTCGCAAACAGCTGCGTATTAATGCAATACGCAGCTGTTTGCGATCGTCGATTTGATCTGCTTTGACGCCGAAATCACCCTGGAAATTTTGTTAACAGAGTACTAGGTAACAAGCAAATTTGGAAAGTCGGTAATCGGGTTGTTTAGCGCTATTAGAGACCTGTTCGAAATTCAGGGCCACATCGATGTCTAGCGTGTGGCATACGGTGATGGCTTTGTTGATGACCCGTTTGAAAACGGAATAGTCTGTATAGCCGAGCAGTTGCATGAATTCGCGGGCATACCAATAGCGGAACCCATTTTGTCTACCTAGATCTTCGAAACTCGGTTTATTCTTTTCGAAATGAAACCGGTCCGCCCCATTTTCTGACATAGCACCTCTGGTTCGGGATTATATGCGATCACCGATTTTTGGAGGATGAGCCGGTTTTAGCGAATCGCTCAATGCGAACCTCTTCTCTCTATAGAGCTTCCATAAAAGAGTTATTGGATTCCCTGTCCTTTATATGACCGATTCGGGTACAATGGGAGCAGAGAAAATGCCCGAGATTTGTAGGTTTTTTCATATCATTATTAGAATGTACGCTAAGGAGCATGCTCCCCCTCATTTTCATGCATTTTATGGGGATCACGAAGCTGTTTTTAGCATTTTAAATGGAAAATTGATGGAAGGGAAACTCCCTAAAAAACAAGAAAGGTTAGTAACAGCTTGGGCCGCTATTTATAAAAAAGAATTGCTTACTAATTGGGGATCTCTAACGAGTGGTAAGGGGTTTAACAAGATCGATCCTTTAAATTAAGGTGATTATGCTACGCAGAGTTAAAAAAGTAGAATATCTAAGCGGGTATCGGCTTAGACTGCAATTTGATAATGGAAGAATCAAAGTTGTGGACTTGGAAGGAATATTGAAGAATGCAAAAAACATGTTCCTCCAATTGGTTGATATTAACTATTTCAAAAAGGTTGAGAGCGACGGGTATTCAATCTGTTGGCCAAATGGTATCGATTTTTGTCCAAATCTTTTATACAGAACCGGCAAAGATATTGTACAAAAACCAAAACGGAGAAATCCTTCTCGAGGAATCAAAACTCGTAGGAAGTCAAGACTGAAAATCTCCTAATTTCTTAATGGAAGAAGTTATAAGCCGCTGCTCTGCAACGAGCAGAGCAGCGGAACTGGCTGAGCAAAGCTTAGCCAGGAAATCTACAGAACCCACTTCACCGCATACGTACAAATCAGGTCGGCTCCGGCTCTTTTGATACTCAAAAGAGTTTCGTGAAACACCTTTTTGGCGTCGAGCCAGCCGCGCTCGTGGGCGGCCATGACCATGGCGTATTCGCCGCTGACGTGGTAGGCGGCGATGGGGCGCAGCGTTTGGGCGCGGAGACGCGAGATGATGTCGAGGTAGAGGGTGGCGGGCTTGACCATGAGGATGTCGGCCCCTTCGGCCTCGTCGAGAGAGGCTTCGAGGAGGGCTTCGCGGGAGTTGGCGGGATCCATTTGGTAGGTTTTTTTGTCGCCGTGTTGGAGGTGGACGCCGAGGGCGTCGCGGAAGGGGGTGTAGAGAGAGGAGGCGTATTTGGCGCTGTAGGCGAGGATGCCGACGTTTGTAAAGCCGTGTTGGTCGAGGGCGGCGCGGATGGCGCCGACTCGCCCATCCATCATGTCGCTGGGGGCGACGAAGTCGACTCCCGCTTCTGCTTGCATGAGGGAGGTTTTGATGAGCCGCTCGATGGTGGCGTCGTTGTCGATTTCTCCTTTGGGGTTGATCCAGCCGTCGTGACCGTGGGTAGTAAAGGGGTCGAGGGCGACGTCGGCGATGAGGCAGAGGGTGGGGAGGGCTTGTTTGAGAGCTTGGATGGCGTGGAAGAGGGTGCCGGAGCGATTCCAGGCTTCTTGGCCGTCGGCGGTTTTGAGGGAGGGGTGGACGACGGGGAAGAGAGCGACGGCTTGGATTCCCTGTGCGTGGAGGGCTCGGGCTTCTTCGATTGCGAGGTCAATCGAGAGGCGCTCGACGCCGGGCATGCTGGGAATGGACTCCCGTTTTTGTTCGCCGTCGATCACAAAAATCGGAGCGACGAGGTCGGCGGCCAAGAGGTGGGTTTCTTGGACCAGGGTGCGGATCGCTTCGGATTTTCGATTCCGTCGGAGGCGGGTTGAAATGATCACAAATAAATCCTGGTTATGGCAACCTGTTTGTTATGGTACACGAACAATTCACTGAAAGTCAGATTAAGATCCTCGAGCATTTTGTGACAAACATTACAGGAGATGTGTTTGTCTTGCGCAACCTTCCTGAAGTGGTGAAGGGAGCGCTGTTCTCTCGTTACTCTCGCTCCACGCTGGGGCTCCGCTCGTTGTTGCTGAAAGAGTTTATTTTGAATGAGGACACGGCGTTTGCGTCGATTGCGGGGAAGTTCGAAGAGTCAGATCAGATGACGGCGATTCAGAAGGCGCAGAGTTTTTACGATCGGATTCTCGACGGATATGGGGATGATTCGATTGGGGAGCTCGGGGGGGCTCATCTGGCTGTGGAAAACATCTCGATGCTGGCGGCCAAGGTGATCCAGGATTGCCGGATTGGGGGATCTCCTCTGGAAAAGTCGACTCGTTACATCTACTTCGATCAGAAAGTGGGTGGAGAGTATCTTTTTTATCGGGAACCGGTGTTGATGACGTCGGCTTATCGGGATCTTTATTTGGAGACGTGTAACCACTTGTTTGATACCTACAACAAGTGCATCCCGGTGTTGACGGCGAAAATCGAGCAGGGATTTCCGAAAGATCCGGCGATTTCGAAGGGAGCGTATACGGCGGCGCTCAGGGCGAAAGTGCTCGATTGCTTGAGGGGGCTTTTGCCTACGGCGGCTCTGACGAACATGGGCGTATTTGGCAACGGCAGGTTCTACGAGAGTTTGTTGCAAAAGCTCAATTGTCACGATCTTTCGGAAATGCAGGAAATTGGGAAGAGAGCGTGTTCTGAATTGGGGAAAGTGATTCCCTCGTTCATTCGGAGGGCGGATCCTCTTCATAAGCACCAGCAGTCGTTTGCAAAGTTTCTCGAGACGATGGGAGCGGAGCTGGGTCAGTTTGTGAAGCAGCACGAGAATCGAGTGGGGCGGTTTGAAAAACCAGGTGCGAAGTTGGTCCAGTATGACAAAGACGCGCCCGCTAAGGTAGGAGGGGCGCTTCTCTTCCACGGCACGCAATGCTCGCTTCGAGAGCTTCAGGATTATTGCGCGAGTCTTCCTGAGGGAGAGTTGGAACGCCTCTTCGATGCAGCGGCGCTGCCGCGGGAAAATCGACGGCATAAATCTCCCCGCGCTCTGGAGCATGCGAACTTTACCTTTGAGATCTTGGCTGACTTCGGCGTCTATCGCGACTTGCAGCGTCACCGGATGCTCACGCAGGAAAGACAGCGGCTCACCTGCGACTTTGGTTATTATGTTCCTCCCGAAATTGTGGGGATGGACATAGAGGGCGAATATGTCGGGGCGATGGAAGAGGCGAGAAAGGCGTATGAGATGATTGCTTCCACCCTTCCGGGAGAGGCGCAGTATGTCGTTCCCATGGCCTACAACATCCACTGGTATTTTCAGGTGAATCTGAGAGGGCTCCAGTGGATGTGCGAGCTTCGCTCGCAAGCAGCGGGACATCCGAGCTACCGGTTACTCGCACAAGAAATGGTGAAACAGGTGTGTCAGGCGTTTCCGATTTTTGAACGGTTCTTCAAGTTTGTCGATTTCGACGGATATGAGCTGGGTAGACTCGGTGCAGAGATCCGTCAGGAACAGAAGATGGGCAGTTCGAAGAGCGTTTGAATTTCCTCCCGTTTGCAATTGAAAGTTGATAAGAATTGGGTTCTCGATTACTTTTGACACTCATTAGGAGTGTGAAGTGCATATTTGTATACCGGGTGGAGCGGGTTATGTGGGGTCGAGACTTGTTCCGGAGCTTTTGAAAAAGGGGCACCGAGTCACGGTGCTCGATCTGTATTTGTATGGAGATCGGGTGTTAGAGAAACATCCGAACCTCGTTGAAATCAAAGGGGATGTCCGGGATCTGAAGGCGGTTGACAGGGCGCTGGACGGCTGTCAAGCTGTGATTCATTTGGCGTGTATTTCGAATGATCCGAGCTTTGAGCTCAATCCGGATCTTGGGAAATCGATCAATCTCGATGCGTTTGAGCCGTTCGTGAAGCTTGCTGTGAAACACAAGGTGGAGAGGTTTATTTATGCGTCGTCGTCTTCTGTTTACGGAGTGAAGGCGGAGCCGAATGTGACGGAAGAGATGTCGCTGGAGCCTTTGACCGATTACTCGAAGTTCAAGGTGGACTGTGAGAGGATTCTTTTGCGCTACGCGTCTGATGATTTTGTTTGCACGATTTTGCGTCCCGCCACTGTCTGCGGCTATGCGCCGCGCCAGCGGCTCGATGTGGTGGTGAATATCCTTTCGAATTTGGCTTACCGGACCGGGAAAGTGAAGGTGATGGGAGGAGAGCAGATGCGTCCCAACATTCACATCGAAGACATGGTGAGAGCGTATGTGCATGTTTTGGAAGCTCCCGCGGAAAAAATTCAGAAAGAGATTTTCAATGTGGGCTATCACAATCATACAGTGATGGCGTTGGGGCAGATGGCAGAGAAGATTGTCGGGAAGAAGAGACCGGTGGAGCTTGTGGTTGAACCGACGAATGACAATCGCTCGTATCATGTTTCATCGAGTAAGATTGCTCAGACTCTGCAGTTTTCTCCCAAGTTCACTATCGAGAATGCGATTGAAGATCTCGTCGCTGCGCTCGAGGCGGGGAAGCTTCCCGACTCTCTCGATGACCCGCGCTATTTCAACATCAAGACGATGAAGGCTGCGAACTTGAAATGAAAACGGTCATCACCGGCGGAGCCGGATTTATTGGGAGTCACCTGACCGATCTTCTTCTCGCACACGGACACTCGGTGAGAGTCTTTGACGCTCTCACAGGAGGGTGGATGAAAAACTTACGGGAAGCGGAGAAAAATCCCCGATTTCGGTTTATCAAGGGAGACATCCGAGATCGCCGAGCCTTAGAGGGTCTTTTCGATGGGATCGATTGGGTTTTTCATTTGGCTGCATTGGCTGATATCGTCCCGTCGATTGAAAACCCGCGGGATTACTTTGAGACGAATGTGGATGGGACCTTCAATGTCTTGGAAGCTTCCAAGAAGGCAGGCGTGAAGCGCTTTTTGTATGCAGCTTCGTCGTCGTGTTATGGGATTCCAGAGAGATACCCCACTCCGGAGACGGCTCCGGTTTCGCCGCAGTATCCGTATGCGTTGACGAAGTATCTGGGGGAGCAGTTGGTGCTCCATTGGGCACAGGTGTATAAACTGCCTGCCCTCTCGCTCCGGTTGTTCAACGTGTATGGACCGAGATCGCGGACGACGGGTACTTATGGCGCTGTTTTCGGTGTTTTCTTGGCTCAAAAACTCCATGGAAAGCCGTTTACGGTTGTGGGGGATGGGAGACAGACGCGCGATTTTACGTATGTTGCGGATGTCGCGGATGCTTTTTATACAGCGGCTCAGTCTGAATTGGTGAATGATTTCATGAATGTGGGGAGCTCAGGGCACTACAGTGTGAATCGGTTGGTGGAACTTCTGGGTGGAACGGTTACGTATATTCCGAAGCGGCCGGGAGAGCCAGATTGCACGTTCGCCGATGTGGCGAAAATTGAGCGAAGGCTCGGATGGAAGGCAAAGGTCTCTTTTGAGAAGGGCGTGGAGCAATTGGTGGCTCGCATTGATGATTTTCGGGATGCGCCTCTTTGGGAGCCTAAGTCCATAAAGGTGGCGACGGAGAAGTGGTTTCAATATTTGGGGGGATGATGTTTTCAGGGAGATTTCAGGAGTTGGGAGAAGCGTTTGAGTCGGTGGTTTATGGGGAGCAAGTATCGGAGGCGGGGGCATTGAGGCGAGCGCTGGAGATGTTGGTGCAAGCGCGAGAGGCGAAAGGGATCGTCTATGTGGTGGGAAACGGGGGAAGCGCGGGGATAGCTTCCCATTTTAGCGCCGATTTGATCAAGACGTGTAAAATTCCCTCGTCGACCTTGTATGACTCCAACCTGATGACTTGTCTTTCGAACGACTACGGATACGACCAGGTGTTTAGTTATCCGCTGGAGCATGTGTTGAGACCGCACGATTTATTGGTGGCGATCAGCAGTTCAGGAAAGTCTCCGAATATCATCCGAGCGGCTGAAGCGGCGTGTAATCAAAAGGTTGGGTTGATTACCCTCAGCGGGTTTTCAAGTGAAAATCCCCTTCGGAAAATGGGAGGGTTGAATTTTTGGGTGAATCGAAGCAACTACGGGTTGGTTGAGATGCTTCACTTTTTTCTGTTACACACGATTGTCGATTTTTTTGGGGTAAGTGAGTATGCGAGAATCTTTGGATCTCAAGCAACAAAGCAAAGTCAAAACGTTTGACGAGCTCTCTGAAGTTTTAGAGGGAAAGGGGCTCAAAGTAGTTCAGTGTCATGGAGTGTTCGACCTGCTCCATCCGGGACACATTCGTCACTTCCAAGAGGCGAAAAAACAGGGGGATGTACTCGTTGTTACGGTGACACCTGACCGCTATGTGAACAAAGGGCCCGGAAGGCCCGTCTTCACCGAGTCGCTCCGGCTCGAGTCGCTCGCGGCCCTCCAGGCGGTCGATTACGTCGTTTTGAACGATGCTCCTGATGCGATCTCCGCGATTCGGAAGGTTTGCCCTTCCCTCTATGTAAAAGGGATCGAATACAAGGATCATGAAGACGATGTCACGGGAAAGATCTCCGAAGAGGTACGAGCGGTCGAATCTGTAGGTGGCTCTGTTCATTACACCGACGACATCGTCTTCAGCTCTTCCTCGCTCCTCAACCGCTATTTTGACTCGATCCCGCCCGAAGTGAGCTCGTTTCTCGCCGCATTCAAACAAACGTATAGCGTCTCTGACATCATCCAGAAAATCGATGCCCTCTCCGACCTCAAAGTCCTCATCATCGGCGATGCAATCATCGATGAATACCAGTACACGGACCCTCTCGGGCAGTCTGGCAAAGGACTTCACATGGTCGCCCGCTGTAAAGAAAAGGAACTCTTCCTCGGCGGCTCCCTCATCGTCGCCAATCATGTTGCCCAGTACACCAAACAGGTCACCCTCGTCACTGCGCTCGGGAAGGAGTGTCCCTACCTCAACTTCATCAAACAGCATCTCGATCCGGCTATTACCTCTCAGTTCACCTATCTCGATGACCTGACCACTCTGATCAAGAAACGCTACGTTTTAAAAGACGGAAAGACCCTCACCAAGCTTTTCGAAACCTATTCCAATCACGACGAATCATTGAACGCCGACCAAACCTCTCAGATCATCGACTTTCTCGCTCAGGAGCGCTACGATCTCATCTTAGCCTGCGATTTTGGCAATGGTTTCACGAACCGCCGCTTGATCGACGCGATTTCCGATCTTCCGGGCTTTCTCGCATTGAATACGCAGACAAATAGCGGGAGTAGAGGCTTCAACGTCGTGACCAATTATCACCGAGCCAATTACATTTCGCTGAACGAAACCGAGCTCCGACTCGCCACCCACGATCGCAAAAGTGAGGTAGAAGGGTTAGCCGCAGATATCTGTGAAATCATGGGTTGTCAGACGATCTCCATAACGCAGGGGGTGAAGGGAGTCTATTGTTTTTCGGCTCCTGACTATACCGTTCATATCCCTGCTTTTGCCACCAATAGCGTCGACCGGATTGGCGCCGGCGACAGTTACTTATCCCTCTCTTCGCTTTGTATGGCCAAAGGATATCCACCCATTTTGGGAGCGTTTATCGGTTCTTTGGCTGCGGCGATGAGCGTCCAGGTTGTGGGAAATCAGGAATCTGTGAAAAAATCATCCCTTTGTAAATTCATCACTAGGCTCCTGAAATGACAAGTGCAGTTGTAGGCTCTCTTTCTCTCGAACTGTTTCAGGAGATGCTTCGCATCCGGATGGTGGAAGAGGCCATTGTCGCTCGCTACGGAGAGCAACAGATGCGCTGCCCGGTCCACTTGAGCATCGGACAAGAAGCTGTTGCGGTGGGTGTGTGTAAAGCTGTTTTACAAACAGATTACTTGGTGAGCAATCACCGAGCCCATGCGCACTATCTGGCGAAGGGAGGCGATCTGAAGCGGATGATTGCGGAGATCTACGGCAAGAAGAGTGGGTGTTGTGGAGGACGAGGCGGATCGATGCATCTGGTCGATCGCTCTGTGGGGATGATGGGATCGACTCCGATTGTAGGGAGCAGCATCCCTGTGGGAGTAGGGCTCGCTTTCGCGTCGCTTCTCCGAGGAGAAAGCGACATCACGATCATTTTTTTTGGGGAAGGGGCGACCGAGGAGGGTGTTGTTTCAGAGTGTTTGAATTTTGCATCTTTGAGAAAGCTTCCCGCTTTGTTTGTCTGTGAGAACAATCTCTACTCCGTTTACTCCCCTCTGGATGTGCGCCAGTCTGCGGCGCGCGATCGCTGTGCGATCGCATCTGCGCACGGCATGTATACAGATTCGGGACATGGGAATGATGTCGAAGAGGTGTATCAAAAAACGAAAAAGGCTGTGGAGGGGGTCCGATCGGGGAATGGTCCCGCATTTTTGGAGTTCGACACATACAGACACCGAGAGCACTGTGGCCCGAATTTCGATAACGACATCGGCTACAGAACGGAACAAGAGTTTTTAGAATGGGAAAAGAAGTGCCCTCTCAAGCGACAAAAGAGCAAAATCGGCGATGCCGATTTTGCTCTTTTGTCGACTTCAATCCATGCTGAAATCGAAGAGGCCTTTCTCTTCGCCAAGACTTCCCCCTTCCCGACTTTTGACCCGAACCTGGAAGCTCCCTATGCCTAGACAAATCAAATTCTCTGAAGCGATTCTCGAAGCAACCGACCAGGCGATGGGAGCCGACCCAAATGTCTACCTGATGGGACTCGGTGTCCCCGATCCAAAAGGGATTTTTGGCACCACGCTCGGACTTGCCGAGAAGTATGGCCCCGACCGAGTCATGGATATGCCCACCTCCGAAAACGCCATGACCGGAATCGCCGTCGGGACGGCGATTCAGGGGATGCGGCCCATCATGACGCACCAGCGAGTCGACTTCTTTTTACTCGCGCTCGACCAGCTGATCAACAACGCGGCGAAATGGCACTACATGTTCGGCGGGCAAATGAAGGTTCCGTTGGTGATCCGACTCGTAATCGGTCGCGGATGGGGACAGGGGCCTCAACATTCCCAGTCGCTTCAGAGCGTCTTTGCTCACATTCCCGGGTTGAAAGTGGTGATGCCTTCGAACCCGTATGATGCGAAGGGGCTTCTCCTCTCTGCGATCGATGACAACAACCCGGTTGTGTATCTAGAACACCGGTGGCTCCACGGAATTTTCGGCGAGGTCCCGGAGGAACCCTTTCGGGTTCCTCTCGGGAAAGCGAAGATTGTAAGCCCGGGAACAGATGTCACGATCGTCGCCTGTTCCCACATGACTTTGGAAGCTTTCCGAGCTGTCCAGTGGATGGAGGGAATCTCCGCGGAGATCATCGATGTGAGATCGTTGAAGCCGCTCGACAAGGAGACGATTTTGGACTCAGTCCGAAAGACGGGAAGGCTCATTGTCGCCGATCCTGACTGGAAAACCGTCGGCTTCTCGGCAGAAGTACTCGCTCTCGCTGCTGAAGAAACGCTCTTTTCTCTGAAGTGCCCTCCTGTCCGCGTTACCTATCCCGACCGCCACACTCCTACGAGCTGGGCTCTCTCGAACCACTTTTATCCCACAGCGCGAGACATCGCCCTCGCAGCGTGCAAGATGATGGGAAAAACTGTCTCCTTTCCGCCGAGTGGAGAAGTTCCACTCGATGTTCCCGACAAAACCTTTACAGGACCATTTTAATGAAAAAAGTACTCGTCATCGGCAGCAACTCGTTTTCTGGAAGCGACTTTGTCGACTTGTTGTTAGAACAAGGCACCTACAACGTCATCGGCGTCAGCAGATCCCCCGAAAAAAGCCCCCTTTTCCTCCCGTATAAAAAACGAAACTCGAAAAACTTTCGCTTTGTCCAGATCGACCTGAACCACGATCTCGACCAGCTCAAAAAAATCCTCGCCGACTTCCGCCCCGACTTCATCGTCAACTTCGCCGCACAGAGCGAGGTCGCGCCGAGCTGGGAAAATCCTCAC
>Ga0207157_1008_pt1 | contig 21781 bp, 22 predicted proteins | sample Alteio_BWMinHeat_25_FD_153508 | JGI IMG/M metagenome (GOLD analysis project Ga0207157, IMG submission 153508) | Enriched cells from forest soil in Barre Woods Harvard Forest LTER site, Petersham, Massachusetts, United States -... | ecosystem: Environmental > Terrestrial > Soil > Temperate forest >...
GTGAGTGGTGCTGACAGTTTCTCCTGTGCATGGAAAAATCAGCGCGTCGCAGTAAACTTCCGCCCTACGACAGCCACGGGCGGGGATGTGGTTTCGGTTGAGGTCCAGTAGGCACGCGATCTTTGAGTCTGCAGTTGAACCATGAAGCGTACGTTCATTGGCATCCTTGTCGCCGCAGTATTGCTGGGTATGGTTTATGCGACCGACTATTTTTCCGTTCGGTATCGGATGGCGAAGGGGCCGGCTCCGCTTTCCACCGTCACGATTGAGACCTCTTACGTGATTCACAAGAAGGACGGGAAGACAGAATACGATTTTGCCGCTCCGCAGACTCAAGTCTGCATTCGCTCGTTGTTTCCTCACTTTGGCTACGAGCCTTGCTGGTATCTGAACCGGCACACCCAGATCCGGATTGACATCTAGCTTTAGATCTGGCGGTCTATCGATTGAACGGATATTCGTTGATCCAATGGAACCCCCGTGTGCGCAGCAGGAAACTGGGAACGTTCGTGCGATGAAGCTTGGCCGTTGTCGGATGGCCGGAGAACTGACCTTCCAAGCTCATGATCTCGGGTTGCGAATTGTCGAAAGTGAACTCGGCCTTAAAATCCGGCTCGATTCGCCGGGTGAGGGTGAGGGTCTTCTTGTCCTGATTAATCTCCAGGCGAAAGTTTTGTGGCGAACCAGTGAGCGGTTGAATGGTCATGACCTCGGTGAATTCAAATAGAATCCGGTTCCAACGCGTGGTGTGACTGGGTTCTGGCGTGACGACCTGGCCGTCCAGCGAAAACTCGTCCACCGACCAGACGCCATAGAACGGAGGGTGAGATGCGTCCGACCGGATGGCCTGTTCTGATTGATAAAAGTAAGTAGCTGCGAAGATTACGCCCAGTCCCAGCTGGAGGACCAAGGCCGCGCGATTGAACTGAGGGCGGTCAAAGAGATTCACAGCCCGAGCCGGGCGCGCCTCACGGTTCAGTACGAAAAAATCGGCCAATCGCTTCGCGTCGGGTATGACTAGAACCATTGCCATCAGCAGCAGGTGAAACGAATAGAGTTTGACCGGTACGTCGTAGCTCATGTTGAGCATAAGAACGTTGCTCAGCACGGCGGTGGAGACTAGCGATCCCAGGGTGGTAAGGCGAGGAATTAGAAGAAGCAGTCCACCCAGCAGTTCGCAGCATCCCGCGAAGATGGTGTAAGCGGTCGAAGCTCCCATGAATTTCCACAGCAAGCCCATCGGCGAGGAGTCGCCGTAAGTCTGCATGAGGTTAGAGAGGGACATTGCCGGAAACTGCGAGGGAATTACCTTGAATGCTCCGTAGGCGATCATGGCGTTAGCTAGGGCCAGGCGCATGTAGAGGCGAAACCATGCGTAGAGCCGGGGATAGCTGGTTTGCGCCCGATCCAGCCATGACCAGGCCAGAGTTGTGATGAAGGCGAGGGCGGCAAAGCAGAGTACGAGAACGTAGTCATAGGTGGTGTCGCCGCTGCCATTGGAAAAAACAGTGATGTCGTAGCCGAGATGCAGGAAATGTTTGGCAACCCACGGCACTACGTGATGCCATAGCTCCTGGTACTTGTCGTTGGCGGCGTCGGTATAAGGCAGAGCGCCGATGGGAAAGGGAATGTTGTACAGGACAAAATAAGAAAACGCGAAGCGGAACGCGATCAGAGTGCTGAAGCGCCACGTCGATGAGGGAGGGTTCACCACCGGCATCGTTGGCAGCTCTTCGAGGACAACTTGCGTTTGCATGGATCCTGATCGGCCCTTTAAGCAGGGAAGTATATACCAACAAAATCTGGGGCGCGGCGTTGGCCTGAGCAGTCTTTTCTAAGTGATAACATCACTAGTTCTGTTTGTGGGAGTAAGGATCTGCAATGCCTAGCCGAGCTAAACGTGCTGTTGCTTCTCCGCGTGTGGTTAGCATTGCGGATTTCCGTCCCATGGCGCAGCGCCGGCTGCCCAAGGCGGTGTTCGACTATCTTGACGGCGGGGCTGAGGACGAGGTCACGGCACGGGAAAACTGTCGCGTCTTTGAGGATGTAACTTTCCGCCCGCGTCACGCCGTCGTCGTCCCGCACTGCGATCTGACTACGCGGGTGCTCGGCTTCGATCTGGCGCTTCCGTTTTTGCTAGCGCCGGTGGGATACAGCCGGCTGATGCATCCTGGCGGCGAGGTCGCGGCGGCACGTGCCGCGGGCAAGGCGGGCACGGCTTACATTCTTTCCACCATCTCCGGGCATAAATTGGAGGATGTAAAAGCAGCTTCTCCGGCGCCGGTGTTTTATCAGTTGTACCTCATGGGTGGACGCGCGGCGGCCGAGGCCTCGATCGCGCGTGCGCGCGAGGCCGGGTTTGCTGCGCTCGTTGTGACCATTGACACTGCGGTCCCAGGAATGAGGGAACGCGATGTCCGCAATGGGGTGAAGGTGATGATCAGTGGCACTCTAAGAGAAAAATTACCTTTCATCCCGGAAGTGATGGGACATCCCGGCTGGCTGTGGAGCTATCTGCGTGACGGCGGAATGAAACCCTTGCCCAATGTCGTGGTTCCGGGCGAGGGGCCAATGCCGCTGGTGGACATCAACTCGGCCCTGGCGAGGTCCGCGTCCACCTGGGCGGACCTGCGCTGGATCCGCGACTTGTGGCGCGGCCCACTGGTAGTGAAGGGTGTGCTGACCGGCGACGACGCTCGTCGTGCGATCGATGCCGGGGCAGTTGCTGTTTCTGTTTCGAATCATGGCGGAAGACAATTGGACTGCGTCCCGGCGGCGCTACGCGCGCTGCCCGAGGTGGTCGCCGCCGTCGATGGCCAAGCCGAGGTGTGGATGGACGGCGGTATCCGTCGCGGCTCGGACATCGTGAAGGCGCTGTGCCTAGGCGCTAAAGCTGTGCTGTGCGGACGCGCCTATGCCTATGGGCTGGCGGCGGCTGGCGAAGCTGGAGTAGCTCGTGCGATCGAAATTTTGCGCGCGGATCTTGAGCGCACCCTGCGGCTGCTCGGATGTCCAGCTCTAGGGATGCTGGATCGCTCGTATGTAAACGTGCCTAAGAGTTGGGAGTAGCTGAGATTCGAACTGCAGGGTATATACCCCAAAAAATACATTTTCCCGCCAGATCCAAGAAAACAAAGACCGCAGTTTGGAGATACCCACGCAAAGTATCCCTTCTAAAGAACTTAGAAAATGGGACACCCACGTGACTTTCTAGTGGTCAGCCCCAATTCACTCCGTTTCCTGCGTGAGGGTAAAGTCCTAATACCAGTATGGACGATTGGGTAGGGTAAACCCGCCATTTTAGCGATTTTATTTTCGGAATGGAATGATGGAGTTGAGAGGAATTGAGGGTCGCGAGGGGCTTGACAGGTTTTACGCGAGGGTCAGAGACGGAGGCGGTCAGGACAACTTAGGTTCGCGATCGCCGGTTAGTCCGCCGCCTGAAATGCATGTCGCTAACTAAGCTCTTGATCAAATGCTGCAGAGGCAGTCTGAAGACCTTGGTTTGAGGGACAAACCGTAGCTATCTTTCCGGAGCGTAATGTTAGACTAGCGCGGCTTTTCGGCTGGGTGTTCGGCAGGATTCCAAGGAACTTCCTCTGAATCTCCGCCGAGAGACTGGGCTGGTGTTCCGACAGAACCCAGGAGCTCAAAATTAATCCAGAGTAAGAGGAGATTTTCCCATGAAGTGCAGTGTGCTGCGGTTTTTGTTTGTGGCGATGGTTGCCATGGCGGTTGTTCCAGGAGGTTTGGGACAAGACGAGAGTGAAGGAAAGATCAATCTGCCCATGCCGGTGGTGCCGCTGCGGGGAGGCAATCGTAAGGCCATCCTGGAGCAATCGGCTTCTGGCAGTGAGCTTACGATGTGGTCTTACAAGGTGAAGTCAACCCGGCAGGGGTCGAAAGGCCAGCCGTTTACCGGCACGATGGTGGGAAAAAGTCCGCTGACGAACAACGGAACGACTACGATCACGATGCAGATCGTTCCCATCATCCTTGACATCAATGGAACCATCTTCGATCCCACGGTGCCAGATAACAACTGCGCGGCGGGAAAAGTTCCTCTGGACTTGGTGAAGCAGTCGCCCATTGTCATGCCGGCGAGTTTCAAAATGAATGGCGTTAACATCGGCAAAGCCCAATATATTGACGCATTTCAGCGGGCGAACTTTTGGACTCCGATCTCGAAGAATGGGGGTGGATACCACACCAAGATGAACGTAGTCACGCTGAAGCCGGTCAAGCTGAACCCGGGATCGAACGGAGCGATTGTGGGGCACGGCTGTGGGCCGGTGGGAGGAGTCGAATTCAATTTTTTTGACAATTATGTGAAGACCAAGCTTATCCCGTCTTTGAAGAGTCAGGGAGTGGGTCCGAACACGATTCCGATGATCATGTTTTATAACGCGGTGTGGTATTGCGGGAGCACCAGCAACTTGTGCGCCGGTGGGTGGCATGAGGCCTATCAAGTGGGTAATCTGGTGCAGACCTATTCACCGTTCGACTTCGATCTGAGTGGGATCTTTGTGGGCAACGACACGTATTTTATGTCCCATGAGGTAGGCGAATTGGTGAACGATCCTCTAGGCGGCAACCCGACGCCCGCATGGGGGCATGTTGGGCAGGTCAGCGGTTGCCAGAACAATCTTGAAGTGGGCGACCCGTTGACCACCGGCGGCAAGACGATCCAAGTGAAGATGCCAAACGGATACACGTACCATCTGCAAGAGTTGGCATTCTTCTCCTGGTTCTTCGGGCCTCCATCCATCGGTGCCGGGCATAAGTTTTCCGACGAAGGGACGTTTACTTCTGCACAAGGTGCTTGTCATTGAAGTTTGAGTAACGGGAAAGGGCCTCGGAGCGCTGGCGCTTCGAGGCTTTCTTATTTAGGGAAGGAAAAACTGGCGGAGAGGGAGGGATTCGAACCCCCGATACCCGTTAAGGTATGTCCGCTTTCGAGGCGGCCCGTAATCCGCATGTAAACGATTCTACGTCAATGGCTTAGAGTTTTGAAGGGTGCAGTAAAGGTGCAAATAAGAAACTCGCAGCCATTTTCCGTTGAGGGATGGTCTCGAAGGAAACTGCCGAAGTTCGCCCTCAGGGCGCTCTTTTCGCATTGGTGACAGCTTTTCATCGCGCGTTTGCGCGAAATCGAAAGCTGAACAACAATTCCAGCGCAGAGAGCAGGTTTCATGGCACGCGGACGTGCGCGTTATCAACGAGGCCGGGTCGTCGCTACCGAGGGCGGCGGCTGGGAGATCCACTACAACGTCTACTTGACCGATCCCACAACCGGCAAACCAAAGCGACATCACCGCAGTCGGGTCGTGGGCTATAAGCCGAAGATGCACCGGGCCGACGCAGAGAAGATTTTGGCCGCTGAACTGGCTGCCATCAACGGCGGTCCAGTCACCCGAGCGGCAGACGGGACAATCACATTTGGCAATTGGATGCGGAATTTCTACATCCCCATGCGCGGTGCCAACTGGCGCGACGCGACGCGACGCACCAACCTCGACTACCTCACCAGCCACGTCTATCCAACCCTCGAACACGTCGCGCTCAAAGACGTCACCAAGTTTCAGGTGCAGATGCTACTCAACCGGCTGGCTGCGGAAGAATACTCGTACACGGTTGTTTATCATGTGCGCGATCTGATCAAAGCTGCCTTGGCGGAGGCGTTGGACCAAGAGGTCCTGGAGCGAAATGTCGCGCGCAAGACCGTCATTCCCGAAATCGAAGAGTCCGACAAGCCGGTTCTTCCCGTCGAGATGTATGCCAAGCTGCTGGCGGGTCTTGATGGCATCCGTGACCGCGCCATCTTCCTGATTGCCTGTTTCTGCGCCCTGCGGCCGAGCGAGCTCTTCGGGTTGACCTGGGGATGCTACACCGGCAATGTGTTCACTATCGTGAATACCGCGTGGCGTGGCCGCTTACAGCGCAAGAAAATCAAACGCAAGAACCGCTACGGACGTACAAATTATCGGCTTGTCGCGATCCCGCAAGCCGTGCGCAAGGCGATCGACTTGTGGAAGGCGAGGTGCCCGAACCCGGACGCCAATGCCCTCATGTTCCCTGGGATGCAAGCTCGGGCGCGAAAGCCACTCGCGACGCCGATTCACCCGGACAATTGGCTGCGCCTGCGCCTCTACCCGGTCGCGAAGAGACTGGAAATGGCATTTCATCCTACTTTTCAGGTGCTACGGAGGAGCTTCTCCACGCATGGCAAGAAAGAAGCACACCCAACCGAGATGCAGGCCCAACTCGGACACAGCGATATTCGTACCACCCTGGACATCTATACACAGATTACAGACCCAGAGGTGGCGAAGATGGTGAACCAGGTCACAAACCGCATCCTAGGCTTGGATGGGGAGGCTGAGCCGGGCTCAATTCAGTGAGAATGGGCGGAGAAATTCGAAGCCAACAGCTTCCCTGATAAAATAAAAATGAAACTGGTGGGCGCGGAGAGATGGCCGAGTGGCTGAAGGCGCGCGCCTCGAAAGCGTGTATACCTTAATGGGTATCGGGGGTTCGAATCCCTCTCTCTCCGCCAGCATTCTTAACACCTTTTATCAAGATGTGATGTTTCGGCCAATGTACGTCTCGGCCATGCGAAGCCGCGCACCGTCAGCCGATCATCAACGATTCTCGGGCAAGAAGGCATCCCGTAGACTGACTGTGAATCCCACTCGCCAGCACGCTATAGGTTTTTTCTCATCGCCTTGAGGCCCTTCGACTCACGTGTCGTGCTCATCAGTTTGGCAAAAGCTTCCATGGTGTCTGAGACGACCGACATTGCTGCATAAATCAATTTGCCGGGAGAAGCGTGTGAACACATCGCTCGTAAATCATCCGGTATTCCTTTGCCGGCCATAAGTTTGAATTCAAGTCCAGGAATCAAGAAGTTGAAGCAATGACACCCAGGTGCTTTACCCCGCCGGGGAGTGTACGCGGCAGGTAAAACGTCCTTTGTTGGCCATACCGACACTAAGATAACCGTATCCACCGGAAACTTATCCCCGAGCAGAAAGCGTCGGATCGTCTCTTCAAACGGACCAAGCTCTATGCCTTCCATATAGCCGGACACGTTCCTCCAGATGTGAGCCGATGCTCTCCAGAAGATGCTGAGAGCGAAGTAAACAAGGGCGTCAACATCGACTGCGGGGATGGCAGCCCCCGTATAGCAAGCAAAGCTCTCATTCGACTCAATGGGCTTCGTTGCCGTCAGTGCTTCCTGGATGGGGAAGCCTTCCGGGCGGGCCATGTTCGCCAAGACCCACGTTTCGCCGAATTTACTGAGTCGTTCCTCGCATTCTGCGCATAGGACATAGTCTTTGATCTGTTTCGATGTAGTGAGAGAGACATTTTTCGTTATCAGTACCGGATTCGGGTTTTGGTCGGCAGGATTTCTGAGCTGCGCATAAACCGCCGCCGGAAGAAAGTGGCTGTCCCTGAGTTCGCGATCCTGTTTGCAGAGCTTGCACCGTGGCATCTGTAGTCCTAAATCCTATTGCTTCAACGACTATATTCTCGATGCGGCTATTTCTAGAGTCTAACTGGTCAGAAATCGCCTCACTCAAAATCACCTGCATTGGGCCTGTAAGCGGCTCGTCGTTTACACTCGTCAATTAATGGGAAGACAGACACGTTTTCATATGCTCCCTGAGGACTGTCGCCGGTTCGTGCTTTTCTTGCAGGAGCGTGACCCGGTGATAGTCACAGAATGGCACTCCTCAGAGCTTGCCGAAATTCAAGAAGTGAGCCGTCCTTGGGAAAGAGGGGGGCATTATTGTTTGTGGAATCAGGCCATCCTCCCTGCGTTAACGCGGAAAGCGACCGGGAAATATTTCAATATCGACTTTTCAGAGCCTGTCATTCAATTCACATATGAATCTCCTGTGCTCGAACATTGGAACGGTCAACCTGCGCTTACGCAGGGTAGAATCTGGGCCAGTTTCGAGACCGACAGCAAAGCTTTTGAGAAGTGGTACAACGCTGCCGTCCGATGGATTCGCAAGAACTTTATTCGTGACCTCGCGGTGGGACACGATCGGGATTCAATCGGTCCTGCGGCCTACGAATGGTTCAGAACCGGCGGTTTGCTCCTTCCCAATTTTCGACCTCCGCTGACTGATGCTTGGTTGGCTTGGGCCAGCGTTCAGAATCAACATCGAACCGATCTAGGTGGCAACGGGTAAATTGGTGTTAGATTCCCCTTTGCGCTTACGCTTCCCGAGACTGCGCCTCACAGTGGATAGTTGTCGCAATATCTATTTCCCTACCTTTTGTGAAACGACAATCTAATTTTGGCCAGCTGCCACGGCAATCAATCGACACACTGCAATCGGAGAGTCAATTGACAACTAGAGAAGTGCTGTTCTGCCTGTTCTCTGTCTGTGACTGTTTCCACAAGCCCGGCCCAGACGATCTCTATCTCCGCCGCTGATCCTGAATAAACTGATGGACGTCTTCTTCACGAAACTTCCACAGGCCCTTTCCCTTGGCCGGACCAAGTTTAATCGCGAGGAGCCGCGGTTGCCGGCGGCCTAGAGCGTGGTCGCGTACCCATCCTTTGCTGACTCCTAGCCATTCCGCCACATCGCTTACGTCGAGCAAACGCCTGGCTTTGACGTGAAAGGTGGACGATTCCAGGACTTCGAGGGATGGGGATCGGGACGGCTCGGCTGGTCTTGGTAGAGTGGCCATTGGCGTAATCTTCCTTGCGGGACCGCAAGTTCGACTTTCAGCGGCATTTTCGAATGCGTTTTGTCACGCCGGTCACAAAGGCCACGAGTCGACAGCGGGGCTGGTCCATGAGTCCTATTTAGAGCGGGAACGGATTCCGGTCAAACGGGCTTCGTAGCGGACGCTTATTCCTAGAAATTGCGAGGAGAGTCGGGATAATAACCGCTTGAATGCCTTGATCTTAGTGCGCCCCATAATCCGGCGATCGAAGCGGCCGGCGTGTCACCACCCAAAGTGCGCTCGGCTAAAAGAATTCTCGGTCGCCTTTAGAGCGGTCCGTCTTCGTGGAGTTTCATGCTGAAGCAACGAAACCGGGTGTGCCGCAGAGCATAACTCCCCGACAGCGGCCCGTCTCAGCGACGGGTTGTCGGAGCGCAAGAGAGCACAGAGTCACCACCCGAATTGTTCTCAGTTCAAAATTTCTGCGTACGGCGCGACCCTATTCTTCTACCATGCCGAAATCAGCCTGCATCTCTGCACCGTACTTTTTAAGTATCTCGATATGCTTATCCATCTTCCGCGGCGTTCCACGGGGTACCCATGAGCTTGCCGCCTCGAAAGGACGGCCGAGCTTCGGGTCTTCATGGATCCTGTCTTCCATTATGTCGCTGAAAGCAATCTCTTGCATCGCAGCAACCGCACGCTCAAGGGACGCCACATTCATGCTGACCAGTGGCGTGATCTTGAGCTTCTTGTATTTCAGACGGTTCAGCTTTTCCTGAAAGCGGGCGTTGAGATAGGCATTCGTCGCCCAGCTAGAGCCGATGTCGTCTTTCGTGATGATGACGGGAATAACCTTTTTCACGCCGCGCAGCCATTCGGGCAGGTTCTCTTTCGGCATAGTCCCGATATTGTCGATGGCGGCGAGCAACTGTGACACGCCGACCGGTCGGTCCGTGCCCTCGACGAACCTTTTATCCATGTAGTCCCTGACCAATTTATAGTCGCCGGAGTATCTAACACTCGCCGCGCAAGTCGCCGCCTTCGTTTCAATCAAAACCGCCGTCGAGCCGCACATGATGAGAACGTCGCAGATCGCCTTATGGTCCTTATCGTTGAGATAGAGCGGGGCGGGATAGTGGGCGTTCTTGTTCTTATCGGCGTAGCTTTCGAATATCCAGTTCACATATTCCTCGAATACATCGCCCCAAAAGCCGAAGTAGCTCAGCCTGCGGTCAGTCGGCATCGACATTGCTACCCGCCATAATGCGCCGCTCTCAAGCTTAGCCACGGCGTATTCATAGTCGATGTCATAAACCTTGTCGTCCATGCGCAGATAAGGATGGTCTTTCAAGAATTCAAAATCTGCATATCCATGGACCACCTTCCCGTCAGGCAGATCGCTCAAGCGGCAGCAGACCGTGTCGAACATGGCGCTGATCTGTTCTTCCGTGAGGATTGTCTTTTTGAACCACGAGATCGGCATACCCGATTCCGGCACGTCGCCAATCTTGATTTGAGCGCGCTCAGTCATTGCATGAAGCGTGAAGGCGTACACAAATTGGCTGTAGAGCTTTAGTGGAAACCCAAAAGCCTTCTCGAACTCAGCCGCGACATCGAAGACTCTCAAATTCACAGGCAGCCGCGGAATTATGACGGTCAAGTAGATGTAAAAGCGTAGGAACAGTAGGAATGGATCTGTAATCGAGTCGATTTCAAAGATCGGGAGGAAATCCGCGACCAGGTTCGCCATCACGTCCAACTCGTCCGGAAGGTTGGCGACATGCTTCTTATAAAGCAACTCGCCAGCACCGAGCAGCAGCGCACCCAACGCCCAGTCAGGAACCTGAGACCCATTTTCCGCCGGCGCTGGGTCAAGCCGCATCGCCTCAGCGGCCAAGAACCGAAGCTGTCCTTGAAAGAATATCGGTCTTCCGTTCTTGACCTCTTTCATGGCTCTGTCTACAAGGTCTGGTCTCATGAGACGAGGAACCCAGTATTCGTTGATTTCCTGCGAAGCCACAGTGTTGGCTTCGGGACCGAACTTGAAGATCGTGCTGAGCCGCGCGCATGCTATGAGGATGGCGCTGCGAGGATAGTCGCGTAGCGCGGTGCGAAATTCTTCTATGGTGAGACGAGGGCTTCCATTCAGTTCGGACCAGGGCAGCCACAGTTTCATCTCGGGTGGCGGCGCCAAAACGACCTCCTTATCAGTGAGCTTTGGCCTAATTGATCAGCGCCCCCGGATTTTCGGCACCGGAAACGAATCGACGCAGACAGAAGGGCGCTCAGCATAGGTGATCAGCAGTGGATAACGATCAAAACACCCGGATGGGATATCGGGTCCATTCAAGACTAGGCTGTCGAACCCCAAGAGAATATTCCCCAGGCCGAACGCTGCCGAGGTCAACATCGACCCGCAGACCCGTAATATGATCATGCATCTCCGCCATCCCCGTCGCGTGCAAAAGCTGGTTGCCCGTATCAGTGAGCAGCCCGACATCGTAAGGTCCTTCCTTACTCCCAATGGGAAGATCAAGGACCAAGTGCTTTGTGTTTCGAGAAATCTCTAGAGGCGCCTGACCAGCGTCAGACTGGCTCTGCCCGCGGGCCGCGGATCGCTGACGAAGGTCCAAGACTGCTGTCTCGGTCGAATCCACCGAATGTCGGCCTCGCACCCACAACCATCCTCCCACGGCGAAGAGCAGAACAGCAGCAGTAGCTACCCAAGTCAGAACACGTCGGCGCTGAATCGTTGATTGCCTACGAAATTCCTTGAATTCTTGGAAGCAGGGACTGCAGGAACCGAGGTGGTCAAGCCAAGGCTCTGCTTCGGTGAGTGACACTTTTCCTTGCGCGATGCCCTTGAGTAGAGCATTGCCCGGACAGCCGATCCTCTCGGGATTAGGGAACTCTGTCGCTAAGCCTTGCCGGAGAATGTCAAGCAAGCGCTTGTCCGTCGCGTTGGATTGGTTTTCGCTGCTCAGAGAAAGTCCACTCGCTACAGTTCAATCAGAAAAACAGCCCAAGTGTAACTGAAGGAGAGCCTCACGACACATTGGCATTTCATCTACCTCCAACCAAACGTGCCCGTAGAATTTTCATGCGGCGCCGGAAGCGAAGCATCACGCTATCGGCAGGAGTTCCCAGAACGCGGCCAATGTCCTTCCAGGTGTAGCCGTACTCGCGCGCAATCCAGACTTTGCGGCTCCACTCGTCCATCCGATCAAGAATCTCCTGAGCATGAACCGTGCTTTCAATGTCGTGTTGGTCCAAGTGACTCGTCTTGCCAAGAACTTCCAACTCCTGAGCTGAAGACACAAGATGGATCATTTCCTCGCGGCGTTGTTCCTTCTTTAGAACACGTCTAAGCCGATGGTAAAAGCTTCCGAGAAGGTAAGCCTCCAGATCCCCAATCTCGCCCCGCCCTCCATTCATCCGATCGAGAGTCCCAGAAACAGATTGCAGAACGCTCTCCCACACTTCAGCTACCAAGATTCCGTCGTCATTGAATGGATTTTGTGATTGAACTTGTCGGACGTGGGCCAAGGCCTTTGGCCACGCCGATCTAGCCGCTTTCAAGAGTTCGCTTTCGGTGGCCGAGTCTGAACGAGGGTTGGCACCTGAAAGGACCCACTCAGGACCGGGTTCGGGGGCTGGCATACCAAGCGCCTCACATCAGCTATTGCGTGGTACTAGGCCAGAGGGATAACGCAAGCGTGCCATCCGACAGAAGAAGATGTCAACACCAACCCAAGCGAGAGCAGAAAGTAGCGAAAATATTTTCGATAGGTTCGGTACTGTTTTGGTTCCTTTTATAGGTATGGGGCTACTGCGATTCACAGGAGCAGGAGCCGGACGAAGAGATCGTTTGCCTATGGAAGATGGCATCAATCCCGACAGAAAGAAGCAAAGCCAATCTTTCCGTTGGTTGCATGAAATAGACCAGATCCTGGTCGTCGGGATGAAATATGGTCCGACAGGTACTCAGGAGGCCATCAAAAGGGTACGGCAGCTCACCCCGGAGGTAGCGCCTGCCCAAGTCTGGCACCGAATGCGACACCTGCGCGAGAAGGAGCGCGGCAAGACTGCGACACCGGTCGATTGGAGTGAATCTGCGATTGAAATCCTTCGCGATGGCTATCGAAGTGGAGGACGTAAAAAGGTCGAAGCAATCAAAACCGTAATGGCGGTTTATCCGGGACTCGCGGGCTACGTGGTGTCGAGATTCGCCAGAAGTCAGGGTTGGCTGGACAGAGACCGCGCAGGCAATCGAAAGGGAGATCGACGACCTTGGACCAGGGAAGAGGAACAAGAACTGTTTGCGCGTGCCGGCTACGAGCCGGTCAAGGCGATTGCCCAAAAACTCAAACGCTCGGAACAATCTGTTCGCTTCCGGCTTAAAGGCCGTGCCATAAGCGCAAGAGTTACAGACGGCTGGTCATTGCGAAGAATCCAGCAAACTTTGCATGTAAGCCATCGTCGGCTACAGCGTTTGATTGGTAGTGGTCTTCTAAGGGTCCGCGACCCGCGGGTCTCGGCAATCTCCCTGGCGGAATTCTGTCGTAAACACGGAACCGTGGCGCTACCGGGGATGGAAGAGCCAACCGCTACGGGCGTTTATAACAAGAGCGCAGGGTACTCGTGGGGACGAGTTGCGAAACTATTGGGTGTCACTACTGTCGAAGTAGGGAAATGCGTCGCCGATGGGGCACTCAAGGTAATGGATACTTCGGTGACCGACCGAGCGTTCGAAACATTCTGTCTTCAGCACAGCTCGGAATTGAATTTCGGCCTTATGGACCCAGCCGTCGCGAAGTGGCTCATTGATGAGTATGGACTCAAAACCGCGACGCAGCGAACTCTTCCAGTGGCGGCCTCGCAGAAACAGGCGCTCGTGGTTAGACGTTGCCCAAAGTGCAAGCGCAGTATTAGAGGGAACGGGTATTTTGGACACATCCCATCTTGTCGTGGAGCAATGTCCCAACGCCATGCCGGACAACTGGGGCTCATAAACTGATCACTAAGACTGGTTTGACCCCGGTGGAACCCGTCCACCGGGGTCGGTTATCTTTCTGCCCTAAAAGGTCCGCCGTCGCGATGTGAAAGCCTTGAGGAACCGCGCCATCGAGCGTGCACTTTCGCCGTTCGTGCACTATTTCTTGTCGTGGTGTCCCCAACCCCGCTGCGTATTGACTACGTTGTGATCCCCGTCGCGCGTCACGGTCACTTTCTCACCGAGACCCAACGGTAACGTAGTTTCATGCCGCGTAAATTCACGGGTATGACCATCAGCGTCTCGCGTTACCGATTCTCCAGTGGAGAACCGCTCGGTCGTGCTGTCATCCTCATGGGTTTCTTTGTCACCGCCGAAGAAGTCGCTAAAAATGCCCACGGTCGTTGCCTCCTTTGAGTGCTTATTTTCAAACCGTAGCACTCAAAACCAAGGTTAGCTCACCTCCCACCGGGAAGGAATTGCATTTACATTCGCCGAATGCAATAGTTGTTAGCCGTCGCAGAATGTTCACCTTACGGCGTTCCTTGCTGCACGAGTTGATACACTCGAAAATGGGCGGATATGACGAACTGGCCCGCTCGTGGCCGTCTTCCTGCCGTGTCCCAGATTCGACTACAGTGTGGCGTTGGCTGAGGGGAAAGTCTCACCTCTCTTCCTCGAACATTCTCCCCCTTGCAGGTGCTCTTGATCTCGATCCTTTCGCGTTATTTGACGTAACGCCAACCGCGTTCTCCGCGCTTTGCCAACTATTTTCGCGCAGTATCGGAGGTAGTCGCCGAGGCGGCCTGGCAAGTGATTTGCGATGGATGCCCGAGCTGATTGCTCCGCGAGCAGAATGGCCTCCTCAAAGCATGGCAGATCAATTCTTTCGCAAACCTTGGCAGGTTCAATCTTTCAGCCACACTGGCAAAGGTGAGCAGAACTTCTTTCAGAAGGTCTGCATCACTGCGTCAAGCGATAAAACAACTGTCCCTGAGGTGTGGCACTTTGCGTTCAAGAGAGCGGACCCCGCTTTCCCCCTTTGGGTTCCTTACGGATTCGTCGAACGCTATGCCAATCGGGTGACCATGTATCACTATCGCGGTTCCTGTCAGACCGTGAGTGCATCAGGTCACAAATCGTTCTCAGTTGAGACATGGTTTGGCCTTGACGCGGCCGACTTCCGCGTTGCGTCTGTGCATGGGTTCAAGATTGGACTGAGTGAAGCGAAGGAATCAAACCTGCCCTGCATCAGATTTCCGTAGTGAAGTTAAGCCATGACAGCACTTATTATCCGCAATTATCCGCTCGCGTTCTCCTCCCCACAAGACTTCCGATTCTCACGTCGGGGTTGCCGGACAGCGGCAGCATTTGGTCAGCGGCTCATTTAGGACCGTACCTCCGCTTAATCTCAGCAGCTTCGTTCTTGTTTACCCACGCCTGAATCGTCACGTAGCCCAAATCCCGGAGCACCGCAAAACTGTGCCGCCCTTCCACAAAGCACAAAGCCTCTTCCTCATCGTCTTCCTTTGTCACGGTTGTCGCCCACAGTTCAACTTCCTGGCCCACGCCAATCCACGTCTTGGCTCTGTCATATTTGAATCTTGTATCCAGGTCTTCGGCTCCGCCTTCGGGCACACGATTGTAGCGCCATGCTTTGTCCAGTTTCGCAACATCTAAGGTGACGAGCACACCCTCATCACGCCACAAGTTGTTAGACGGCCTTGGTGGTACGAAATGGACTTCGCTTAGCTTTTTCACGCCGAAACCTCAACGACTTTCGTGACGTGATTACGGCTGCAATCCCAAGTCAGACATCAAGTCTGCAAGGCCAAGTCTTGGCTATCACAGACAAATATCCATGAATCTCTTAAATGTGTCACCACCCGTATTGTTCTCAGGTCAGAAAAAATTGTCGAGGTTCCCCTTGCACTTGCGAGGTGCCCGCACCTAACGATCTCACGTGCTTTGATCCTTAATTGCGAGTTGCTTACGAAAGCTTTTCACGCCGATCCGGACAAGACGCTTGTCGAGCGAGTGGCTCTGACCTCCCTCAGCCAGCCTTCCACGAATACCTGACCGCAGAAAGGCCGTTGGACTTGATGGTTGAGTGCGGTTACTTTTGCGCGAAAGGCAGCCGCATCAAAGGCGCTGCGGAGGTAGACATGCCACGTTCCGTAAAATTCCATTTCGGTCACCCAATCAAACCTCTTCGACGGCGGAAATCGACGTTTATAACCGCAGCTTTGCTCATTCTACTGTTCTTCGTACCCATGACAGCACTTGCACAGGGCTCGCCATTCGACACCGGGTTTAACGCCATACAAGCGCTTTTCACGGGAACCATCGCGAAGGTTGCAAGTCTGGTTGCAATCGTCATCGGCGGCTACGGCTTTGCTCACGGCGAACCAGGCGCAAAAAAGGCGCTGGCCGGCGTTGCCGCCGGAACCGGCATTGCGGTACTCGCGGTGAATGTCCTGAGTTGGCTCTGGGGCGTATAGAGACCTTTCCCGCTACCGTCAACCCGCGGTTAGACGAGGGAGTTATGCCAGACAAACCACAGCAGAAGCACCGCACAAATCGAGTCTTCAAGAGCCTGCACAAGCCTCTCACCTACTTGGGCGTGGAACGGACACTGTTCTACTTCGTGTGTGTCGGAGCGGTTGGGGCCTTCAACCTCTTCAATTCCATTCTCGCGGGTATAGCCGTCTTCATTGGCGGCTTTGCGTTCGGCCATTGGGTGACGAACAGCGATCCGGCATTCCTCCGCATCCTGGCAAAGTCCGAAGGCTACAAGCTGCGCTATGACGCCGCGAAGCAGCAAGTTCCCCGCGTGGAGGTCGTGTGATGCTGCGTCTCGACAAGGTCATCAAGCCGTGGAAAGAGAGTGCGGCCCTCAACGATCACATCAACCTCTATGGCTTCTGGAACGAGACGGCTTTCCTTACCAAGAGCGGTGATGTCGGCATGATTCTCAGCATTCCCGGCGTGGACTACGAAAGTCTTGACCGCTCGCAGCAGGAGTATGCGGTGAAGCGGTTGGAGGCGGCGCTGAAAGCCTTTGGCCCAGGCTTCCATGTTTACCAATACCTCTTCAAATCGAACCGCCCCGACATACCGTTCGCAACATATGATGACCCCATTGTCGAAACGGCTATTGACCAGCGACGGAAGTTCTTTGAAGCGAAGCGGGACCATCTCTATCAGGTTGAAATCTTCTACTGCATCCTGCTCGAAGGCTCCCGGTCGAAGACCGGCGTCGGCACGGCGCTAGCTCGCCTGCTACGCGATCCAGAGGGCGCGATTGCCGAACTCAAATCGCAGTTCACCAACGACAGTATGAAGAAGTTGTTGCGGACGCATATCGAGCGCGATCTTCAACGGCTCGACCAGCACGTCCAGGCATTCGCTCGGCAGCTCGCAGATTTCATGCAAATCGAGGTCTTGAATCGGCAGGGGCAATTCACCTTTTTCCGCCGCTTGCTGAATTATGACGATCGGCGTATTGCCGGCAAACCGCAGTCCACGCAGTTTCTCGACTATCAGGTGGTCAACTCCGACATCGAAGCCGAACGCGATCATCTGCGGGTCGGCGATCACGTTGTCCGTGTGCTGACGATGAAAGAAGCCATCACGGAGACGCGTCCCCTAGTGCTCGATGCGCTCCTGAAGATTCCGGCAAACTTCTATGTCGTCACGGAGTGGACGCCGCTCCCCGCGGACAAGGCCCGCAAAGAAGTGAACAAGCGCCGCCGCCACTTCAATATGTCGAAGACAGGGTTTGTCTCCCAGATGGGCAACGATGCCACGAAGACGAACCCTCGCGATGTGCTGGTGGACGAGTCCAAGCAGGCCGACATCGAAAATCTTGGTGATTGCCTTCGCGCCCTGGGTGACGGTCAATCGCTCGGCGACTTCTCACTCACGATTGTGCTGTATGGCCGGTCACGAACGGAACTCGATCAACTCGCAGCGGAGTTCACTGGCGTCTTCACCAACGCGGACGGCAATCTGTTTGTGGAAACTTACAACCAGCTGAACGCTTACTTCGCCACTGTGCCGGGCAACTATGCGCTTAACCTCCGCCGGTTGTATGTGCTGAACACGAACTACGCCGACCTGTCTTTTCTGTTTACGATCCTTCCCGGCGAGAAGACGAACGCACATCTCGGCACGGAGTACTTGGCAGTCGTCGAAACCGACAACAGCACGCCCTACTTCCTCAATCTGCACACTCGCGACGTTGCCCATTCCCTGATTCTCGGGATGACAGGCAGTGGCAAGTCGTATCTTTGCGTTTTTCTGCTGCAGAACGCGCAGAAGTACAAGCCGCTGACTTTCATCTTTGATATCGGCGGCAGCTTCCAGTCGCTTACGACGATATTCAAGGGTTCGTATCTCAATGTGGGTCAGGAAGCGCGGGACTTCACCATTAACCCCTTCTCGCTGCCTCAGACCAAAGAGAACATGCAGTTTCTCTTCAGCTTCTTCCGCGTGCTGATTGAGGGTAACGAGCAACGTTACCGGATCGACTTCAAGGAGGAACGCCGATTGTGGGACGCGATCGAGCGCATCTACGTGCTGGAGCCGAACCAGCGCACGATTTCGAATTTTGGGAACATCATCGGCGAGTTGAAGGAGCGCCTACACCGCTGGACCCGCGGTGGACAGTACGGCTTCCTCTTCGACAACGCCGAGGACACACTTTCGTTCAAAAGCTTTCAGACGTTCAATTTCCACGGTTGGAACGATGCGCCGGAAGTCTTGGAGCCACTGCTGTTCTACGTTTTGCACCGGGCATCGAATGAAATCACTGACCCCAAGAATCTCCGCATACCCAAGTTCTTCCTGCTCGACGAGGCGTGGCTCTTCATCAAGAACGAGACGATCCGCAATTATGTCGTGCAGGCGCAGAAAACATGGCGCAAGCACAAAGCGGCCATGATCCTGGCGACGCAATCCATCAAAGAGCTTGAGGAATCCGGGATGTTGGCGATCGTTGCCGAGAGTTGTCCCACAAAGATCTTTCTGGCCAACCCGGACATGAACCGGGAAGTGTACCGCGAGGCCTTTCATCTGAACGACACCGAACTGGACCTCATCGACGGCCTTGTTCCGCCGGGCCAAATGCTGATTCGCAAGGCGCAGACCTCCAAGAAAGTGCACTTGAACGTCGATTCGGTCTCGCACTGGATGGCGACGAACAATGCTCGCGACAACCTCAAGAAACAGGAATATTTCGACCGCTTCGATATTGCGGATGGCCTTCGCCATCTCGCGGAAGATCATCCATTCCGGCCGCGCACGTTGGCCATATCAACCTCGAACAACAACCGCTAAGGAGAGCTCTATGCGGCATCTGAAATTCGTCGTCAATTGCGTTTTGGTTTTTTCTTCCATCGGTGCCTTCGCCCAAGACTCTGCGCGCACTGTGCAGTATCACTCGCAGGACATCGTTCCGATCCGCGCCAAGGTGAAATATACGACACTTATCGAACTACCCACGACCGAGAAAATCATGGAAGCCGCCACTGGCGACAAAGAGTTCTGGATCGTGGATGTGGTCGGCAACTTTTGCTTTGTGCATCCGGCGAAGCAGGGCATCAGCTCCAACCTGAATCTCATTACGGACAAGGGGAACATCTACAGTTTCACCCTCCAAGACATATCCGGGCCCAACTCTACCGCGCCTGATCTGAAGGTGATCGTCGAGCCCGCCGACCGCTCAGCGATTGTGGCCGCGAGCGGCCCTCCGCAGTTCGTGCCCGCTGCCCAACTAGAACAGTCGCGGCAGCAGCTTGCCGCTCTGCAATCGCACGTTGAACAGGCGGTGGATGAATACAAGAGCGCCTATCCGACACGCCTCAAGTTCGACTATGTCTATAAACCGAACGAAGCGCCTTTCAATATCCAGTCGATCTATCACGACGACAGGTTTACCTACATCAAGACGAATGCGCCTGAGAAGTTCAGCGTGTATGAGATGAAGGACGGCAAGCCCAACCTCGTCACCTACGACCTCCGGGAAGGGACGTACATCATCCCCAAGATCATGGACAACGGATATGTAGAACTCGGCAAAAAGAAGATGGAATTCACGCGCAAGGGATCACCGTCATGACGGAGAACATCTTTACTCCGCACACAGAGCCGCAAGCGGAACCAACGTTGCGCCGCAACCTGGAGCTGCCAAACGGTGTGTTGCAGAAGAACCTCAAGACCTTCGTTTATCTGGGTGCAGCATTGCTCGTCATTGTGGCGGCGCTCTTCAGCTCGTCCGGCAAGAAGACGCCCGGACAACAGGCCAGTGCGAAAGGGCAACCGCCGCAACCAACGTTGCAGGACAACACCGACAACAACGTGCAGGAGTTGAAGAACCAGCTTCGGGCCGAACGTCAGAAAGAGCAGCAGGCAACAATGGCCGCTGCCGAATTGGTAGATCCGGCGCTTGCGTCTGCGACTCCCCAGCAGCGCGCTGCAGCCGCGGCCTATGGACCGACCGGCGTTGCCGTGCCTTGTGTTCCGGGTCAGCCCTGCCCGCAAGCGCAGCAGGGCAACATGCAGATGCAACTCACGCCTGTGCAACAGCAAGCACAGTTGATCGCTGCGAAAGAACGCGAACGGGCTGACAACTCCCGTTTCGCTTCAAATCTTGTGTACTCCCACGCTGCCGATCCGCCGCAACAACAACAGCCAGGCCAGACGATGCCCGCCCAATATGGTCCTGCCGAACGGCAGACAAACAGCAGTCTCGTCTCCCCACCAGCCGAAGGAAAACACGAGGACACACCCGGAGGCTATAAACGCCCACTAGAGGCCAATGTTGATTCAGCCGTCGGTCAGCCCTATCTCGTGTACGAGGGTTCGGTTCTCGACACGGTTCTCATGAATCGTCTCGATGGAGACGCCGTAGGGCCGGTTAAAGTCCTGGTCTCAAATCCGCTGTATTCGCACGATCATCAACACGTCATCATTCCCGAGGGAACGGTTGTTTTGGGGGAGGCAAAGAAGATTGGAGCGGCGGGTTTCGGCCAACAGCGCCGCATGGCAGTGGTCTTCCACCGCCTCATAATGCCGGATGGTTATTCCGTCGATCTCGATCAGTTCCAAGGCCTTGATCAGATCGGAGAGGAAGGACTGAAAGACAAGGTCAACAACCACTACCTCCAGATCTTCGGAACCTCAATAGCTTTGGGTGTGATTGCTGGAGCAAGCCAGATCACCCAGGGTGGCGGCACCATCACCACTAGCGGTTCCCAGGCATTCACCAACGGCGCGGCTGGCAGTGTTTCACAGTCTGCCACCACGATCCTTGACCGCTTCATACAGATACCGCCCACCATCACGATCCGAGAGGGCCACCGCGTGAAGGTGTATTTCACGCAGGACTTGCTTCTTCCTGCGTACTCCAACCACACTATTCCACAGACGTTTTGAGGAGGCTTTCCATGCGAATCGTTGCCCTCTCCCTCTTAGTGCTGTGGACTCTCACTCTTGCCAGCTGTCAGAGCAAAGCGGCAAAAGTGAAGCAGTTACAGGATCAATACAACGCTGAATACCCGGCCTATGCCAAGGATTGTCTCGATCCGGAGACCGCTGGGTCCTCCGATCTTCTGACAGAAAAAAGCTGACTCAAGAAGAGATCGCGGCTCTAGAAGCTAAGAAGAAAGAACGCGAGGCACGGTGCAAGCCACAGGCCGACCGTCTCGCGCAGCTCCAGAAGGAGATTCTCGCTGCACAGCAGTAAAGCCGTACCGCTGTAAAGCATCACGAGGCCAACGGCGACGAAGGGACGAGACAAATGAAGAAACTTACCCTTACCGTGCTCGCCGTTGGGTTAGCGGCGTTGCAACCGTTCGCAAATGCACAATTCGGTTCCGGCGTCGTCTTCGATCCTACGCAGGCAGGTCACGCCGTCACGCAAATCAAGAACGAAGAGGCGTCCATCGCCAACGAAGCTCGCCAGATTGAGCAAGGCCAACAAATCTTCACCAATACCGTCAAGATTGCAACGACGGCCTTGCAAGCCTACAACGTCGCGAAGCAGCAATACGACCTCACCCACCAGATGATCCTCGCGCCCAGGATGCTTTATGC
>Ga0207157_1010_pt1 | contig 21604 bp, 20 predicted proteins | sample Alteio_BWMinHeat_25_FD_153508 | JGI IMG/M metagenome (GOLD analysis project Ga0207157, IMG submission 153508) | Enriched cells from forest soil in Barre Woods Harvard Forest LTER site, Petersham, Massachusetts, United States -... | ecosystem: Environmental > Terrestrial > Soil > Temperate forest >...
GTTCTTGCTGCTGTATGTCATGCCAGAACATCAGGCGAAAGTGCGCGATGCGCTTTCGGAGTATCGGCAGATGCCTGTCATGCTCGATAATTTTGGGGCCACGATCATTTTCAATCAGCGGCGATACAACTGGTAGATGCTGGAACTCTATTTCCTTCGGCACGGCCAAACGGCATCGAGTCGTGAAAATATATTTTGCGGATCGGGGTCAGATACTCCGCTTACATCCGAAGGCGAAGCAATGGCAAGGTCATTCGCTGAATTCTATAAGGATACCGGATGGGAAGCAATTTATTATAGCCCGTTGGAACGGACACGAGTGACAGCAGAGATCATTGCTAAACCGCAAGCAGTAAAAGCACATCACCGTGAGGGCCTTCTCGAGATCGATTATGGAAAGTGGGAAGGGAAAACAGTGGACGAGGTCGATCGCCACTATCACGACGACCATCTAAGCTGGACAGCGGATCCTGCGTGGTTCCCACCGACAGGTGGAGAAACCGCGATCTCGGTAGCATCTCGTGTGCTTGCTGTGATCAATGAGATTCGGAACTCTCACGAGGGTGGGAAGCTGCTCATCGTTTCGCACAAAGCGGCCATTCGTATCGCTTTGTGCTCGCTCATTGGTATCGATGTGGGAAGGTTTCGATACCGGCTTGCGTGTCCGGTGGGATCTGTCAGCGTGGTGCGTTTCGGTGCGCAAGGGCCGCTCATCGAAAAGATCGGGGATCGATCGCATCTCAGTGATCACCTCCGAAACCTGCCGGGGACATGAAAAAAGATGAAATATAAAAGATGAAAGATGAAGGAACAATGTTTTATCATTCAGCTTTATTCAAAATAAAATGACCTTCGAAGAATATATTGCTTATTTTAATCAGTCGCTCGATTCGCTCGATCACGCGGAAGTCGGGTGTTTTGTCGATCTGCTCATCGATGCCTACGAAAACGACCGGACGGTATTCGTGATCGGCAATGGCGGCAGCGCAGCAAATGCTTCCCACTTTGCGAACGACCTTGCTAAAGGCACGCTACGCTCAATGGATCAGCCTAAGCGGCTGCGAGCAATGTCTCTTACCGATAATGTCGCTCTGATGACCGCATACGGCAACGATGAAGGCTATGCCTCGATCTTCGAACAGCAGTTAAGAACGTATGCGCGTCCGGGAGATATTGTGGTAGCGATTTCGGGTTCCGGCAACAGCCCGAATGTGATCGGGGCGATCGAATGGGCCAATGCGAACGGCTTGCATACCGTCGGCGTGACGGGCTTTGGCGGAGGAAAGCTCAAGCAGATCGCATCATCGACGGTTCATGTTCCGCTGAACGATATGTGTACATCGGAGAGCGTTCATTCAGTGATCTTCCATTATGTAGCGATCGAATTGCAGAAGCGATTGTACGCGGTGAAATGAACGGCCTCTGCGATGACTGTGCTCATTCGAAACGCATTATCTCGTCGCGCGACAGTGAATTTATCCTTTGTCAGTTATCGAAAACCGACCCGGAGTTCCAGAAGTATCCTCGGTTGCCGGTGTTATCGTGTAAAGGATTTGAATTCAATTCCCAACAGTCGAAGAAGAAGGATGACTAATTAGGCAACATTCCCAACCGGTGCGGGTACCTCCGGTGTATGGGAAGGTTTATGTTTCGGATTTTTGCGGAAGATGCGGCCAAGCTTTTCTCGCCATTCGTAGAAGATCTCATAGATCGTCGGGATAACAACGAGCGTCAGAACAGTCGAGGTAATAACGCCGCCGATCACAGCGCGCCCAAGCGGGGCACGGAAATCTGCGCCTTCACCCCAGCCGATCGCAACTGGAATCATTCCAGCGACAAGTGCCAGCGTCGTCATCATAATGGGGCGCAAACGAACGCGGCCAGCTTCGATCAATGCTTCACGAAGCGGCATTCCTTCTTCGTGCTGCCGCTTAGCAAAATCAATGAGCAAGATCGCATTCTTCGCTACAATTCCCATGAGCATCATCACACCGATCATCGACATGATGTTCAGAGCATCGCCCGTAAAGAGCAGCATCAGCACCACACCGATAAGCGAAAGCGGGAGCGAAAGCAAAATGGCCAGCGGATCGAGGAACGAGCCGAACTGCACGACGAGGATGAGGTACATGAGCAGAATGGCAAGTCCAAGCGCGGCGAAGATCGAGCCAAACATTTCCGCCTGGTTCTTAGCCTGAGCGCCGGATGAAATATGAACTCCCGGCGGAAGCGTTAGCTTGGAAATCCCTTTTTGAATATCATTTGTCACTTCTCCAAGCGAACGACCAGAAGTGTTTGCTTCGACATTGATCACGCGATCTTCATCGAGATGGTCGATTTCCGCCGGTCCGAGGCTTTGTTTAATATCGGCGATCTGTCCGAGCGGAACCACTGCGGAACCACCACCCATCGTACCAACCGATGGAACGGAACCCGAAGCTGCGTTCTGCTGTCCACCGCCTTGTCCTGGCGTGACAACGATTGGCACCTGTAACAGATCGGAAGCATTTTCGCGCGATGAAGCTGCAAGCCGAACCGTTACATCACGAGTCTTGCCGGTTGGATCGACCCAATCGCCGGTCTTGAGTCCTGCAAAAGCAGGCATCAGGGATTGTGCGGTTTGTCCCGCTGTCAGCCCCATCGAGCCGATAAGCCCGCGCCGCAAATTCACTTCGATCTCGGGTTTCTGGCCTTTCGTGGAAAGCGCGACATCTACCGCGCCTTTCGTATTGCGGATGACCTTTTGGATCATATCCGCTGCTTGTTCCATGCTGGCATCGTTGGTGCCTCGGATCTGAAGTTGAATTTCCTTTTGCGCTGCACCCCACGGATTGGTGAACACATAGGTATGAACGCCGCCGATCGTCGCTACTTCCTGACGGAGCGTTGCGGCAAAGGCCTCGCCGGAAACATTTCGATCTTTTTTCGAAACCATTTTTACATACACGCTGGCTTCCGTCACATCGCCGGAACTCGAAGCCGTACCGAGCATGGTCGCCGTGCTGCCGATGGTCGTGTAGGTATATGGAACTTCCTTATGCTTGCGGATGAGCGTGGTCACTTCTTCGCATTTGGTGCGGGTATATTCGAGGCTGGAACCCGGCGGCGTCTCAATGGAAAGCATCAACTCGGAGCGGTCGCTGATCGGAGCAAATCCGAAGCCGCCGAATTTGCCCTGAATAAAGAGCGCTGCAAAAAATGTGATGGCAGCCAGCGTTACCATCCACCATCTGTGATCGAGCGCCCATGCGATCACGGTTTTATAACTGTCCGCTTTTGCATTGAACCAATCATTGAACTTGTCGAGCCAGGGATACATCATGCCGAGCAAGCCCATCGCAATAAAAAAGAAGCCGACCAGATTAGATGTAACGTCAGAAACCAACAAAAATATGCCGAGCACAAACGAAGCGATGCCAAGCAAAGTAGGCAGCCAGATCCGGCGTTTGTGCTTCACACCGTGTGGATCCGGCCAATAGGCCGAAAGCATCGGATCGAGCGAAAAGCTTACGAACAGAGAGACAAGCACTGCGCATGCGATCGTAAGAGCAAACGGTTTGAACCATTGTCCCGCAAGGCCTGGCATAAACGCGACTGGAACGAAAACAGCCATGATAGAAAACGTCGTAGCAGTGACGGCAAGTCCTATCTCATTCGTTCCCGTGTGTGAAGCCGTTACGTGATCCTCGCCCATTTCGATATGCCGCACGATGTTTTCTCGAACGACAATGGCGTCATCAATAAGAATTCCAATGGCAAGTGAAAGGCCCATCAGCGACATGACATTGAGCGTAAACCCGCTTGCCATGACCGCGATGAATGCCGTGAGAACAGAAACCGGTAGCGCAAGTCCTGTGATAACCGTGGAGCGCCAGGAGTTCAAGAACAGGAACACGACAAGCACCGTAAGTCCTGCGCCTTCGAATAGCGTCTCGTTCACGTTCGCTACGGAGTTTGTCACGCGCACACCGGCATCGCGGATCACCTCGAGCGTTGTTCCGGGTGGCAACTTCTTTTTAATATCGTCAATGGCGTTCTTGACATTTTTCGAAACGGTGGCCGTGCTGGAACCTTTCGTTTTTGTGATATCGAGTCCGACGGCTTCTACCCCATTATAGATCGCAAGCGACCGTGCTTCCATCGCAGTATCCTGAACGTTTGCAATATCGCCCAAACGGATGATCTGTCCGCCCCTCGAGGTAATTGGCACTTGTTTGAATTGCTCCGGCGCTTCAATGCGCCCTTGCAAACGTATGGATTGCTCGACCAAATTATTTTGAAGCGCGCCAATGGGCGTAGCAAGGTTCTGCGATTCGAGCGCTTGCACCACCTGCGCAACGCTGACATTGTCCGCCTGAAGATCGCTGGGCCGCAGATCGACCGCGATCTCGCGTTTTACCGCACCGGACACATTCACCTGCGCAACGCCATTAATGGAACGAAGTTCTTTCGTGATTCCCGGATCGGCCATCGAAGTAAGATCCGCCGGCGTCATTCCCGGCGAACGCAAGATGACAGAGACGATCGGCATGTCATCCGGATCGTATTTTTTCAGGATCGGCGGTTTCATCTCTGGCGGCAGATCGTTCTGGATGCCGCTGATGGCATCGCGAATATCCTGCATCGCCTGATCGGGGTCTTTCGAGAAAAGAAATTGGCATGTGATAAGCGCAAAGCCGTCCATGGACTTGGAATTCATCTGATCCATTCCACTGATGGAACCGAATACTTCTTCCATGCGCACGACGATCTCGCGCTCGACCTGCTCCGGCGAGGCTCCCGGATAGGGGACCGCAACCACGACGAGCGGACTCGCGACGTCCGGGAATTCATCTATCTGTAAACTATGCAGCGAGAAAAGCCCAAAGACGACAAGCGCAAGCATCGTCGTGATCGTAACGACGGGGCGTTTAATTGCAAAATCTGAAATAAACATCGCTTCGGAAGTGCTAAAGTATGTTAAATTTTATTCGTCGTTCCTCACTTTGCCGATGAGTCCTTCTTGGGATCTGGGACCATCGCGGCCAATGGTTCTGGCATCACGCGTGAACCAAGTGTTATTTCCATTGCGGAACCCCTCAGTACCGTATCGCCGGCAGCGATGCCGGAAATAATTTCAATTCGGTCGTTCTTTTCATCAAGCGTTCCCAATGTGACCGTGGCTCGCTCGACAAGACCATTGTGGCTGCGAATGACCGCCGGCGTGATCGTCTTATGATCGACCGCATCGGCGGGCAGCGTAAGCGTCGTCTTCAAAATGCTTGCGATGCGACCTTCCGCATACAGTCCGCCAACAAGCGCCTGTCCCTTGTTCGGGATCTCCGCATAAATACGAACCTGCCGCGTCATCGGATCGGCAGTGGGGTTAATGCGAGTGATCGTACCTACGAAATTCCTGTCAGGATAACCCGTGACATCGAAAGCAACCGTCAGGCCTATATGCACGATGTTCAGCGCATTTGCCGGAACGGTTCCCTGAAGTTCCAGCGTCGAAGGATCGACGATCGTGTACAGAGCTGTCCCCTGCTGCACCACATCGCCGATTGATGCACTTTTTTCGCTGACCACGCCGGAGAATGGCGCACGAACCGTGGCATAGCCAAGCTGCTTTTCTGCAGTGGCAAGCTGTGATTTAGCCTGCGCGAGTCCTGCTTCTGCCGTGACACAATTTTGCCGTATCATGTCCACGCTTTGTTCCGATATTGCGCCAGATTTCAGCAGCGTTTCCTGACGCTGCTGCTCCCGATGCGTAAGGGCAACGGCGCTCTCAGCATTCGTGACCGCATTTTTAGCGCTGGTTACTGCATCGTTTAATGCTCCATTATCGATCATAGCAATTACTTCGCCGGCATGAACGGGCTTGCCCTGATCGACGAACGTTCGAAGCACAGCACCCGAAATTTGCGCACGTACCACCGCCTGATCACGCGGAACCAATGTACCGCTGATCGTCGGGCCGCTTTCGATCTGGCCCTCGACAGCAACGGCATAACTTTCAGGCCCGATCTGAATGGGCGCAGCAACAGTTGGCGCAGAATCGGCCTTTTTACAGCCCGAAAGCATCGGCGACGTTGCGAAAGCGCCTACTACCAGCGCGGTTACAAACAGTGAAGGCTTAGAATTGTGGATGAAAGAGATCATAGTACGAATAATACCCCCATGGATCGTTAATTGTTCGAGGATAATGCCGCCGGACTTACCGGCAGATCTTTCAAAAGCGAAAGTTTAGCGCGTGCGACCTGATAATTACGAACGGCATGCGCAGAATTTGCGCGCGCTTGTTCCTCCTGAATACGCGAATCGTTAAGTTCCACTTCCGTCGAGATGCCTTGCTGGAAACGAACGCTTGCAATATCGTACGCGCGCTTGGCTTCGGAGGTAGTGCTTGCCGTGGAACGAAGATTCGCTTCCGCTGAATGAAGCGCATCGAGCGAAACACGCGAATCCATTGCAGCGGCCTCGCGTGCTTGTTCCATACGCGCGCTGGCTTGTTCTAAACCAGCCTCAGCAATATCGACATTACCCGAAATATTTCCGCCGGTATAAATTGGAATGGATACGTTCAGTGCCGCTGTCCAGTTGGTGTACCAATCGTTCCAATTCGGAAAAAAGTTGTCAGGATACGCCACGGGCGCATAGGTTGAGCTGATCGAGATCTGCGGCCAGTGTGCACTTTCGGCGATGCGGATCTGCGCGTTCGAAGCATCGATGTTAAGTCCAGCCTGAATGACGATCGACCGCCGCTCGGTCGAGGTATCGCTCATCATCGCAAAGCGGGCTTGCGAATCGACGATCGGAGTGATAAGTTGAAGCGAATCATCGAGCGAAAAATTAAGCAATTGTTTCAGGCGATAATACGCCTGTGCTCGGCTATCCTCGCTTTGCAGAACAACAGGAATTTGATTGTCGCGCGAAACCTTGGCTGTGAGTGCATCGAACTCTGCTTTCTCGCCCACTTTGTATGCCAGGTTTGTAAGCTCATACACTTTCTGCGCCTGATCGAACGCATCGCGTGAAATTTTTACGATGGTGTCCGCAAGAACTGCATCGTAATAACTTTGCGTAACATTCAGCACGAGCTGCGCCTGAGCAGCGGTAAGATCAATATCCGCAGATTGTTTGCGGGCTTTGGCAGCATCCTGCATTGCAATGAGCCTGCCACCGGTAAAGATGTTTTCCGAGGCACTCAGCCCAAGCGTCCATTGATTTTTCTTACCAAACGGGAGGTTCTTGAATAGCGCAGCAAGAGTGGCGCCAGCGCCGGTGTCCGGAATGCTTGAAAGGCCGCTATATTGCGATTTTATCGTAAGCGTGTAATTTCCCGTAGCAGAGATCTGGGGCAGCATTCCACTCATAGCAACAGTCTCGCTTCCTTCGGCCGCGTGAACTTCTCCTTCTGCTAATGTGATCTCTTCCCCACGACCAAGCGCGGTATTGATCGCATTATCGAGGGAAAGAACGTGAACTCCATTAGCGCCTCCGGAGGGTTGCGCCCACGAGGCGCTCGCGCCCAAAAGCGCAAGGCCAAAAGCAATCAAAAAAGAGCGAACGGTAAGTATTTGCATTCGTTACAAGCATCCCTGACGATGCGCACGACAAGACGGTTACTCCAGCGATATATTGTACCCCTCAGGCGAGTTCTTTAAAATCGGCGGGTGGCAAAGACCGATCTGCCGCTAAGTTGGCATGCTGAAACAAGATACGACTCCTGAGGGCAAATGTTCAGCCTGGCTAATGATGTATGCGCGACTTAAATACTCCTACTCGGACGTATGGCAATTCCCGCATCCGAAGCCTGTGCCAGTCTTCATGTCATACTGCTTTATTCCAAGCAGATCGGCCATCGTAGGCTTCATCGTTTTTGACATGAATTTCATCATTGCGGCCTTGCCATTATTTAGCGAATCCCACCCTGCTTTCGTCCCAGGAAGTTTCGGAAGATCGGGATTCGGCATTTTGAATTCTCCGGTTCGAGCACCATTTCCGTGGCACGTCACACATTTTACGTTGGCATACTTAGTGGTATCGAAATCATGGAGTAAGGTCTTCATCTTGGGCATAACTACATCCCTCATGTATTGCTTTTTGTCGGCCTTTGACATGCCTGCCCAGTCGATGGTGGTGTCGGCTTTCATTCCATTTTTATGAATAATGGAATGGCTTGTTCCATTGGAGCTTGCGATACCGATTGACAAAATGAGTGAGGCGGCAAAAACAAGAGCGAGCGTTGCGAGAGCAATTTTCATATTAATGGATCGTTAAAAAATGTGACGACTGAGAACATCAGAAGCAGCCAAAGGAATTTCCTTTATATTATCGGTCTAAATAAGCTTCGGTATCAGTCTTTGTAAAATACCATACGAATAATGCCGAGCCACATTCCGAATGAACGTCAGAAAATCCATCGGAGCGGAATGATCGGCTTTATCGGAAATGGTGCGGATCACAAGATATGGAATGCCATATTCATGGCACACTTGCGCTACCGCAGCACCCTCCATTTCAACACAAAGCAGATCGGGAATTGCCGTTCGCAGTTCCTCGATCTTATCCGGATGAGCGATGAATTGATCGCCGCTTGCAATCGTACCGACATAGACACTCCCCCTCTTTAAGAAGGAGGGGGCTGCGGGGTGGTCCTTGTTGGAAAGAAATTCCTCCGCCGCTTGCTTTGCAAGTTCAATTAATGTTGCATCGACTGAAAAATAACTGATCCCGAGAAAAGGTATTTCATATTTAGATAAAATTCCAGCTGCGCTCACATCAAAATCGTGCTGAATGAGCCGGTCTGCGATGACGACATCACCCACATTCAGGTGTTGGGAAACCGCTCCTGCAACGCCGGTAAAAATGATATAGTCAACACCAAAGCGTTCGATCAGTGTCGTGGCTGTTATCGATGCTGCAACCTTTCCCCAATGTGAAAAAACGAGCACGCAATCGGCCCCTGCAAATCTGCCCATGTGATACGAGCGTCCTCCGGCCTCTACGATCGATTCTGTTTCGAGTTCTTCTGCAATGCGGTCGATCTCCTGTGGCATCGCGCCAATTATTCCAAGTTTCATGGTCAGCGTAACGAATTTCTTTCTGTAACCGTTAAATGCACCCATGCACCCAGTACTTTTTCATATCGGCCCGATCACGCTGTATAGCTTTGGCCTTATGATGGCCACGGCGTTCCTTGTGGCAAGCTATTTTTTCACGCTCGAACTTCGCCGCCGCGGACTCGATGAACGAATGGCGGGCCAGATCACCATTATCTGCCTTATCGGCGGAGTTGCGGGAAGCAAACTTTTTTCCATCCTCGAAAGCTGGGGCGATTTCGTTCGCGATCCGATGGGGCAGCTTTTTTCACCTGCCGGACTGACATTCTACGGCGGATTTCTCGTCTGCACGGCCTGGGTCTATTTTTATGTGCGGCGAAAAAAACTTCCGTTTCTTTTATTTGCAGATATGATCGCGCCGGTCGTGTTATTAGCATACGGCATTGGCCGCATTGGCTGCCAGCTTGCCGGCGATGGAGATTACGGCATTCCATCCACGCTGCCGTGGGCGATGTCCTACCCGCAGGGAACCGCGAAACCGACCTACACGCTCATTGACTATTTCAAAACGCATATGGCCGAGCGCGCCCAAATGCACTATGATTCCCTTGCCGCAATAACAGTAGGCCGCGACCAAATGGGCGGGCGCATTTCTCGGTTCGATGAAATAGTTACCGTTCATCCTGCACCCGTGTATGAGACGATCTTTTGTGTGCTTGCTTTTTATTTTATCTGGTCGAACCGGAAAAAATTCGATGGAGAAATGGGCAAAGTGTTTTCGATCACGCTCATTGTCATGGGCGTCGAGCGGTTGCTCATCGAGTTCATCCGTATCAACCCGCTATATTGGGGACTCTCAATGGCTCAATGGATCTCGATCGCAATGATCGCGGTGGGAGGGTGGATGATAGCCTTTTATTTCCCAAATCGGAAGACGGTAGCACCGTGACCTAAAGGTCACGGCTACGTTTGAATCAATATCCCAGCTTGTCCATCTTTATTGCAAGATCCACGACGCGGCAGGAGTAGCCCCATTCGTTATCGTACCAGCCGAAAACTTTGACGGTCTTGCCCATTGCCATCGTCATTTGGGAATCGAAAATGCAGGAGTGCGAATCGTGAACGATGTCCGCAGTTACGATCGGGTCTTCGGTATAGGCGAGAATGTTTTTCATTGGCCCATTCGCGGCAGCTTTGTAGGCGGCATTCACTTCGTCAATCGTCGCTTCGCGTTTCAACTGCGCAACGAAATCGGTGATGGAGCCGGTCGGCGTGGGAACCCGAAGCGACGCACCGTCGATCTTGCCTTTAAGCTCGGGAATGATCTGACCGATAGCGCGGGCTGCGCCCGTCGTCGTTGGAATAATGCTCATCGCGGCTGCACGAGCGCGGCGCAAGTCTTTGTGTGGAAGATCGAGCAGATTCTGATCGTTCGTATAAGAATGAACCGTTGTCATAAATCCCTGCTCGATTCCGAATGCATCGTTCAGAACTTTCACCATCGGCGCGAGGCAATTTGTCGTGCAGGAGGCATTCGAAACGAGTTTATCGGATGGCATGAGATCGGCATCGTTGACTCCGAGGACGATCATTTTATCGAGCTTATCGCCTTTGGGCGGAACCGTGAGAATTACTTTCTTCGCGCCGGCATCGATATGCATTTGGCATCCTGAGCGGTCTGCAAAATGGCCGGTCGATTCTATGAGAATATCTGTGCCTAATTTGCCCCACTTCAAATTTGCAGGGTCTTTTTCAGCCGTAATTTCAATACGGTCGCCATTTACGATGAGTGCATTACCATCGACTTTTATCTCGCCGTTAAATTTTCCGTGGATCGAATCGTATTTGAGTAAATGCCCGAGCGTTTTCGCATCGGTGAGATCGTTAATGCCGACGAAATTGAATCCGCCAATTTCTAATGCCCTGCGAAGTACTAACCTGCCAATACGCCCAAATCCGTTAACGCCTACTTTGATTGCCATGAAGGGTAAAGATGAATTTAATTGAGATAATACCGAACTTTTGCCCTATACGAAAGACTGAGTGAAGAGATTCCAACCTGTAATTCCTCACCCCGAGATCAGGATTGCTTCGTCGAACATTCCGAAGCTGTCGCTTCGGAACGTTCTCCTCGCAATGACACAAAAAACTTTAATGTCTCTTTAATGCAAGACTTCGATCAATTTACTAACGTCGCCGCGCGAAGTCTGAGCATGGAGAAAATAACATCCATTCGGAAATCCACTCAGATCGAGCGTTCCGTTTCCGGAAAGGATGGTAGTTGTAAGAACGCTTCGCCCGATCTGATCGGTGATCATAATATGGCTTGGTCCGGATGCCCCAATAATGGAAATTGTGGATTGACCTGCCGATGGATTCGGGAAAACAGTAACATCGAACGCAACATGCTCATCAGGCGCGACGGAAGAACCGGAAAGTCCTTCACCGATCATCACTACGATAGTATCGAATAATTCATTGACGGTATCGGCAAACGTAAAACCAAAGATAGAGGTGTCGGGGCCAAGTACCGACGGCGCAAATTTAAATTCAGCGCTTTCCGTATCGCCGGGCTGCAGTACGAACGGAGATGTCTTTTGCGGACCAAGGGTGACAAGGGTGAAATCGGGATTCGTACCCATTGAACTATTGGCATAAACATCCAGCTCACCATCGCCGAGATTTGTCACTTTGATCCACATATTCGCTGATGCACCGTTATTGACACTGCCAAAATTCAGGGGATTTGCCGACATGTGAAAAATTCCCTGAGTGCCCCAGCCGACAAGTGGAATGGCCGTCGTTGGCGAAGTTGCATCGCTCGATGCAATGAAGAGCGTATCGACGGCCTGGCCATGCACTATCGGTATAAAATTTATCAGGATAAGTGCATTTCCTCCGGCTGCAATACCATGCGTCAGACTTGTGCTATCGGCAAACTGAAAAACTGTCCCATATTTCAACCAGTAGCGACTGATGATTAGCTGCCCAGAACCACTATTCGATATTGGAATCAGCACATCATTTCCGCCTCCGATTCGTGAGGTATCCCGCGCGACAGTGGGAACCGATAACTTCCCGCCCGCTCCGCCAGGAATTGGAATAACGGGCGTAGGATATTGGCCGGAGTCGTGCGCAACTGGGCCGGTGTAAACCGCTTCGAAATCACTGCCGACGATCTTCTTGAGTTGGCTAATATCATTATCCGGCCAGTTCGGATTGGTTTCGCCGGAAATATACCAGTTCGACCCGTTATCTGCAAGGATGATCCCATATTTTTTGAGAGCGGTAATAATTACTTTAGCATAGCCCGTATCTTTCGTATCGTCAAAGCTTGCCTTGAGCCTCATGCGAAGGCCCATGGGCATGTAGGTGGTGTCAGACGTGGAACCGGCTTCATGGCGCGCAGGAAAGATCCATCCTTTTTGAGTTGTATGGACTGTGAATCGAAGCGCATGATTTATAGCTCCGGCTTTGCATTCGTCTAATCTCACGAGCCCGGGAAGGATCGGAAGCCCTGCGGCATCGCAGGAAGTCCAGCCATCGGGTCGAAAGTTATTAGAGTCAAGTGCAAAAATTGCTGAAGCTGTTGCAGCCCATCCGTTGTCATTCTTATCCTTCACGCCCTGATAAAGTTCGTAGAGATGGTGGTTGCTCATATCGACGACAAGAACATGGGAATCGCCATCATGCTCGATCGGGGCGTTCGGTGGAACTGGCATCGGGCCCGGGTCACTCTGATCTTGGTAACCATTACTTGTATTGATCGATACGAAGGCCTGAGACCCATTTACCGCAACCCACGGAATTCCATAATTGGTATCGCTCCCGAAATCCGGATGAACAGTTGTCGAAGCGCCCACATGAGCAATGTATGCAGCCGAATGGATCGTATCGACCGGCAAGGTATCGACTCGAATATTCCAGGGATTATTCGATGGGAAGATCTGACAGGTACCCACCCGCTGCGCGGATGCCGCAGAAGAAAGCAAAAGGGCCAAGAAAAGAAGCGATAGAGTTTTCATAAGTCTCGATGATCTTAATATCAGATTGAGAACAAAAAATGATGCAAAAAGTCACACTCGATCCGCCTACGATAGAATGGTAAATCGGTCATTCCGAGAGGGAAACGACGTTTCGGGAAAAACAGCTTCTATATCTCCACTTCCTTTTTCCCCACGGGATCGTGTGTGATCGGGATCGAAGAAATAACGCTGATGGAATATGGCGCGATCGTGCTTGTTACTTCGGCATTTTTGTTCGCAGCCACAATCCCTTTCTTGAATTTAATACCGCTCCAAACTTCCTCGATCCTCGTGCGGCTCGACTCAATGAGATCGAGCGATTCCGCAAACGATTGTACATCATCAATGCCAAGGTCCGATCTTTGGCCATCCATTTTGCGTGGGCAAAAGATCCAAATTCGACCATTCGGCTCCAGCCGCTGAACGGCGATGGGGAAGAATTCCCGAAGCAATACGCGGCTTGCCGTAAAAAGAAGTACAAGATCATACGTGCCAATACTAAGATCGGTATCGAAGTTTCCTTCTTCGATTCCAATGCGCGCCGCAAATCCATCCGGAGCCCACAATAATGCAAGAGACATCCCCTCCAACTTGACGCCGAGTTTTTTTGCAAGCGACTCCGCTGATTCAGCTTCATGTGGATGATGCACTAATTCGACAAGTTCATCAGAGTCCTTTTTTCGTCTTGGCATAATAAACTTACATTCTTCACGATGAATAGAACTAAAAACAACACAATCAAGTCGTTTCGGTTTCCAAGCGCTTCATTTCTTTTGAGATGCAGTCCTGTGCATGAACTTGAGTCCGCTCCATGTTTCGTCGATGGCACAGACTTTTACATCCACGAGTCCCGTCACAAGACCGAGATCGCGTACAACATTTTCTCGCAGATCCGTTTGCATTCCGGACGATTTTTTCGGCCAGGATATCCAAAGAATTCCTCCTTGCTTCAGACGCTTGGCAAGAATGGGAAATATCTGTTCCAGCGCGAGTTTGCGATCCGAGAAAAAATGAAGATAGTCGTAGGCTTCGAATTCCAAAGCATCATCGTAACCATGCGTACCGATGAGTGCATCGAATCCCGTCGGCGCGCCCATGATCGCTTTCGTCATGCCCTCTTTAATTCCAAGCTTATCCGCGAGCGAACGCTTGGAATAACCCGCAGGAGCAGGCTTGCTTTTGGGAGATTTTTTCGTTCGTGGCATTAAGATTCCATAGCCCATAACAACCGAAGGATAGCATTGGAATCCTCTAACGATCTGATTTCTGGAACGCTTTTATCCGGCATGATAGTCGCATAGCAATTGTACCAGATTCCCGCGATGCCCGCAGTCCGCGCGCCCAATATGTCATTCTCCCATGAATCTCCGATAATAATGGCTTCATACGGCTTGCATTCTAACCGATCGAGCGCAATCTGAAATATCCGAATGTCCGGCTTTGCAAATCCCGCTTCCTCCGAGATCGTGAGGCTATCGAGCAGATCGAATAGTTTGCAATAATGTAATTTATCCAACTGCTCCTCCACCAAATTATTCGTTACAATAGCCGTTTTGAGGCCGCGACCTCGCACGGCTCGAAGTAAACTCTGTGCGCCAAATGTTGCTTGACGGGCACGTTGATAGCTGTCTCGATAGAGAACTGCAACGTTTTCTAATTCTTCTGGAGAAAGGTCAATTCCAAATTTTCTTAGTAGAATTCCGAATCGCTTCCTGCGCGCTTCGTCGGGGCTGAGTATGCCAGCGAGAACTTCTACATGAATAGCATTTAAGATCTCAAGATTAACAAGCTCAAGTTCATCAAGCGGAACAGCGGCAAGATGCCGAGGAAACTCTTTCTTTAGCACCGAAAGGCCTTCGCGAGAACTGTGGCGATGATCGAACAGTGTATCGTCGAGATCGAAAAGAACTGCGCGGAGCACCGGCTACACGCTCCCTTTCATTCCCGAAGAGGGACAGTATTCCGAAACTGCACATTGGGAGCATTTCGGTTTCCGAGCATCGCAAATGGCGCGGCCATGAAGGATCAGCACATGCGATGTAAGGGTCCATTGCGATGGTTTTGCAAGCTCCATCAGATCCAGTTCGATCTTTTGTGGAACGGATTGTTTCGTCAGTCCCAATCTTCCCGAAAGGCGTGTCACATGGGTATCGACTGCGATTCCTTCTGACTTCCCAAAGGCATCCCCAAGCACAACATTTGCCGTTTTGCGTCCGACGCCTCGCAGCGTCGTAAGCTCTTCCATCGTATCTGGAACCTTCCCGACAAATTTCTCGACAATATCCGTCGCCATCGACTTTAACGATTTTGCCTTTTGATGGTAAAATCCTGTCGATTTAATCACATCCTCAATATCTTTTATCTCGGCATTTGCAAGTGTTTTCGGATTGGGAAAAACCCTCCGGAATTCCGGCATCACCATATTCACGCGCTTATCTGTGCATTGAGCAGATAGGATCGTAGCGGCAAGCAATTCATACGCATTGCTGAATTCCAGCGCGCAGTGCGGATCGGGATATGCTTTGTGAAGTGTTGCGAATATTTTTTGGAAACGAGCTTTTCTATCGTCGAATGATTCGCCGTTTGGTAACGCGCGTGGATCAAGAGCGCCATCGCGAACGGTACTTTCCTTTTCTATAGATTTCTTAGCCATGTGACCCTCGAAATTTTGCGATGCCTTCAATTCCATCGCGTCCCGCTATTGCCGTCAATGAATCAGGCTCCAAACGGTTGTATTGGTAGGTTGGAACATTTATTTTATGAATGACCGCATTCGATGCTTGGGCGCGCTCGAAGAAATCGGAATCGTCACCATAAGCGACATCATGAAATCCCTTCAGGTCTTCCACAAGATCGCGACGGATAACGAAGGTACCACCGACTACACATTCCGATATCGGAATTTGCTTCGATGGATCATGCTTATCAGCAACCATCTCCGAACCGATCACTTCAACGCCTCCATGCAATAACTCTACTTCCGGATGCCCGAGTAGATATTCAGCCCGAACAGCTAAATGCTCGGAAAGATATGCATCGTCCGAATCAAGGAAAGTGATGTATTGTCCTCGGCTCATGGGCAATGCAAGGTTCCGTGCCATGGCAAGGCCTCGATTGCGAGCAAAATGATACCGAAGCCGCTCGTCTTTCAAAACGAATGGGCGAATGATCTCGAACGTATTATCTCTTGAGCCATCGTCAACGATAACTAATTCCCAATCTGCGAAAGTTTGAGCGAGAATGCTTTCGATCGCTCGTCCTACAAGCTTTGCACGATTGAAGGTTGGAAGAATAACGGAAAAGAATGGCGTCATTGCACAGCAAGCAACCCCATGCGAATCAGTTTTTGCCGAAATTCTTCCGCTTCGCGTTTGGTAAAATCTGGCGACGGGGCGGACAGCACATTTGCGAACATCTCCTCAGAAATAGTTCTTGGAAGCATGTTGGACAGCAGTTTTGCCTCTGTGCCGGAAAGGGTTACCGCTTTTAGCCAATAATCCTGGAACGCTTCGAATGACGTTGGAAAATATTGTTTGGCAAGTTCAAAGATGGCATTGGCATACACGCGAATTTCGTATTGAGCCGTCGCTTCCATGCGAAGCTGCAAAAATCGAAACCAGTTCAAAAGATTGCCGGTGACGACAAATGTGGAATAATGGGAGACCGGCATATTCAGCCGCGCAAGTTCCCGAGCAACGTTATGTGTTTGGATGAGCGCGTTGTATTCTTCTTCAAACTCCCGCTGCTCTTCGTGCCATTGCATTACAAATTCCGCCGCATCGGGGTGCTGCTCGCCCGAACCCTGGTGATTGCTCTTCGCCTGATAAGAAACACGCTCGGCATCGGGAGTATAATACAGCGGGTCGAGCTGCTTGTAGCGGCCGGATTCTTCATTATAGCTGAACATGCGGTGTCGGAACCATTCGCGGATCACCATAATGGGCGCACGCACTTCGAACTTCATCACTGAGCCTTCGAAGGGCGTTGTGTGTTTGTGTCGAAGAAGGAAACGGACGAGCGTTGTCTGCTGCGCTTCGCTGCGGGCAGCAACGCCGGTCGAGATGCGAGCATCGCTGTCGGGCGACGAATCATCACCCATCACATCGAGCAAACGGACATAGCCGTTATCGAGGACGCGCTTTTCGTTTTCGAAAGTGGGATTGAGTGGCATGATTAATTACGTTGGCTTTCCAACAATAAGCTGATTCAAAATGTTAATGGTCGATTCGCTTTTCAAATTGTTTCCATATCGCGCCAATGATTGAACCAACTGCCATCCCGATCAACGCACCTCCGAGCACATCGCTCGGATAGTGCAAGCCTTCGTAAACTCTTCCAATGCTGATGAAGAACGCGCCGACAAATAACCACGCTACACTTTTTTTTCTAAGCCAAACAGTGAAAAAAAATGCTGCGATAGCAAAATTATTCAGAGCATGGTTCGAGGGAAAGCTCTCGTCTCCGCGCCCACCATCGGGAAGGCGGATCCATGAAACAATATGCTCACCGGAAGCAAGCTGAGCGCAGGGCCGCTCCCGATCTACAATAGGCTTTATAATATAATGTCCCAGCGAATCGGTAGCCGCAACTACGGCCACTGCCGCGAGGACCATCCACACTCCACGCCAGCCAAAACGAGAGATCAGATAAATTCCAGCGATGATATAAATAGGAAACCAATAATGGACATTGGTGAGCGCGCTAAAAAAACCATCAAGAAACGACGAAGCGATCGTCCGATTGAAAAAATAAAGTATGGACAGATCGAGATCGTACATTTATTTTATCACAACAGGCGTACGATAACGATCGAGGAATTGACGGCAAACGGCGTCATCCGATCCTGCAAATGCAACGGGTGTTCCATCAAAATAAACCTGGCCCTCGTGTAAAAAAATTACCCGCTGCGCTATGCGCTCGACGGTAAACATGTCATGCGTCACAATAAGACTGGTAACATGGAGTTTAGATGTAAGAACAGCGATAAGTGCATCGATCTGATCGCTGGTGACCGGATCGAGTCCTGTTGTCGGTTCGTCGTAGAACATGTACCCAGGCTGAGTGGCAAGTGCGCGGGCAAGCGCAACGCGCTTTTTCATCCCACCGGAAAGATCGGAAGGCATCTGGTTCTCGATATTTTTTAGCCCAACCAGCGCAAGTTTCTGTTTCGTTACGACTGCAAGCTTTTCGCGATCCCGCTCGCCATGCTCACGAAGCCCGAGCGTAATGTTCTCCATGACAGTCATCGAATCAAAGAGCGCAGAACCTTGAAACAGAAACCCGATATTTCGTCGGAGCTTTTGTAACTCCGCTTCGCGCGCTATCGCAACGTTCACCCCATCGACCAGGGTCTCTCCGCTATCCGGCTTCATCAAACCAATGAGATGCTTGAGCAACACGCTCTTACCGCACCCACTTTGGCCGATGATGGCAACAGTCTCGCCGTCAGAGATCTCGAACGATACACCCCGCAGAACGTCTAGCGCACCGAAAGCTTTTCGAAGATTGTGAACTTTAATCACGCGTATATCAAAATAAAATGGTCCACAGCGTGTAATCGAGAATGAGTACGATCGTGCTCGAAAGCACGAACGCGCGGATCGTGGCTTTTCCGACCCCTTCGGCACCTCCCGCTGCACTGAAACCCACCTTCACACCAATGAGCGCAGTGAATCCACCGAAAAATAGTGCTTTGAAAAGGCCACCCAAAACATCCTTTAGATGAAAATATCTCTGTACCGAATCGAAGAACATTTTGCTGCTAATATCCAGGAAAAAATTGCTGACGATATATGCGCCTGCAAGCGCAATGGCATTTGCAAAAATGACAAGGATCGGCATCATAAGTGTCGCTGCAAGCAGCCGTGGCACTGCAAGATAGCGAACCGGGCTTATCGCAAGGCTTTCGAGCGCATCGATCTGTTCTGTGACTTTCATTGTCCCAATTTCCGCAGCGATGGAGGCACCAACGCGGCCTGCGATCACGATCGCAGTCAGCACAGGACCCAATTCGATAAAGATCGCGCGGCTCACCGCCGCGCCAAGAAAGCTATATGGGATAAGCCCTTTGAACTGATATGCAGCCTGCCATGCGCCTACCATCCCTGTAAAAAAACCGATAATGGAAACGAGCGGCACAGAGTCGGTGCCGATATGCTCCATTTGCTTCAGGATCAATCGGCGATCTCGGACGACCGATGTCAAATATCTGAGCGTCTTCGCCGCCAGCAAGGCAAACGCACCGACCTCGGCAAGGAAGCGACGAGTTCCCTGGCCAACCTGAACGACCGTTTTTGCGGTAAATGTCATTGCGGCGATGTCATCTCTGCTTCAACCCGAAGCATTATATGATAAAGGCTATCGAGTGCTGACGATGCAAGTTTTGGCGGATCGACCTTTGCCCACATTATTTCGCGATGAACATTTTTTTCATCAATTTGCAGACCGGTCGTCATTTCGCCTGTATCGCGCATAGGGATCGGCACGAGGAATGCCAGGCTATCTTTAACGAACGTTCGCACCTTGAGCGTAAGCTGATGATCGATGGAGTAGGTCGATCGCTTCGATTCGGAATCGGCGCTGAGCGCGATGATTTTCGTTCCAAGCCCATCCTGGTTCACCGAGTATCGCTCGGTGATCCCCGAAACAGCCCCTGTCCGAAACAGCGTAACGGTGAACTCATTGGAGGCGCATCCGGCAAAGATCGGAAATAAAAAAATCAGCGCTAATCGGTTTCTCATTACTACAAAATTACTGCGAGTCGGTCCATATTACCTTCGATAATGAATTAACGGATTTGGGGCGAATTCGTGCGTGAAATGTGAAAAACCCTTCAAACCGGTAATATCGAAGCCCAAAATGGCTCTTTCCGGAGCGAGAACGCCCACGCCACTACATCCGTTAATAACTATTCAATAATTTTCGCCTAATTTCACATGGCTATACAATCAAAAGTTTCTGGTCTAACAAAGCCCTCCGCACAAAAAGGGAAGCATTCTCACATCGGCGCTATGCAGCGCGAGCAAGATGTTGCCTCGCGCTCGCTTGCGCACTACATTCCCGAAAAGTGGCGCGACCCTGTTGCAATACTATTGATCTTTCTTTCGCTCATTGTCTTCTTCCGCGGTGTGCTCGATTCGACCCATGTCTTTAACGCCGGCGATAATGTCGCCTTCGACGCGTTGCGTCCATTCACTGCCTCGGCACAAGCTGAAGGTTACTCCATGCCGCAGTGGATACCGAATATCTTCACCGGCATGCCGGCATTCTCGGCACTCGTTGTGACGGGCTCTCGGACGTACGATCTTGTGCATGAGATCTTTACAATCATCCAGGGCATTCCCGCAGCGATCGCCCCGAACGAGGACGCCATGATCCACATCTGGCATTATTTCGTCTTCGGGTTGGGAATGTATCTGCTCATGCGCGTTACGAGGAATACTTCCCGTATCGTCGCGCTCTTTGCAGCGTTCAGTGCGATCTTTTCTACCTGGATCATTACCTACATTATGATCGGGCACAACACGAAGATCTACGCCGTGATGACCGTGCCGTATATCCTGATGGCGATAGAACGGCTGCGCGCACAACGGATGGAGTGGCAATCCATTGTCTTTTGGTGCGCGGTGCTTGCGACCTCCATCCATATTTTGCTCGAATCCATCCACATGCAGATGATCTTTTACATTGCGTGTGCAGTGCTGATCTATTTCTTGACTTCGCTCGTCGTGGAGTTCACCAGAAAATCCGAACACCCGCGATCGCATCATCTTCGCCCGCTTGTTCGATCAGGGGTGCTTACGCTGCTAATGGCTGGCATTGCCTTTTCAATGTCAGCAGACCGCTATCTATCGTCGCTTGCATACGAACCATATTCCATCCGTGGCAAAGCGCCAATTCAGGATGTACAAAATACCGCTGCGCAGAATAAAGCCTCTGTGAGCCATGCAACGACTGAGTCCGGCGGACTGGATTGGGGATACGCTACAGCGTGGTCGTTCTCGCCTGAGGAAATGATCACGTTTATCATTCCCGGCTATTATGGATTCGGCAAAATGCCCTATACCGGAGGCGATCTGAATGTTCCCGAAGGATATCGATTAAGAACGTATTGGGGACAGATGAATGGCACCGACGCAGCCAACTATACCGGTATCGTCGTCTTTCTGCTCGCAATCGTGGGAATTTTTACATTGTGGAAACGTGACCGGCTTGTACCACCACTTACGATCATTACGATCTTTGCTGTCTTGCTTTCCTTCGGAGGAAATTGGCCGATCTTGTTCCGGCCGATGTTCAATCTATTTCCGCTCTTCAATAAATTCCGCGCTCCTATGATGGCGCTCGTTCTGATGCAGCTTGCATTTCCGATCCTCGCTGCGCTGACCTTCGAAGAAATATTACGCGCCTGGAAATTGAAAAGCGAGGCGGAGGATTCACGCTTGCTGAAGTATTTTAAGTACGCGCTCTATGCCTCTGGCGCATTCCTCGTGATCTCGGTCGTATTTCGAGGAGTAATTACTTCTTCTGTGACGG
>Ga0207157_1011_pt1 | contig 21239 bp, 12 predicted proteins | sample Alteio_BWMinHeat_25_FD_153508 | JGI IMG/M metagenome (GOLD analysis project Ga0207157, IMG submission 153508) | Enriched cells from forest soil in Barre Woods Harvard Forest LTER site, Petersham, Massachusetts, United States -... | ecosystem: Environmental > Terrestrial > Soil > Temperate forest >...
TTAGCGGCTACACAACGAGGGGAGGGCGGCTTTGGTCACACTGGCGCGTAACCCTTTAGCCAATCTTTTTCGACCTTTGAAAAAGAAGGCGTATATGGAAATTTCTGATTATTTTGAACAGAAAGCGATCGCGTTTCTCGATGTCGAGACGCGCGATGAAGCGACCGATTTGCTGATCGATTTGTTAGACAAAGCAGGGAAGCTTCACGATAAAGAAGCCTTTCGAAAAGCGATTCTCGATCGAGAGCAACTTATCTCAACCGGCATTGGAATGGGAATCGCCATTCCCCATGCCAAATGCAAAGATTTTTCCGATTTCTTTATCGCGGTGGGCATCCAGAGAAGAAAGGGAATCGAGTGGAATGCCCTCGACAAAGGGCCGGTGCGCCTCATTTTTATGATTGGAGGCCCTGATGACAAACAGCCGGAGTACTTGCAGATTTTGTCGATGCTCACTGCGAAGATCAAAGAACCAGAGCTCCGAAAAAATCTACTGGCGGCATCTTCTAAGGGAGAGGTTTTGCATCTTTTTTCTAGAAAGCTCTAACGGATAAAATTCCGATCTGCTACGTTCTAAAAACATGGATTTAAAGTTAAAAGATGTTGCTGAACTGTTAAATGTCTCGGAGACAACGGTACGCCGCTGGATCTCCGATGGGAAGATTCCCTATTATCGGTTGAACCAACAGCTCCGCTTTAGTCGAGGTGAGATCGAGAGCTGGCTTTTGAGCTCGCGGCAGGAGGGGGAGTTCTCCGCTTTCCGCGACTCAAACTCCTTAGACTCACACCAGCTCGGCACCCACCAATTTGGGCTGTTCCGCGCGATCTACAGAGGCGGGGTATACCATGGGATTTCTGGAGAGGGAAAAGAGGAGGTGATTCAGGCTGCGATGAAGCAGATCGGAGAGCACCTTTCTCTCGACGCAGAGGTGATCACCGGACTTCTTCTCGATCGAGAAGCACTGATGCCCACAGCTCTTTCTAATGGAGTGGGGGTGCCCCATACGCGGGACTTCTTGCTTCCAGAATCGTTTGACGCGGTCTCCGTAGTCTTTTTGGAAAAACCGATCGAATATGGGGCTTTAGATGGACAGCCCGTTGATATCCTTTACTTTCTCTTTGCTTGTGATGATAAGCGGCATCTCCATTTGTTGGCGAAGCTGGCTCATTTGAGTAGCAAACCGGAGCATCTCGCCTTTCTCCGCACTCGCCCGAGCAAGGAACACTTGCTCGACTCCATCAAGAAATGGGAAGCTGAGTTGAAGCCGAGTCGGCATGCGGTTTTAGTGTAAGAGCTATCTTCTCTCTGCTTCCGCTTCCTCTCGCTTCTTCTCTTTTTTCTCTTCCCCTTCCTCTCCCTCTTCTCGCAGATGGATTTGTCCATTCTTGGTGGTGATGAGGTAGGTCTTTTCTTGGTTAGGGTGGTAGAGCATTTTCTCCGCGAGCGGATCTTCTAGATATTGTTCAATGACTCTACGGAGCGGACGGGCGCCCATTTCGGGCATATACCCTTTTTCGACAAGAAAGTCGCGGGCCGATTCATCGAGGAGGACGTGGATCTTCTTATGCTCGAGCCTCTCTTTGAGCTTGCCAAATTCGAGATCGACCACTTGGCGCAGCGCCGCTTTGTCGAGGGTGCGGAAAATGACGAGGCCATCGAGGCGGTTGAGGAATTCGGGTTTGAAGAATTTCTCCACCGAGCCCTTGATTTTGGTGCGCATGAGCTCGTGATCCATGAGGTTCTCTTTTGCGCCAAAGCCCACTTCCGATTGTTTGCGGATCAGGTCGGCTCCGAGATTCGAGGTCATGATGATGATCGTATTGCGGAAATCGATTTTCCGTCCGACTGAATCGGTGAGGCGCCCCTCTTCGAGGATCTGGAGAAGGAGATTCATCACGTCGGGATGGGCTTTTTCTACTTCGTCGAAAAGGACGACGCAATAGGGTCTGCGGCGCACCTGCTCGGTGAGCTGTCCCCCTTCTTCATAGCCGACGTAGCCAGGAGGAGATCCAGTCATTCGGCTGATGGCGAATTTCTCCATGTATTCCGACATGTCGACTTGAATCAGAGCGTCTTCCCCACCGAAGAGATGAGAGGCTAGCAGGCGAGCCAGGTGGGTCTTCCCCACCCCGGTAGGGCCGAGAAAGAGGAAAGCACCGATGGGGCGATGGGGGTCTTTGATATCGGCACGGCTGCGGCGAATGGCTCTACAAACGGTGCTGAGCGCATCTGCTTGGCCAATGATTCGGGTCTGCAGCGCCTCTTCCATTTTGAGGACCTTTTCGGTTTCCCCTTCAGTGAGGCGAGCGACCGGGATGCCCGTTTGTTTGGCGATGAGGTTGGCGATTTCTTCTTCATCGACAATGGGTTGGTGCTCTTCTTTGTGAGATTCCCATTCGGCCTTCGTTTTTTGAAGCTCTTCGCGCAGCGTTTTCTCGGTGTCGCGCAGTTTGGCTGCTTTTTCATATTCTTGGTGGCTGATCGCCTCCTCTTTCGCAATGCGGGCCTCCTCGATTTTAGCTTCAAGCCCTGTGAATTGGGAGGGTTGGTGCATGGCAGAAATGCGCGCTTTGGCTCCCGCTTCGTCGAGAAGATCGATCGCTTTATCAGGTAGGAATCTGCCGGAGAGGTACCGATCAGACATGGTGACGGCCGCTTTGACGGCCGATTCGGTGTAGACACACTTGTGGTGTTCTTCGTATTTGGGTTTGAGCCCGGTCAGGATGGAAATACTCTCGTCGACAGTGGGAGGCTGAACGATGATCTTTTGGAAGCGCCGCTCGAGGGCAGGATCTTTCTCGATGTGTTTGCGGTATTCATCGAGCGTGGTGGCTCCAATGCACTGGATCTCGCCGCGCGAGAGGGAGGGTTTCAAGATATTGGAGGCGTCGATTGCTCCTTCTGCAGCTCCCGCGCCGACGATGGTGTGGAGCTCGTCGATGAAGAGGAGGATATTTCCGTTTTTCTTGATCTCATCCATCACCGCTTTGATCCGCTCTTCGAACTGGCCACGGTATTTGGTCCCCGCGATCATGAGGGTGAGATCGAGAGAGATGAGCCGTTTTTTTCGGAGATTGTCAGGAACGTCTCCTCGGACAATGGCTTGGGCAAGCCCTTCGACAATGGCCGTTTTCCCAACGCCTGCTTCGCCGATGAGGACTGGGTTGTTTTTGCGCCTGCGGCAGAGAATGAGGATGAGTCTTTCTACTTCATCTCTTCTGCCGATCACCGGATCCATTTTGCCTTCGCGGCACATCTCGGTGAGATCATGTCCATAAGCGCGAAGGGCGGGCATTTTGTCATTGGCAGGGGAGGGAGAGACCCGCTCTTGAGGACGAGGAGGACTTCCGGGGGAAGGAGGGGGGGTATTGGTTCCCATCGGGGGAAGTTGGAGATTGAAGGTCTCGAGCTCTTTGATCACCTCTTTGCGCACTTCTTTGAGATTGATGTTGAGGTTTTCCATCACTTGAGCCGCGACGCCATCGGTTTGGCGAAGGAGGGCGAGGAGAAGGTGCTCTGTGCCGACGTAATTGTGGTTGAGATTCGCCGCCTCTTCGTTGGCGAGCTCAAACACCTTTTTCACTTTTCCCGTGAGGGCGGGGTCTCCGTAAACTTGGATCTCAGGGCCAAACCCCACAATCCGCTCGATCTCGGTGCGCAGGCTATCATAGTCGAGGTTCATGTTTTTCAAGACATTGACCGCAATCCCTTGCCCGAGCTTCATCAGGCCGAGCAGCACGTGCTCCGTCCCTAAGTAATTGTGATTCAGGCGCTGCGCTTCTTTTTTGGCGAGCTTGATCACTTGCTTCGCTCGGTTGGTGAACTTGTCAAACATGGGTCCTCACCTTTCTATTTTAATCGGTTTGGGGCTAAACTTCAATGGTGTCTAAGAATTTTTAAATACGGGCTGGAGGTTTGTTTTGGAAGTAAAATTTTTATGATGCTGACGGTGAATAGCGGACGAAACAGCGCGGCGGAGAACATGAGGCGGGACGGGGAACTGCTGGAAGAGTTAGGGAAGGAGCCGGTGCTCCATTTGTATGAGTGGGCGAGCCCCTCTGCGACGTATGGATACTTCACCCAGCCGGGGAAGTTTTTGAATTTAGAGGCTATGAGCCGACGGGGACTTGAGTTGGCGCGGAGGCCAACGGGAGGGGGGATCGTGTTTCATCTGTGGGATCTGGCGTTTTCTTTTCTCATGCCGTCGACTCATCCGGCCTTTTCTCCGAATACACTGGAGAATTACCGCTTTGTCAACGAAGTTGTTCTCGATGTGGTGAAAGAACAGTTCTCTTTTGCCGAAATGATTCCAGACAGTTTCCCTGCCCAAAGCGCTGACTGTGCCCACTTTTGTATGGCCCGCCCGACCCAGTATGATGTTGTCTATCAGGGGCGCAAAATTGCCGGAGCTGCACAGCGGCGGCGCAAGCAAGGCTACCTCCACCAGGGGACAATCTCGCTTGCTCCACCTGACCCTGAACTCCTCAAAGAAGTGCTCCTCTCTCCAGTGTTAGAACCCATGCTTCGTTATTCCTTTGCTCTGCCAACTTCTCGCTCCTCTCTTCAAAAATTGCTAACGGAAAAACTCGACGCCAAGTTATCCTCGAACCTATCCCGATAAAAGGGTTTCGTCGATTTTCGGGATGATTTTGGCCGATTTTCGATTCCAAATCGGGGGGCAATATCGACTCGAGTATATTGCCCCCCCGATTTGGAATCGAAAATCGACAGAAAACTTTTATCGGGATAGGTTCTTGTACCGTGAATCAACTTAAATCTAATAAGCCTAAAACCGCCATCACACCCACCCGCTCCGAAAATTACTCTGAGTGGTACCAGAAAGTACTCGATGCGGCCGATCTCGCCGAACACGCCCCGGTCCGCGGCTGCATGGTGATCAAGCCGTGGGGCTACGCCCTCTGGGAAAACATTCAGGCTCTTCTCGATGCAAAGTTCAAAGAGACCGGACACCAAAACGCCTATTTCCCTCTCTTTATCCCTCTTAGCTATCTCGAAAAAGAGGCGCAGCACGTCGAAGGATTTGCCAAGGAATGTGCCGTCGTCACCCATCACCGCCTCGAAAAAGATGGGAAGGGGAAACTGATCCCAGCAGGGGAGCTTGAAGAGCCCCTCATCGTCCGTCCTACCTCGGAGATGATGATTGGCCACATGTTTTCCAAGTGGATCCAGTCTCACCGCGATCTCCCTGTATTGATCAACCAGTGGTGCAACGTCGTCCGCTGGGAGATGAGAACCCGTCTCTTCTTGCGCACGACTGAATTTCTCTGGCAAGAAGGACACACCGCGCATGCAACTCGCGAGGAGGCGCTTGCGGAGGCGCAGCAGATGTTGGGGATTTACGTCGATTTTGTCCGGAATGTTTTGGCAATACCTGTGATTCCCGGGGAGAAGTCGGCGCAAGAGCGGTTCCCCGGCGCTGAGATTACCTATACGTTTGAAGCGATGATGCAAGACCGGAAAGCGTTGCAGGCGGGCACTTCCCATTTTCTGGGGCAAAACTTTTCTAGATCGTGTGGCATTCAGTTTCAAAATGTGGAGGGGAAGCTCGAATATGCGTGGACCACTTCCTGGGGCAGCACCACGCGGCTCATCGGAGCTTTGATCATGACCCATAGCGACGACGACGGTCTCGTTCTTCCTCCCCGAATTGCCTCTGCTCAGCTGGTCCTCATTCCCATTGTCCACGATGAGGCGAGCCGTTCTTCTGTCTTCGATTATTGCGAGAGGCTTGCCCGGGAACTCCGAGCCATTTCTTATCACGGACGCCCCCTCACCATTCTCGTCGACAAACGGGAGCTGCGCGGTGGGGAAAAGAGTTGGTCCTGGATCAAAAAAGGGGTCCCCCTTCGCCTAGAAATTGGCCCGCGGGAAATGGAGGAACACCGGTTCCAACTTGCTCGGAGAGACAAAGATCACAAAGCCAAACTTCCGATTTCTCGAGAGGAACTCGTTACAAAACTCCCCCTGATCCTCGACGAGATCCAGCAACACTTACTCGACAAGGCCACCCAATTCCAACGGCAACATACGGTCAAAATCAACACGTTGGCCGACTTTTACGACTTCTTTACACCAAAAGGAGATGAAATTCACGGAGGCTTTGCCCTCTGTCACTGGAATGAAGACCCTGCCATCGAGACCAAGATGAAAGAAGAGCTCAACGTTACCATTCGCTGCATCCCGCAGGGACTGGAGCATGAACCTGGCAAATGCCTCTTCACAGGCCAGACCAGCTTGCAGAGGGTCCTCTTCGCCAAATCCTATTAAGATTTTTTTTCTCTAAGAAGACAACTCTTCTTCTCTAAAATAACAATCTTTGTTATGATTGCCACTTTCCTTGAGAGTGGCTGCATGATGGAGTTTTTCCGAAAATACCAACGTTTCTTTCTGATCGCCATCACTGCCGTGGTCATCGCTTCTTTTCTTTTTTTCGGCGCTTTTTCTACGTATACAGACCAATCAGCAGAGATGGAAGACCGGTTGGTCACCCATGCGATCGACGGCTCCAAGCTCATGCGCTCCCAAGTGCAAAAACTCTCCCGCTTTCTCGCCACTGACCAGCAAGATATCTCTTACCGCCACGGCCCGTTGCCGAATTTTTGCAACGATGGGGTCATCCGCCAAGATCTATTGCAAACAGGCTTGGCCGAGGTATTGGTCTCTGGCTATTTCGACTCCATGAGAGAGGGGCTCCAAGATCTGCTGGAAAAAGTCAAACACTACCACCCGTATGTCCATCCCGAAGCCCCCTTTTTGAGTGCTGTCGTTGTCTGGGATCGGTTTGTGCCGGGGCTCCACCAAGCCATCTCAACTCTCCAGCAAGAAGTAGAAATCACCCCTCAAGTCTTTACCCAATTGACACATCTCTACCAATTCCAAACCCGATGCCCCCCTGAATGGCTCCGCCGGATCCTCCTCATCCACCTTGCCGCCTACTATTCTTTCAAAGAAGAGCACTCAGACAAATATGAGATGATCACCGTGAAAGGAACCGAGCGGCTTCTCAAAGCGCTCCAACATTTCGAAGTGGAACAATTTCTCTTCACCAGCACCATGCTCGTCCACGCGCCGACGCGCCCAGGTATACCCATTCACGAAGACTCCCCCGTAGCCCCCAGCTGGGACTACCCCCGCTCAAAGGTCAAAACCGAAAAACTCATCCACGAGCTCAGAGGAAATATTCCCACCGTGATCCTCCGCGTTGCAGGAGTGTACGATGACCGGTGCCACTCCATCCCCATCAGCCACCAGATCCAGCGAATCTATGAGAATAAGCTAGAGGGTCACTTTTTCCCCGGAGACATCTCTCATGGGGCCTCCTTCGTCCACATGGACGATCTCGTCGATGCGATCGAGCTCGCCGTAGAGGGAAGGCGCAACCTGGCGCCCGAACTCACCCTTCTCATCGGAGAACCCAAAACTCTCAGCTACGAGGAAATGCAGTGTATCATCGCCTGCGCCCTCGGCAAAAAGGGGTTCACCACGTTGCGCATCCCCAAACCGCTCGCCAAAATCGGCGCCTGGATCCAGTGTCACCTTCCCTTCGGCCCCGAACCCTTCATTCAACCCTGGATGATCGATCTGGCCGACGACCATTACGAGCTCGATATCTCCCGCGCCCACACGCTCCTCGGTTGGAAACCCAACCACTCGTTAAACCAAAGCCTAATAACCATGGTCGAAGCGCTCAAAACTGACTCCGCAAAATGGTACAAAGACAACGGCCTCTCAAAGAATTGACTTTAATTCCTCACAAGATCACCATCTCTCCTTTAAACAGCGGAGTCTTATTATGACAACCAGAGTACAATCCACTACCCCCTCTTCGACAAATCCTCCCCTCCCAGCCGCCTCATCCTCTTGTTGCACAGAAGCTAAGCTCAAGCGGCTCGCTTTCTACTTCTTCGCTACCCTCTTCTTTACAGGAGCTGCCGTACTGACCGGAGCTGTCGCTATGAGCGCCATCTCCGCCTGGCACCTCTTGTCAGCTCTGGCTCTCCTCTCCTTAGCCACTCGCCTCTTGGATAAAGGACAAGGAGTCATCGACCCATCGAACCCCCAAGAAATGCAGAGAGTGCGTGCAGACGCAGCGAACATGGATTTTAACCATCTGCTCAGAATCTACTCAGTCGAAACAATCCTGACCCATCAAATCTTGACCCCCGAAGCGCTGCGCCAAAAATGTCTTCTCGCCATACAGGCCAACCCCTACTCCATCTCTTCTCGCCTCGCAGAGCACCTGCTGGAACACCAACTGATCAGCATCGATCTGTTCCAAGCCCTCGTCACCCCCACTGAACACATCCGGCAACTGGCTCTACGCAGAATTTGACAAATTATACAAAAAGCCCGCCCGCAAAAGTCCATTGCCCTGTTAAGCCGGCGCGTTTGGCGCGGGCTTAACAGGGCAATGGACTTTTGCGGGCGGGCTCCAAGTACCAGCCTTGTGTTGACAAACAAGTAAAAAAATCCCTACAAACAGGTCCATGAGCCCTTTTGTGATCCTCTTCCTCGGGCTGTGGCTCCTCACGGGCCATTTTGCATTCGGCTACCATTCTGAAGCGCTGGTGATCAGCGACTCTGTAGCGGGTGTGTTGCTGCTAGTTCTCGGGTGTTTTGCACTGCCCAATACAAAGGCTTGGGTTCCGTGGGCGATTGCGTTAGTAGGTGTGTGGCTAGAGGCTGCGCCGCTCCTCTTCTGGTCTCCCGATGCAGCCTGCTATGTGAACGATACACTGATCGGAGCGCTGGTGGTTCTGTTTTCGATTTTGATCCCACCGATTCCAGGCCAATTGCCTGATGTAGGGGCGTCGGTGCCACCAGGGTGGAACTACAACCCGTCCGCTTGGCCTCAGAGAATTCCCATCGCAGCACTCGCCTGCGTGGGATGGTTCATCTCGAGGTATCTGGCAGCGTATCAGTTGGGCTATATCGATCAGATATGGGATCCTGTGTTCGGAGAGGGAACGCTCGATGTCATCACATCGAGTATTTCGAGATCGTTCCCCGTGTCCGATGCAGGCCTCGGAGCAATGGCCTATACACTCGAGGTGCTCCTCACCTGCAAAGGAGGAGTACGGAGATGGCGAACGATGCCCTGGATGGTGGTGGTCTTTGGCATACTGGTGGTCCCGCTAGGCTTAACGAGCATCGTATTGATCGTCCTACAACCGGTCGTTGTGGGAGCTTGGTGTTTCCTCTGCCTAGTCACGGCGCTCTGCATGGTGATCATGGTGCCGCTGGCAATCGATGAAGTAGCAGCCGTGGTGCACTATCTGCAATTGAGAAAGGGTTCTTTCTGGAGAGTGTTTTTTCAGGGAGGGACTTGTCCCGGGGCAAGTCGAGATCGGAAGGAACATTCGTTCGCCGTGCAGGGCGTCACGCTGCGGAAGAGTCTTGCTGTGACAGCAGGAATCGGAGTCTGGCTCATGATCACGCCATGGGTCTTCGAGCTGTCGGGAGCGATCGCCGACTGGGACCATATCCTAGGACCTTTCGCTGTAGTAACCGCTGCGATCGCTACGGCCGATGTCACCCGTAAAGCTCATTATCTAAACGGACTCTTCGCTCTCCTACTCCTCATTGTCTCTATTGTTTTTTTCGGAGAACAACCCATCGGAGCCTTTGTCAACCATCTCGGAATCATAATCCTTTTATTCAGCCTAAACAGCCAAAAAAACTAACTTTGCGCTGGATATAACCCTATATCCAGCGCAAGTTGACTGGAAATGTCTGTTTGCGCTATATATAACCCTATATACAGCGCAAAGCGTGTTTTATGGAAAAAATCATAGGAAGGAAGAGAGAACAAGCCGAACTACGCAAAGTTCTTGAGTCTAAAGAAGCCGCTTTCCTAGCTATTTATGGTCGTCGCAGGATTGGAAAAACCTATTTGGTGAAAAATTTCTTCAAAGATAAAGGGCTTTTCTTTCACCTAACAGGCATTCAAGATGCTTTGCTCGATATCCAGCTTGCCAATTTTTCTGTAGAATTCTCTGATCATTTTCTCAAAGGAAAAGAGAGTCCCCCGTTCAAAAACTGGTTCGATGCATTCCAAAAACTTCGCAAAGAACTGCAAAAAGTTCCTAAACTGACAAAAATCATCCTTTTTTTCGATGAACTCCCATGGCTTGCTACTCCCCGCTCCTCGTTTCTGCAAGCTTTGGATCATCTATGGAACCGCTATCTCTCCGACATGCCCAATGTGATTCTCGTCGTCTGCGGCTCCGCCGCATCGTGGATGATCGACCACGTCATCCACCACCGAGGCGGCCTTCATGGGAGAGTGACCAAAGAGATTCGACTTCTCCCCTTCACCCTGAAAGAGGCGGAAGAATTTCTACAGGAAAAACAGATCAATCTCGACAGAAAGCAGCTCCTAGAACTCTATATGTGTCTTGGGGGTGTTGCCAAATACCTCTCTTATCTGGAACGAGGAAAATCGGTAGCCCAATCAATCGGAGAACTCTGTTTTTCCTACAACGCCCCTCTCATCTCAGAATTCCACAAACTCTACCGATCCCTCTTCCACCAGCATGAAGCGCACGTCCAAATCGTCAGCGCTCTAGCTCGTTCTCGTTCTGGACTTCCCTACCGGGAATTGGTCAAGCAAACGACCCTTCCGGCTGGTGGCTCTTTTAGTAAAAGACTAGAAGAATTGAAGCAATCGGGATTCATTGTCGAAATCCCTTTGTTTGGAGAAGGGGAAAAAAGTTCACAGTATCTCTTGATCGATGAATATTCCTTATTTTACCTGACTTGGAATGCAGGCGTTCCCTCTATTGATCTTCAGAATCGAAGTCCCGAATATTGGATAAAACAGTACAATACCCAATCTTGGAAATCTTGGACCGGACATGCATTTGAATGTCTTTGTCTCAAACATGTAGAAGGGATAAAATCTGCCCTCGGTCTGGCTGCGGTCCAAACCCGAACCTCTAAATGGAAGTATCGCCCTCCCCGAAAATCGAAAGAGGCAGGAGTCGAGATCGACCTGCTAATCGATCGCGCTGATCATTGCATTAATTTATGTGAAATCAAATTCTACGAAAATGACTTTGCACTCAATAAAGAATATGCCGATAAATTACTCAAGAAAAAAGACCGCTTCAATCAAATTACGGAAACTCGAAAATCCACCTTTATTACCTTAATCACCGCATATGGCACGAAGCACAATGAACACTATCTCGGAGCAATCGACCAAGAATTCACCATGGATGCTTTATTTCTCTAGTACTCTGTTAACAAAATTTCCTGGGGAATTTCGAGCGTGAAAGCTCGCTAAAATCGACGACCGCTAGGCTTCGCAAGTAGCTGCGTATTAATTCAATACGCAGCTACTTGCGATCGTCGATTTGAGCGGCTTTGACGCCGAAATCACCCTGGAAATTTTGTTAACAGAGTACTAGGGCCAGTCCGCAAAAGTCCATTACCCAGTTAGACCGGCGCTTTTAGCGCCGGTTTAACTGGGTAATGGACTTTTGCGGACTGGCTCTCTAGGAGATGAGTTCCCGATACTTTGCGGAAACCAACAGATCTTCCAACTCCTTTAAGTTGGAGAGCTCGATTTGGAAAAGCCAACCGTGGGTTTCCGGCTGAGAGTTGAGGAGGGAGGGGTTGGCGCGGAGCGCTTCGTTGATGGCGACGATGGTGCCAGAGACCGGGGTGTAGACATCGGCAGCGGCCTTGGTCGATTCGAGGACACACGCCTCTTCGCCTGCTTTGAGCTCTTGCCCTACTTTGGGGAAAGCGACAAAGACGATTTCGCCGAGCTCTCCTTGAGCGTAAGAAGTGATGCCAACGGTCCCCAACTTTCCTTCCACAGACACCCATTCGTGCGACTCAGTGAAGCGCATGATTATTCTCCTTAACCCATTCGTCCGACTCAATGAAACGCATGGCTATTTTCCTTAACCCGTTCGTGCAATCCGGTGACGCACATCGCTATTTTCCTTAACCCCACCGATGAAGCGCATGGCTATTCCCCTTCTTTGACTAGGCGGAGGGTGCCCCAGGTGGCGGGGTGTTGCTCGATCACATACTCGTCGGAGGAAACGGCAAAGTGTTGGGGAGGGGCACCGGTTCGGTTGATCCGGTAGGTAAAGCCGAGACGAGAAAAACTCAAGGGGTCATACCCGTGGAGAGAGTGGGCCGGGATCTCGATTGCGAGGGTGTAGGACTGAGGCTTGAGCTCTGCCTTAACTAGGAGATCTTCAGGATGGCACAACCGGTGCATCTCTTCGTTGCGAAAACGGGTGATTTCCCTTCCATAGAAATTCTGCGATTCTACTGGAAAAAAGACAAAGTGGTGGCAAAATCTGGAAACTGTGCTCTTGCTTTTGAGATCGCGCGTGTCAATGAAGAGCTCGATGCTATCGCCTCGGCGGAAATCCCCATCCCCTATCTTTTGGAACGGAACTTTGACTGAAAAATGGAAAAAAAGCTTTTCCATGTTCCAACCCACATAGACATCTGCAAACCCGTCTTCATTCAAAAGTTCTGTAGTAGAAGGGAGTTGGAAATTTTTCTCCGCTTTTAAACTCCGCTTGCAATAGATGCAATCGGCGGTAATTCCAAAAAATTGGACAGGGGAAAATCCGGGTAAATCTTCAAAGAGGCTCACTTTGTTTCTCCAGGAAGGGGGATGATGATCGATTGTTTTCTTTTCGCTTTCTCCAAAAGTCTTTCGGCAAGAAACCGTTTTGCATCAGCAGCAATGGTTTCCTTGCCTAAGGCGAGTTGTTCAAGAATAGGAGCAGGATGGGGCTTTTTTTCTTGAAAATAGAAAAAAGCGATCTCGCCATCGGGCGGGACATGAATGGAAGACCACTGGTGGGGAAGCATGGCAAACGCTTCTTCTTTCATCCATTCCTCTTTTGCAACGCGTTGGATTTGTTGCTCTTTTTTCTCTAATTTGAATTGTTCGATCAAAGGATCTCCCCCACTTTGGATCCAGCGCCCATCGAGGGGCTCTTGCTGAAGAGCGCTCCAGGCAGTTTGGGTGGAAGAGAGCAAGCGTCGAGGAGGATAAGAGGCTAAAGGCCCCTCCCCCGTTTTCCACTCTCTGGGGTCTGCTTGATCGATTGCGTCGAGTAGGGGGCGATAGAGATCGGCTGCCACTAGATCTTTTACTTCGAGAAATGTTTTTCCCCAGCGAGAGGGCTGAGCGATGTATTCTTTTTCTAATTTTCGCTCCACAAGCTTAGCCAAAATCCCCTTCGCTTTGGCGCTCTCGAAGGTGAGCAAATGTTTCTCCTTGGTCTTTTTCACATCCAAGAGCTGGTAATGATGGACCCCGTCATCGCAATAGCGAAAAGGCATTTCGGTAACGGAGGCAGTTTCGAGAGAGGCAGCAAAAGCCTCTGGCTGGGAAATGTAGGGCAAAGAGCAAAGAGTTTTAGAGAGATGAATTTCCTGGAAAGTGGGCGCAGGGCAGGCAGCTTCAATCCATTCAGGGTGCGCTTCGACCAAGGCTTTTCTCGCAAACGCATCGATGCCGTTTCGTTGGACAATGGGCAGCGACTCGAGCGCTTTAAAACGCTCTTCTGGAGATACCGCAGCGGGCAAAGAGGGAAACTGCTTGCACAATGCTTCCCAATTCTTCTCGCCCAGCTCCCATTCCCAAACTTCTTTCACCGATGCGCGCAATCCCACTTCTTCTTGCGATACCTTGGCCACTTTTGCCGAATAGCTCGCCTGCACCAACTCAGGAGTTTGCTCTTCGATCTCTTCTAGAGCCTTGAGCTCAGAGGGAAGGGCTAACGGATTTTCTTCTCGAGCAACAGCCTGGCAATAAAACTGGAATTGGATGAGATCGGAAAATTGCTTGAAGCGGAGAGCTTGGGGCCACTCATAGAGCTGCACAATGGCCGATTCCAATGCATAGGAGGCAAAATCGCAATAAGGGAGTCGATCGACAAACACGGCTTGTCCCACACCTTGGAAATATCTGCGAAACAGCAATACATCTCTCCACACCTCGGAGGCTGATTTTTCATCAAATCCGAGAAGTTGGAGATGACTTTGGAAATTGAGTTCCGGAACTTTGTGGGCAGCAAAGCTAAAATGGTTGATCAAATCGGCTTTTGCCTCTTCTAAGGAAACCCGGTATCCCTTTTGTTCGGCGGCCCGAGCGGCATTGACAATGAATTCCGCGCAAAGATCGAGGAAATGAGGGCCAAACCAATCGGAGAGAGTATGGCAGCCGAAAAGAGAGAAATCTTCTTGTTGCAGACGAGGATCTGGTTTGACCCAGGAGTATTGCTGCTGTTGGAAGAGGAGGATCCGGCGGAGCCATTCAGGGGGGCATCGGGTTTGGAATTGGTAGAGATGTGTCAATTGGGTAAAGACTTGAGGGGTGATTTCTACTTCTTGCTGGAGAGTTGAGATGGCTTGGTGGAGCCCCGGCACAAACCGATCCCAGACAACGACAGCACTCAAAAAGGGGGCTTCGGGATGGACATACGGGTGGTAGTGTTTGACTTTTTCCAGCAGATCTTGGAGCCCCTCTCTCATGGAGTCGAAATAGCCAGAGACCAATACCTCGGCCAAGCCTGTTTGCAATAGATCTTGGCGGATGACCCCATCGTTGCAAAAATTCGGCAACGGGCCGTGGCGGTAAGAGATATCTTGCTGGTCAGTGGCGAGAAAGCGGGAGAGTTTTTGCACTTGGGAGCGCATGAGCTTGGAGCCGTCGATCGCATGGGTGACCAACCGGTCTTCCATCTCTGCTGATTGGTCTGTATACGTAGAAAAAGCGCCGAAAAAAAGAAAAGAAGCGATGACCACGGCAGTGATGGCGATCAGAAAGAAACGTTGGTATTTTCGGAAAAACTCCATCATGCAGCCACTCTCAAGGAAAGTGGCAATCATAACAAAGATTGTTATTTTAGAGAAGAAGAGTTGTCTTCTTAGAGAAAAAAAATCTTAATAGGATTTGGCGAAGAGGACCCTCTGCAAGCTGGTCTGGCCTGTGAAGAGGCATTTGCCAGGTTCATGCTCCAGTCCCTGCGGGATGCAGCGAATGGTAACGTTGAGCTCTTCTTTCATCTTGGTCTCGATGGCAGGGTCTTCATTCCAGTGACAGAGGGCAAAGCCTCCGTGAATTTCATCTCCTTTTGGTGTAAAGAAGTCGTAAAAGTCGGCCAACGTGTTGATTTTGACCGTATGTTGCCGTTGGAATTGGGTGGCCTTGTCGAGTAAGTGTTGCTGGATCTCGTCGAGGATCAGGGGGAGTTTTGTAACGAGTTCCTCTCGAGAAATCGGAAGTTTGGCTTTGTGATCTTTGTCTCTCCGAGCAAGTTGGAACCGGTGTTCCTCCATTTCCCGCGGGCCAATTTCTAGGCGAAGGGGGACCCCTTTTTTGATCCAGGACCAACTCTTTTCCCCACCGCGCAGCTCCCGTTTGTCGACGAGAATGGTGAGGGGGCGTCCGTGATAAGAAATGGCTCGGAGTTCCCGGGCAAGCCTCTCGCAATAATCGAAGACAGAAGAACGGCTCGCCTCATCGTGGACAATGGGAATGAGGACCAGCTGAGCAGAGGCAATTCGGGGAGGAAGAACGAGACCGTCGTCGTCGCTATGGGTCATGATCAAAGCTCCGATGAGCCGCGTGGTGCTGCCCCAGGAAGTGGTCCACGCATATTCGAGCTTCCCCTCCACATTTTGAAACTGAATGCCACACGATCTAGAAAAGTTTTGCCCCAGAAAATGGGAAGTGCCCGCCTGCAACGCTTTCCGGTCTTGCATCATCGCTTCAAACGTATAGGTAATCTCAGCGCCGGGGAACCGCTCTTGCGCCGACTTCTCCCCGGGAATCACAGGTATTGCCAAAACATTCCGGACAAAATCGACGTAAATCCCCAACATCTGCTGCGCCTCCGCAAGCGCCTCCTCGCGAGTTGCATGCGCGGTGTGTCCTTCTTGCCAGAGAAATTCAGTCGTGCGCAAGAAGAGACGGGTTCTCATCTCCCAGCGGACGACGTTGCACCACTGGTTGATCAATACAGGGAGATCGCGGTGAGACTGGATCCACTTGGAAAACATGTGGCCAATCATCATCTCCGAGGTAGGACGGACGATGAGGGGCTCTTCAAGCTCCCCTGCTGGGATCAGTTTCCCCTTCCCATCTTTTTCGAGGCGGTGATGGGTGACGACGGCACATTCCTTGGCAAATCCTTCGACGTGCTGCGCCTCTTTTTCGAGATAGCTAAGAGGGATAAAGAGAGGGAAATAGGCGTTTTGGTGTCCGGTCTCTTTGAACTTTGCATCGAGAAGAGCCTGAATGTTTTCCCAGAGGGCGTAGCCCCACGGCTTGATCACCATGCAGCCGCGGACCGGGGCGTGTTCGGCGAGATCGGCCGCATCGAGTACTTTCTGGTACCACTCAGAGTAATTTTCGGAGCGGGTGGGTGTGATGGCGGTTTTAGGCTTATTAGATTTAAGTTGATTCACGGTACAAGAACCTATCCCGATAAAAGTTTTCTGTCGATTTTCGATTCCAAATCGGGGGGGCAATATACTCGAGTCGATATTGCCCCCCGATTTGGAATCGAAAATCGGCCAAAATCATCCCGAAAATCGACGAAACCCTTTTATCGGGATAGGTTCGAGGATAACTTGGCGTCGAGTTTTTCCGTTAGCAATTTTTGAAGAGAGGAGCGAGAAGTTGGCAGAGCAAAGGAATAACGAAGCATGGGTTCTAACACTGGAGAGAGGAGCACTTCTTTGAGGAGTTCAGGGTCAGGTGGAGCAAGCGAGATTGTCCCCTGGTGGAGGTAGCCTTGCTTGCGCCGCCGCTGTGCAGCTCCGGCAATTTTGCGCCCCTGATAGACAACATCATACTGGGTCGGGCGGGCCATACAAAAGTGGGCACAGTCAGCGCTTTGGGCAGGGAAACTGTCTGGAATCATTTCGGCAAAAGAGAACTGTTCTTTCACCACATCGAGAACAACTTCGTTGACAAAGCGGTAATTCTCCAGTGTATTCGGAGAAAAGGCCGGATGAGTCGACGGCATGAGAAAAGAAAACGCCAGATCCCACAGATGAAACACGATCCCCCCTCCCGTTGGCCTCCGCGCCAACTCAAGTCCCCGTCGGCTCATAGCCTCTAAATTCAAAAACTTCCCCGGCTGGGTGAAGTATCCATACGTCGCAGAGGGGCTCGCCCACTCATACAAATGGAGCACCGGCTCCTTCCCTAACTCTTCCAGCAGTTCCCCGTCCCGCCTCATGTTCTCCGCCGCGCTGTTTCGTCCGCTATTCACCGTCAGCATCATAAAAATTTTACTTCCAAAACAAACCTCCAGCCCGTATTTAAAAATTCTTAGACACCATTGAAGTTTAGCCCCAAACCGATTAAAATAGAAAGGTGAGGACCCATGTTTGACAAGTTCACCAACCGAGCGAAGCAAGTGATCAAGCTCGCCAAAAAAGAAGCGCAGCGCCTGAATCACAATTACTTAGGGACGGAGCACGTGCTGCTCGGCCTGATGAAGCTCGGGCAAGGGATTGCGGTCAATGTCTTGAAAAACATGAACCTCGACTATGATAGCCTGCGCACCGAGATCGAGCGGATTGTGGGGTTTGGCCCTGAGATCCAAGTTTACGGAGACCCCGCCCTCACGGGAAAAGTGAAAAAGGTGTTTGAGCTCGCCAACGAAGAGGCGGCGAATCTCAACCACAATTACGTCGGCACAGAGCACCTTCTCCTCGCCCTCCTTCGCCAAACCGATGGCGTCGCGGCTCAAGTGATGGAAAACCTCAACATCAATCTCAAAGAAGTGCGCAAAGAGGTGATCAAAGAGCTCGAGACCTTCAATCTCCAACTTCCCCCGATGGGAACCAATACCCCCCCTCCTTCCCCCGGAAGTCCTCCTCGTCCTCAAGAGCGGGTCTCTCCCTCCCCTGCCAATGACAAAATGCCCGCCCTTCGCGCTTATGGACATGATCTCACCGAGATGTGCCGCGAAGGCAAAATGGATCCGGTGATCGGCAGAAGAGATGAAGTAGAAAGACTCATCCTCATTCTCTGCCGCAGGCGCAAAAACAACCCAGTCCTCATCGGCGAAGCAGGCGTTGGGAAAACGGCCATTGTCGAAGGGCTTGCCCAAGCCATTGTCCGAGGAGACGTTCCTGACAATCTCCGAAAAAAACGGCTCATCTCTCTCGATCTCACCCTCATGATCGCGGGGACCAAATACCGTGGCCAGTTCGAAGAGCGGATCAAAGCGGTGATGGATGAGATCAAGAAAAACGGAAATATCCTCCTCTTCATCGACGAGCTCCACACCATCGTCGGCGCGGGAGCTGCAGAAGGAGCAATCGACGCCTCCAATATCTTGAAACCCTCCCTCTCGCGCGGCGAGATCCAGTGCATTGGAGCCACCACGCTCGATGAATACCGCAAACACATCGAGAAAGATCCTGCCCTCGAGCGGCGCTTCCAAAAGATCATCGTTCAGCCTCCCACTGTCGACGAGAGTATTTCCATCCTGACCGGGCTCAAACCCAAATACGAAGAACACCACAAGTGTGTCTACACCGAATCGGCCGTCAAAGCGGCCGTCACCATGTCTGATCGGTACCTCTCCGGCAGATTCCTACCTGATAAAGCGATCGATCTTCTCGACGAAGCGGGAGCCAAAGCGCGCATTTCTGCCATGCACCAACCCTCCCAATTCACAGGGCTTGAAGCTAAAATCGAGGAGGCCCGCATTGCGAAAGAGGAGGCGATCAGCCACCAAGAATATGAAAAAGCAGCCAAACTGCGCGACACCGAGAAAACGCTGCGCGAAGAGCTTCAAAAAACGAAGGCCGAATGGGAATCTCACAAAGAAGAGCACCAACCCATTGTCGATGAAGAAGAAATCGCCAACCTCATCGCCAAACAAACGGGCATCCCGGTCGCTCGCCTCACTGAAGGGGAAACCGAAAAGGTCCTCAAAATGGAAGAGGCGCTGCAGACCCGAATCATTGGCCAAGCAGATGCGCTCAGCACCGTTTGTAGAGCCATTCGCCGCAGCCGTGCCGATATCAAAGACCCCCATCGCCCCATCGGTGCTTTCCTCTTTCTCGGCCCTACCGGGGTGGGGAAGACCCACCTGGCTCGCCTGCTAGCCTCTCATCTCTTCGGTGGGGAAGACGCTCTGATTCAAGTCGACATGTCGGAATACATGGAGAAATTCGCCATCAGCCGAATGACTGGATCTCCTCCTGGCTACGTCGGCTATGAAGAAGGGGGACAGCTCACCGAGCAGGTGCGCCGCAGACCCTATTGCGTCGTCCTTTTCGACGAAGTAGAAAAAGCCCATCCCGACGTGATGAATCTCCTTCTCCAGATCCTCGAAGAGGGGCGCCTCACCGATTCAGTCGGACGGAAAATCGATTTCCGCAATACGATCATCATCATGACCTCGAATCTCGGAGCCGACCTGATCCGCAAACAATCGGAAGTGGGCTTTGGCGCAAAAGAGAACCTCATGGATCACGAGCTCATGCGCACCAAAATCAAGGGCTCGGTGGAGAAATTCTTCAAACCCGAATTCCTCAACCGCCTCGATGGCCTCGTCATTTTCCGCACCCTCGACAAAGCGGCGCTGCGCCAAGTGGTCGATCTCGAATTTGGCAAGCTCAAAGAGAGGCTCGAGCATAAGAAGATCCACGTCCTCCTCGATGAATCGGCCCGCGACTTTCTTGTCGAAAAAGGGTATATGCCCGAAATGGGCGCCCGTCCGCTCCGTAGAGTCATTGAACAATATCTAGAAGATCCGCTCGCGGAGAAAATGCTCTACCACCCTAACCAAGAAAAGACCTACCTCATCACCACCAAGAATGGACAAATCCATCTGCGAGAAGAGGGAGAGGAAGGGGAAGAGAAAAAAGAGAAGAAGCGAGAGGAAGCGGAAGCAGAGAGAAGATAGCTCTTACACTAAAACCGCATGCCGACTCGGCTTCAACTCAGCTTCCCATTTCTTGATGGAGTCGAGCAAGTGTTCCTTGCTCGGGCGAGTGCGGAGAAAGGCGAGATGCTCCGGTTTGCTACTCAAATGAGCCAGCTTCGCCAACAAATGGAGATGCCGCTTATCATCACAAGCAAAGAGAAAGTAAAGGATATCAACGGGCTGTCCATCTAAAGCCCCATATTCGATCGGTTTTTCCAAAAAGACTACGGAGACCGCGTCAAACGATTCTGGAAGCAAGAAGTCCCGCGTATGGGGCACCCCCACTCCATTAGAAAGAGCTGTGGGCATCAGTGCTTCTCGATCGAGAAGAAGTCCGGTGATCACCTCTGCGTCGAGAGAAAGGTGCTCTCCGATCTGCTTCATCGCAGCCTGAATCACCTCCTCTTTTCCCTCTCCAGAAATCCCATGGTATACCCCGCCTCTGTAGATCGCGCGGAACAGCCCAAATTGGTGGGTGCCGAGCTGGTGTGAGTCTAAGGAGTTTGAGTCGCGGAAAGCGGAGAACTCCCCCTCCTGCCGCGAGCTCAAAAGCCAGCTCTCGATCTCACCTCGACTAAAGCGGAGCTGTTGGTTCAACCGATAATAGGGAATCTTCCCATCGGAGATCCAGCGGCGTACCGTTGTCTCCGAGACATTTAACAGTTCAGCAACATCTTTTAACTTTAAATCCATGTTTTTAGAACGTAGCAGATCGGAATTTTATCCGTTAGAGCTTTCTAGAAAAAAGATGCAAAACCTCTCCCTTAGAAGATGCCGCCAGTAGATTTTTTCGGAGCTCTGGTTCTTTGATCTTCGCAGTGAGCATCGACAAAATCTGCAAGTACTCCGGCTGTTTGTCATCAGGGCCTCCAATCATAAAAATGAGGCGCACCGGCCCTTTGTCGAGGGCATTCCACTCGATTCCCTTTCTTCTCTGGATGCCCACCGCGATAAAGAAATCGGAAAAATCTTTGCATTTGGCATGGGGAATGGCGATTCCCATTCCAATGCCGGTTGAGATAAGTTGCTCTCGATCGAGAATCGCTTTTCGAAAGGCTTCTTTATCGTGAAGCTTCCCTGCTTTGTCTAACAAATCGATCAGCAAATCGGTCGCTTCATCGCGCGTCTCGACATCGAGAAACGCGATCGCTTTCTGTTCAAAATAATCAGAAATTTCCATATACGCCTTCTTTTTCAAAGGTCGAAAAAGATTGGCTAAAGGGTTACGCGCCAGTGTGACCAAAGCCGCCCTCCCCTCGTTGTGTAGCCGCTAA
>Ga0207157_1012_pt1 | contig 20502 bp, 15 predicted proteins | sample Alteio_BWMinHeat_25_FD_153508 | JGI IMG/M metagenome (GOLD analysis project Ga0207157, IMG submission 153508) | Enriched cells from forest soil in Barre Woods Harvard Forest LTER site, Petersham, Massachusetts, United States -... | ecosystem: Environmental > Terrestrial > Soil > Temperate forest >...
GAATGGTGGCGGGTGGTGCCGATAACGTGGAGGCCGCCGAGTTCTTTGACCCCTTCTTTGAGCTTGATGTCGGTTCCTCTACCTGCCATGTTGGTGGCCAAGGTAATGGCCCCTTTTTTGCCTGCATCTGCGATCACTTCCGCTTCTTTGGCATGGTTTTTCGCATTCAAGATCGTGTGTTCGAGTTTATTTTGCCTCAAGATGCGGGAGAGTTTTTCTGAAACCTCCACTGATTCGGTGCCGATGAGGATGGGTCTTCCTTGGCCGTGGATCTCTTTGATCTCTTTGAGGATCGCGTTGTATTTCTCTCTCTCGGTCATGTAGATCTCATCGTCGGCGTCTTGGCGCTGGCAGGCGCGGTAAGTGGGAATTTCTAAGACGTCGAGTTTGTAGATTTCTCGGAATTCACCCGCTTCCGTCATCGCGGTTCCGGTCATGCCAGAGAGTTTTTCATATATCCGGAAATAATTCTGGAGTGTGATCGTCGCATAGGTCTGGGTTTCTCCCTGGATGGCCACGTTTTCTTTGGCTTCGATCGCTTGGTGAAGCCCATCTCAGCGAAGGTCCTCAATAAATCGATCGAGACAGCACAAAAACGGATTGAACAGCGCAACTACATGATCCGGAAACACACCCTCGAATATGACGACGTGATGAATAAGCAGCGACAAGAGATCTACGCCTTCCGCAATGAACTGCTCTTCGCAGAAGATCCCGTTGCAATCGCCCGCGATCTATTCCAAAGTGCCGCAGCAGAGCTTACCCCGGAAGAGCTCCCCTCTCATTTCCCCGTCCACTTCACAGAAGGGACTCCTCCCATCGACCTCATCCTCTCTGCCTTCGAACAAAAACTCACCCACCAACGGCAAATCCTCTCTACCTTCCGCTCCGATCTCAACGACGCCGAAAAAGCGCTCCGGATTCTCCAAGATGTGGTCCGCAACGTGATGATCCGCCGCATCGACAGCCTCTGGCAAGAACACCTCTTGTCCATTGACCATCTTCGCTCCGATGTCCACATGCAGACCGTCGGCCAAAAAGATCCCCTCATTGAGTTCAAACGGGAATCGTTCGCCCTTTTCGAGCGCTTCTTCCAAGATCTTCGCCTCAGTATCATCCGGGATCTCTTCCGCTTCGAAATGGCCCCCCAAACTCCCCAACACCGCCTCCAACAACAACTCGCTCTTCTCCAAAAGGGAAAGAAAACGGCTACCACCGCCCGAGAAGGTGGGTAGAAGCACCAGTCGCCTTTCGCGCCGAAGGTGGGTAGAAGCACCAGTCGCTTTTCGTGCCGGTTGATCAAGGCGGTGGATTTTTGTGGATTGGTTCAAAACTCGATTTTTTCCTCTGGATCTCTCGCCACTTGCGGATCATCTGCGCGGCGAGCGGCGCGAGTTCTTTGCCTGAGTCGCCATAGCGCTGCATCACGACGACGACGAGCTCAGGATTCTCCCGCTTGATCGAATCAAAGGCAATGGCGCCAAACCAAATGTGTTTGTGCAAAAACGGTTTGCTAGACGGGTTTCGGAAAGGGTTCCAGAGCACCTCGGCCGTGCTGGTTTTCCCGATCATCTGGTGTTGCAGCGAAAGATAATCGTGCAACAAGGTGGGGTGGGCCAAGAGCGATTTAATGGTGCTCGGGCGGGCGCTTCCTTTAGCGCTCCAGAGGGAGCGGTCCATTCCCTCGAAGAGCTCTGAGCGGATAAACGGGGGTAAATAGAGAGCGCTTTTCACCTCTGCTGGCGAGGCGATGATGTGAGGCTTTAAGAGCGCCCCCCCATTTGCCAGCGCCGCTAAGAAGAGAGCGCTTTGCAAAGGCGTTGCGAGGAGAGTGTGTTGCCCGATCGCAAAAGAGTAAACTCCGGTGCGGTTCTCAGCCAAATCTCTCGGGAGAAATCCGGGAGCCTCGCCGGAAAGGGCGATCCCGGTTTTCGCCCCGAAGCCAAATAGGCGGGCTGCCTCAACCAAGTCTTCGGGGGTTTTGAGGTAGTCCCCTGCTAAGATAGAGAAAAAGGGGTTGCTCGATTGTTCTAAAGCGCCTACGACATCGATCAATCCGATATGAGAAATGCTGCTCTTCGGCAGGCGCCCCCCTTTGTAGATCCGCGGATAAGGGGCCCTAGTTTCACTATAAGCCACCACCAATCCTTTCCCATCGTGCCCTTGTTCATCGATCAAAGAAAGGCGGTTTCCTTGCCTCAACCCCTCGTAACTGGTCACCAGCTTGAAGAGAGACCCTTGAGGAGCGCTCGTTTGAAACGCGTAGGATCTGCTGAAGCCCAAACCCCCTTTCGGATAAAAAGAGCTGGCGAGTTTTTGCTCTTTTTCTTCCAGCTCATCGAAAGAGCGAAAGGTGTGGAGAAACGACTCGATCAAGTCAGGAGGGACCACTTGCAACGCCGCATCTACTGGCAAAGAGAGCCGTTTTCCTCTCCAGAATTCCTCAAAGAGCTCTCTTTCTTGTTTGTCGAGATAGTCGATGTAAGGATGGGCGTAGATTCCCCGCCGTTTCTCTTCACATCTCTTGCGCGCGAGGAATTCTTTTTGTTCCCGCTCGCGCCAAATCCGAAATTCCCCCTGGTGAAAAATTTCTTGCATCCTCTGTTTCTCCTGAGCTTCCCAGCGATGAAAGACTTGGGCGAGAGAAAAATAGGTGCTCAGCTTCATCGAACCGATTTTAGAAAGGAGCGGGTCGGTGAAACGGGTCGCATCAGCTACAAGGCGGCAGAGATCGATCGCATAGAATTTGTCGCTCAGAGGAAGATCAGCGAGAAACGTCCCGAGCCGTCTTTTTGCGAGCAAAGCTGCAGGCTGGGTATATTCGACAGAAAAAGGGTCGGAAGAGGGGCTAAAATAACACAGAGTTGCAAAATCTTCTTGGATTTGGACGGCTGTTTGGATGTCAGAGACCTTTTGGAAAAAGAGTTGGAGAGGCCCCTCTACGGGAAGAAGCAGCTCGAGAAAAAGGTCCCACGTGAGATGTCCCTTTTCATATTTAGGTCCCGAGAGAGTCTCTCTCCCTTCCCAAATGGCCCGGATCCACTCTTCCGTCTCCAGCCAGCGATTCACCTGGCGATTCTTTTCTCGGCGGATCTTCGGGTTGGCAGAGGGGATGAAGTCGTTCGGATCGAAAAAAGGATAGCTTGCCAGGGCGAGAACCTCTCCCGTATGAGGATCGAGGGCGACAATGGCCCCTCCTCGGATCCACGGCTGCTTAGGAGGCTTCTTGAATCGCTCCTTTTCGCTCGCAGCCAAGAGCTGCTCCGCAAACGCTTGGAGCTCGGCCGAGATCGTCAGCTCGATCTTTTCTCCCGGGAGGGGGAGTTTTGCCCCTCCGAGCTCCCGGACAAATCGCCCCTTTTGGTCCACCTCATAGGTCGTCTTCCCAAAAAAGCCCCGCAGCCTCTCTTCAAACTCCCCTTCTACACCGTTTTTCCCGATCAAATCGTTCAGCGTATAGGCCTTTTCCTTCAACTCGGCAAGGCGCCTCTCCGCCTCTTCTGCTCCTGGAGAAAAGGCGATCTCCTCTTGAAGCTGGTGGATCTCCTGGGCAATCAATTGGTATTCAGGAGCGCTGATCGTCCCCATCGTCCCGATCAGATGGGACGCCGTCTTGCCCAGAGGATAGGAGCGCTCCGCCCCAATCTCGGCATAAAGCCCTAGCCAATCTTTCTCCAACATCTTCAGTTGGTAATATTCTTCTTCTGTGAGCCCCGCCTTGATCAAGTAGGGAACGTGGGGAAACAAGGCAGCCTTCGCATGGATCAGATCCTCAATCCGCTCCGCCTCTAACCCCAGCGTCTCAGCCAGCAGCTGGGAGAGCTTCTGGATGTGCTTTTTCCGCGGATAGATCTTTTTTCGCCCCCCCTCCTCCGCCTGCCACGAGACAACCGGAATCTGGGCAATCTGGCCATAGTAGACCATCGCATTGTAACAAATCCGATTCACCGCGAGCGGAACCCCAAACCGATCGCAAATCGTCCCCCGGTTCGCCCGAAGTAAAATTTGTCTTTGCTGCGGCTTTTGCGCCTCGACGAGCCGCTCTTCTCGCTGCACCACCCCCAGGTGCCACACCCGGAAAACAATCACCAAAAAGACAGAAAAAACGATCTGCAAAAGGCGCCGCGTTTTCGAAACCAGATCGACCATATTCGATTCCCCTTGGAGAAAATACCACAATAAGATAAAATTAGTATTCGTTTTTGCGCCTGTAGTTCAATGGTAGAACAGTAGCCTTCCAAGCTACGAGTGTCAGTTCAATTCTGTCCAGGCGCTAGGAACCCTAACCCTAAACCATGGTAGAGGAAATTTGACTACAGCAGAGCAACAAGACGAAGTCGTTACAATTAAAGAATTACTTGAATCGGGTGCCCACTTCGGTCACCAAACCCATCGCTGGAACCCCAAGATGAAGCGCTTCATCTTCGAAGAGCGGAACGGCATTTACATCATCGATTTGGCCAAAACGCTCCAGCAAATCCGCGCTTCTGTCCAATTCGTCCGCGAGTTGGTGCGCAAGCGACGCCCCATCCTATTCGTGGGGACCAAGAAGCAAGCCAAGGCCGTCATCAGGGAATGCGCCGAAGAATGTGGCGAATTTTATGTCTGCGAACGGTGGTTGGGTGGAACGCTCACCAATCTCACGACGATCCGACAATCGGTCAAAACTCTTGAGCGCATTGAAAAGAGAATTACCTCTGGCGGAGATGGATTTACGAAAAAAGAACTCTCTGTTTTGAACAAAGACAGGGTCAAACTCGACCGAAACCTCGCCGGGATCCGCGCCATGCGCAAACCGCCGGGACTGCTCGTCGTCGTCGACCCCAGCAAGGAACACATCGCTGTCGCAGAGGCCAATAAACTGGGCATTCCGGTGATGGCGCTCGTCGATACCAATTGCGATCCCGACCCGATCGACTTCGTCATCGCCTGCAACGACGATGCGCTGAAGAGCATCAAAGTGATCTTGAGCACACTCACTCAGGCGATCATTGATCAGAAAAACGATCTCAATCTCCCCGTCTCGAAAGGAGATGAGGATGAACCAGGATCTGCTACAGAAGAAAATTCCAGCGACGAAGAAGGGAGCGGGGAATCTCAATGAGGGACATCACAGCTGACATGATCAAAGACTTGCGTGAGAAAACGGGCGTTGGCATGGCCAAGTGCAAAGAAGCCCTCGTTCTTGCAGAAGGGGAAATGGAGAAAGCCATCGACATTCTCCGGAAAGCCGGCATGGCCGCAGGGGTGAAAAAGGAAGGGCGCGAGACCAAAGAAGGGCTCATCGTCACCCAGGAAGACAAACAAATCCTCATCCTGGCAGAGGCCAATGCAGAAACCGACTTCGTCGCCCAAAACGACCGCTTCAAACATTTTCTCCACGACTGCGTCAAACAAGCAGTCGAGACGCAGCCTAAGTCGCTGGCTGAATTTCTGGTCCAACCCTATTTCAAAGATCGCTCCATCACGATCGACCAGTACCGCAACCTGATCATCCAATCTCTCGGGGAGAACATCCAACTCCGAAGGCTTGAAGTGATCCACAAGCACCCGAAGAGCTCATATGGGATTTATTCTCACATGGGCGGCAAACTCGTCGTCGTGGTCGAAGTAGAAGGGGCCACAGACCAAGAAGGGATTGCCAAAGAGATCGCCATGCACATTGCGGCAGAAAATCCCGATTACCTCAAGCCGGAGCAAATCCCCTCCCACGTCTTGGCCCGCGAAGAGGAAATTGCTCGCTCCCAAGTCCAGGGGAAACCGGCCAACATTGTCGACAAAATCGTCGCAGGCAAGATCAAAGCGTACGCCGATCAAGTGTGTCTCATTCACCAAAAATTCATTAAAGACACCTCGGTCACTGTCCAGCAATTCCTCGATATTTGTGCGCGAAAAATAGGTTCCCCTCTCTCCATCCGCAATTTTTGGCGTTGGAAAGTCGGGCAGTAACACAAACTAGGGAAGGATACGATGAGCCAAATCGAAAAAGATCTCAAAACGGACATGCAGAAAGCGTTGGATCACCTGAAAGCGGAGCTCAAAGCACTTCGGACTGGGCGGGCCAACTCAGCCATGCTCGACAAGGTCATGGTCGAAGTATACGGCAGCCATCTTCGACTCAAGGAGCTGGCCAACATCACCGTCCCAGAGGCGAGGCAGATCCTCATCACCCCTTTTGATTTCAGTAACGCCCACGCCATCAAGAAAGGAATTGAAGCAGCAAATCTCAGTGTGAATCCAATGATAGACGGGAAGTTGATCCGGATCAACATTCCTCCCATGGATGAATCGATTCGCAAGCAGATCGCCAAGCAGTGCAAAGAACTCGGGGAAAAAGCAAAAATTGTGATGCGAGAAATCCGCCGCAAGTTCAATGATTTAGTTCGCAAGCAAAAAGCCGACGGGACCCTTTCTGAGGACCTGATGAAAAAAACCGAGAAGACGATCCAGGAGCTCACCGACCGCTTCTGCAAAGACATTGACACAGCGTGCGCCGAGAAGGAAAAAGAGATCATGACCGTCTGAACTTGAACAAAATGAGGAAGATAGCATAAAATTTCCCTACCGGCCCCGTCGTCTAGCCCGGTCTAGGACACCGGATTTTCATTCCGATAACACGGGTTCGAATCCCGTCGGGGTCACATTTCGCCGAGACTTTAGCTCAGTGGTAGAGCATCTCACTTTTAATGAGGGGGTCGATGGTTCAAATCCATCAAGTCTCATAAATAAAAAAGCCCGCTTTTCGCGGGCTTTTTTATTTATGAGACTTGATGGATTTGAAGTGAGCCGGATGTTTTGCGCATCGCAAAACCCGGCGCAACCGGTCCCCAACGACGCTTCGTCGGAGGGGGTGGGATGACCGGACGAGCGCCTCGCTCGCCCGCCGAGGAGAAATCCATCAAGTCTCAAAGCACAAAGGCCCGTCCCAAAAGGGACGGGCCTTTGTGCTTTGAGACTTAGCGAGCCAACTGCTTGGCTCGCGTGGTAGTAGCCCACTAACCAATCCTATCATCTAGTTAAGAAAATATTTTACACAAACTAATTCAAATTATTTACTACTAAATTGTATCACTATATTTTAATAATTTCAGTTGTTATTTTGTCCATGTAAACATTAAGTTTAAATATCCTATTTTGTTTACAAAAACTCAAAATTAATTTAAAATGATTGTAAAATAACTGGAGATTCTTTGTTTTATGAACGTAACGGCCGCCCCTATTCTTAGATACAGCGATCCCCGTCTCTATGGAACTTTCTTGGTTCAACCCTGGTCGATGGCTTACGAGTGGACTCGAACGGTGACTAATCCCTGGCCTCCGGCTTGCAACCCGGTTGTTGAATGTGCTGTGCGAGGATTTAAAATCGTAAGCGGTTTATGTGCTTTAGCAGCTACTTGCGTACCTGCCTTGGCTGGTCGCTTGGTCCAGATGGGGCATTACCACTCCATGTCTACTGAGAAGCGAGAGAAACCCCGACCGATTGGACCTTGGAAGACGGAGGAGACGCTGCGCCTCAACATACCTGCCGAAGCATTGGAATCATGTGCGCTCCCGAGTCAGCTGTTTTATGCAAAAACTGCACCAATGATTCTCTCTACTATGCGATTCGGATTCAGTTTCGATGACTGTTATGGTTCAATAGGATGCTCAGCAGGGCCAGCCATATACGCTTCTGAAAAATCTCGTAAGGCAGAGGTGTTTGGAAATGATGTAGAAGAGCTACAACTTTCTCTCGATTTAAAACCCGAAGAGATTGCTTATGTCCCAACAAAAAAAGGTGACGCTGTTCCAGCGTTCGCAAAACCTATCGGAAGGATTGGCGGATCCGAAGCATTGAAAGCCAGACGGAACGGATTTATTATGAATGGCTACCGCGCTGTTAAATTCAACACCGAAGGCTACCCCGTATGGGCTATCTACGATCCTTCTTGCATTCGCATCAAAAAATAGATGCCAGAGAAACGACGAGCCGTGATTTTTCCTTCAAAATTCTGCCGCACCACCTGAACAGATACTGCTAGTACTCTGTTAACAAATACAAAAACGCTCCTTTCTGTTATCCTTATTTCTCAAAAAACGTGGAATCGTATGTTGAAATACACGGTGTTGCTTATGGCTGCTCTCTCCCCTCTCGGTTGTCTGGAAACTTGGACTGTTCCAAAAGAGCAGTGGACATCTGCTCTGAAAGATGCGGGAGTAGATCCCGGTTATGCAACGGATACGCTGACCAAGCTTGGCCTCGTCTCTTTCTCCTTTGCAGAGCCGCAATCTCCCACTCTTCCGGCCGTTTTTCCTCCTGCTGTTGCCACCGCTGCTGAGTTGCTCAAAGAAGAGCCCCAAGTCAGCATCTACTATGCCGCGAATGCCCGGGTGCGCAATCACCTCTGGGTCGTGTTGAACCGCCCGGTCCACTCGCTCGCGGAGGTAAAGCCAGAAGAGGCGGCCCTCCTTGCTGCGACCACGAATAAAGTCCTGGGACTGCTCGCAACCAAGTTCCACATCCCTCACGCCGTGGTGGCGCAGTGGAATGAAGCTCAACCTGGAAACCTTGCCGACCGATTTACCATTGAAATCGTCCCTCCTCGTCCCGAGACGGCCCATGTCCTCAATGTCTGGGACAAAATCGATTCGAACCACCATGTGTTGTTCCGAGGCAAATATCCCCCTTTGCTGCCGGCACCTACGCCGGAAGAGCGGGCACAAGACATCGCAGAGTGGAAAGCTGTTTTAGCAGACGCCTCCGCCTTTACCTTCTCTGAAAAAGTGGAGGGAGACCCGATCGAAGATTGGACCCAAGTGCAAACCCACCGACGGAAAGCGGCAGAGAGCATGCTCGATATTCTCCACGCATCTTTAACAGAGAAGGGAGTCAAAATAGAGCGCAAACCCGACTCTCCCCTCGCCGCCCCCGATGAGATCGTCAGCCCCAAAAAAGGGTGTGCCTTTTGCAGAAAACCGGTCATCGACTCACAAAAAACTTATGAGACAGAGCTCTCCTACGTCTTCTATAACTTCAAGCCCGCCATCCCCGGCGCCCACTTCCTGATCGTCCCCAAACGCCACATTGCCTCCTACACGGGCCTCACGAAAGAGGAAGTCAAAGACATGCACGATCTCTCAGTGCGCCTCACGCAGGTTCTACAGGAAAAGTTCCAGCGCTCTGATGTCAAGATGTACACCCAAAGCGGCCCCCCAGTCGGCCAAACCGTGCCCCACAGCCATATGCACCTCATGCTCGCCCCCTCCCCGCTCCGCTACATCTTCTTCGGCCTCAATTACGAACAAGAAACAAGCCTCACAGCCGAACAGATGAAGCCGACCCTAGAAGAAATCGGCAAACTCCTCCACGACAAACAATCGATTTAACCCAATTGGCTCTACCCATCATAAATTTTTTCAGTTTTGCACAAATGGGCTCATGCCAATCAACTAAAAATTATCACAACCTTTATGCATTGACAAATAGCGTAACCCGTGTTACGGTAACCTATGTTACGGTAATGTAGGTTACGCATGCGGTTTTATAACCGAGAAAAGGAGCTTTTGGAGTTGTCGAAACTTTGGGAGCAGACAGCGGAAGCGGGACGGCTAGCGGTTTTGACGGGGAGAAGGCGGGTAGGGAAGACGCTGCTTGCTCGGGAATTTGCTAAAGACAAACCTTTCTTCTATTTCTTCGTAGAAAAAAAGCCAGAGGTTTTGCTCTGTGAAGACTACCTTCCCTCTCTCCGGGAAAAACTCCCCTTTCCTGTCGTGGGAGAAATCAAACATTTTAAAGATTTATTTCTCCTCTTGCTAGAGTATGCCAAAAAAGAAAAAATCGTAGTGATTCTAGATGAGTTCCAAGAATTTTTTACAGTGAATCCATCTGTCTATTCGGAAATGCAAAATCTCTGGGACGCCTATAGACAAGAATCAAAAATGCTTCTGCTCGTTGTGGGATCAGTCTATTCTCTGATGCATAAGATCTTTGAAGATAAAAAAGAGCCCCTTTTTGGAAGAGCGGATCGGATGCTGAAGCTCTCTTCTTTCTCGATTCCCGTCTTGCACTCTTTGCTCCAAGATCATCAGATTTTTGACTTGGAAAGCCTCTTTGATTTTTATGTCTTAACCGGCGCCGTCCCCAAATATGTCGATCTTCTCATGACCAATGGCATGAAAACGAGAAAGGAGATTCTCCGATTCATGCTCAGTGAATTTTCTCCCTTTCTAGAGGAGGGAAAGAGCTCTTTGATCGAAGAGTTTGGAAAGGAATACGGCACCTATTTTGCAATCTTGGAATTACTATCTATCGGCAAAACTTCTCGTACGGAAATTGAGTCTATTTTGCAAAGAGATATCGGCGGCTACCTAGAAAACCTGGAAGGAACATACAACCTCATCTACCGGATTTTACCTTTTGATGAAAAGCCAGGATCTCGATCCGTGAAGTTTGCTATTAGAGATCCTTTTCTGAACTTCTGGTTCCGCTTCTTTTATCGCAATCGAAGCGCCATCGAGCTGAAGAATTTCGACTACGTCCTCCGCATCATCGAGAGAGATTATTCCACCTACTGCGGGAAATTTCTCGAGCGATTTTTTCTCGAGCTCTTTGCCTTACAAAAAAAATACAATCGAATAGGCACTTACTGGGAGTCCAAAAATCTCAACGAGATCGACCTCGTAGCAGCCAACGACTTAGATAAAGAGCTCTTCATTGCAGACATCAAAATCAATCCCAAAAAACTCAACCTCCCCGAATTGCAGCGCAAAGCCCAAAACCTGCTCTCTCACTACCCTGATTACCGAGTAGAGTGGGCCTGTCTCTCCCTTAGCGACGCCAAAAGCTACTTAAATTAAAAGTCAAACAACTTCTTAGGATTCATGCGTTCGATTTCTTTGCTGAACAAATATCTGTTGTAGTTGAAGATAAATTGACTTCTTTCATTCTCATTTGAAAATAGTTTAGATTCGTATTCCGATCTTAATATTTTAGAAAATTCATCTGCGGTAATTTGGATGTCATGACTTTTTATTCTTTCCCAAAAATAGTATCCCGCGCCAAAATTGCGGGCTCCAATGTCCGCATAGCGATTGAAAAGAACATCCAACGATTCCTAAAAGCATCGCCATTTTCATATTTTGCTCCTTTGAGACTTATACCACAATCGAGCTTCGAGATAAGAACGTATCCCACCATGCTACTGTGTGAATTCATGCCGGGCAGTGTATCAGCATGGCTATATAAAGAAAACAAAAAATTTTAGGCTCATCCGATGAGTTCTTCAGCCTGTTCTCGACACGCAAAACAGGCGCCATACCGCTCTGTTTTAAGCTCCTTTACATTTATTGTCTTCCGAGGATACTAGAAGGGATGTTTAAGAAGTTTTTCGCTTTGGCAGTAAGTGTTTCCGCTTTGCTTTTCGCCAGGGAAGAAACGCCAGACCGAGCGCAGGAGGGTTTTGTGAATACGGAGCGCGGTATAGAGCCGTGGTTTACGGGCACGCTGATTGCGCCAGTGGGAACGGTGGTTCCGCGAGGAGATTTCGAGATCCGCTCGTTCGTATTCATGCGGGTCGACACGGGCGTTTACGACAACGGATGGGGCATCCACTCGAGACACAACTTTTATAGCTTCAATCCACAGGTAGTGGCCCTCTTTGGACTCACCGAGTGGATGGATCTGCAGATCAGTCCTCAGTTTTTGTGGAATACGACACATGGCCACTCGGCGGTCCATATCGGCGATCTGCCGATCGCGCTCGATTTCCAATTGTACCCAGCAGATAAATCATGGTTCCCCGGGGTGAAGTTGACGCTGCAGGAGAGCTTTCCGATTGGGAAGTATAAGAATTTGGGATCTACGTTGAGTGGCGTCGATGGGTCGGGGAATGGCTCGTATGAAACGACATTCAATGTCTTGTTTTATAAAGTTTACCATATCCGCGATCTGACGTTTTTGAGTACAACCGTGAGTATGGGATATACATTGGCGTCCAATGTTCATCTGTCGGGATTCAATGCTTATGGCGGCGGGTTCGGGACGCATGGGAATTTGAGCCCGGGCAATTTCTTCACAGGTCTTTTTAGCTTTGAATACAGCTTGGACCGCAACTGGGTCTTCGCCATGGATACTGTCTACATCCACACGGGGGCAACCCACTTTTCTGGCTCTAAGGGGACCACTTCGGCGGGGAAGAGCGCTACCGTGGGGGGCCTCTCTTCCGATTCAATCAATTTCTCCCCTTCTGTGGAGTACAATTTCAGTAAAGATTTTGGTATCTGCATGGGTTGCTACTTCTCAGGCTTCGGCCGCAATACGCAAGTCTTTCGAAGCGGTGTTGTTAATTTAGTGTATACTTATTGATTGTCTGTTTTCATTGTTTATGTCATATTTGTCATATTAAAAGGGGTAAATGAGCGGTAATAGTGAAGTAGAATTTGGAAAATGGCGCTCCTTTTTCTGGCCGATTCACCGGTGGGAATTGAAAAAATTTTTACCTATGTTTGGGATGTTCTTCCTCATTGCGTTCAATTACAATTCGCTCCGCTCCTATAAAGACACGATGGTCGTGACGGCCCAAGGATCGGGGGCTGAAGTAATCCCTTTCATCAAAGTATGGCTCGTCCTCCCTTGCGCGATTTTGTTCGCGATTTTTTTCACTTATCTGGCGAACCGGTTCCGGAGAGAACAAGTCTTTTACATCATGCTATCGTTCTTCATCGCCTTTTTCGCTCTATTCACCTTTGTTCTCTTGCCCGCCCAAGAACACTTGCATCCTCACGTCGCTGCGGACAAGCTGCAAGCGATTTTACCTGAAGGCTTTAAGGGACTGATCGCCATTTTCCGCAACTGGACCTTTTCCCTCTTCTATGTGGTTTCTGAGCTTTGGTCGACTGCGATTTTGTCCGTTTTGTGGTGGGGGTTTGCCAATGAAGTAACAACAGTGAACGAGGCGAAGCGCTACTACGGGCTTTTGATGATGGGGGGCAATGTAGCGGGCGTCGTGGCAGGCTATGCGGCCGTCTGTTTTTCGGGGAATTTATTTTATGAATGGCTCCCCTACGGGAAGGGGCCCTGGGAACAATCAATTCTGTTTCTCAATCTAGCCTTGATCAGCTCAGGGGTGTTGACTATGCTTCTCTTTCGCTGGCTCAACCGCCATGTGATCCGCCCCACCGCGGCCGAGACAGCCGCCCCCCAGGAAAGGCCCAAAGTCAAGATGTCTCTTTGGGAAAACTTCAAGATGCTCGCTCAATCAAAATATTTACTCTGCATCGCCGTGATCGTGCTCGGCTACAACCTCTCCATGAACCTGATCGAAGTGGTCTGGAAAAACCAGATGTTGCAGCTCTACCCCGATGCGAGTGACTACAACCGCTACATGGGCCACGTGATGATCGGGATGTCGATCCTCGCCGCCTTCTCAGGGATGTTCATCACCACCAACCTCATCCGCCGCTACTCATGGACCCGGGTCGCCCTCATCTCCCCCTGCATCATCCTCATCACCGGCATCACCTTCCTCGCCATCGCCATCTTCCAACACTCGATGGGAGCCTTTCTTGGAGTCGCCCCCCTCGTCCTCGCAGTCACCCTCGGATCCCTCCAGAACATCGTCAGCAGAGCCTCCAAATACACCCTCTTCGACGCCACCAAAGAAATCGCCTTCATCCCCCTCGACCCCGACACCAAACTCAAAGGAAAAGCTGCCATCGACGGCGTCGGCTCCCGCCTCGGCAAATCAGGCGGTTCCATGATCCACCAAGGGCTCCTCATGGTCTTCGCCACCGTCGCCGGCAGCACCCCCTACATCGGCTTTATTTTCTTCGGCGTGATCATCGTTTGGATCGGCGCCGCTGTCTCCCTCGGCAAACAGTTCGACCGCTTGACAGGAAAAGTCCGCTTAGAAGCGTGAGGAAAAAAATTTAGCCGCGGAAGTCCATGCCGGGTGTGAGCCCGGCATGGACTTCCGCGGCTAAATTTTTTTCCCAGCCTGACAGGACCGTGGACTTTTGCAAGCGGCTCGTATATATACTTAGAGTCATGCTCACTTTATCAAATAGTTTGTCCTTTGTCCGGGCTCCTCTTGCGTTTCTATTTTTGTCGGAAAATCCGATGTGGCGGCTCTTAGCGGTGTTTCTTGCGATGGTGACCGATAGCATCGATGGATATTTGGCTCGGCGGAGCCGGTCGGCGAGTAGGTTTGGAGCTGTGTTGGACCCTACGATGGATAAGTTTTTTGTCTACTTTGTGTTGTGGGCGTTTTTGACGGAAGGGAGAATGGGGTGGTGGGAGATAGGAGCGATGCTCTCACGCGATTTTTTCCTATGTGTATATGGCTTTTGGATGTTGGTGAGTGGGCAGTGGAGCAAGGTAGTTTTCCGAGCGATTCGATGGGGCAAGGCGACGACGGCGCTGCAGTTTGTGGTGTTGATCGGGATTTTGCTCGGATTTTCTTTTCCGTGGTTTAGTTATCTCGGATTTGTGATGATGGGTTGGCTAGGCTTACTGGAACTATTTCAAACTTCCAGGAGAGCATCGCCAATTTAGAGGTGTCTATGGAATCGATCTTTGTTTCGGCTCTGAGGAGCTTCTTCCGCGCTTTTTTTGCGGTATGTGGGATCTTGCTGGGCCTTGTCATCTTCTCGTTTGTCTACGCGATGTTTACAGGAACAGGGTTCATCGAAGAGAAGACGACGATGACGATCTTGAGCGATGCAAGTGGAAAGCGGATGATGGTCTCCCCGACAGCTCCTGCAATCTTGCAGCTCAATATCCATGGACCAATCGGGATCGACCGGCTCGATTTGAGCAGCGAAACGGTGGAAAATATCTTGATCGAGTCGCGCATGGGAATGCTCTCTCACGACCGGGTGAAAGGGATCTTGCTCCACATCAATACCCCCGGGGGAACGGTAGTCGACTCCGACAACATCTACCGGATGCTGCAGCAATACAAAGAGCGCTACCAGGTGCCGGTGTTTGCCTATGTCGATGGCCTTTGCGCCTCGGGTGGGATGTACATCGCCTCTGCCGCTGATCAGATTTTTGCCAGCCCTTCGAGCGCAATTGGCTCGGTAGGGGTGATCTACGGCCCGTTCATGAATGTCTACCAAGCGATGGGAAAGATCGGCGTCGAGGCCAAAACGCTGACGGAGGGGATCGACAAAGATACGTTGAACCCCATGCGCCCTTGGAAAGAGGGAGAAGACCAGTGGATCAAAGATATTTTGGCCTTTAGCTACGATCGATTCCTCACCGTGGTGACGACTGGAAGAGCGCGGCTCACCAAAGACCTGCTGATCCACACGCTCGGAGCGCGGATGTTCAACTGCGAAACGGCCCAAAAACTCGGCTACGTCGACCACGCGATGTCGAGCCGCGAAGAGGCGCTCCTCGCCCTCTGTGAGCAAGTGCAGATTGATCCAGGCCACCCTTACCAAGTTGTGGAACTTTCGCCAAAAAGAAACTGGTTGAGCGGGCTTGTCAATGGAACCTCGCCCCTCGTTTCGGGTAAAGTAGAGCATGGCTTTGCCTGGGAAGGCGACACAAAGAAAGCCCCCTTCTCCTATCTGTACCAAGCGAAATGAGCCCATTTTCCATGGCAAACGACTTTTGCAACTGACTCACACATGATCGACAAAATTTATATCATCGACGCGGTGAACTACCTGTTCCGCTCCTATTACGCCATTGGCCCCATGACCAATGCGCGGGGGGAATCAACCAGCGCGCTGTTTGGGTTCATTCGCTCGGTCCAGAAACTGATCAAAGACTTTGCTCCGTCTCATTTTGTCTGCGTCTTCGACGGCCCCGACAACAAAAAATCGCGCCATGCGGTCTACGCCGAATACAAGATGCACCGGAAGGGAGCGCCTGAAGATCTCTATCCACAGTTTGAATGGGCCGACGCCTATTGTGAGATAGCGGGAATTCCAGTTATCTGCGTTGAGGGAGTCGAGGCGGATGACACGATGGCGGCAGTGGCTCTCTGGGCAGGGCACCAAGGAGCCACGAGTTTTATCTGTTCGAGCGACAAGGATTTGATGCAGATGGTGGGGCCAAAGACCTTCATGATCCATGCGCAAAAAGATAACCTGCTCGTAGACGCGAAGAAAGTAGAAGAGCTCTACGGCGTCAAGCCCACCCAGATGCTCGATCTTCTCTCAATGATGGGAGATGCCTCGGATAACATTCCCGGAATTCCCGGATTTGGCCCAAAGACAGCGGCGACGTTATTGCAAGAATTCGGAACGCTCGATGTGTTATTAGAACATCCGGAGAAAGTAAAGGGAGAAAAGAAACAGGAGCTACTCCGCACACACCGAGAAGATGCGCTGATGAGTCGAAAACTCGCAACACTCGATACGGGAGTGGAAATTCCAAGAGTTGAGGAATTTTACCGGCTTAAAGGAGCAGACAATGAAAAACTGATTCCTTTTTACCGAGAAATGAACTTTTCCTCTTTGCTCCGAGAAGTGGAAGAGACCAAACCCTCCCTCAAGCAAGCGTATCATCTCGTCGAAGAGCCCACTTTGCTCCTCGAGCAACTTCGAAAAGAAAACGAAGTTTGCATCGACACCGAGACTACAGAGCTCTCTCCCATGCGAGCTCGGCCCGTCGGCATTGGCTTCTGCGTCCAGCCGGGAGAAGCCTGGTATGTCCCCTGGACTACCACCACTGCTCCCCTCCTCAAACGCTTCTTCCAAGAAGCCTCTTGTAGCTTCTTTGGACACAACCTCAAGTATGACCGACATGTCTTAGAAAACGAAGGCATTTCCCTCCGCAATATTTCCTTCGATACCATCCTCGCCTCTTACCTCCTCGATCCTCAAAACAGAAGACACAACCTCGACGAGCTCTCGCTCGAAAAACTCAAAAAAGTCAAAATCCCCATCGAAAGCCTCATCGGCAAAGGGAAAAACCAGATTTCCATGTCGGCAGTCCCCTTGGACAAAATCAAGGACTACTGTTGCGAAGATGCCGATTACACTACTAGGCTCAAACTCCTCTTTGCTGAATCGCTCCAGGCGCGCCATCTCGACAAAATCCTTTTCGACATCGAGCTCCCTCTCCTCCCGATTCTCGCCAAAATGGAGCGCACCGGCATCTTCCTCGACAAAGACAAACTCCAAATCATCGCAGAGGCTACCTCCACCGCTCTCCAGAAGATCCGCTCTCAGATCTTTCAAAATGCGGGAGAGGAATTCAACCTAAACTCTCCGAAACAGCTCAGCCAGATTCTTTTCTCTAAACTCCAGCTCAAACACTCGGCCCGCCTCTCCACTGCAGCCGATGTGCTGGAAGAGCTTGCCGATACCCACCCCATTATCCCCCAAATCCTGAGCTACCGCACCCTTGAAAAACTCCGTTCTACCTACATCGAAGCGCTCCCCCAACAAATCGACCCCACAACCCAGCGAGTTCACTGCACCTTCAACCAATCAGTCGCTGCGACAGGGCGCCTCTCGTGCCAAGATCCCAATCTCCAGAACATCCCCGTCCGCTCAGAAGAAGGACTCGCCATCCGGAGTTGCTTCCGACCCGAGAAAGAAGGATGGCTCTTCCTCGGAGCCGACTACTCCCAGATCGAGCTCCGCCTCCTCGCCCACTTCAGCGAAGATCCAACCCTTCTGCAAGCATTCCGTTCCGGCCAAGACATCCACACGCAGACTGCCTCTCTCATATTCGGCGTGCCTCTCGCCGCCGTCACACCCGCAATGCGCTTTTCTGCCAAGACGGTCAACTTCGGCATTCTCTATGGCCAAGGCCCCTACGGCCTCAGCAAACAGCTCCACATTTCGGTTCCGGAAGCCACCTCTTTCATCGAAACCTATTTTGCCCGCTACCCAAAAGTCCACGCCTACCTGGAACACTGCAAAGCCGAAGTGGGGCGAACAGGGATGTCCCACACAATCACCGGTCGCCAACGCCCCATCCCAGAGATCCACAACAAAAACCCCTCGATCCGCGCCGCGGCAGAAAGACTGGCCGTCAATACGCCGCTCCAGGGCTCCCAAGCTGATCTGATCAAGATCGCCATGATCGAGATCGACCAGGCGATTGAAGGGCAAAAGCTCGCAGGAAAAATGATCCTCCAGATCCATGACGAGCTCATCTTTGAAATTCCCGCGGGGGAAGCCCCTCTTTTCGAGACCTTCGTCAAGGAAAAAATGGAACAGGTCTTCCAGCTCAAAGTGCCCCTCGAAGTGCACATTGCGCTTGGCAAAAATTGGGCCGAATGCTAGATTTGAGAAAAATTGCTATCACAGGTGGGGTAGCCAGCGGAAAAAGTTCCGCTTGCCAGTTCTTTCGAGAGCTGGGAGCCTTCGTGGTCAGCGCCGATGCGATTGTCCATGAACTCCTCCGACCCGACACCGCTCTTGGGCAGCAAGTCATTCGACAACTCGGTCCTGAAGTCTTTCGAGATGGACAAATCAGCCGCAAGCAGATTGCGGAGAGAGTCTTTGGGAACCCCGAGCAGTTGCAAGCCTTGGAAAAGCTTCTTCATCCCGCCGTATTGAAACGGATCGAGGAGCTCTACCAAAAGGCCGCAGCAACAGGAACCTACACTTCCTTTGTCGTTGAGATTCCTCTGCTCTTTGAAATAGGAGGAGAACCCTTCTATGATGTGGTAGTCGCCGTTTTAGCAGATGAGTCGCTCGCGCGCCATCGGTTTGAACAGGCGGGGTTTCAAAAAGAAGAATACGACCAACGGATGATCAGGCAATTGAGCCCCTCTCAAAAATCGGCCCGAGCCGATTATACCCTTTATAACAACGGGTCTTTGAAAGAATTAAAACAACAAATCGCCGCATTAAACCAGATACTGGAGAATCTTTCCCATGAATCATGACCAACCCCAAACGGAATCCCTCCCTGAAGCTTCATCTCCTCCTACAGGATTTGAAACTGTGACCAAGATTTCCGATTTGCAGCGGATGAATATCGACCAACTGCAGGCCTTTGCCCGCAACATCGGTTTGAAACACACAGGCTCGCTCCCGAAATCGGGCGTCGTCTTCGAAATTGTGAAGACCCTCTCTGAAAGACCTAACGAGGTCCTCTTCGGCGAAGGAGTCCTCGAAGTCTTGCCCGATGGCTTTGGCTTTCTCCGCTCCCCCAACTACAATTACCTCTCCTCCCCTGAAGATATCTACGTCTCGCCCGCCCAGATCCGCAGGTTTGATTTGCGCAAAGGAGACTCCCTCTACGGCTCCATCCGCGCGCCGAAAGATAAAGAAAAGTACTTTGCGATGCTGAGAGTCGAACGGATCAACGGCCGCACCTACGAGCAGACCCGCGACCGGCTTCTCTTTGAAAACTTAACGCCCCTCTATCCCAATAAACGCCTCGTGATGGAGACCAGCCGCGACAAACTCTCGATGCGGATCCTCGATCTCGCAGCCCCCATCGGCAAAGGGCAGCGCGCCATGATCGTCGCCCCCCCTAAATCGGGAAAGACGATTCTCTTGCAAAACATCGCCAACGCCATCGAAATCAACAACCCAGAAGTCTTCCTGATGGTCCTCCTCATCGACGAGAGACCGGAAGAGGTCACCGACATGATCCGGACCATCAAAGGGGAGATCATCGCCTCCACCTTTGATGAACAGCCCGACCGCCACGTCCAGATCGCCGAAATGGCGATCGAGAAGGCGCGCCGCTTGGTCGAATGTGGCTACGACGTCGTCATCCTCCTCGACTCGATGACCCGCCTCGCTCGTGCCTACAACACCGTCCAGCCCCACTCAGGCAAAATCTTGACAGGCGGCGTCGACGCCAACGCGCTCCACAAACCCAAACGCTTTTTCGGAGCCGCGCGCAACATTGAGCAAGGGGGCTCCCTCACCATCATCGCCACCGCCATGATCGACACTGGCTCTCGTATGGATGAGGTGATTTTCGAAGAATTCAAAGGAACAGGGAACATGGAACTCGTCCTCGACCGCCGCCTCTACGAGCGCCGCATCTTCCCCGCCATAGACTTGATCAAGAGCGGCACCCGGAAAGAAGAGCTCCTCTACCATCCCGCAGAGTTGGAGAAAATCTATCTCCTTCGGCAAGGAATCGCCGATCTCACTCCGATTGACGCCATGAATCTCCTCCTCGCCCGGTTGAAGAAAACCGCAACAAATGCTGAATTTCTCCTTTCAATGAAAGACTAGCATGGAAAATCATCTTGAGATAGAAGGGGGATGAGAGGGTGTTTAAGAATTAAGGGTTCGTCGATTTTCGGGATTATTTTGGCCGCGTTTCGATCCAAAATCGGGGGGCTATATCGACAAACAGTATATAGCCCCCCGATTTTGGATCGAAACGCGGCGCAAAAGAACCCGAAAACCGACAGAACCTTAATTCTTAAACACCCTCCAAAGGAAGTGTAATGATGAGACCAGTTACGTTGCTCTTAGGACTGTTGATTTTGGGCTTGGGCTCTTTTTGGTCCTGGACCTATTTCCCTGGTTTTCGCGCAAAAGTGGAAGACTTCTTGAGCGCAAGCACTTTTCAGACCCTGGAAG
>Ga0207157_1013_pt1 | contig 19155 bp, 13 predicted proteins | sample Alteio_BWMinHeat_25_FD_153508 | JGI IMG/M metagenome (GOLD analysis project Ga0207157, IMG submission 153508) | Enriched cells from forest soil in Barre Woods Harvard Forest LTER site, Petersham, Massachusetts, United States -... | ecosystem: Environmental > Terrestrial > Soil > Temperate forest >...
TCTGCTTCGGCGCACCCCTGGCGCGTCTGGAAGGCCAGATCGCATTCGGAGCGATTTTGAAGCGGCTGCAGAACCTGCAGTTGAAGCCTGGTCGTCTGGTGTGGCGCGACAACCTCGGGCTGCGAGGCTTGACCGCGCTGCCAGTTTCTTTTACGCCAGTGGCCAGCTGAATGCCGTTTGATGTTACTGCCACCTGAGAGCATGGGAAACGCCGTAGAACTCAAAGCACCAGCGGAAGCACCGGTCGCGAAGGTGGTTGGTGCGCGCGGCATTCCACGCCAGCTCGGGAACAAGCCAGCGCCCCTGTCGTTTGCGCAGGAACAGATCTGGCTGCACGCCCAGCTTGTCCCGGAAAGTCCTATTTACAACGAGCCGGTGACCATCCGCCGGGAGGGAACTCTTGATGTTCCTACACTCGAACGTGCTCTGACCGAAATTGTTCAGCGTCACGAATCGTGGCGGACCCGCTTCGCACTGCTCGACGGCGAGCCGGTGCAGATTGTTGATCCGGCAAGTCCGGTGCGCATCACTCGCGCGGATTTGAGCCACATCCCGTTAGCCCAACGCGAGTCCGAAGCCCAGCGGCTCGCAATTGAAGATTCCCTCCGTCCCTTTGATCTCTCCCGCGGCCCTCTGTTTCGGATGTTGCTGATCTCTCTCAGCGACTCCGACCATCGTCTCTTTCTCACCCTCCACCACATTATCTTTGACGGGTACTCCGTCTATCGCATTCTTCTGCCCGAACTGGCCACACTCTACGCGGCCTTCGCTGTCGGGCAGAAATCTCCTCTGCCGCCACTTCCGATCCAATATGCCGACTTTGCGCAGTGGGAGCGAGAATGGCTTTCGGAAAACTCTCGCCTGTCTTCGCAGTTGGCCTATTGGCGGAAACAGCTCGGCGGAGATTTGCCGGTGCTGCGTTTGCCTTACGATCACTCTCGCCCCGCCGTACAAAGCTTTCGTGGGGCGATCCAGCCTGTAGCTTTTTCCAGAGAGGCTTCGGATGCGCTGAAGCTGCTCAGCCGTCGCGAGGGAGTCAGTCTTTTCATGACTCTGGTCGCGGCCTTTGCTGTATTGTTGCAGCGCTATTCCTCGATGGAGGATGTGGTCATTGGCACGGTCAGTTCCGGACGCAAACGTTCGGAACTCGAGGGGCTGTTGGGGTATTTTCTTAATCCGGTAGTTTTGCGCAACGACCTATCCGGCGACCCGACTTTTCGTGAACTGCTGCGCCGGACACGCAACATGACGCTCGACGCATTGTCGAACGATGATGCTCCGTTTACTCAGGTAGTGAATGATCTGCACCCCAGTCGTAATTTGAGTTTCAATCCGTTGTTCCAGGTGTTGCTCACCCTTGAACCGCCGCTTCCTAAATCAGTAGAAGGTTGGACGGTGGCGCTCACTCAATCTGAGGTAGACCCTGGAATTTCAAAGTTCGATTTGTGCCTCGAACTGGACGACCACGCTTCTGGAATCGCAGGACGCTTTAAGTACACTAGCGATCTTCTTGAGGCGGACACCGTCGCCCGGATGGCGGGACACCTGGTAATGCTCCTGCAGGGGATTACGGAGAACCCCGATCTACGAATTTCGCAACTCCCGCTGCTCACCAAGTCTGAACATGAAACTATCTGCGTGGATTGGAACGATACCGCGGCGGAGTTCCCAGCCGATCTTTGCCTGCACCAGATGGTAGAGAGTCAGGCGGAGCGGATTCCCCAAGACACGGCTGTAATCAGCGGTGACACAGAACTAACCTATCGCCAACTTGAGCTGCGCAGCAATCAGTTGGCAGCGCATCTTCGGAGACTTGGCGTAGGGCCGGAGCAGCCCGTTGGATTGTTTTTGGAACCTTCACCGGAGATGATCGTCGGCATTCTCGGAGTGCTGAAGGCCGGTGGCGTATGCGTTCCGCTTGATCCCAGTTATCCGGCGGATCGAGTCAAGTATGTCCTGAACGATACCAGGCTGCGCGTCCTACTTACGCAGGAGCATTTGCGGACTGCGTTACCCGAGAGTGATGCGGAGATTGTTGCTCTAGACTCCGATTGGAGTCGGATTGAGCAAGAACAAGAATCGAGAGTTGACAGCCAGTGCACACCGGACAGCCTGGCCTACCTGATCTACACCTCGGGCTCAACAGGAAAGCCCAAGGGTGTCCAGATCACGCACCGTAACCTGGTGCATTCGACTTACGCCCGCTCAATCTACTACGGGCGCGACGCAGGGCGTTTCCTGCTGCTGTCGTCGTTCTCATTTGACAGTTCGCTGGTCGGAATCTTTGGAGCTCTTTGCCGCGGGGGATCTCTGGTGTTGACTCCGGGGCTGCTGCAGAAAAATCTTTCCGGATTGGCCGGTCTGGTTGCTAAGCATCAAGTCTCAGAGCTTCTGTGCGTGCCGTCCCTCTACAGTTTGCTGCTTGAGCAAGCTAAGCCGGGAGAGCTGGCCTCTTTGCTCGTGGCTATTGTAGCGGGCGAATCTTGTCCGGCTGAACTTGTTGAGCACCACTACAAGCAGCTCCCGCATGCGACACTCTACAACGAGTACGGCCCCACTGAAGCGGCGGTTTGGAGTGCTGTTTACCGGTGCGAGCCGGGGAATGCCGGCAACCTTGTTCCGATTGGACGTCCGGTGCCGAACATGCGGTTGTACGTTCTGGATTCTCACTTGAATCCGGTGCCGGTAGGAGTTCTCGGAGAGCTTTGCATTGGCGGGCCAGGTGTCGCGCGCGGGTATCTGAACCGGCCGGAAGAGACTTCAGAGCGATTTATTCCAGATCCATTTTCCGCTGAACCCAAAGCTCGACTGTACAAGTCGGGTGACCTGGTTCGCTTCCGGACTGATGGGAACCTGGAAATGTTGGGGCGTCTTGACCACCAGATCAAGATCCGCGGATTCCGCATCGAAGTCGAAGAAATTGAAGCGGTCATCGCCGACTCCAATCAAGTGCGGAATGCTGTTGTGGCATTGCAGACCGAAAATGTCAGCACGCCGATGCTGGTCGCCTACGTGGTTCCGGTCGAGTCCGGCAAGTTTGAGGAGGCCGGATTGCGCCGATTCCTGATCGGCAAACTACCCGACTCGATGGTGCCGGGGGCTTTCGTTGTGATGCGCGATCTACCTTTGACCCCTAACGGGAAGGTTGATCGCAATGTTCTTCCTTTGTTTCAGAGCGGCCCCGTTCCGTTTCAAAAGGCTGTTCCATCGCATACCGCTTTGGAAGCCAGTTTGGTGAAGATTTGGGAATCGGTCCTCGGGCGGCAGGGAATCGGCGTTACCGACAATTTCTTTGATTTGGGTGGGCACTCGCTCCTAGTGGCGAAACTCCTGCTGCGGATCGAGCAACAGCTCGGGCGCAGAATCTCTCTTGCCGACGTTTTCCAGGCTCCGACAATTCGGCAATTAGCTGTATTTCTGGGCGACGGACTGGAATCCAAACATCACCCTGCGGTGGTTCCGATTCAGCCGCAAGGTTCGAAACCGCCGTTGATCTGGATCCGAGGTGGACCGCTATTCAGGCCGCTGGCAAACCGCCTGGGGCCCGATCAGCCTACCCTGGCCCTGCACTTACCCGGGCCGGATGCGAACCGCCTTCCTGTTCCGTACAGGTTCGAAGATGTCGCTGCCTCCCTGGTGAAGAATCTCCGCGAGATCCAACCGCAAGGCCCTTATTATCTTGCCGGTTTGTGTGTGAACGCGGTGATTGCTTATGAGATGGCGAGCATCCTGAAGCGCGAAGGGCAGGAAGTGGCGCTGCTGATGATGATCGACGGCCAGAACCCTGCCTACTATCAGGATTTCTCCCAGAGCGAAAGCCGGGGCACGGTGATCGCCCGGAAACTCAAGTTTCACTGGGACAAGATGCTGGAAGGCGGGCCAGCAAATGTTCCACGTTTCCTTGCCGGGCGATTGGCTGGGGTCGGCCTGCGACTGAGCGTTCTGCGCTGGCGGCTTCACCACAAGATGGGCTGGAAGATCAGTCAAAGGCAGTTGGAAAACGACTTGGACACAATCGTCCACCCGACATCTTATTTTTATCGGCCCGGACCGTACCCCGGTCACATCGTCTTTTTCCAATCGAGCGATTGGCCGGCTTGCCGGTACTTCGATTTCTATGCGAGCTGGGACGGGCTGGTTGAAGATGGTTTGGCAGTTCACAGAATTCCCGGTGGACACCAGTCCATGTTTCATGAAAAGAACGTGGATGTAATCGCTACGCAGTTGAAGAAAGAGATGGAAGCCGCGGCTGACAAAGTGCGCCAACCGGGCATTGTTGGTCGATCCAAACGGGCATGACTAAAGTCGCGCGATAGGCAGTTCTAATTACACTTCCCCGAATCTCCTCGAATAGACGGACCGGAAAAAGGGATAACGATAGTATGGCAACCATGCAGGAAGTGCTTACGCAAAACTCGGCGAACGCGGAATCGTCGCCACACCTTGCAGAAGGTCCCCTGTTTGTAGTTGGGCTATTTCGCTCCGGCACCTCGTTGCTATATGCGCTGCTGAATCAGCACCCCCAGATTGCCTTGATGTACGAAGGAGACTTGGCCCACCTGCCGTCTCTATTCTGGTTTCCGACGGACACTCCGCGCTGGCTCGAACGATGGGATGCGTGGAACGGTGCGCTGACCCGTCATAGTGTGGATACCAGTAACATTCGCTCCGGCATTTCCGATTTGCCGACGGCGGTTCGCGAAGCCTACGTACAGTACGGCCGACAGAAGAAAAAAGACCTTACGATTTGGGGATGTAAATCGCCCACATACTTTGATGAAATTGGCCGGTTGGGGCGGACTTTTCCCAACGCGCGCTTCATCATTATCTGGCGGGACTTGCGCAGCATCTGCAGCAGTGTCCTGAAAGCTGCCCGGGATGGGGGCGGCTATTTTCAGAGAACGGGCACCATGGTCCGCGTGATGATGGGCTACCGGGAAATGAAGACGCAATGCGATGAACTGGTGAGCAAAGGTGTGCCGGTGCATCAACTCTGCTATGAAGACATGGTGAGAGATCCGGAAGCCGCTATGCGAGGCGTTTGCCAGTTCCTGCAAATTCCATTCGATCCCAAGACCCTATCGCTCAAAGGCGCAGACCATAGCGCTATCGAGAATGCTCCTCACCACGAGTTGGTGAAAGCCGAAAAGATTGTGGCCTCACCGAAGAAGAAGTCGAGTCTGCCACCCGAACTAAAGAACAAAATTGATCGTTACCTTTTCATGTGGCGGAAACATTCTGCCGGTCAGTGGCCTTTGTACCCACAATCGTTGGAAGACGGACTCACCGAGCCAGGTCTGGCAGAGAGATTCACCGACCGCCTGAAATATGACTGCGTCAGATTCTGGAACCGGCTGACCCCGGCGATTTTTGCCATCATTCCATTTTCCTTCTGGACGGCGTACCGCAAGCTCAGAAATCGCCCTTATTCCTGGGGCAGCAAAAACTAATCACCTCAGTGACCTCCGCTCGAACCGCAACTTTGAGCCTTTGTTGGTGTTACATTAATTGCGGGCAGGTTCCCCACACTCTATCGCCGAAATCTGCGCATTATTTTCTGCAACGAACCTGCCCAACGCGATAGCGCCAATAAGAGGAATAAATCATGAAAGCTCTCTCCCGGTTGTTGCTTCTTCTGTGGTTGGCTATTCCGAGTGTCGCTCAGGTCACGATTCAGGACTCATTTTTCGGCATGCTCGTGAACAAACCGGATTCCTTCCCGCTCAAGGTACCAGTAGGTAGCGTAAGGCTGTGGGACACCGGCACGAACTGGTTTCAGATTTGTCCGACCAACGGACATTGTGACTGGGACCATCTGGACAAATGGCTGGCTACCATCAAGAGCGACGGCATACCCGAGGTGATGTACACCTTCGGTAAGACTCCGGACTCGATTTCTTCCAATCCTATGGGGAAATGCTGGCAGGCGCGGCTGGGTCAGTGCTATCCGCCGCGAGATTTGAATCCTGATGGAGGCGGCTCCAATGCTGCCTGGAAAGACTTTGTACATGCCATCGTCGAACACAATCAACATCTGGATCACAGTCGCTATGCGTTGATTAAGTGGTGGGGGATTTGGAACGAGCCCAACGGCCACAATTTCTGGGGCGGAACTACCCCTCAACTAGTCCGCATGACCAAAGATGCCCGCGAGATCATTAAGGCGGCTGACCCCAGCGCTCTAATTCTTTCTCCCGAGCCGTCGTCGCTCACCAAGCATGGGAACTTTCACGATGCTGGGGACTGGCTGGAGGGATATTTGTCAGCCGGCGGAGGACAATATATCGACGTGGTTGCCTTTCATTGCTACGCCAACACTAATAACCCGGGCGACCGGCCGTACGCAGAAGATGTGTTGAAGATGGTGAGCTACGTGAAAGAGAAGTTGGCACGTCACCCCGAGGTTTCCGGTAAACCCATGTGGATGACCGAAGGTAGTTGGGGAAAGACGAATGAAGCCAACTTTCGCGACGACGATTCTCCGATGGCGTACATTACCCGCTTCTACACTCTGCTCGCGTCCACGGGAGTCGAGCGAGTTTACTGGTACATCTACGACGGCAACCCGAACGACTGCTGCGGCACCATGTGGACCCAGGGACGGGGTGAGTTGGCCGGAGCAAAGGCATACAAAGAGATGCACAAATGGCTGCTGGGACGTACAGTGTCACATTGTGGGCCGCAGGGGCACCTGTGGTCTTGTGACTTAGAAGGGCCGGGATACAAGGGAAAGATGGTTTGGAACGACGAGTACGACAAGACCGTCACCGCCGACGCCGGCGGTTTCGGCAGCTATAGGGATGTTTCGGGAACGGTTGCCCAGGTGGGGCAGAAGACCGTTACAGTTGGCATTAAGCCGATATTGCTCGAAGCCGGTCGGGGAAAATAGCCCTGGCTCAAGTGAGGGTACTATACGTTGTGTGCAATAGTTTGCACCTACCCTTGGATTCAAGAGGACGTAGCTTGTAGCTGAGTGGAGATTGCAACACTTCTCCTTGATTCTTATCTGGGATGCGTTAAACTTGTGACTCCCAGTCGGTAATGCGTTAGGGTGCCGATTAAGATGGGTTGTTGAGACAGCGATGGCTGCGAACCTCCGCTATCGTGATAGTCCCCAGTTGCACCGAGTTCGTCCCGGTTGTTTGGAATGCTTCTGTGACCGACTCGGCACCAAGCCAGATCAGGAATACGGTCATGATTAGAAAGATTCTTCCTTTCCTGCTTTTCGCGATGAGTGCGTTTGCGCAGACCAACCCCATCAAACACGTCGTTTTCATCGTTCGCGAAAACCGCAGCTTTGATTCGATGTTCGGAACGTTCCCGGGAGTGGACGGAGCGACAACCGGCGTGATGTCGAACGGAACAGTGGTTCCGCTGAAACATCTGAGCGATCAGATGGCCCATGACATCGGGCACGATTGGTGGTCTGGCCTTGAAGTTGTTTCCGACGGCAAGAACGATCTGTATGACATTAACTTCATGGGAAATGTGCAGGGCGATTATGTTGCCTATTCCCAGCTATGGCAGCAGGACATCCCGAACTATTGGACTTATGCCCAGAAGTTCTTGATTGCGGATCGCATGTTTTCTTCCCTTCATGGACCCAGTCTGCCCAATCATCTGTATGCAATTGCCGCCCAGTCAGCCAACATGGTGAGCGTTCCGGTCACCCATGATAAAAATGATTCGTGGGGCTGCGACAGTCAGATTCAAATCACTGTCCAGTTTTTGCAGAGCGACGGTTCTTTGGCAAACGGGCCGCCGTGTGTGGAAATGCAGACCCTGGGCGATCTTCTCGACGCAGCCAATATCAGTTGGAAATACTACGCCACACCGATCGGGGTTACCGGCTATCAATGGAACGTGTACAACAATGTGCACCACATTCGGTATGGTCCGGATTGGTCCACACGCATCGCCGACGAAAATCAGTTTGACACTGATGTCGCGAACGGAAAACTGCCCGCGGTTACCTGGATTACAGCTCGCACGGCACAGATGGACCATCCCCCGTTCAGTATCTGCTATGGAGAAAACTGGGTTGTGGACAAGATCAATGCCATCATGCAGAGCCCGGAATGGAAATCTACAGCAATTTTTCTGACGTGGGATGACTTCGGAGGTTTTTACGATCATGTTCAACCCCCTCAGGTTGACAATTTTGGACTGGGTCCACGCGTCCCGCTGATTGTGATTTCTCCTTATGCCAAAGGCGGCAAGATATCCCACACGCAGTATGAATTCTCCAGCGTGCTGCGTTTTATCGAAGACCTGTTTCACTTGCCTTCGCTGACGGCGCGCGACGCGGACGCCAACAATCTGATGGATGCGTTCAATTTCAAGCAGAAGCGCCTCGCTCCCGTTGTATTAAATCCGCATTCTTGCCCGATGACTATCCCGGCCAGCACTTTTGGGGAGCAGCAATCGGGAACCGCAGTCTCAAACATAATTCAGATTAATAACCTGGATCTGAACGTACCTTTGCAGATCCAGTCCATGAAGATTACTGGTAGTAACGACTACAGCGTCCAAGGCTGCCGAGCGCCGATTCCTCCTCAGAGCTTTTGCACCTTCAAGCTTACATTTAAGCCTTCGTTGGTAGGATCAGATAATGCTACCCTTACGTTGACCGATAACTATCCCGGTAGTCCTCAGACGATTGCCATCAACGGAACGGGCTCAGCTCTTTCTGCTCCAGCCCTGGTACATGACCCCATTGTCTTCGGTGGCTTGGGTTCGCTCCTTATGCCAGCACGCAAAATTGGCGTGCAACTGCAGCAGAGTTTTGGAGTGACGAACACTGGTACAACGAATCTGACATTTTCGTCGATTACAGCCACTGGATCTGACTTTACCCAAACCAATAACTGCAGCCTGTTGGCGCCGCAAGCCAGTTGCCAGGTCACCATAACCTTCACTCCCAGTAAGTACGGACCGCGCTGGGGTGTCCTGACTATGGTGGATTCCGACCCGGGAAGCCCGCATCTGGTGAGACTGAACGGCACTGGTGTGCTTCCGGGAGGGGTGGAATCCTCAGTGGCCCCGAAACGAGAACTGCCCTCCCATGTGGATCCGGGCGAAGAACGCGACGATGATGACGACTAGAAGCGACCCCAGCACAATCTTTTCGGAGGCCTGCTAGAGTTCGAGAGCGGGCTTTCGGCTTACCCTCCCTTTGTCCGGATACTGTTCCCCCACGATTACCAACGAGTTTCGGCTTTGCACAAGTCTGTGCCAGTTTCTATTACAGCGAGCATAATAAAACTATGGAATTGAAAATTGAATCAAGGGTCCTGGGGGATGTCTGCGTCCTGGCGCCTCAGGTCTTTCAAGACGAACGCGGATTCTTTACCGAAGTTTTCCGGGCAGACCAGTTCCGCGAAATGGGCTTGCCGTATGAATTCTTGCAGGACAACCACTCGGGCTCAGTGCGCGGCGTGCTGCGCGGATTGCATTTCCAGTGGGAGCCTCCGATGGGCAAGCTTATGCGAGTTACGCGAGGAACAGCCTTTCTAGTGGCCGTGGACATCCGCAAAGGATCTCCTACTGTGGGAAAGTGGTTCGGCGCGGAAATTTCTGCGGAAAGCCGGAAACAGGTCTGGGCCCCAGCTGGTTTCGCCCGCGGCTTCTGTGTGCTCTCTGATTACGCCGAAATTCAGTACAAGTGCACCGGCATTTACAACAACAAGGGCGAGTCGGGTATTCGCTGGGACGACCCCGAGATCGGTATCCAGTGGCCTCTCCGCGACGTTCAGCTTTCAGACAAAGATCGCAAGGCGCAGACACTTAAGGAATGGCTGGCGAGACCAGAATCCGAGCATTTCAAATATTCTTTAAATCACAAATAATTGGGGAGGTAAGTTTTCATGAAGATACTAATTGCAGGCGGGGCAGGGTACGTCGGATCCGTGCTAGTTCCCAAACTGCTCGATCGTGGCTACGAGGTTGATGTTCTTGACTTGTTCTGGTTTGGTAACCATCTCCCCTCCCAGACCGGAATCATTCGCAAAGATATTTTCGACATCGACGTTCCGGATTTGGAGCGTTACCAGCAGGTCGTATTTCTGGCAGGTTTGTCGAATGATCCCATGGCTGAGTTTTCTCCCAGCGAGAATTTCATTTTCAATGCTGCTGCTCCGGCATACTTGGCATACATCGCCAAGAAAGCCAAAGTCCGACGGTACGTCTACGCTTCCTCTTGCTCCGTGTACGGTTACACGGACAACGAGTTGTTCGATGAGAGCCAGGTAGTCTCTTCTTCGTATCCTTACGGGATTTCCAAGCTACAGGGCGAGCAGGCGGCCATGAACCTCATGGACGACGAGTTCTCCGTCATTTCCCTGCGCAAGGGCACCATTTCCGGCTACAGCCCCCGCATGCGCCTGGATTTGATCGTCAACACCATGTTCAAGAACGGCGTTCGGAACCGAGAGATTACAGTAAACAATCCTTCCATCTGGCGTCCTATCATCAGTATCGAAGATGCCACCAACGCCTACATTCGCGCCATTGAGGCGAGCCAGAAAATATCGGGCATTTTCAATGTCGCTTCCGGCAACTACACCGTCGGAGAAGTGGGCGACTTGGTAAAAATGGCGATCGAAGAACAACTTGGCATCAAGGTTCATCTCACCATTCACCACAAAACCGACTTCCGCAATTACAAGGTCAGCATCGAAAAGGCGGAGAATGTGCTCAGCTTCCACCCAAATCATGACGTGAAGGCTATCGTAAAGAACCTGATCGAACATATGGACGACTTCGGTGACTGGGACAACCCGCAGTATTACAACATTCAAACGCTCAAGCTGCTGGCAGCTAATGGCGGTTTGCGCACGCCGGTAGAGGTTGCCCAATGAAAGTGCTTCTGATTGGCGCGAACGGCCAGTTGGGAAGTGATCTGGTCAAGGTTTTACAAAAGGCGGGGGATACGGTTGTGCCCGTTACTCACGCCCTGCTGGACGTTTGCTCCGAAGCTCAAATCGCGGAGGCAATGGCCAATACCCAGCCTGATGTGGTGATTAGCACAGCCGCCTTTCACAAAGTAGAGGAGTGCGAAAAAAGGTCTGACCTGGCATTCCAGGTGAACGGCACCGCGCCCATGTACCTGGCTCAGGCGTGTAGCAAGGCAGGGGCGACGCTCGTCCACTTCAGCACGGACTACGTATTTGGTGGCTATTCCCGCAACACTCCTTACGAAGAAACCGACCGCCCTGCGCCGCTAAATGTCTATGGTACTTCCAAGGTTGTCGGAGAACACCTGATCGCGGCCTACACCGATCGCTACTTCGTTCTAAGAGTGTGTGGGCTTTACGGTATTGCAGGGAGCAGTGGTAAAGGCGGTAATTTTGTCGAGACCATGTTGAAGAAAGCGCTGGCTGGGGATGCCATCAAGGTGGTGGACGACCAGGTATTAACTCCAACCTATACGGGAGACTTAGCGCGCGCAGTGCGCAGCTTGATTCTCACGGAAAAGTTCGGACTTTATCACTTGAGTTCCGAGGGAGAGTGTTCGTGGTACGACTTTACGCGTCACATCTTCACGTGTGCCGGCATTGAGGCGAAGCTGTCGCCGGTCAAGAGTACGGAGTTCGCCAGTCCGGTTAAGCGCCCCAGCTATTCCGTGTTGAGCAAAGCAAAATATCGTTCACTGGGTCTGACCATTCCATCCTGGAAGGACGCTCTGCCGCGGTACCTGGAAGAGCGCTCGAAAACGGGCTCGTCGCTGCCGGCGTATTCAGGCCGTTAAGCGCTCCGTCCTGAGAGATTTTCTGATTTCTGCACATGCCAGCCTAGCAGCCAGCCACAGCCGCCTGGTGCTGCATCCACTTCCACGCGGTTGAGACGCTGTCCCGCAGCGTCCGCTTTGTTTTCCAGTTAAGGACCTTCAACGCTTGCGCCGGGTCGGCGACCAATGCTGGCGGATCTCCCGCCCGCCTCGGCACGATCTTCACCGGCACCTTCTTGCCGGTGACTTCCTCCACGGTTGTGATCACTTCTTTTACTGAAGAACCCTGTCCTGTGCCCAGGTTGACCGTAAATGAGGGTCCGCCTTTGACTAGATGCTGCAGGGCCATAACGTGCGCTTCGGCCAGATCCACCACATTGGTGTAGTCTCGGATGCAGGTGCCGTCAGGCGTCGGGTAATCGGTGCCGTAAACCTGCAACTCTCCCTTGCCGGACGCGGCACGCAAAGCCAGCGGAACCAAGTGTGGTTCTGGATCATGGCACTCCCCAATTTCACCGCTCTCGTCCGCTCCCGCCGCATTGAAATATCGCAGGCTGGCAAAACGGATTCCGTAGGCCGCTTCGTAGGATTGCAGTGCTTGCTCGAAGAACACCTTGGAAACTCCGTACGGGTTGCAGGGCAGCAGAGGATCGCTCTCCGTGATGGGCATTTTCTCCGGCGCTCCATACACTGAGCATGTCGAAGAAAAGATCACCATCTTGGCGCCCGCGTCTATGACCGAATTCAGCAGGGAAATGCCGCCTTCCACGTTGTTGCGAAAATATTTTCGCGGGTTCACCATGGACTCGCCCACGTAATGGTTCGCCGCAAAGTGCATCACAGCGTCGGTCTTCTTGACCGCCTCGGTCAGTTTCTTGGAGTCGTGTACGTCACCGAGCACCATTTCAAAGCCCCGCGCCAGAAACTCGAACCCAGTGGACAGATTGTCGTAGATCAAAACATCAATCCCGGCGCGCTTAAGAACCCGCGCTGTATGACTGCCGATGTAACCCGCTCCGCCGACGACTAGAATCCTCACCTGATGCTCCGTTTCTCAAAAGAATTGAATGGACAACCGTGACAAAACCGCGCAGACTGAACCGCGTGTTGCTTCGGGACGTTTCCTTTTCCCGGGAATTGTCAGAATAAAGCAGCCTTCTCAGAGCGTCAATGTTACGGGCAGTTGGAGGTGCGCTTCAGAATCCGGAGATAGTTAACCGATCAGTTATCATTGCCCGAAACGATATGGCCCGTGATGCAACTGCAAGATCTTTCATCTTATCGCAATAGTTAACATTGACAGGGGCCCAACTCCGGGCGAGAATTAGCGTCTGTCGCACATGAAACCAGTCACTTCGTTGTCCGCTTCGGCCCCCAGCGTTGTTCTCGCAACCGCCCGTATTTCGCCTGGTTTGGGGGTAATCAGCACGAAGGTAATACTCTTTGTGTTACTAGTCCCGTGCCTGATGCGAAGCCAGGTTGTAACTTCTTTTGAAGGCCTTGACGCCGCTGGGATTCAACGCCCATTGCATGACGTTGACCCCAACGGGGCAGTGGGTACCAAACAGTATCTGGAGTGGGTCAACGTTAGCTATCAGGCGTACGACAAGGTGACGTTCGCTCCCGTGTGGGCGACTCCGCAACTGGGGACTACCCCGTTTCAAAAAAATGGAGTGCAGGACTGCCTTAACGTGGGTGGGGACGGAATCATTACCTTTGACCGGCTGGCCTTACGCTGGGTAATTGCGGAGCGTTCGACTGTAACCAGCAACAACATCAACAGCTATTTCTACTGCGTTGCGATTTCCAATACTGACGATCTCTCGTCCAGCACTCTGGCATGGCACACCTATGAGTTTGCCCTGAACCCCGTGGTCGGTAACAATTCCAAGGGAAATGCTTATTGGCCGGATTGGCCCCGATTTGGCACCTGGTCGGATGCCTATTACGTATCTTTCGATTTGAATGATATCAATCGCAGCTACCTGCAGGTAGGAGTTGTGGTGTGCGCCTTGGATCGCACCCAAATGCTGATCGGCGGCACGCCCAATCTGATGCAGTGTTTCAGCGATCCCAGTCCCATTCCTACGCAGGGCTCGCTTTACTTTAAGCACAGTTTGATACCTGCCGATTTCAACGGCTCGACTCCGCCGCCTGCGGGACGCCACGAATATCTGGTCAGCATTCAGAACCCGCCTAACGACGGAAGAACGACCACATCGAATTCTATCAACCTGTGGGATTTGCACGTCGATTGGGTTACTCCTGCGAACTCCACATTTTCCACGTCGGTACTCGCCGTAGATCCCTATACACCAGGCTGCTATACGGCGAAGGCGCCGGCGGCGACAACCTGTGTTCCGGAATCTACTACCTCCACCACTCACGTCCGCATTGACTCAGTGGGCGACCGCCTGATGCCAGCCTTGGATTATCGTAACTTCGGCTCCTACGAATCGTTCCTCGTCAGTCATGCCGTGCTTACTGGTGTCACCGGGTCGCAGACCGGAATCCGCTGGTATGAGTTGCGCGGCAGCAGCACTCCAGCCATCTTTCAGAGTGGCACTGTCAATCCGGATACACGTTTGTTCCGTTTTATGCCCAGCATCACTCAGGATCACACGGGACACGCGGCGGTTGGCTATAACGTGTCCAGCGGTTCCACGCATCCAGGAATCCGGGCGTCATGGTGGAATTTGAATGCCGCTTACGCGCCCAGGGAGCTCGTTTTATTCAAGGGACTCGGCGACGAGGAGAATTCTCCGCGCTGGGGAGACTATTCCAGCATGACGCTGGATCCGGTGGACGGCTGTACCTTCTGGTATGTGACCCAATACTTTGGCCAGAACCAGACCGGAGGCCAAGTCAACTGGAACACGAGAATCGGAAAGTTCAAAGCTTGGGGCTGCAGGTAACAACCGAATAGCGACATCCAAAACTACTGCTTTCGTCCTCCCCTGATAGGATGATTCCCAGTGCCAGTGAAATGCCCAGAACAGGCTGTTTTACCCGGCGAAATTATCAGGACGCCTGACACCATGACTGTGGAAACCGCAACCCCGCTCCTCAGCGATCCGGACCGGGTGGACATTCTCGGCGTCCGAGTGCGCCGTTGGAACCTGACGCAGACGCTCGATGCCGCCGAAGATGCGATTCGGCGTGGCCAGCACACTTACGCGGTCTTCAACAACGTGTACAACGTGATTGAAGCCAGTGGTAATGCAGAGTATTGCCGGTGCCTCAATGACGCCGACTTTCCTATGCCCGACGGCATTCCTCTGGTCTGGGCGAGTCGCGTTCTGGGCAAACCTGTCGGCAGCCGGGTTTGTGGACCTGACTTCTTGGTGCAGATGAACGCCCGAGCGGCCGAAAAGGGCTACACGGTTTACATCATGTGCGGCGGCGACCGCAAGGCCGAGCGCACGGCCGAGGCGTTTCAGCGTATGCATCCCGATCTGAAGATCGTCGGCGCCTGGACTCCGCCCTGGGGCCCAATCGAAGGCGAGAACAACGAATACATTCTCGGCGAACTCGCACGCGTCAAACCTGACATTTTCTGGGTCGGCCTAGGTGCGCCTTTGCAGGAACGCTGGGTTTGGACCAACCATAATCGTATTGCGGCAAAGTTTACTGGCGCGGTGGGCGGCGCTTTCGACTATCACATCGGCATGCGCAAACGCGCTCCGGAGTGGATGCAGCACCGCGGCTTAGAATTCTGGTACCGCATCGGCCAGGACCCCAGCCTGTTCTGGAAAAAGCGCCACTACGAAGACTTCCACAAGTTCGTCCTGCCCGTCCTGGGCCAGGCGCTACGCCAGCGCTTCTCTTAATCCCAACTTTCCACCTTAGAAGAGACCCGGGCGCGCTCGCCCTTGTGGGGCACTCGTTCGCGCAATGAGGCAAAGCTAATAATCAGGGCAGCTCGCCATCCTGCGTATATACTTGCGACGCGAGGAAGCCCTTGAACAATGAGACTGACGACCGCCCTTCCAATGACAACGTAACACTGACATCCATCGGACCAATTGCAACCGTGGAACCTTCGATGCTTCACAAGATCTTCATCGGCAAGGATGGCCTCCGCGCGGGCTGGAGTCTGCTTATCTTCGCCGCGATGGTTCGTGCGATTGCGTTCGGTGTAAACGCCATCGGCCACAAGCTCAACGCTTCTGGTCCAAAGCCCGGCGCAGAGATATCCCCGCTATTCGGGTTACTCGCCGAGGGAGTGCCGTTTCTCTTCATCCTCCTCATTACCTGGATCATGTCGAAGATTGAGCATCGTCCAAACTCGGTTTACGGCTTGGGCGACCGTCGCGGGCTTTCGCGCTTCTTCGCCGGGCTAGGTTGGGGAATCGTCTGTCTGTCGCTCCTCGTGGGGACTCTCTGGAAAACCGGACTTCTTATTTTTGACACCCGTCTGCTGTTTGGTAGCGACGTTTTGCGCTACGGAGTGATCTGGCTGGTTGTTTTTTTTCTGGTCGGCCTGCTCGAGGAATACCTTACTCGTGGCTACGTCCAGTACACGTTGACTCGCGGCCTGACCGGCGTCTATGAGTGGGCGTTCGAGGCGCGTCACAGCAAGGCCTTAGGTTTTTGGACTGCGGCCGCTATCTTTTCGGTTTTGTTCGGGTTGGGCCACAGCAGTAACCCGGGCGAATCCCCGCTCGGGCTACTCTCCGCCGGCCTGGGCGGTATGGTCTTCTGTTTCAGTTTGTGGCGTACCGGTTCGCTCTGGTGGGCGATTGGTTTTCACACCTCCTGGGATTGGGCCCAATCTTTTCTTTATGGAGTAGCCGACAGCGGACTCATGGTCCAGCACCATCTTTTCGGCACGCACCCAGTGGGCAAGCCCATTCTTAGCGGTGGCGCTACCGGCCCCGAAGGCAGCATTTTTATCGTGGGCATCCTGGCGGTGATCATGCTGATCATGGTGTTTACCCTGCCGCGGGGTCAATACGGGAAAGCGACGTAAAATCAAAGTTCTTCCCATCCTAACGTCGAAACGCGCGACGTTAGGATGGGAACTCCCCTCATCAACAATCCTCTAACAACAAATCAAGGCTTGGTTCCGAATATGGCGATGGCGGGCACGACTTGATTGGGATAGGGCTTCCAGCCTTGTCCCAGGTTGTAAGAGAGTGTTCCCATGATGTGGTTCCAGGTGTATCCCCACGCTCCTAGCGTTTCCATGGTGTTAGGGCCTGTCCTGGCCACGATCCAATAATTCTGGCCTTTCTTTAATTTGATGCCAGTCTTGTAGTGAGCTACATCAAGGGAGCAACACTTTCCCCAGAGAAACAGATTCGTCTTGGCCCACTGATGGAGCGGTTTACCCGGCAAAGTGGCAGATCCTGAATTGATGCTCAAAGTAAAGCCGTTGTTTCCGTAGCCCGGGCCGTCCCAACCGACGGGAATTCTAATTTCCTTCACCGTGACGTCGGCTTGGGGGATAAAAAGAAGGGCCATCCACTGTTCGGTGCCCAGTTTGGAAGCTGGACCAGAGACCGCCCATCCAAGCTTGTCGTCATAGGCGTCGGTTTTCGATCCCAAACTGCTATAGATCTTCACCAGACCCGTGGTATCGGCATCGAGAGGATGAATGATTGGGGAGGCGGTCGTAATAGCGATCTGCGGGACGCGGTCGGAATCCTGCGCGAGTAGCGGTAAGCAGAGCATGGTCACGGTCAGGCAAAGTACAAGGATCTTGTTCAGCATTGTTCCCCCTGGGTTTGAGTTTTTGGCGCGTCCGTGCTGGTTCGCGAAGCAGTATAGCCGTGGGCAAAGCCTTCCTCGAAGAAATTGACCAACATCGGGACTGATGAACTACTATGCGTGACGAATGGAACAGCTAGCGGGACAGGGAAGAACGCGGGGTGGTTACTCGGTGACCCAGGTCCACCAGTTGCCGCATTGGACCTCCGTGGGCGAGAAGGAGAGCGTTCGGTTGGCTTTTTCTACCCACACGTATGCATGTTCGATGCGAGAGTTGACGGTGACCTGAACGATGACTCCACTGCCTCCGCCGGGGCTAAGCGAGCAATCTACTGCATAGGATTTGACGAGACCCCACTCGCCGCCTGGTCCCCAGTCGCGATAGAAGTCGTTGTACTGATACTGCGAATATTTTTCCGGATGCTGCCGCCACTGGGGGTCCTGAAACCAGACGGCGTAGGCTGATTCGTAATTCTGGTGTTGAAGCTGGGCGAAGAACTGTCCGGCAACTTTGCGCTCGGGATAGTGGCGGAAGTGATAGATCAGCCAGGCGGCGGCCAGCACGACGAGGAGCGTCACGATGATACGGGTACGGCGGCGGCGGTCGCGCGTCGGATCGTATTGCTGGGAGTCGAGAAGGGTCATAACGTACTAAGGATACCAGCGTTTGATAGGGCAGTTCACACGAAGAGAAAAGCGCAATGCATAGGATGACAATTAATGCTACAGAGTGCGTTTGAAGAGTGGCGTGGCAATCGAGAGAGTGATCACCGCGAAAAGGGAGAGATAGAGCAAATCGGGCCAGATGGCGACGAATCCGGCTTCTTTGAGAAGAATGGATTTGAAGCCGTGGACGGCGAAGGTGAAGGGGTCCACGCTGGCGATGCCGCGCAACCACGCAGGGAATGCCTGGATGGGGTAAATCGCGCCGCTGGGGAAGAACAGGAGCGTATTGAGAATTCCGAAGATGGCGCGGGGCACCAGCGGGTCGTCCACACGAACCACGATCAGGAACATCATGGTGTTAAAGGCAATCGAGGTCAGTAGGATCATCAGCAACAATTGAAGAGCGGCCACCGGACTCAAGATAATGCCGACGCCCGCCATCAGAGAGCCGATTACGGTGATGACGACTCCGGTCATGACGGCTTTTATGGCGCCGGCGGCGTTGAGGCCGAAGATCAGTTCCATCTTAGTGACGGGCGTGACCAGATAGCCTTCATGGATGCCGCGGGCTTTGTCGTCAATGTAGAGCATGCCGCCGCCGATCATGACCGAAACAAACATGGCGAGCGTGATGGAGCCGGGCAAAAGATATTTCATGTACTCGATATAAGGGTAGAGCTCAACAATTTGCAGCACAGTTTGCTGCAAGACTCGAGGCTCGACAGTGGGTTGATTGAGCGCCTGAGTGATGCCGGTGAGTTCTTCTTCGAGAGTGGAACTCATGAAGTTGTCACTGTTATCCACAATCAGGGCGATACGGGGCGCGTCCTTTTCATAGACGCGGCGCGAATATTGCGGCGGAACGATGACCGCGCCCTGGATCTTGCCGTTGCGCACATCTTCCATGGCGGTGTTTTGGTCGTTGTAATAGACCGGCTCGAAGGTGCGCATGTTGGCGCGGACGGAATCGAAAGCCTGACGGATTTTGAGTGCCTGAGTGCCACCGTCCTGGTCCACCAGACCGAGCTTGGCGTCACGAATCTTGCCGC
>Ga0207157_1014_pt1 | contig 18492 bp, 20 predicted proteins | sample Alteio_BWMinHeat_25_FD_153508 | JGI IMG/M metagenome (GOLD analysis project Ga0207157, IMG submission 153508) | Enriched cells from forest soil in Barre Woods Harvard Forest LTER site, Petersham, Massachusetts, United States -... | ecosystem: Environmental > Terrestrial > Soil > Temperate forest >...
TTGATGGCGAAAATTCCACGGTTGGCGCGTGGCAGCAAACCGTAGTGGACGGTCATTTCGCTGCCTAATTCATGTCCGCTGCGGGCCGCCTTGATGGGATCGATGTCGCCAATCAGATCGGCGATCGTCACATCGGGCGTGGCCAGCTTTTCAATGTAGCGTTCATCCGGAGTCAGATAAGCGATAGGAGTATCTTCCCCAAGGCGCGCAATCTCCAGGCGGCAGCGGCCACAGATGGGTGAGTAGGGGTTATCGTGAATTTCGCATCCCGCAATGTAGGGGGTTTGCGCATCGAGCAGGGTTGTAAGAGCGCGCAGAATACGACTCTTGGCCTGGCCGCGCAGTCCGAGAAGAATAAAATTATGGCGCGAAAGAACCGCGTTCACAAGCTGGGGTATCACGGTATCGTCATAGCCGACGATCCCGGGGAACATCGGTCCATCGTGACGTAACCGGGCCATCAGGTTGTCGCGCAATTCGTCCTTCACGCCGCGGCCACGCATTTTTTCTTCAGAGAATGAACTCTGGCGCAACTCGCCGAGTGTCCGCGGAAGACTCATGACAAAACCCCCCAGGAGGAACTGCTTTGCTTTCGATTATACGCCCGCGAGAATCCTCATCCCGCGTGCCCATTGCCGCCTGCCTTGCCGCGCACGTACACCGCGCGCCGCATTCCGGGCAACACAGTTTCAAAAAGTGCGTTCAGCGCGCGCAAGCGTTCTGCCTCGGATTTCATGCCCAGCAGGGACTGTTTGAAATCGAGATCAATTGGCAGTGGCGTGGCCAGGTGAAAGGAAAGTTGCTGCTCGTCAACAGTCGAAGTTTGTTCGGGTTCAGCACCCGCCAGCGACATTATTTCGCCACTAAGTTCGAGGGCACGAGCAATTTCAGCCTTGGAAGCAACCCCAGGCTCGTCCCGCAGATAAAGGATTTCAGCTTGAAGAAACGACCGAGCCTGATTGAATTGCATAACCTCAAAACGCTCGCGGCCCTGGCTCATGATGTCCAGTCGCCCGTCAGGATATTTCTTGGCCACGTTCAACACTACTGCCGTACACCCGACCTCCGCGAGTTCCTGGTCCTTGCCGCGAACCACGCCGAAGGGCTGAGAGCGCTCCAGACATTCCGAAATCATCTCCTGATATCGTGGCTCGAAAATGTGCAAGGGCAGGTTCGCACCGGGAAAAAGCACCAAATCCAGTGGGAACAACGGCAACAGTGTGCTCAAAAACAACCTCCAAATTTGTTCGCCGTTGGGCGACAATCTCTAGGATTGTACGCTAGAGTTTTCCTCAGCTTGACTTGCGCGCAGCGAGAGCATAGAAGCACAAAATGGAAACCAACGGCGATCTTTTTGGAAAAGTTGTGGTGGTGACGGGCGCGTCCATGGGAATCGGCGAGGCAATTTCAAAGATCTATGCCGACAACGGCGCAAGCATTGTGATGCTGGCTCGCGACTCCGGACGCACCGAAGCTGCACGTACGCGGATCGGTTATCCTGAGCGCACGTTGGCGCTGGCTTGCGACGTTCGCCATCGTGAGGAGATTGACCGCGTCGTCAGCCTGACTATGCACCATTTCAAGCGCATTGATATTTGGATCAACAACGCCGGGCATGGAATTTTAGATTCTGTCGCCAACGTGGACATGGCCGCGTGCCGCCAGACCTTTGAAACCAACTTCTTCGGAGCTCTCGAAGCCATGCAGGCTGTGATCCCGGTCATGAAGCAGCAGGGTTCGGGCACGATCATCAACATTTCCAGCGTCGCTGGGCATCTCCCGATTCCGTTTCACGCGCTTTACAGCGCGACCAAGTTCGCTATGAATGCGCTAGGGAAGGCTGCACGGATTGAGTTAAAGAGTGCAGGCATCAATGTCATGACCGCTTGTCCCGGCTACGTTCGCACCGACTTCAGCGCGAATGCGCTGCGAGGCAGGGAACTGAAGCAAGTCCGCCCCCAGTCCGTGCGCGGAATTACAGCGGAGCGCGTCGCGCGCGCTGTGTTGCAAGGATATCGGAAGCAAAAGAGAGAAGTGGTCGTGCCCTGGACCATGCACCCTGTCATCAAGATTTATCAGCTCTTCCCCGGGTTAGTCGAAGCATCGATGCTGAAGCTGGCCAGGAAGCGGGAGTAGCGCCGCCAGCTGAATCTCGACGTTACGAAGCCTTCAATTCGTCCAGCATGGCCGTCATTTCAGATTGTGCATGCGTGTTGCCTGTGCGCCGGGCCGACGAGATGCCTTCGACTAACATCTTCTTGGCCTCGTCATTGCGGCTCGCTTTAGCCAGGGTTTGCGCAGCCATGAAGTATCCAGCGCTGTAATCCGGATGCTTAGCCAACAGCTTGCCGAACTCCTCCATCGCACGTTCTACTTCGCCCAGCTTGGAGTACTCCATGGCCAGTCCGTAACGAGCAAAGGCGTCGTCGGGGTTCTGCGTCAGAATCTCGGCCAGCATTGCAAGTCGGTCCATAGGAACAGCTCTCAGCTGTTAGCCGTCAGCTCTCAGCGGAATAAATCTGAATTACGAGCTTACTACACGCCCGGACAAACTCGTCTCGACGGAATTCTCTTCAACACTAGCGATTCATCTTGGTGCTGAGTACAATTCGATCATCCTAAACAGGAGTGTCACCGAGTGGCGTGTCCATTTTTCATGCCGACACATAAGTTGGAGAGTGGCGACTGGTTTCATCCGTCGCGACTTCCTCTTGGTGGAGGATGGGCCGGCCGGTGTTGCGCTCCGGGCCACGAAGACGTAGAGCCAACTAGTACCGAACTGGTAGAATTCTGCAACTTAGGGTATGCCGAGTCCTGTTCCCGGTTGCCAAAGAATCGAGACTACGACGCGGTGCGGTTCTCCATCGCACGCGACTGCGACCCACGATTGGAGTTCTGGTGCGTGTGCGAGCGCGACCACCGTCCCGCAGCGCATGGCAAACTGGAATACGATCTCTTGGTCCAGCAGTGGACCTCGCCGCATCCTGATTTGCGCATTCAGAAAATGGCTGAGTGCTTTCTGCAGGCGTATTTGCTGCGTAGAATCCAGCCTGCCACGGCAGGCTTAATGGTGAGCACAACCTCATGAATCCACACGAAGATCTAGCGTTGCCCCGCCCCGTCCGCGATTCGCAATCCGAGATGGTGGAAATTGTGTTACCGAACGATGCCAACCCACTAGGTGCCCTGCTCGGCGGACGCTTGATGCACTGGATCGACGTGGCTGGAGCGCTGGCTGCGCATCGCCACTCGCGCAGCCACGTGGTCACCGCCTCGGTTGATCACATGGATTTTCTCGTGCCCGTGCATGTCGGCGATCTGGTGATTTTGCGTTCCTCGGTCAATCGCGTTTTTCGCACTTCGATGGAAGTAGGAGTGAAAGTGTTCGTGGAAAACTACATTGCGGATGAGTGCCAGCACGTAAGTTCTGCCTACCTGACATTCGTCGCTATAGACGCTGCCGGGCGTCATGTTCCGATCCCTGCTGTGATTCCCGAGACCGACGATCAGCGCCGCCGGTATGATGACGCCGGAAGACGGCGGGAGATCCGCCGCACCGAACTCGATCGCCGACGGAATCCCCGGTAGGTGGAAAGCACTTGCGCATGAATTCCCGGCTGAAAAATAAAACTGCCATCGTGACCGGGGCAGGCAGCGGCATTGGTCGCGCTTGTGCTCTGGTTCTGGCACGTGAAGGGGCAAGGGTTGTGTTGGTAGGGCGGCGCAAGAAACTTCTCGAAGAATTGGCCCGTGAAATTGGTGACTCCGCTATCTCGTTTGTTGCCGACGTGTCGAAGCAGGAAGACATTTCCCGAGTTGTCAAGCAGACCGTGGAGCATTTCGGCAATCTGAATGTTCTGCTCAATAACGCAGGAGTGATGCACGCAGGAACCGCGGAGCAGATTACCGAAGCCCAGTGGGACGAAATGTTCAACGTCAACGTGCGTGGAGTATGGATGTTTTCGCGTGCTGTGCTGCCGCACATGCGCCAGGCTGGAGGCGGTTCCATCATCAACATGGCATCGGTTCTCGGAATTAATGGCGTCCGCAACCGGGCCGCCTACGCCGCGTCGAAAGGCGCTGTGGTTTTGCTGACCAAATGCATGGCCGCTGACCACGGCGTAGATAAAATTCGCGTGAACGCAATCTGCCCATCATTTGTCGAGACCGAACTGACGGCAGCGGTCATTCGTGATGCTCCGGACCCCGCAGCGGTTCGGGCCGCGCGAGTCGCCGTGCACCCAATCGGGCGGCTAGGCCAGCCTGAGGACATCGCTGGACTGGCTGTATATCTCGCGAGCGATGAGTCCTCCTGGGTCACCGGGGCGGCGTTTCCCGTGGATGGTGGGTATCTGGCGGTGTGAGGGTGGTTCCCTAGTCCGCTCATTTTCATTGTTGCTTGGAACTTTCTCCCTTCCCCGGTAGTCTAAAGAACACGGGGATTCTCGTCCGAATTCATGTCGCGCTCTAATTTCTTTCTCGCGCTCGTATTCTCGCTAGCGACAGCAAGCCTGGCCCACGGAGTTGCGTCGGCTCTTCCCCAACAATTTGGAGGATGGCGAATCTCCGCCGCGGCCCAGACCAGCGCCGATCCTGCAGTTGCCGATCCAGTGAATGCAGCTGTGCTCAAAGAGTACGGTTTCACGGGCCTCGAGTCCGCAACCTACATAAGGGACGATGGCCGCAAGCTGACGTTGAAAGCAGCCACCTTCACCGATGCCAGCGGAGCCTACGGCGCGTTCACCTTCTATCAAACGCCTGTGATGCAGACCGAGAAAATTGGCGATGGGGCCGCGTCCATAAATGAACGCGTTCTGTTCCATCGGGGCAACGTTCTGGTGGACGCCGTCTTCCAAAAGCTGTCAGCCATGTCCGCCGCGGAGCTACGTGAGCTGGCCGATAATCTTCCGATACCCTCAGGCAATACCCGCAATCTGCCTGCGCTGCCGGGTTCGCTGCCTCCGCAATCTCAGGTGAAGAACAGCGCCAAGTATGTGTTGGGGCCGGACACGCTGCGGAAGGTCAATGCACCACTTTCAGCGGACTTGGTTGATTTCAACGCTGGCGCAGAAGTCGTAGTCGGAACCTACAACAGCTCCGGCGGCGAAGCTACATTGATGCTGATCTCGTACCCAACGCCGCAGATTGCCGCTGATCGCCTGCGACGAATTGACGCCGCCCGCCAGAATGCGCAGCTCTCACCGGGTTCGAGCACTCTTCCATCCCCCATGTTTGACAAGCGCACCGGGCCCATCGTCGTGATAGCGGCAGGACCACTTTCGCAAGCCGAAGGAAAATCGCTGCTCGCTTCCGTGAACTACGACGCCAATGTTACCTGGAATGAGAACACCTACTTCACCAAGCGCGACAACATTGCCAACCTGCTGGTGAACGTAATCATTCTCGCGTTCATCATTATGGGGCTGGCGCTGGTGGCTGGAGTGGCGTTTGGTGGCATTCGAATCATGGCCCGAAAGCTGTTTCCGGAACAAATACTGGAGCGTGGCGGCGACCGGGAATTCATCGCGTTACGCCTGTCAGAAAAGGCCCCGCAAGCCCCCGGGGACGATGTAAACCCATCAATCAAAGCGGTTTAAATCCCAAGAAAAGCATTTTTGTCTCACAATGAGCAAAGCGCCAGGACCGTTAACTATTTTTCTAATCGATTGAAAACAAAGGCTTTTATTTCACAAAAATCCATTGACAAGGCCCTTTTTCGGCTCATAAGATTTCGCCAGAAAGTTTTGACGGTTTTTGAACCTCCGTTGGAACTATTCTCCCTTGAAAGAAAAGGCCGCCTTTTGCCGGGTGGCCTTTTCGTTTTCGATCTTGCCGGTTTTCTGGAACGCCCACGCGCTATACTTCGTAGATTCCCGTAGAGATAAATTTCATATTGTCGGTAATTTCTTCAGCAGTGAATTTACTGCTTTGTTCTCCCAAGGAGCGCCAGCGTTTCTCCACTCACTAACCCCTTTTGTATCGCGATCTTCAGAAGTCTATTTTTTCAGTTGGAATGTGGCTGAAAGATTGCACTACCAAAAATAAATATAAGTCCATTTGTTTGTGAGGAGGCCCCATGAACTCTCCTTTTACAGGTAGGTCCCTGGACTGGCGAAAGATCTGCCGCGCTGCCGGTTTGGAACAAGATCCGGAGAAGCTAGTCCGGATCGTCCAAAAGATTAATTCCGCACTCAGAGCACGCCAGCGGGCCCTGCGCGATTTTGCCAAGACCAGGCAAAGTGCAACCCAGCACATCTCATCGAGGCTTGGTCGGGCAGCATAGGGGTGCTCAACTGCCGAGGGAGCCGCAGCTTTCACGACTCCGAGGTGGATGCTGCCTTTGAGTGGGATCGACGTTTCATTTCGTAGAGGTCACGATCGGCGGCTGCGAGCAGCGTTTCGACACTGTCTCCGTCCTCCGGGCAAATGGCGATCCCGATGCTTACAGAAAGGCGTGGATGCTCTCCATCATTAACGAGCCCATCCGAGATTCGTTGCGCGACTTGCAGACCAGCATCCCGCTCTGCTTCCGGGAGGATAAGAGCGAACTCGTCACCACCGTGGCGCGCAGCGGTATCAATACCACGGCAATGGATTCGGAGAACACGTGCCAGCCGGCACAATGCCCGGTTGCCTGATAAGTGCCCTTGAGTGTCGTTTATCGTCTTCAACCCATCCAGATCTAATAACAGAATTACGAATGACCTGCCGGTGCGTGCATACCGCTTGATTTCTACATCAAGTTCATCTACCAGCTTCCGGTAATTGGCCAGCCCGGTTAGGGGGTCGCTCACAGAAAGATTTCGAGCTTGTTCCACCGCGCGCTGACGCTCCGCAAATACCGCAGCCAGGCTCAGGGTCATCACTGCCATAACGGCCATAAATGCCTGCAACAGGAGAAGGGACTCGTTCTCCGTTTTCCTGACGAAGGGACCGAGGCCATGCAGGGTGCCCCAGATTGCCATGGCGGAGAGTACGACCGTTGCTGTGGCTGCTTCCCTCTGGCCAAAGCGATAGGAGGCCCAGATGAGAACTGGAACGCACAGATACTCCAACGGGTAGTTACTGGGTTCCGGAAGCAGGAAGCCCGCGAAGACAATCCGGCCGACCACAACCAGGCACGCCAGCAGCGCCAGGGCCTCAAGGAATTGCGATCGATTCCAGCGTAGCCGAGGCGCCGCACTCCACAGGACCAACAGCGGAGCCACGAGCACATCGCCGGCGGCGTCTCCCAACCACCAAGTGGACCAGACCGTCTCGTAGCTGGTCCATTTGGCGAAGCCTCCGAGGCAAAGACTAGTTACACCGAACGTAGCGGCGACTGTCGTGCTGAGCATTCCCGCTAAAATTGCGAACTTTAGAGTATCTTGCTCGTGATCAAAAGCATTCCGGCCACCTGCAAGCTTCGTGACCAGGTAAGCGCCGATGAGCGCTTCGAGGGTGTTTCCGGTGGCGATGCCGATTGAGGTCGCAACTGAGCCTGCTGTAGTTAGGTTCACCAGGAATGCGCCGAGCAGGATCCCAGGCCAAGCTTCATAGCCAACAATCAATAGAGCTGCCAGTGCTATTCCGGCAGGAGGCCAAACGGCGGTCGCGCTGGGATGCACGAAGGCCATGGTGAGCCCTAACTTGCCAGCGACGAAATATACTGCGGCGAGAATTCCGATCGCGGCTAGATTGTTCTTCCGGGAAATAGAGTTCACAGTGGGTGCTCAGTTCCGGTTGTGTGCTTAGATTTTCGCAGCGAAGGCCCAGAAAACTATGGCAGCAATATACCTGATCGCCGAAGATTGAAACAAGAGTAGGGAAGCGGGGCGATCACCCCCTGTTTTCTCTGCGAAGGTGGGAACAACGAGATCGACGAGCGCAGCTTTCTTTGCAGGTGCGAATCAATCAGTGAGACGAGGCATAAACAAAATCCCCGCGCTGTCACGCACAAGTACTCATCTTTGCCAGAAGCTTCGCCTACCGATGCTCTGCCTTAAAGACGTGGTTGGCCAGCTGCAACGTCGCGTATGCTGAGGCTTTTGATGCCAGCCCAAATACGAAAGGATCATTGTTCGAAAGATTGTCACACCAAAGGTTAGGAAGGTCCACGCATCCGCCATCGGAACCTGGTATTGTGCCCTCGTAGTTTCCGAGGAACCCACCCCATATCGCGACTTCCGATTGTCCTTTGCAGCAATCCTGCCGCGTCAGAATGCCGCTGTTCGGAATGCCGATCAGGCTGAACGAGTTCGAGTCGGTTCCGCTATTCCCAAACGTGGAAGATTGAGACACAACTCCGATGGAGGTGAAAAAGTTCTTGAAAAATTGATTGCCTATCTTCGACTGGGGGACCACATTCTTGGGGAAATCGTTGACATTCAAAGCAAACGCGGGATCGGCAATCCACATATCGAAGTTCGGGGTGGCGGTGACGTCCATATCAATATCGAAGGCAATTTTCTTTCGCTCCGCGCTGCTCAAGTGCGTGGTGTAATAGGCGGACCCGAACAAACCGATTTCCTCGCCACCGAACCAGATGTACCGAAGTCGATTGTGGGTCGGCGTTTTCGCCATGTTCAAGGCGATCTCAAGAATGGTGGTCGAGCCGGACGCGTTATCCAGCATGCCCGCGCCGAAGATAGAGTCAAGATGCGCCTCCACCACGACGGTGTGATTGGCGTCTCCGAAAGGCGACTCAGCAATCAGGTTGTAGTCCGCAACCGACTGGCCGGGACGCTGAGCGACAAACCAGTTTCGCGTCAATGCATCGCTCCGGTCCGGCATACTGAGCTTCGGTACTCCAGTGATCTCGGAAGCATTGATTTGATAGGTTTGGATGGTCACGTGATAGCCTGCCTGCCGCATCAGCTTAGCAACATAGTCCACCGAGGCTTTGTATCCAGCGGTGCCGGTATCGCGGTTGCCGTGACCATCCTGTCCCGGATGTGCGTCGGAAATTTTCTGAAACTGGGTGAGATGACTCCAGAGCGATGGCTGCTGGATGCACTCGAGAAGCCTTTCAGGGGTGTTATTCACGCGGGTCTGGCAAGCCCGAGTGGAGGGCGCCGCAGCGCTCATGCCTGTGCTGGGCACGCTGGAGATCAATCCCTGATGTGTTTGGGCGAGAAGAGACGGCCGCAGAACGCATAGGGCTACCACAATGCAAGCGATCGACAACCCAACAGATTTCAGCCTAGTGGATACTAACTCAACCATCGGAACACCCCTTTCTTGGTCTGCTATCTTACACCGTGCGCATGGCCAGCCCGCACTATAATTCTTGTTGAGGCAAGCGATGTACTTCCAAGTTCGTTACATCACGGCAGACTTCGATTTCGGAGACAAACAAATCAGTGTCTCGGACTCCAAGAAAAAGATGGATTTTTTGCTTAGGAAACGGGTTCCCGAGGATGCACCCCTTCCCGTATTAGAGGCGGGCGACGGGTTTGTCACTGTCACGTGCGAAAGAGAAATGACCGACAGGCTTCAACAGGAGGCTCTTTCGTCAGGCCAACTGTCCATAAAAAAGGGAGCCGTCCGTGTCGTTCACGATGACATGGTCTATTACCTGCGGCGCACGTTGCGCCTCATCCGATGGAGAGCTAATTCTCACGGCAGACCCAATCCGATTCGGAGTGGTCTTCAGGACGGGTTCAGATGGTCACTTGACGGGATTGAATGGAAGGCACTAGCAGACTGTCTCTCAATGACCTTGTCGCTTCACGTTCTTCCTGCGTGGAACCATGCAGATGAGCAATTTCTTAAAGCCGAGACATCCGGCGAGTTGAATGAACCGCTTGGTCACGAATTGCTCAGAGAGGCATGGACAAATCGCGGCGCAAACCTGCGAAGTTCCGTCGTACTTGCTGTTGCTGCCGCCGAAGTGGGATTCAAACAGTTCGCCGCCGAGATATTTCCAGATACCGCATGGATTTTGGAAACCATACAATCACCGCCTTTGCTCAAGATGCTCGGGGTATTTCCGTGGTCGAAGCTAAAGCTGCAGATTGACGGGGTGCAGATTAGCGGCAAGGATTTGACGCCTCCAAAATCCGTAATGGACATGCTGGAGAAGGCGGTAAACCTGAGAAATCGCATCGTTCACGGGCAGGTGGAGAATCTTAGCGGCAAGACCGTGAACTCTGTACTCTTTGCGGTGCGCGACCTGCTGTATTTTCTGGACGCGGTTCAAGGTCAACAGTGGGCGCTTTACCATCTCAGCGCCCACGCACGCAAGGATTTCCCACAGGTTCCTTCTTGGCCCCTGCAAATCACTCCGCTTATTTGAAGGCGGCTGGCGCATCTTTGCGTTCTTTGCGAAGGTGGTAACGACGATGTCAGCGTCGCAGCTTTTCCTTGCACGTGCGAGTCAACCAGTAGGGTAGCGCAAGGACGAAAATCCCGACGCAGGCTGCATGAGTCCCCACCTTTGCGAACACCAAACCCGCAAAGGTGGGCCAGCCCCTTTGCGTTCCTTGTAAAGGTGCGTGACAAGGATCGTGAAGCCGCGACAACCGCCCCTTTCCAGAACCTCCGAACCCAGCGCCCGCTCTTTACGCTTCCCCCGCACCCATTTAGAATCGAAGCGAAGCCGACGTAGCTCAGTTGGTAGAGCAGCCGATTCGTAATCGGCAGGTCACCAGTTCAACTCTGGTCGTCGGCTCCATCCTAACCCGTGCGCCGGAGCACCGGGCCGCCTTGGTTTAAGCGCAACACATGATCAGCCTGCTCTCCATTGTCGCCATGGGATTCTTTCTGGGTATGCGCCATGCCACGGACCCCGACCACGTCATCGCCGTCACCACCATCGTCACCCGGCAGCGGAATCTGGCCCGGGCCGCGCTGATCGGCGCATTCTGGGGCCTTGGTCACACTCTGACCATTTTCGTGGTAGGCGCGGCGATCATTCTCTTCAATCTGGCCATCCCGCCCCGTCTTGGCCTCAGCATGGAACTCGCAGTCGGAATCATGCTGGTTATCCTTGGATTCATGAATGTGGCGGGCTTTCGTCGGCCGGCATCGAACCTGGTCGGTGACCCTCCCGATGAAAAAATTGCGACCCATTCACATCCGCACGCCCATGGCGATTACATCCACACTCATCCCCACGCCCACGCTCCGGAAGTCCATCCCCACTCGCCTTCGCAGACGCCGCTGGCAACGCTGGATCGCGCACTCTCGAAGGTGTCTCTGTACCAGCATGTCCGGCCGTTGGCGATAGGTATTGTCCACGGGTTGGCGGGCTCGGCGGCAGTGGCTCTGCTCGTTCTTACCACGATACGGAATGCCCACTGGGCGATTGCTTATCTTCTGGTCTTCGGACTGGGCACCGTTGCCGGCATGATGGTCATCACTATGAGCATCGCTTCCACGCTCACAGTGGTGACCGGGAGACACCACAACATTTCCCGCAAGTTGGAACTGGCTTCGGGTTTGCTGAGCCTGGCTTTTGGGTTGTTGGTTGCCTACCAGATGTGCGTGGTGAACGGCCTCTTCACAGCCCATGCCCGATGGACTCCGCAGTAACTTGGTGAGCTAACTGGCTTTCTTCTCGGTGGGAGTTTCTGTAGGAGGAGACTTCTCGCTGGCGATGTTTTTCGCCAGGTGTACTTCGGTGCGATGTCGCTCCGGGGCCTGAGCGGAAGAAGGCGCAGGGGTCTTTACGGGAGGGCCACTCTCGCCGCGGGATACAAAACCGAAGGCGTGGATGACGCGTTGCCAGCCCGCGGCCAGAGCCGAGGTCCGGCTCAGGGGGCGCAAGTCGAGGGCAGCCCTGTACTTCTCAATCCATTCCTTCTCTGGTTCAGCCACGGCAGCAACTCCTGGGGATGGACCTGTGCGTTGTCACACGAGAAGTCCGGTTCAAGGTTTATACACTCACAACCGAAGGTAGCGCAATACCTGCCAGATTAAAGTTTCGTTACGGCAGCTTGACGTTTGTATCTGGGCTGATCACCAAAAGGACTAATACGTTTGTGGGATTTCTCCGGATGATGAAGATTGGAAGGGCGGCGAAAGCAAACGTAACAGCGTTCGGTCGGGAACCATGTCGCAGATGCTCTCGCCGCCGTGTGAAAACAAAGTAGCGCTGAACGCAACCGATGAAAATGGCCCGCATGTGCTTCGCGCTGGCACGTGTGTGCCACGCAGTGGTGGTGTGCCTTTAACTTTTCTTCGCGGCCACTTCCAGGCGGGTTTGGGCGCGTTGTAAATCGCCAGCTACACGATCGAAATCTTCTTCTGTGTGGGAAGTAGTGAGGTTCGATTCGGCGCGCCGCTTGGCTTCCTGCGCGCGTTTGGCATCGATCTCGTCGGCCCGCTCGGCGGTTTCGGCGAGGATGGTCACTTTGTCGGGCAGCACCTCGGCGAATCCCCAAGCCACGGCCAGATGATGAGTCTGAGCGCCGTTGCGATAAGTGATCTCTCCCACGGCGAGCTCGGTAATCAAAGGAGCATGTCCCGGCAGAATGCCCAGATAGCCGTCCTTGCCGGGAATCTGCATTTCTTCCGCCACGTCGCGGACCACTTTCTTTTCCGGCGTGACGATCTCGAGTTGGAAAGTATCGGCCATAAATCAGTCGTTGGTCGTTAGTCGATGGTCGTCGATTTTGCCGAAACGACCAACGACGAGCGACAGTTTTTAAGCCACTGCCTTTAACTTCTCCGCTGCTTCGAGAGCCTCGTCAATCGTGCCCTTCATATAGAAGGCCTGCTCTGGAATGTCGTCGTACTTGCCTTCGTTAATTTCCTTGAAGCCCTTCACCGTGTCGGCGACCTTTACGTAGCGTCCCGGTGCGCCAGTGAATTGCTCGGCCACGTGGAACGGTTGCGACAAGAATCGCTGAATCTTACGAGCCCGGGCCACGGTTACTTTCTGATCTTCGCTCAATTCATCAATACCCAGGATGGCGATGATGTCCTGTAGATCTTTGTAGCTCTGCAGAGTTTTCTTCACGGCCTGGGCCACATCATAGTGTTCCTGGCCGACGATGCGCGGATCGAGAATGCGCGAAGTCGAAGCCAACGGATCGACGGCCGGATAGATTCCGATTTCCGTCAGTGCGCGCGAAAGAACGGTCGTGGCGTCGAGGTGAGCAAACGTCGTTGCTGGCGCGGGGTCGGTCAAGTCGTCAGCCGGAACGTAAATCGCCTGCACGGATGTAACAGATCCCTTCTTGGTGGACGTAATGCGCTCCTGCAATTCGCCCATTTCTGTTGCCAGGTTCGGCTGGTAGCCCACGGCGCTGGGCATGCGGCCTAGCAACGCAGAGACTTCCGATCCCGCCTGGGTAAAGCGGAAGATGTTATCAATGAACAAGAGCGTGTCCGCGCCTTCCACGTCGCGGAAATATTCCGCGACGGTCAGCCCGGTGAGTGCCACTCGAAGACGCGCACCTGGCGGCTCAGTCATCTGGCCGTAAATCAGGGCCGCCTTGGATTTCGAGGGATCGCCAGGCTTGATCACGCCCGACTCGGACATTTCCAGCCACAGATCGTTGCCCTCGCGCGTACGCTCTCCAACTCCCGCAAACACGGAGAATCCGCCGTGCTGTTTGGCGACGTTATTAATCAGCTCCTGAATGAATACTGTCTTACCTACGCCGGCGCCTCCGAACAACCCAATCTTGCCGCCCTTTAAGAACGGCTGGATCAAATCCACGACTTTCACGCCCGTCTCAAACATTTCGGCGCTGGTGGCCTGGTCCTGAAAAAGCGGAGCTGGACGATGGATAGGCATGGTGATCGTGTGCTCGATCGGGCCAAGCTGGTCCACCGGCTGGCCGATAACATTCATCACGCGCCCGAGCGTGCCGTGGCCTACGGGCACGGAAATCGGGCCGCCCTGGTCAATGGCCTTCATGCCACGGACCATGCCCTCGGTGGCTTCCATGGCGACGCAGCGGACCCGGCCTTCGCCTAAGTGCTGCTGCACTTCGACCACAACGTCGATCTTTGAAGGGACGGTGAAGCCCTCGCTCACAATGCGCAGCGCCTGGTAAATCGGCGGCATAGAACCGGCGGCAAACTGCACGTCCACCGCGGGTCCGGAGATTTGTACTACGTGTCCAACATTTTCTGCCATAGATGTTTTTCTCTCTGCCAAACTCTTAGCTGCACGCATTTGGCATTTAGCATCTAGCCAAGTTCGTGCATGAACAACTACTAAGTGCTAACTGCCAAGTGCTAACTGCTGTTTTTACCCTGCTGCTGCCGCTCCGCTCACGATTTCGATAATCTCTTTCGTGATCTTCGCCTGACGGGCGCGGTTCATGGCGAGCGTCAGCGAATCAATCATGTCAGTGGCATTGTTCGATGCCGCCTCCATCGCGGTCATGCGTGCCGCGTGTTCTGCGGCTACCGATTCCAGTAGTCCACGAAACACCTGGATCACCACATATTTCGGCAGCAGCGACTGAAACAGCTGCTCGGGCGACTGCTCGTAGATGTAGTCCACCTGCGCCGTGGCGAATCTTGCCGCGACCGCGTCCGCCTCTCGCGTATCCGGAGGGCGAATGCCAACACCTGCGCCTTTGGCCGCTTCCAGTGCCCGCTCTTTTTCTTCCAAAGTCATTTCATCGGCCTGGCGCACTTCGTCAACGCCGATCTGTCCGATGGGCAGAATCTGCTCAACGATCAGACGCTGTGCAATCACCGACTTGAATTCGTTGAATAACAAGTAAACGGCGTCGATTTCGCCTTTGCGATAGCGCTCGCTGACTCGATTCGCCAGCTCTGCTGCCATGGCGTACTCAACTTTGTTCAGGACACCGATATGCTCGCCTACCAGCGTAGTGCGAGCGGCTGCTTGTGAGTCTGCCGTGCGAGGTTCTGCCGTCGGATATCTCCGACGCAAAAAGTCGCGACCTTTGCGGCCGACCGCTTCCACTTCGATATTCTTGCCTGTTTTCGAAGCTAGGAAGCGAGCTGCAGCTTTCAGGATGTTGGTATTGAACGCTCCCGCTAGACCTTTGTCGCCAGTCACCACAATCAACAGGATATTGTTGTCTGGGCGCTGCACCAGTAAAGGATGTTTGGCTTCCCCAGTTTCGGGATCGTAAATTTCTGCGCGCGAAACCAGAGACTTCAAAACATTCGTCAACATCTGCGCATAAGGACGCGCGGCAAGGGCCCGCTCCTGCGCGCGGCGCAGCTTCGCGGCCGAGACCATTTTCATGGCCTTGGTGATCTGCCGCGTGTTGGTCACGCTGCGAATGCGCCGCCGAATATCGAGAATGTTAGCCATTGAAATCAGCTTTTGGCTTTTAGCCGTTAGCTCTTAGCTCTGTTGCTGTAATTCTTTGCGATCTTGACGGTGAAACTCTGAAATCTTCGCGTCAAAGCTCCAAGCCAAAAGCTAAAGGCCAAGAGCTTAAGAGCTCTATTTCGCCACCGCCTGCCGTTCTGCTACGAACGTCTCTTTGCATTCTTTCACTAGCTTGGACATCTCGGCCTTCAGGCCATCGTCGAGGACTTTCTTTTCCATGATGCTGCGCAGGAGCCCCGGATTGGTGGCATCCACGTACTTGTAAAGTTCGGCTTCGAAATCTCGCACATCACTAACCGGGAGGTCATCGAGAAATCCATTCGTTCCCGCGAAAATAATCAGAATTTGTTTCGAGAACGGCAGTGGTGAAAACTGCTTTTGCTTGAGCACTTCTACCAGCCGCTGGCCGCGATTTAGCTGGTTCTGGGTGGCCTTATCGAGATCACTGCCAAACTGCGCGAACGCCGCCAGTTCACGATATTGTGCCAGCTCCAGCTTCATGCTGCCCGCAACCTGGCGCATAGCTTTGATCTGTGCGCTGCCACCCACGCGGCTTACCGAGATACCCACGTTCACAGCAGGACGGACGCCGCTATTGAACAAGTCGGTTTCCAGGAAAATCTGGCCATCGGTAATCGAAATCACGTTGGTCGGAATGTAAGCGGAAACGTCGCCCGCCTGCGTCTCAATAATTGGTAACGCGGTCAAAGAGCCGCCACCCATTTTGTCGCTGACTTTCGCCGCGCGCTCCAGCAATCGGGAGTGCAAATAGAAGACGTCTCCGGGATAAGCCTCGCGGCCTGGGGGACGCCGCAACAGCAGCGAGATTTCGCGATACGAAGCTGCATGTTTCGACAAGTCGTCATAGATAACCAGCGCATGCTTTCCGTTATCGCGGAAGAACTCACCCATCGCGCAAGCCGCGTAGGGGGAAATGTATTGCATCGGCGCGGGTTCGGAAGCTGATGCGGCGACGACAATCGTGTAATCCATCGCGCCCGCGTCGGTGAGAATCTTCACAACCTGCGCAATCGAAGAGCGCTTCTGTCCGATGGCGTTGTAAATGCAAATCAGGTTGTTGCCTTTATTGTTGATGATGGTGTCGAGCGCGACTGCGGTTTTGCCGGTCTGACGGTCGCCGATAATCAGTTCACGCTGGCCGCGGCCGATTGGGATCATGCTGTCAATCGCTTTCAAGCCGGTGGCCATGGGTTCGCGCACCGGCTGCCGGTCAATCACGCCCGGCGCCAGTCGTTCCAGAGGGATGAACTTGTCCGTGGCAATGGGGCCTTTATCGTCGATGGGCTGGCCCAGCGAATTCACCACGCGGCCGACCAGAGCGTCGCCTACCGGCACGCTCATGATGCGGCCAGTTCGCTTGACCACATCACCTTCCTTAATTTCGGTGTACTCGCCCAGCAGCACGACGCCGACCTGGTCTTCTTCAAGGTTCATTGCGATCCCAGCAACATCATGGGGAAACTCAAGCAGTTCTCCGGCCATGACCTTGTCCAAGCCATGCACGCGGGCGATGCCGTCACCCAGGGTGACCACGGTCCCAACTTCGTCCACTGCAATCTTGGACTCGTAGTTCTCGATTTGCTGCCGGATTAGTTGTGTGATTTCGTCTGCTCTGATTTGTGCCATAAAGTCAGCTTCTAGCTCCTAGCTGTTAGCTCCAGCATTTCTTCGCGTACTCTGCAGATCTTCTCGGCGACCACCGCGGTCAAAAGCTTTTTCGTGCTCTTTAACTCTTAAGCTCAACGAGCCAAAAGTTTAAGAGCTGATGGCTTGTTTTATCCTCTCCAACTGCCCACTCACCGATCCGTCGTAAATCGTGCTGCCCACCCGGATCACAGCCCCGCCAAGAAGTGACTGGTCGCACAGGTAGCGGGCTCGCACTTTCTTCCCGGTAAGCTTCTCGACTCGCGCTTCGAGTGTACTGCGGTCCGCCTGGCCCAACTCGCCAGCGCTGGTAATTTCCGCTTCGGTAAATCCAAGGCGCCGGTTGATCTCCTGTTCAAACTGTTTCACGATCGGTCCCAGGAAGTTTACCCGGCGATGGTCAATCAGCACCGCCATAAAATTCCGGACCATCGGAGAAATTCCCTCGCGCTTAACAATCGCATCCAGAACCGCCCGCTTCCGCTCTGCCAATATGGAAGGCGCTTCCCACACTTCCCGCAGATCGTGGCTAGAGGCCACTAACTCAGCGAAGGACTGCGCCTCCTGCAAGCTCTTGCCCGGATCAGCGTGCTGATTGAAAACAGCATCTGCGAATGCGCGAGCATAACTGTTAGTGACGGATGTCGCCACGGCTATTGCCCGCCTTTCCACGTCTCACCATCAACCGGAAGTTGCAGAGCAAAATTGCGAACCAGAGCCTGATCGGTCGCAGCATCCACGTGAATCTGCTTCTTCGCCAACGCGACCGCCAAATCGGCCGCGTACGCCGTTAACTCGCGACGGGCTGCTCTGCCCGCTGCCACAATTTCCTGTTCGGCTGCTTCCACGATCTTGCGTCCATTTTCCGCTGCTGCAGCCATGATTCGCTGTTCTTCCGCTGCGCCTTCCTTCTCCGCTGCTGTCTTCATGCCAGCGATTTCGCTATCCAGCTTTGAAAGGCGCCCTTCAATTTCTGCCAGGCGCCGGTTAGCCTCCGCGCTGGCTTTGCGTGCTTCCTCTATCGCCTGCTGGATGGACGCCGTTCGATTGCGAAATGCCGCCGGCAGGTTTTTCTTCGAGAACCATAAAATGGCGCCGGCAATCACAATAAAATTCAGCAGCACGCAGACCCAATACGCATGATCGAGATCGAGTCCAGTTAGCTTGGCCACCCACCGCACAGACGGCGAGTGCTTGAACTGGGCCTGATCATCTTCACCGGCTGCTTCGCGTGACTCTTTGACCAACTGCTGGCTGAGCGAGCCCGACTTCGGAGAGGCATCGCCAGACTGTTGCAACCAAATCGCGGGAATGCGCGCTGGCATGGTCAAAGCATGCCCCGCCATAGCAGACCCGGCAATGGCGATCAACATCACAACCACCATTCGCGTCAGTCTCATCGTCCACCGCCCGCTGCAGTCGGAGCCCCACCAGGATGCAGCACTATGCGAATGATTTCGGCAGCCAACCGGCTGCTCTCAGACTGCAGGCCCGCTTGGGCCGCGGTCTTGTCCTTCTCGATAGCCGCCCGCGCCTGTTCGATCTGAGCCTGCACTTTGCCTCGTGCTTCCGCG
>Ga0207157_1015_pt1 | contig 17713 bp, 20 predicted proteins | sample Alteio_BWMinHeat_25_FD_153508 | JGI IMG/M metagenome (GOLD analysis project Ga0207157, IMG submission 153508) | Enriched cells from forest soil in Barre Woods Harvard Forest LTER site, Petersham, Massachusetts, United States -... | ecosystem: Environmental > Terrestrial > Soil > Temperate forest >...
AGACGAGATCAAGACAGAAGCAATTCACCGCGCCGAAAACGGGATGTATCCGCTCATCGGGCTTGATCCATCCGACGTCCGGGAAGCGCTCGCCCCGATCAAAACCCGCGACAAAGATGAATGGGCCGCCGCATTCATGAGCGTTGCCGACCGCTACATGACTGAGGCAAAAGCGCTCGAAACCACTGATCCCGCCAAAGCCAACGCGGACTTCATCCGCGCCTGGCGGCTCTACTCATTTGGACGATGGCCTATCCCCGCGTCTCTGGGCAAGCAGCGTTCATACGCCAAAGCGATTGACGCTTTCCTCGCGCACGCCCGTTTCTGGGATCCGCCGCTGGAGGTCGTTCACATTCCTTTCGAAGGATCGGAGATCATCGCCTATTTACGCCTCCCGAAGAGCGCCAAGCAACAACCTGTGCCTCTGGTCATCGCCGTCAACGGCTTGGACAGCAGAAAAGAAGACCTCGCTGAAAGCTTCAGCGCGATTCTGCCCTACGGAGTTGGCTTCCTCGCTGTCGATGGCCCGGGCACCGGCCAATCCCCGATCAAGGTCAGCGAAAATGCAGAGCGCATGTTATCGCGCGTAATTGACTACGCTCAAAGCAGGTCGGAAGTGGACAAGAACAGACTGGCAGTCCACGGCGTCAGCTGGGGAGCGTACTGGGCGACCAAGCTCGCCATAGTAGAACGTACGCGATTGAAAGGTGCAAGTGCCCAATCTCCGCCGGTGGATACATTTTTTCAAAAAGATTTTCTCATGAACTCGCTCCTGGGAAACCGCGAGTATCTGTTCGATCAGGTGCCCGCCCTGATGAGCATCTTCGATGGCGTCACGACCCTGGACGATCTGGCGGCACGCCTGGAACGCTTGTCTCTGGTGAAGCAAGGTCTGCTAGGCAAGCCGACTGCTCCCATGCTGATCATGGCAGGAGTTCTCGATACGCAGGTCCCGATCTCTGATATCTATTTACTCCTGAGCAAGGGAGACGTTCCCAAGACCGCGTGGATCAATCCGCAAGGTGGTCATTTGGGACGCCAGGTGAAAGTCTGGCCTGATCCGGTCATTTTCAAACAAGTAATTATTCCTTGGCTGTTGCGCACGCTGGAAGTATCCCCGTCGGCGGGTCAATAGTGCACTGGGGCATTACCCTCCTACTTCAGCCGCACTCGCGTCACTCCGAATGCCAAAATGCGAGCCGGTATATCACGGAGCACTGGGATCTTAAAGAAAGCACGAACGAACCAGGGAATCGCAGGCGCGGTTTGCGATTCCAAAACCCTGGCAAGCACCCGGTTCTGTATGGCGGACTGAATTGCTTGAATGATTCGTGTCGGCCACTCGCGCTCTTTCTGTACTTTCGCTAGGTCGCTCACCTGCAGTCGCTCGGACCGCAGGGCCGCGGCAAGAAGGTTCGCCGTCACCACCGCATCCTGGACCGCGTAGTTGATTCCCACCCCGCCCACAGGCGACATCACATGCGCCGCATCGCCAATCAGCAGCAGACCCGGTTTGTACCAGCGCGGGCAGCGGCTCGATTCGACCGACAAAAGCGAAAACTGATGCCAATCCGCCAGAGACTTCACGTGTTCTGCAAGTTTCGGTTCAATTTGAGTGATGGATTGCCGCAACGACTCAAGTCCAGCAGCTCGCAGGTCCTGGTAGTGTCCTTTAGGAAAAACGTATCCGACCTGCCAGTAGTCAAAGCGATCAAAGACGGCCAGCATTCGGCCAGCGCCGAAACCTCCGAGTACTCGGCCTTCGACTTCCGGAAGGTCTCCCGGAATGTGAGGCAGGCGGAACCACAAAATGTCCATGGGAGCAGAAGTTTTGATGGGCTCAAAGCCAGCCAGATGACGCACTCGCGAAAAGCGCCCATCCGCGCCGACAGTCAATGAAGCCCTCACCTCGTGCATCCCGTCAGCGCTCAAATAACGCACACCTTGCACTTGCCCATCTTCCTCGATCAACTGCTCAACGTTGGCTCCCATCATGAGGTGGAAATCTGGATACTTTGACGCTTCGGCCGCAAGAAATTCCAAGAACTTTGCTTGCGGCACGAGAAAAATGTAAGGGAAACGCGTTTTCAGCCTGCGGAAATCAACGGGAGTGAAGCTACTGTTTGCAACCCGCAAGGTAGGGCCGTAAATCTTCGCATGACGGAGCTGGTGCAACGGCTCGGCCAGACCGATCTGGTCGAGGATCTCCATGATTGAGGGATGAATCGTGTCACCGCGAAACTCGCGGTCAAAATCCTTGTGCTGCTCCAGCAGCGTAACCGGCACTCGCTGGCGCGCCAGCAGAAGCGCCAAGATCATTCCGCCAGGACCACCTCCAACAACGCAGCACGTGGTCTGCCGTGAATCACGAATCGTTTCGGCGGTGGCAAGCACGGGTTCAATGCTTTGCGGACACAAATCGAGAATATCATCCGGGCAATGCTCACGACATGAATCGTACCAACCTCCTATGAGCGGCGCGCCATCCCGTTGACTCCGGAAAGAGACGGGTGGATAATGGGCTGCCTTTTCAAGGAGGCGGTATGAGGTGTTCCTCCGGGCCCCGTAAGACCACCAACCTTCCCGAGTCGGTCCAGGAGCAACTCAACCGGTATGCGCTTGCCGCGGCGGGAGCGGGAATGCTGGCGCTCAGTCATGCCGCGGAGGCCAAAATTGTTTACACTCCAGCGAACGTCCGCATTTATGGCAACATCACCTACGCTCTGACTTTTAACCAGAAAACCGACTTCATAATACTGGCGAGTGGCTACTTATCAACCCATGCTCATGGATGGTCTCGATTGGCGGTGCACCCCCGGGGCCACAACGGTGTGCAGGGCTCCGGGGACGATGCCTACGCACTGGCCTTCGGGGCGGTAATCGGACCGAAGAAAAATTTTACCGGCACAAGCATGGAGTATTGCGTGTGGGCGGATACCTACGCCTGCGTCGGGAATTGGTACCAATTGTCTGGGCCGCGTTACCTCGGGCTCAAATTCTACATTTCCAGAAAAGCCCACTACGGATGGGCACGCTTGACGCTCAACTCTCGGAAAGCCACCCTGACCGGCTTCGCCTACGAGACTATCCCCGGCATGTCGATCAAGGCTGGCCAGACCAAAGACCCAGCGGGCCGGAAGGATGAAGGAATTTTCGACTCCGATGCTTTCCCAATCGAACCCAGACCAGACATTCCGCGGCCGGCATCCCTCGGCGTGCTTGCATTAGGCTCACCCGGACCGTCCATCTGGCGGCGGGAGGAAACGATTGAATTGACGAAGTAATGTCCGTGCTCAGGAGGAATTTATGAAATACTCTTCCGCGCTACGCAAGACAGCCAACCTTTCGGAGTCGATCCATCAGCAACTTGGTATGTATGCACTAGCGGCCAGCGCGGCGGGCGTGGGAGTACTGGCCCTGACTCAACCTGCCGAGGCAAGGATTATTTACACTCACGTCAATGCGACAATACAGCACGTTTTTCCCCTTGATCTCAATCACGACGGCAAAGTTGATTTCTACCTCTCCCACAGTATTGATCAAAGATCTGGGGGCACCATCTCGACTTTAAGGGTTTGCCACACCGGTATTAACTGCACCTCCTCGATGCTTGGTTCAAATGCTTCAAACCAAGTCAGAGGGAGCTCCCGCGGCGGTGCGGTTGCACTGCGCGCCGGGGCAAGAATCCAAAATGGCTACCGTTTCTTGGGCAAGGATACGCTGGTTCCCATGGGCGCCCGCCGATTCAGCACCCACTCAAGCAAGACCTCATGGTCCGGCCAATGGGTCAACGGAGGGAAAGGCGTCAAGAATCGTTATCTCGGCTTGAAGTTCAAGATTAAGGGCAGGTTCCACTTTGGTTGGGCCCGGCTGACTGTGACGACCACGAAAGGCGGCTTCACGGTCACTTTGACGGGGTACGCTTACGAAACCACCGCGGGCAAACCCATCAAGGCGGGGCAGACCAAAGAAGCGGCGGACGCTCCGACCACTAGGTATTTCGGTCCCAGCGCGTCCCTTACCAATCCCATTGCCCGAACTCCTCAACCCGCCTCTCTCGGCATGCTTGCTCTCGGAGCTCAGCAACTCCCTCTGAGGTGGCGGAATGAAACGTTGCCAGTCACCAATTAAATTCAGATCCGACGATGGCAGCAGATGAAATGTTCCACCCGGTCGAAATCTTTGCTGGATGGGCTTTGGTTGCAGTATCTCTATTGGCGCCGTCTTTAGCGACGAACCTTTGGTAAGCGCGGCTTTCGAATTCGCAGAGGGTGGGCCACATCAGTTGTCTTGATAGAATAGTCGGCCAGCCCCCCTAGATCACCATTCATCCCATTCAGCTTGCGATCGTCCGGAACGTTTGCTAAAGTGCGGCTGCGCCAGTTGCGTGTGGTCTTAAAATCTCGGGGAGAGGAACTGGAATCCAATGTTCGGTCGTCGTTACTTCACTCATAGTGTGCTCACCCTAACTGTAGCGTTCATGTTTGCTGCCATGCATCCAGTTCTTGCTCACGCCGGATCGGGCAATTGGACCAAACTTTCGCCCGCCAAGTCCCCATCCCCAAGAACTTATTCGGTGATGGCGTATGACCCGGTCAGTAAGAAAATTGTGCTGTTTGGCGGTGCCACGCTAACCAGCCATTTCAATGACACCTGGACCTTTGACGGAACCACCTGGTCCCAAGTGAAAACTCCCGTCGCGCCTCCGGCGCGCTCGGCCACCTCCATGGCCTTTGACAAGCAGAGCAAGAAGTTAGTGATGTTTGGAGGATTCAGCGGCCAAGCCTTCCTGCACGACACCTGGCTCTGGGATGGAGCGACCTCAACCTGGACGCAAGTCAAAATGAAGTCATGGCCAGCAGGCCAATCGGGAGCCATGTTGTTTACCGACCCTTTGAGCGGCCGGGCCATGATGTTCGGCGGCTACAATCCTGAGCGGGTTCTTCCGTATTCAGCCACGACTTGGCGTTGGACCGGGCTAGCCTGGAATAAACTAAAGATCATTCCCCCGGCCTACCCACGGGCTTGGGGAATCGCCGTCCTCGATCCTGTAAGGAACAATGTTGTTCTTGCCGCGGGCAGTACCGATATCCTGGATACCAACACCACATGGACATGGGATGGCGCCAAGTGGATGCAGCAAAATCCAGCAACCCCAATGCCTGGGTTGAGTGGCCCCGGATCTGCGTTCGATAGCGACTCGCAGTCCGTGGTCGCGTTCGGGGGCTGGACCGATTCAGCTGGCAATCAAACTTGGTCATGGACGGGAACCAATTGGAATCTGTTGAATCCCGCGCGATCTCCAGCTGCGCGCGAGGGCGCGGGGATGGCCTATGATCCCAATCTTCATGAGATTGTCATGTTCGGTGGTGACGTTAACCCTGTAATCGGGAAATTGTTTGGCGACACTTGGAAGTGGACTGGAAAATAACCGTTGCTCCCCGCGCTGAGGCCAAGTGGAGTTGCTTCGAGACTGGCATGATAGAAATCTGGGGACAGACGAGACGATTTCAAGTTCTTGTTCGGCGAACCGTCTCGTCTGCCACTGAGTTTCCAAAAATCAGGCTTGAGTGGGCTACCGACCGGGAACCTTCCGTCTGCCCCCGGGTTTCCCGTCCAAAACCAGTGACCGGCTGTCAGAGGCGGTGAAGATCGAGCCGGACTAAACGCACGCTAAACCACGAAAGAGCGACAGCAAGTCTGTTCGGAACTGCCCCCCTCCAGCCAAAAACCAGATTCAATAGGCCACCCGTCTAATGGGGCGTCGTCAGACAGGATTTGGCATTGCATCCCAACCGTGAGAACCCATGGACAGGCTGATGGCCCACCTTTACGTTCTGTGTGGGGACGTCGAAGTTGACCGCTACAGGTTTTTCCTAACGCCCCGAGTCAATCAGGGGGAAGAACTCCGGGGACAAACTCCGGGGACAGACGGGCCGTACCCAGATTCTAATTCGTAAAAACCGGCGAACGTCCCTCCGCCTACAGGTTTTCTGTCCACAGATTTTCATGACCTCCGTAACTTTTCGCGCGATAGTTCAAGATGATATTTCTTAGCTTCACTCAAAACATTCTCTTGTACTAGAGGGCGTCATGAAGGCTTTGCGATCGGTGTTGCTTGTGTGGGCGATTCCTGCCGTTGTTTGCAGTCTAGCGTTCGCACAGAATGCAACCCTGCCGCCTGATGTCACGCGAGCGCTGCTACAGGCGAAGACCGTCAATATCATCTCCGGTCACGTCCGCTACTACAAAACCAAAGGGTTGTTCAAGAAGGAACTCGTTGACGAAACACCCTTTGAAGAGCCTTGCCGCAAGGAACTCGAAAAATGGGGGCGGTTCACTCTGGTGCCGGACATAAAGAGCGCCGACCTCGTTATTCGCGCATACGAGAAGGGTCAGACCAACTACGTTCCGGTAATCAGTCCCAGCGTCACTGGAAGCGTCAACGTCGGGCAATCATTCTTTATCCTGGATGTGTGGCAACCTTCGTCTAAAAAAGTCATTTGGTCAGTCTCCAAGAATGTGGGCACAAGTTGGAGCACCAACACGGGCATCGCAAACCTTGTCAAAAAACTCCGCGAGTATATAGAGGAGCAGGAAAAGTCGGCTCCAGGCCTGAACGGAGTCTCAACTCCTCAAAGTACGGAGACCCAACAAAAGCCCTAGCACTGCTAGAGTTCCAGAAACTCCTGCATCTGCTGCAAGGCCTCGTCCAGCGCCAGCTGAAAGGCTCTGCCGCGCGGCCGCGGGCCGGCGAAACCCAGCTCGTGCTTCAGCCGGTCATCAACCACTTTCAGATTGGCCCAGCCCAGCATTTGCTCGCCCCATAGCATGGGCATCGCGTAATGTCCCATGCGGCGCTTGTGGGCGGGCACATAGGCCTCCAGCTTGTATTCCCAGCCCCAGAACAACTGGAAGCGCCGTCGGTCCCAGACCACGGGATCGAAGGGCGCGAGGAAGCGCAGCCTGTCATCGACCGTGTACCGGACGGCAGCGGGCTTCTCGCCCTGCGGCCAGAACCACAGCTGGTCGTTAACCTGGGCATAAGCATAGCGAGATTTGGCGTGCTGTTGAATCTGCTGCGCCTCGGCGGCCAGGTGCGGCACTCCAGAGCGCAGCAGTCTGCACAGATAGCCCAGGCTTGCCGCAGGCAGCGGCGCGTAGAGCTGCACTGCCATGTCCAGCAACTGGCCGGCGCGCGCGAGCCGGGCCTCGGGGCTGTCGTCCTGCTGCGGGTGCTCGATTGCCTGGTAAATACGGGTGCCGGCCTCGCGCCGTGCTACGCGCAGCAGTCCGCGATAGTGCAGGCCCTCGAGCAAATGCGTGCTGACATTCAGATCGCCGCCCCAGCGCTTGATGCGGCCATGGTCGAAATGCGCCTGCACGTCCTTGGGATGGGTGTGACCATTCCGGCGCACAAAGGCCAGCACCTCCTGGGCACGCACCTGCATTCTGGCATCCCATGCGTCCCAGGCGCACGGCGCCCCGCGCGGATGCAGCAGGGCCAGAGTTTCGCGAGGCAGGAAACCATAGTTAACAAAGAAGGCCTCTTCGATCGCCAGGCGCGGATAGCGACGCTCTAGCTCGCCGGCACGATAGTCCTTAACGCGCTGCGCGAGGATCAGATCCTGGGCGCGAGCCGGCGCCCGCATCGGGTCGGCCTGGACAAATCCGAGACGCGCAACGGCCCGCGGCAGGCTGGTGGCCTTGAAAAGGCTGCGCGCAATCGCATAACGGCGAAGCTGCGGAAGACTGGGGGCCTTGACAGTGCTCACGTGTGGTGTCCTGTAGGGCCTCTGGGGCTCATGCGTGCTCACTGTTCTCCAAAGTTTCCCACAGTGACAGACGAGAAAATTCGGAGGGCTCGCCACCCTTTACTTTTTTCTAAAAGGGGGAAATCGAGAGTCATCGCCCTAGAGCCTCAGCGAGCCACGGAACGCCCTGGCGGCATAGTAAGATTCCGCACCGTTGTGATAAACGAAAACAGTGTCGAAACGGCGATCACAAAAGAGGGCGCCGCCGAGTTTTCTGATCGCAGAAGGGGTTCTCACCCAGCTCGACGTTTTCGTATCGAACTCTCCAAGCTTCTGCAACTCTCGATACTGTTCTTCCGTTAAAAGCTCAATGCCCATGGCCGCCGCCAGATCCATCGCACTGCCTTTTGGTTTATTTTCTTTCCTCGACTCCAACGCTTCACGGTCGTAGCAAAGACTTCTGCGGCCTTTAGGACTTTCCTCCGAGCAGTCATAAAAAATATATTCGTCCGTCTTTTTATCATAACCAACAACATCCGGTTCACCGCCAGTTCTTTCCATTTCGTTGAGCGACCACAGCTTTTCAGCACGAGCTTCCAGCCTTGATTGTGCCTTAGCCCATTCGAGACCCTTGTGGCGGTTCATGTTTTTCTCAAAGCGGGCTTTCAATGCTACAAGTAATTCTTCACGTTGCTTTTTAGAAAGGGTTAGGGTTGCCATGGCTTTTGGTCGCATCTTTCCTGATGAATTTGTCTTGCACTTACAAGAACCTTACTCTAAAGTTCCGCGATTTACTCGGCAACCGCGCTCGCCGTGACTACAGCCGCCGCCATTGCGAGCTTGTGATCATTGTTCCACGGCGGCCCGACGGCCCTCCGCAAGTTGAGGAAATGAGCGTCAAAGTTCTCAACGCGCAACGCCTGGCTCGCCACGCCCAACACGCTTTTCGCGTCGTACCAGTGGACCGGCCAACCCCGTGCCTCGGCCGCGGAGGCCAGGGCCTTGCGGTACATCACCCAGTCGGCAACGTTCTGCGCACGGTAGTCCTTGATTCGCTCGGCAATCGTGGGTGGAAGCTGTGGACACTTGCGAAGGGCGACACCAAGGATACGCGGCACCGCTGTCGTGACAGCGTCCAAGGCAAGCACAGCGTGCCTCTCCGCCGAAACGCGCACGCGCTCGATTAACTCCACAGCCTCGTCGAGCGGGATCCGCTGGCCTTCGCTGTGGTGCGGAATCTTTGGCAGGCCCTCGCCCACCAGTTCCACCCGGCGGCGGTCGAGGAGCGTCCCATCACGCGCCACCGTCACCAACACCGCCCAACCGCCATGATCCGATACCCCGACAATGCCACCGTTCTTCGACATGATGTTCCCTCGCGCCTAACTCTTCGCCCTTTTCAGTTCAGCTTCGCCACAACCCCGAATGAAGCTAGTCAGTTCGCTTGCTGCGTCTACGTACCCAGAAGCCCTGCGCAACGGAAATTGCAATTCCGACTATGAGGAAGGCCGAAACAAGCGGGATCACATCTGACAGCAGGTCGCGATGTAGTTGTCGTGCCTCAATCAATTCCGTCACGAAGATCGAACTGGCGATGAAGTAGAACGGCGTTCCAGCGAAAAATCCTGAGAGGAACATTGCATGCTTCTCCGCAGCTGGGCCAAGCGCGAAACCTACTGCTGTGCCGTTCGCGGCCCCGATCACAACAGCCCATAGAAGCTCAGATTGGTTTCCTCCTTTAATGAGGAAGCCGCAAGCAAGAGCAGCGCAAATTGCGACCCACATCAGCCAACGAGCGCGCCCCTTGCGAAATGCCTCGTCACAAGTAATTTGCCCTCCCCCTGAATTCACGACTTTTGAGCCGCCTGAGGCGGCCAGTTGGGCATTTCAACCCCGAACTGCTTGGCGTACTCCGCGTTCAATCGCTGCCAGCTGGGGAACTTCATGGCCTCGGGGCCAGCAATGCGGCCGATGGGAGTTCCGCTGAGCAGGTGATCCAGAACATCGAAACAAATGTGCCATCCGGCAGCGCCCATTGCAATGAAGCGATGACCGATGTTGGTCCACAGCGTGAGGCGCGTACCGGCACCGAAGGCTTCGAGTTCCCACCGCATATCGAAGTCACCCCAGTTGTACTCAAGCACCTCGGGAGCGTCGGCTCGCGTCACTGTTGTTTCGGTAACGCGCAGCGTAGGCGCTCCGACCGTGGTAAGCGTCACCGTGGTTCCGGCCGTACCCAGGCTCCCATCGGCGTCGAAGGGAGCCCACTCGCGCAGATGCGCCGGGTCGGTAAGCGCCTGCCAGACTTTCTCCGGCGAGTGGCGCAGCTGTTTGACGAGAACGAGCGTCCACTTTTCTTCCCCGTTTTGTCCCCGGTCCTTTTGTACCCGCGCCATGTTGGCCGGGCCCGGTGTGTACTGCTCGCGATCGATCATCTTTTTTCCCTTAACGGCCGTTCTTAATAGTGTGCCAGCTGGGTGAGCTGAATGAGGTTGCCGCAGGTGTCGTTCAGCATGGCAATGGTCGAGCCGGTCACGTCGGTGGGCGTCATGGTGAACTCGGCGCCGCGAGCCTTGATCCGCTCGTAGTCGCCCTTGACGTCGTCGGTGAAAAACATGGCCGCGGGCTGGCGCTGTTCAAACATCGCCTGCTGATACGCTTTGGCTGCGGGGTTATTGTTTAGCGCCAGCTGCAACTCAGCGCCGTTCGGCTCCTCGGGCGAAGCCACGGTCAGCCAGCGAAATGGGCCCTTACTGAAATCGGTCTTCTTGGTGAAGCCTAGTGCCTCCGTATAGAAGCGCAGGGCTTTGTTCTGGTCGTCCACATATAAGCTGGTTACTTTGATTTTCATTCGTTTCTCCTTTATCACGTTCGCGGTTTGGGCCGCGTCGTCTTCTATTTTGTCTTCCGTTTCTTTGCTGGTTTCCGATCCGTACGGTCGTGATTCATGCGATCAAGGTGGCGTTCGAGAGCATCCACGTGAGCGGACCAGAACCGGCGGAACTGAGCCAGCCAGTCATCCATCTCCTGAAGTGGTCCAGGTTTCAGCCGGTAGAGTCGGCGCTGTGCGTCCACCGTGGATTCCACGAAACCGGCATCGCGTAGCACACGCAGGTGCTTTGACACGGCCGGCTGTGTCATACGAAGCTGGCGCTCGATCTCTCCCACCGACTGTGGGGACGAGACCAGAAGGCTCAATATCGCGCGGCGATTCGGCTCCGCGATGACTCCGAAGACAGATTCCATTCTCTTTATATACTCCATTGAGAATATACCTGTCAAGACATATTAAGGCAATGAAGCGCGGGCGCCGCAGCGTGGATTTCTCTCCGGCGTGGGATGTATGCAACGATTAATTGGCTGCGGCTGGATTGTGGGTTGGGGTTCTTACTACCACTCACTCTCAACTGTTTTGGAATGAATGGCGGGGACGACGGGACTCGAACCCGCGGCCTCTGCCGTGACAGGGCAGCGTTCTAACCAACTGAACTACGTCCCCACTCGCCAAATCAACGAGATGCGAAATAACCAATTTTTATGCGGCTTGCCACGATTTTCAAATCGTGCACTCTTTGCGCGGAAGGAACAGAACGCCCTTATTCCTGCCCGAATCGCTCGTAAACCGCACTCAGAAACCACAGGAGATTTCACAACCAAAGTTATCGTAACAGCTTCTCAGAAAACGCGAAAGGCCTCACGCGGAGGTGCGTCAACTCTTATAAGCGAAAGGAATGACCCTCTGTCGAAACGCATGATCGCCTTGTTAAAGCGCAGACAGAGCGTCAAGGTTGGTGCCGATCCTGATGCTGCATCCAGCGTCTCTGCGCACCTACTCGGCCGCGAGTCGGGCACCAGGGGGGCAAAGAACCCCGCTGTTTTACTTGTGATCGTCCAATGGAAACGGCTCGTCCGAACTGGAATCGTCAAACCCAATGCGAAAGAGGGCCGCCTGAGCTTCGGCGTGCTCGCGTAATTCGCTCATCTCATCCCCGCCGCCCTCCGGTTTCTCCTGTTTGCGCTGGCTTCGACGCTCTGCCTTCTCCCGTTGTTTCTGTTGACGTGTCTGTTCCTTCTGGCGTTTGGTAAATGTTGATCGGCCTCTTGGCATTCACAATCCCTCCCGTCTCTTTTATGGTTGAACTAGCGGGTATGCGCGGCAAAATTCAGTCAACCGGGGGGACTACCAGCGCGGTTCGCGCGGCTGACGCGCGTGTCCCTGATAGTCATCACGGCCTCGTCCGCCTCCACCGCCCCCAAACTTCTGTCCACCGCCACCACCGCTACGGGGCCGATCAGTCTTGGGCTTGGCTTCGTTGATGGTCAAGTTGCGGCCTCCCAGTGCGGTCCCGTTGAGCGCAGCAATAGCCTTCTCAGCTTCGCCCGCGTTGGTCATTTCAACAAACGCGAAACCTCGGGCGCGACCGGTCTCCCGATCCGTTACGATGCTGACTTTTTCCACTTCTCCGTGCGCCTGAAAGGCTGCGCGCAACTCCGCTTCGGTTGTACTGTGGGCTAGGTTACCAACATAGAGATTTTTCATTGCAATTCCTCTTTCTGTAGTTCCGGCAAGACAGAGACCAAACTTCAGTCTGCCTCGATCCTCTCGATTCAAGATCGCGAGCAGATTCCAGTCGCTCATGCTTCGCCTGGTCACGAGCACGGTAGAGTGATCGGGCCGCCGAGATTTGCTTGGAAGCTTCCAGAATTCCCCATCGTTGCGGCGCACGAACCTCTGCCCCCGAAAGCGCCGCTCTGACATCGCTGAGTAGAGCTCGGTCGCCGTTCCCGTGATGCCCGACCGCATTTGGCAAAACGGCAAGGTACTCCGGCTTCCCGACCAGGAACATAAACTGCTGGGGAGGTATGGCTCCCCCGATGTCTTCACAAAACTTGTCCCGGTCGCCCAATTCGTTTTCCACATTGATAAGCACCAGATTGTACCGGCCCGCGCCCCACAGGGAACGCGCTTCGCGGACATCGGCAGCACAATCTACAGTAACGTCCAGGTTTCTCATAGTGCGGGCTCGCAACTCGCTCTTCGGCGACGAGTCCACCAGAAGGACCTGCTTTTTCTTGAGCTGGCCGGGTATCGATTCCAAAGGATGCGGTTCGACGACTATTGGAATCATACTGATACCGTTTTCGATTTAGCCGCGGTCGCGGGCTTCTGCACTTTGGTCAGTTGCTTCATCAATTCCCGGTTTCGAATTCGCTTCGCCAGCTTTTGCTTCCGCTCGCGGTGAAATCTCGATTTATCGCCATTGACTCCGGACATAACAACTCCTGTTCATTCGGGCAAGTTGAGGGACAATCGGGCTGACCCAACGTTCCTTGCCGCCTCGCAAAGACCCTGACCAGAACGTGCGGCATGGTGAAATTTATGGTCGTTTCCCGGCGCGAAACACACCGAATTACTAAGGAACTCTCGCCGATCCACGGAAGACGCCTCTCGATCTCTCAATCGCGAAGGCGCAAAGTGCGATGGTGACGTGTCTTCGAGGTTAAGTGTTTTGATTATACGCTGTTTGCGGGCTTCGGCGGTAAACAGGCCGCTTCCCACAACAGGAACCGCAAAGAACCACCCTTCAGAATCTGGTCGTAGTCGGCCTCGATGAATTGAAGCCACGTTACCATCGTTTTCTACATGTGCTCAAAAGAAATAAACGCTCGCGACCTGGGCGGGTGTTCTGGTCTGGAGTTACTTCCGTACCCTTGAGGGAGCCGCGATAAGGTGTTTCGATAGATGTGGTTGTAATCTTTGGATGTGGCTGGCCTCTCGTGGTGGGTGAGCCAGCTGGACTTGAGCGGGGTCAGCATCCTGCTCATGTGAGTAGTAATGATGTCGCATTCCAAGAAAAACCCACCGAGTCCACGAGCTTCGCGGCGTATCGCACGCGGCACTTCGCAACCAACCCCTCTTCCGGCGGACCACGACTTAAGCTTCCTCATCCTTTTCATGAACAACCCCCAGCCGATGTGGGTTTACGATCTCAAGACCCTCGCTTTCCTGGAAGTCAACGACGCCGCGAGAGCCCACTACGGATATTCTCGAGACGAGTTCCTTCGGATGCGGCTTACGGATATTCGCCCTCAGGAAGATGTGCCCCTTCTGCTGGAGGAACTAGCCAAAGTTGGATCGGGATTTTATCACTCCGGTGACTGGAGGCATCTGCTCAAAGATGGGCGGCTCATCGATGTCGAGATCGTTTCCCACAAATTGGTATTTGCCGGGCGCGAGGCCGAGCTTGTGGTCATACGCGACATCACCAAGCAGAAGCAGGCGGAAACCGCTCTCAAGCAAGCCGAACGAAAATACAGGCATATTTTCGAAGATGCGATCGTAGGCATTTTTCAAAGTACTCCCGACGGGCGCCTCTTAAGCGCGAACCCGTCCCTGGCCCGCATGTATGGCTACGACTCTCCGCAAGAAATAATCGCAAGTATCACCGACATTCAGCGCCAGCTCTATGTGGACCCTAACCGCCGTGAAGAATTCAAGCGTCTGCTCGAAGAACAGGGAATGGTGCAGCACTTTGAAGTAGAGGTCTATCGTAAAGACGGCAGCAAGATGTGGCTCTCCGCTAACGCTCGTGTGGTCCGCGAGTGCGATACCATCGTCCGTTACGAGGGCACGTTCGAAGACATTACGGGCCGCAAACTGTTAGAGGATCAACTTCGTCAGGCGCAACAGAAATATCGTGACATCGTGGACAACGCGGTTGTCGGCATCTTCCAGAGCACGCCCGACGGGCGCTACACCACCGTGAACCCCGCCATGGCGAACATGCTGGGCTATGACTCTCCCCACGAGCTGGTATCAGCTGTCACTGATATTTCCCAGCAGGTTTATGTCTATTCCGAGTCTCGTGAGGAGTTCAAACGATTGCTGCAGGAACACGGGGTGGCAAAGAATTTTGAAATCCAGGCCTACCGCAAAGATGGCAGCAAGATGTGGATCTCTGCGAACGTGCGGGCCGTTTCCAAAGATGGGGGCCTGGTCGCGTATGAGGGCATGAACGAAGACATTACCCAGCGCAAACTGCTCGAGGACCAGCTCCGTCAAGCGCAAAAGATGGAAGCAGTAGGTCAGTTAGCAGGCGGAGTGGCCCATGACTTTAATAACGAGCTTGGCGTAATCACCGGGTATAGCGAACTGCTGCAAACCAATCTGCCTGCCGGAGATCGCTCCCATAAGTATGCCGTGGAAATTGCCAAGGCCGGCCGTCGCGCGGCCGCGCTGACTCGTCAACTCCTGGCCTTCAGCCGGAAACAAGTTATTCAACCAGTAGTTCTCGACTTGAATGCAGCGACCGGTGAGTTAGAGAAAATGCTGCGCCGTTTGCTCGGAGAGCATATCGAGATCACATTCAAGCGCAGCCCAGACTTGGGACAAGTGAAGATGGATCCCGGACAAGTCGAGCAGGTCTTGATGAATCTGGCCGTCAACGCCCGCGATGCTATGCCTAAAGGCGGGAAGCTGTGCATTGAGACTGCCAATATCGAATTGGACGAAATCTATGCTCGCCAGAACGCGTTCGTGTCCCCGGGTTCCTACGTCATGCTCAGCGTCAGTGACACCGGTTGTGGCATGGACAAGAACACCCAACTTCACATTTTTGAGCCATTCTTTACCACCAAGGAATCGGGCAAAGGAACCGGACTGGGATTGTCCACCGTCTATGGAATCGCCAAGCAAAATGCTGGCTACATCATGGTCTATAGCGAACTCGGAAAAGGCACAACCTTCAAGCTCTACCTGCCTCGGCTCAGCGAGTCCGCCAACCTTGTGGTACCCCTCCAGCAACTCGATCCCCCGCCCGGCGGCACAGAAACCGTTCTTGTGGTTGAGGATGAGGAAGCTCTACGCATACTCACTCGCACTTGTCTGGAAAGCAACCACTACCATGTGCTCGATGCTCCCGACGCTGCCAAAGCCCTCGATCTGGCCCAGAAGCACACTGGCCACATTCATCTGTTATTGACCGACCTCATCATGCCCGGAATGAGCGGTCGTGAATTGGCTACCCAATTGATTGGCTTACGGCCCGAAATCAAAGTGCTCTACATGTCCGGCTACACCAACGAACTAATTGACCAACACGGCATCCTCGATCGTGATACCGTCCTGCTCGAAAAACCATTCACCCTGCACTCGCTGCTGACCAAGGTCTATCAGGCGCTGCACGCCGCTGGCAAAAGCAAAGCCGCTACGGCTGAGTAAGGAAGTATCCCTTCTGCTCAAGTCTTTTTGGATTGTTGGCGTCCCCGACGGGATTTGAACCCGTGTTACCGCCGTGAAAGGGCGTTCTTGGCGCGGCACGCTGCGGCAACGTTTACCGGGTTCTAGCGACTAAATGCTTTTTGTTCAATCATTTCCGGCAGAAATCAAGTCCGACATTATCGGGTAGCTGCGTACCAAACGTACTGGAGAATATACGTTCCGACGTTACCGGGGCGTTACCGGATTCGACCAAATTACTCCTCAACAATCGCACCTGTTTAAAGCGGAAACGTTGCTTCACTCAAGCGTCGGCGCAGGCTCACCAATCGCAATAACGTTTACCTCAATCATGTCCCCGGCAAGGGCGTGGTTGGCCCTCGTCGTATCAGTAAGAAGATAGAGCACAACTATTAATGAAGTCACTGAGCTATCTCTATTTCCAGCTTCTATGAAGGTGTCCTGTAAAGGAGCACCGTTTCTGGTGGCTAACGACGAGGACACCACAGTGGGCGTACCGCTGAAGTAATGATGTCCCGAAGCATCCTGCCAAACATTCATAAGCTGAATTTCAATTTTCCCGTCCCGAATATTTTGGCCGACTATCGGCTTCTGGAGTGTCGCTGTCTTCGTCACGGTTGCCATGGCTACACCTGCCCTATTCCAATGAAATTTACATCAATCACGTCGCCGGCGCAGACCGGGCCCGCATGCATCAAAGAGCACGCCGGGTCGTTCGGTGCGCTCATATTGAACACAACCACCTTGTTGATCGTGTTGGTTGCCTTCATTGTGTTACCTCCGTCCAGGCAGCAAAATGTGACACCACTGTTAGACGAACGGTAAATAAAGGACCCAACCGCCACATAAGCGGTGCTCACGAAGGATGACGGCCACATTACTTGAATGCTCGCGTAGCCATTCGACACATCTGCGGCTGTTACGCTGTAGCCGCCTGGAGGTGTTGACGCGGTCTGTGTGGTCAGCGTACTTGGCTTCTTGGTCTTGGCGGCCAACGACACGGGAACTGCGGCGGCGATGCCCACAGCAATAGACTTTTTTACCAACTCTCTTCTTCGTGGTGCCGGAATACATTGCCACGAGGGAAAGACAATATGCAAAATGCTGCGCCGGTTAGCCTATTCTAAAACTGGTAACTGGATTTTGCACTAGAAGAGTACTCGCCAAAGCTCTCCCGCCTGCCTGTGGAACAATCTCGAAAGTACAATTGAGAAAAAACACGTTCTCCATGACAGTGGGTCCGCCTTTGTAAACAATATGAGCGTTGCGAAAAACAACATTCTTCATCTGCCAGCCATCGAGGACCACATCACCTTCGTCAACAAATATAAACTCGTTTCCGTACCGACTTTTCACGTTCTCGTTCACACCGATTAGATTCAGACGCGCCGCCTTCTCAGCAGGAACTATTCCCACGACGCTAACTCCTTCTACGCGACGACCCCCAACCTGCGTTCCAACGTTATACTTAGTAGTTATCTCAGGCTTTTCGTATGTAGTCGGGTGAACTGAAGATGCTTTTAAGAACGACTTGTAGCTCAGCGAAGCCATAAGAGCATTCCAAGCTGCAGGTTGGGCATCACTACCGAGGAAGCGCTGACTGGTTTCGCTGACTAATGTTTCATTGAGATGAACACCCGATTCTCGTGCCCGCGCGAACACACTTACTGCCGCATCATAGTCGGCAATCTGCGCCGCTTGCGACAGAGCAGAATCGAGA
>Ga0207157_1017_pt1 | contig 17394 bp, 17 predicted proteins | sample Alteio_BWMinHeat_25_FD_153508 | JGI IMG/M metagenome (GOLD analysis project Ga0207157, IMG submission 153508) | Enriched cells from forest soil in Barre Woods Harvard Forest LTER site, Petersham, Massachusetts, United States -... | ecosystem: Environmental > Terrestrial > Soil > Temperate forest >...
GGCCGAACTGCTGGAGTGGTGGAATACCAAGTCCGCCAAATGGTCTCCGGTCATCTCATCGGCCGTCATTCACTACCAGTTCGAGGCCATCCATCCCTTTGCCGACGGAAATGGGCGCACCGGCCGTGCGCTGGCGCTGTGGGAACTCTACCGACGAGGGTTTGACACCCATCATATCTTTTCGGTGGATGAGGTCTATTGGCGGTCGAGCTGTGGGTGTTGCGGGCTCGGGTATCTTTTTGCAGGGTCGGAATCCAGGGTACTTGAACCGTTGCCGCAAGAATTTTCTCCCTGAAAGAAGAAATTTCTTCGATGGTCGCCAACAAGCTTGCGGTAATGGTGAATTGGGGCTGATAGGACATGCCTTAGGGTAAAAGATGAGTCAAGTATAAGTCAAGTTATAAGTCAACCACCTGTTGCCTTGAAGCCCCCTTTTTCACGCGGGTGGCGCGGAGGGAAAGGATGGAAGCCGGTTTTAGGCGGAGTTCTTTCGTGTTCTATTGGCGGGTCTGACGAGGGTTCGAAGGGCTTTATTCACGGAGTCTGAGTCAGGAAACCTCTTGGCTACATCCGGCGACAGGACGACCACATTGCTTCCGGCTGCAGAACGTTTGGCGTACTTTCCCCGGACGCCCTTGCTGAAATCATATTCTGGCAGCATGTCCACGCGCTTCTTACTCTTGGTGTTCTTCATAGCTGTCCCTTTCCGATCGCGTGGCTGTCCGGGCATTGATGATCCGTATTGTATCACCCCGCTCCGTATGCGCAACAACTAAGGGCCTTCCTCCACTAGACCGACCCACGGTGACAAATCGGATTTCCCTGCTGGAGTGGAGAGGATCATCGATCGTCAACGACAAGGGGTCGGAGAAAACCGTCACTGCCTCTTCAAAGGATACGCGATGTTTCCTGGCATTCTGCCTAGCCGTCTCCCCGTCCCACTCGATAACCAGGCCCATTAGCGCCTCACCAGCGTTACTACATGTGAGACCCAGGAGCCGTGAAAAAGTTTAAACGGAAAGGCTCATAAAAATGGCTAGGTTTGTTTTCTTCGTGCGGGTGGCGCGGAGGCGGAGGGGCGGAAGACCCTACTTTTCGCTTTTCGGCGGTGGAGGCCGCAAGAGTTCTTTCAGAGAAGTGGTTTGATAGCCGCATTTGTTACAGGTAAAGACGGAGCCGAGCTTGCTTTGTGGAGGTTCTTGAGCCAGCGGCAACCGCATCACACCCTTGTCACACTTGGGACACTTCAGTTGATCGGGCATGAGACTCCTTCTCGTAAAGGATCGGCGGAGCTGGTGAGGAAGAAGCGTCTCTAGCCGTGACCAAGAAGGCCTCTAGCAGGAAGGTCAGGTCAAAGGTGCGAAGGACCAAGCCAGCTGATAGATGGCAGCACCCTAGGCGCTCTGAACAGTATTAGCAAGATAATTTAGCCTTGTTTCTGTAAGTACGGTAACGCTCATCTTGCGGGTGGCGCAGAGGAGGAGGGTAGAAGAGCACGTATGAGGTGCCGATTTGGCACCTCATAGCTGTCGGCGAGGGGACCCGCTCAGGGTTTGTCGAGTGGAATGGTGATTACGATGCCGCCCATTACGTCATTCTGTTTGAAGTCCCGCTTCGGACTGTTCGAGTGCGCGTTATGGCAGCCGATGCAGGCCTGAGAAACGGCCCTGTCCGCATAAATCGCCCGGAAGGATCGTTCTCCTCCGCTCGTCACGGTCCCGGTATACGCGCGCTCCTGGTTCACCAGGATATCTTGCAGCCCCGCGCGTTCGAACTCATCGGCAGGCCCGTTCTGCTGGTTGATGGGCCACAGGCTGATCAGCCGGTATCCGATCCTGCTGCCCGTTCTGGCTGCCAGCTCGGACGATTCCCGGAGAAACTGAGCTGGAAGCGGCAGCGTATTGGTCATGCGCCAATGCTCCGTGGCGGTGACGACGCCCTTGGCCTGCAGCCTCTCCACGATGTTGATCGTATAAAATGTCCGGTCTGCCTCAATCACGGCATGCACGTAGTCAGCCACAGTCGCGGGAGAGAGCGCGACCTGATCGCCGGGATCCTTAGCGTTTGACGAGACATCCCCATATACCAGCACCGCGAGGACAATCGCTGCTGTTCCCATCACGGATTGTCTTTTACCCATGGCGTCCCTCCTTTTCCAGGAATCAGTTCCTTAATGAACGACCACCAGAAGTTCCCCGTGTAGCGCTGGGTGAATTATACCCCCCGGGAGGACACGAGAGGCAAAAAGGTGGCGGGCCGCTTTTCACACGAGTGGAACGAAGGGAGACATCCTGCTCTTGACAGGTCGCAATAGGTGGCCTAGTACTGGTGCCTAAAGGCGAACTATGGAAGGTCGCGTAAAACGATTCGGCATTGCCAAGTACGGACCTCCGTTGATTGCCGGCCTCGCGGCGGCTTGTGTCATCGGCTTGCTGGAACTGGCTCTTCCGACCTACCTCAAGGAGCTGGATTTCCGGATCAGCGACCGGATGCATCAGCTCCGTGGTCCTATCAAGCAGGATCCGCGCCTTGTCCACGTCGATGTGGATGACGCCAGCGTCCGCGCGCTTGGCCGCTGGCCCTGGCCGAGAGGGCTCGACGCGCGGGTGGTGGACACCCTTCGCGGACTGGGCGTGCGCGCTATCGTCTTTGACGTATTCTTTCCCCGGCCGACCTCTTCGAAAGAAGATCCCAAGAACGCAAATGACGCTGCCTTCACGAAGGCACTATCCTCGATGGGGAATGTCTATCTCGGAAGCGTGCTGGCCCTCACTCTGGGAAGCGCGGAGGAATCAGACGAGGAGGGAAGCGGCAGACTGGAGATGAATTATCCGGACGAGCTCATGAGCCGTTTCACCGCTCCTTTGCCCGAAACCGTCCCGTTACAGCTCTATAGCGGGACTCCGCGATTACTCCCGATGGAGGCATTTGCGCGAGCCGCTCGTGGGATTGGCCATGCGTCGGCGACAAAGGACTCCGACGGGACCATCCGGCGGAATCCCTTGCTTGTGCGGTTGAAGGACCGCCTGTTTCCTGCCCTCTCATTCCGTGTGGCGCTCGATATCCTCGAAAGCGATTTGTCGAAAGTCAGTCTGGCACCCGATGCCGTCATTGTCAGAGACGTTCTTTTTCCGGGAGAACGTGTCAGGAAATCACTCCGCATTCCAGTGGATGACCATGGACGGCTCACGGTGAATTTTGCCGACAAGTGGGACGTGGCCTTCAAGCATAAATCCGTCAAGGATTTACTGGAGGAGGCGGAGGATCCTGCGAAGCGCTCGGAGCTGGAGCAAGATTTCAAAGAAGCCGTGGTTCTGTTTTCGGTGTCCGCAACCGGTTCGGGCGATATGGGTGCCGTTCCCCTGGAGCCATCCTACCCGCTTAACGGCGTCCATATGAACATGATCAACAACATTCTGACCCGGCAGTTTCTGGTGGAGTCTAGGATGGCGACGGGGATCGTGCAGCTGTTGGTGATGGGGATCGGTGTAGCGATTCTCTCCATTTGGCTCAAGCCATACGTTTATTTCTTTGTGGCCACCGGGACCATCGGAGCCTATGTCGGCGTGGCCTGTGTGAGCTTTATGCAATTCGGCCGCATCCTCCCGGTGGCGCCGGTTGTGCTGGTGGGTATGCTGTCCGGCACCGGTATATTGACCTACCGGTATGCTGCCGGCGAGAGGGAAAAACAGAAGACCCGCGCCGCGCTCTCACCGTACTTCGCCCCGGCCGTCGTGGAGATGATCCTGAGCGACGATATGGATCGCCTGATGGGCGGCCAGCGCAAAGAGCTCACGATCCTGTTTTCTGACATCGCGCAATTCACCAGCCTTTGCGAAGGCGTCGAGCCGGAGATGGTGCAGAAGGTCCTGCAGGAATATTTCAATGAGATGACCCGGATCGGGTTCAACCATCGAGGCACCCTGGATAAATTCATCGGCGACGGCATGCTGTGGTTTTTCGGCGACCCGGTGCCTCAGGAGGATCACGCGGTCCGGGCGGCGTTCACGGCACTGGACATGCAGGCGGCAATGCGGCCCTTGCGTGAGAAGTGGAAGCGAGAAGGGCGCCCGGAGCTGGCGATGCGGATCGGCATCAATACGGGGACCGTCCTGGTCGGCAACATGGGCTCCGAGGCTCGTATGGAATATACCGTCATGGGGGATGCGGTGAATCTGGCGTCCCGGGTCGAAGGGGCCAACAAGCCGTTTCACACCGAGATCATGTTGACGGAGCGCACGCTTTCGATGGTCAAGGAAGCCGTAGAGTGGCGCGAGTTGGATATGTTGCGGGTCAAAGGCAAGAAACAGGGCGTGGCTGTGTTTGAGGTGATGGCCAAGAAGGGCGAGTTAGCCGATCTCAAGCGGCAGGTCGTGGCCGTCTATAATCAGGGGCTCCTCGCCTACAAGCAGCGGGACTGGTCTGGGGCCCTCGTGGCGTTTCAGCAAGCCTTGGCTCTGGACAAGACGGATGGCCCGTCTCAGTTATACTTTGAACGGTCCAAGGACTTTCTCAAGCACCCGCCTCCGGCCGATTGGGATGGGGTCTATGAAATGAAGAGCAAATAATCGAGCGCATCAATAACGAAAAGGAGATGGAGGGAAGCATGAATAGCCTGAAACGAATGATGGGAATGGGTCTTGCCGTTGCCTTGATGGTCGGAGTGGGGGCATGGGCTGCCGTCCGGTCGGTCCAAGCCGAGCCTCCGGCCCCCAAACAGGACAGCAAGCCCGAAGCGGCTGGAGACAAAAAGGACGCGAAGCAGGAAGAGAAGCCGGTGAAATTGAAAACCCGGGGATTCAAGAAGGGCGAGAAACCGGTTGAGACGATGGGAACGACAGGGAAGGAAAAGGCCAAAGAAGAAACAAAGCCTTGACGGCCACATTTGTAACGGCCGCTTTATGGTGAGGCTGCGCCCACCGTTCCCGTGGCCGCCCCTGTACCGGCCTGATTTCCCATGCCGCTTCGCAGCGCCTGCTTCATCTTTCGCACCATCTGATCTTTCTGGCTCTGGAACGTGCTCTCAGCCATTTCGCGGGCGTTCTCCAAGATCTGCCCGATCGTCGCGAGGGCTTTCGCGATAGCCTCCGGATTGGTGGGGTTGCTCTCCTTCATACGATCTTCCTGATGCCCAAGCATGCGCTTCTTTTGTTCCGGCCATTGATCCTGTGAAGCCTTGCGAGCACGCTCGAGTAAGAGTGCCATTCCTTGTTGGGCTTTCGCCTGTTGTTGGGACGTGCCTCCCTCAGGCTTCATCTCTCCTTGTCCTCCACCCGGTGTTTCGGCCGGCCGCGTCCCGCCGTCCGGCATTGAACGTTTGTCATCGGCGGACGACTTCATCTGCGACTTCAGAGCCTCCAGGTCTTTGCGCAGCTGCGCCACGTCGTCCGGGGTCCCCTGCTGGACGGTAGCTTGCCGAGAGCCGCCGGTTGCGGCCAGCCGGAAGACGAATTGTCCACCCTCGTCCCCTGTGCCCTTCATGGGCTCGCTGCGGGGCATCTGCTCGGCATTGTTCGCGATCACGGGGGCCAGCTGATCGAAGATATGACTCGGAACCAGATAGGGGCTGGTGTTCTCCTTCAGCAAGGTGATGAAGTGATAGGCAAAGATGCTGTGACCGTCCTTGCCCTGGTCCGCGACAGGTTCAGTCCCGCCCGAGGTCAATGCCCACCGCGACTTCTTGGAGTACAAGCGCGCGAAGAACTGGTCATCGAGCGGCGGCATGGCGCGGGCCTTTCCAAAGAGCGTCCCGCTGAAGCAGGAATCGGCCACCAAGTACACATGCTTGGCTTTCATGCTCTCCACGTAGTCGCGGATGGAAGCGTTCGTGATGAAGGTGCCGGGTTTCTGGGGTTGCGCCTCCACCGGGACCCACCACCCCAGGCGGCCGTCCTCGTCGTACTGGCCGTGCCCCGCATAATAAATGAAGACGCTGTCCTGTGCTTCGGCCTGCCGACCGAGCTTGAAGAGGGCATCCTCAATATTCGTGCGCGTGGCTCGCTCGTTCAAGAGTTCCGTCATGTGATCCGGGCGAAACCCGTAACGTTCGACCAGGACATTCCGAACACCGGTGGCGTCCTTCACAGCCGTGTCGAGGGGCGGGACGTTCTTGTATGTGTTAATGCCGATGATCAGGGCCCAGTATTCTCCCGTGATCGGAAGGCTGCCGGGTGACGCCTTGGAGGTGGCCACGATCCCGCTCTGGAGCTTTTCTGCGACGACATCAGAAGCGACCAAGCACAACAGGCCACAGGCAAGGAGAATCCTGAATGACCGACCCGGCATAACCATCACCCTTCCCCTCCTATGTGTTATTAGATGATCATTTCCCTTTTCGGTTGTCAACCTTCTCCCGAGATCCAGCTCCTTTTCAGACTTCACGTCCCGTGCTACCATCCTCCTCGAGAGAGACTAAACAGAACACGATCCATACGTGACCTTGTCTATCCAAGGGAGGGCAACCATGTCTTGTCCAGCCTTTCGAAAGTCACCCCGCTGCCTCAGGCTCTTCCTGGGCTGTTTCCTGGTCTTTTCCGGGAATCAGGTCTCTCTTATGTATGAGGTCCAGGCAGGTGAACCAACAGTAGGAGGGCCTGCCGCTCAGAACACGGACATGGATCATCATGAACACATGGAAGGCGCCGTCGAATCGATGATTCCACATCAGCAACATATGGGGCCTCACATGAAATGGATCCCCTTACGGCCGGCGAATGCCGACGACGTCCAGCGGGCCGAGCAGATTGTCCACACTCTCCGTGAGGCACTCGCCAAATACAAGGATTATCGGGTGGCCATGGACGAGGGGTTTGCGCCTCTTCATCCCGAACGAAAGCCGCGGCATTATCATTTTGTTAATAAGCAACATCGGTTCGTGGCGAGGCTTCGCTTTGAGCCGGCTGAACCGAGCGCCCTCTTATACAAAAAAACCGAGGATGGGTACGAGCTTGAAGGGGCGATGTACACCGCGCCAAAAGGCATGGGTGAAGACCAGTTGAACGAGCGCGTCCCGTTGAGTGTTGCGCAGTGGCATGCCCATATCAATGTCTGTCTCCCACCGGAGAGCAGCGTACGCCGCCTGGGCCGGAGACAGTTCGGGTTCAAGGGAACTATTGCTACAGAAGCAGAATGCCAGAACGCCGGTGGGCGATTCGTTCCACAAGCCGGCGGGTGGATGATCCATGTCTACCCCTTCAAGTCGACGCCCGCGGAAATCTGGACACACTAAGCGTTTGCCTGAGTTGAGTACCGTCCCGTCGGTCGCCTTGAAGCCCTCCATTGCTCCTGCTAAAATGCCGCCACCATGATCTCGCTGCCCGACCCCAAGATCCGCGCGCTGATCCGGCTTCTTTCAGATGAAGACGAGCGGGTGGCTCATGACATCGCCGACAAGCTGGCGGAGATCGGGGACCGAGCCGTCCCCATGCTGCGCGAGGCTGAGATCGAGCAGCCGGAAATGGCCGAGCGCATTCAGGACATCCTGGAGGATATCCGTGGCCACCGTCTGGAAGCCGAGTTTCATGTCCTGTCTGCCTGTGACGATGACCATCTCGATCTGGAGACAGGAGCATTTCTCCTGGCCCGCTTTGCATACCCCGATTTCGATACCTGGCCGTTCGTCAAAACGTTGGATGCCATGGCCATGGAAGTGCAGGAGCGATTGGGCCTGAAGGCCTCAGGCGAAGAGACCGTCAAAACCCTCAACCGTTATTTGTTCGTGGAGCAGGGATTCGCGGGCAACACTCGCCAGTACTATGAAGTCGAGAACAGCTACCTCAATAAGGTCATCGAGCGAAAGACGGGCATCCCCATCAGCATGAGCGCGGTGTATCTCCTCATCAGCAAGCGCCTCGGCCTCCCGGTTTTTGGGGTGGGCATGCCCGGCCACTTCCTCGTGAAGTATGACACGCCCCGCTACCGGATCTTTGTGGACTCGTTCAACGGGGGATCCCTTCTGACGCAGAAGGATTGCGCGAGGTTTCTCGAACAGGCCGGCTACGGCTTCGACGAACGATTCCTTCAGAAGACGTCCGACCGTGCCATCCTGATCCGCATGATCAAAAACCTGGTCGCCATTTACAACAAACTGGAAGACCGTCGCAAGGCCACGCGGTTGACCCGATTCATCGAAATTCTGGGCCTGCCCGACAAGGACGATTAGGCGGGAGGAAGCTCAATCTTCATACGATCCCTGGCCATGGTGATCCTGCCGTCGAATTCCTGCCTTGCCTGACCCTTCACGTCGTACCGTTCGGCCACCGGATAAAAATGGGAGAGAATGAGGCGTTTGACGTCCGCAGCCTTGGCAACACGTCCGCAGTCGCGGGCAGTCATGTGGCCCTTCCCTGGACGTTGGGTGGGATAAGAGCAGTCCAGAATAGTGAGATCTGCTCTTCGACAGAGCTTGACTAGCCCGTTGCAATATTCACTGTCTCCTGAATAGCTGAAGGTCCGGTCTTGGTGTTCGACGCGATATCCCTGGCAATGTAGATTTGGGCTATGCACGACGGTTCCAGCCGTGATGCGGGTCTTTCCAAGCCGAATTGCCTCGTCCGTCAATTCCTTAATCGAGACCTTGAAGGGCGCCGACGAGAAGCCGGGAAATTCTTTCAGGATCGCTCCAAAGAGGCTGCGGATTCCCTTTGGTCCATAGAGGATGAGCGGCGGCCTGGGCGCGACATATTTCGCGTGGAAGACGGCGTCGAAGAAGAACGTGATGAAATCTGAAAAATGGTCGGCGTGAAAGTGACTGAAGAAAATGTGCTGGAGTTGATGGCGGTCCACGCCGGTCTTGATCAGGTTCATCAAGGTGCGTGGGCCGAAGTCAAACAATAGGAGCCGGTCGGTTTCCACTAGATAGCCGGCGGCGGCCCGCGTCGGGTGCACATTGGTGCCTGATCCGAGGACAGTTACGCGCATGACAACCACACGAGGCTCATGGTAGCATCCCAGGCCGAAATCATGAAACACGCAATTTCCGAAGAATATCTTATTTTTATGCGACTTGCGCTGGATGAAGCGCGGCTCGCGGCGGCGGCGGGAGAAGTGCCGGTCGGGGCGATCCTGATCGCTGAGGGGGCCATCATCGCGCGCGCCCACAACCAGCGGGAAGCCTTGCAGGACCCGACAGCTCATGCGGAGTTGATCGCGATTCGTCAGGCTGCGTCGCATCTGGGCAGTTGGCGTCTCACGGGCAGTGCTCTGTATGTGACGATGGAGCCCTGCGCGATGTGCGTCGGCGCCGCGATTCTCGCGCGTGTCGAGCGCATCGTATTCGGCGCGTGGGATGCGAAGGCGGGCGCCTGCGGGTCGATTATGAACATCCCGGAAGAACGACGACTGAACCACCGGCTCGAGATTGTCGGCGGGGTTCTGGAAGAGGAAAGCCGGGAGTTGCTGCAGGGTTTTTTTCAGGGACTGCGGGAGAAGCTGCCGTTAAACGCTAATCGTTAAGCGTTAAACGTAGATTTGGAAGTGCCGCCAATGGAGCGGATAACATTTAACGATTAACGTCAGCAGCCGTCAGTTACACCGACCGGGAATGAGCCGCGCAAATTTCTTTGATGGAGGCCTCTGCGTCCTGAGCAAACCCACTTCTCGGGTATGCGCAAAAAAGCGAAAACGCCTCTTTCCGGCACAGCGCATGCCAGAGATGTTCCAACTGGATGGTGGCGTCCGTAAGACCTTGTCCCCACATCATGGCAACCATCTCGCCGAACGCTCGCACCCGCCGTCCCCGTCCGTTTGACTTTGTTCCCTTCGCGCGCGTGAGAAGTTGAGTGACGACCTGTGTGAACAGCTCCTCGTCCGGCAATCCTTCAACCATAAATTTCGAAAGGGTCTCCTCGGCATCAACGGGAATGTAGCGGTCCTCTTCGCAGTATTTATCCACTTTGAGTCCACGGTGCCGAAGACGATCCTCGAGCGTGTCCAGATGCGGTGTGGTTGCGATGACGATTACAGCATCACCCGCCTCCAGACCGCCGGCCACGAATCCCTCTACCGAATCCAGGAACACAACATCATCCTCATAAAGCTGGACGAGATGTTCGCATGGGGCGATCTCACCCTAGAAGATTTTTGATCTAGATCGCTGCGAATCACCATGAAATTGAGATGTGCTCATAGCTATTTCCTCTCCCTTGTATCCTCAATAATCTCGACTTTCCGCAGTCTGCGGGGAATATGTGCAGCAGCGTCGTAGGTGCAGTCTAGTCGACGGAGATGAAGCAGGGAAGACACCAATAACCATTTTGCGTGGTTTTTAGACTCTAGCAGGGCTGGACAAATGACTCTATTGCTCCAGAGACGCTGGGCCGCGGTAGCATTTCGGTCACGTTGGATATATACTCTCACGTCTTTGAAAGTCCAAAAGCACTTGAGGTTTAATCCCGTCGGCCCAATTAAGAGCCTCCGGGTCCTGAGGGAAAAGAATTGAATATCCAGCCCTTTTGATCGAAGGGCTGGTCCAGCAAGCTCGGAGGAGAGGTGCGAGAGTGGCCGATTCGGACGGTCTCGAAAACCGTTGTCCTCGCAAGGGGACCGTGGGTTCAAATCCCACCCTCTCCGCCAATTTTCAATGACTTATGCCGTATCTTTGGGCTTCGACGGCGGGCCTTCAGTTTCAAAGTGTAACTTTTTTTGTAACCTTTTTTCGCTCGAAGTACGCCGTGTACCGGTCCCGCTGCTGCCTTGAGGTTCGCCTCGTTGACGATGTTGTACCGGTCGAACACGCTTCGTCCTTCGCTGTGCTATATCAAATCTGTGTTGCAAGGAATAGGACGAGCGAAAGTCAGGGGGAGTTACGTTGCCGTGCTATCGGACCTCCTATGTGACACACGAAGACGCGAGCGGGGGGTGGCGGTCGCCCGCATCCGTGTCATTTCCCCACCACTGCAACGAACCCAATGAAATACTTGGCGAAGTGTCTAGGCGGGCACGGTTAGGCCGCCCGAATCACCCCGTGAAATTCGATAACCGGAACCGAACAAATCCCCTTAAGGGACACCAAATAGTTATATTACCTAAGTATATGATTGATCTGTTCCATGGGTCTGCCAACTCAGTAGGGCCAAGTGTCCCTATATTCGCCTTGCTTTACAGGCTTAACCGGCCTAGGGTGTAGGTCAGTCCTCGCAGACGATCCTACCAGACGGGAGAAGTCTATGCCTGACAAATTGAACTGCCCCAGGTGCAAGGAAGGCACTATGCGGCTCCCCTTTGCTCTTGCGCCGATCCTGACGTGTAATAAGTGCGGTTATCAAACGACTTCGATAAAGGAAGTATTTGAAGCTTCTCCCTTGCCCTTAACCTGAACGAGCCCTTCGCTTACTCTCCGAAGGCAGGTCACATCTTCGCCATTCCTGACTCCCGCACTTGGTACATACAAACAGGGTTTCGACAGTTGCGGCCATGACGTGCCCTTTAAGGATCATGGTGCTTCCACACGTCGTGCAGTACTGACGCTGATTCTCGCTTATCATTGCTCGTGCGTCCCAACTAAACTAGCTGCTCCTGTGCGACGCGTATCCAGGACTGGGGAGGAGGATGAATTTGCCAGTGATTCCCCGGAATGCCATAGCGTAGGCCGACCTTCCACCTTGAAACCGTCGATTGCGACGGGACCGACCTGGACCAGATAACGGAAGCTTCCACAGTGCGAATGGTTGGAGTGCCTGACGTAGACGCGAAGAGTTCCAGCACGGTGCCCACGGGAAAAGAGATCGGCGCTAATACCTGGCAGCCGTCATAGCTCAAATCAATGAGGAAGGCCTTCCCGTTGAAGGCGTGGGGAGAGTCAACAGGCACCCGGCTTTTAAGCAGTGCCCAAATCGTCATCTCGACTCGTACCGTCGCCCGCTGGTCGCGCTCAGCCATACCGATTACCTCGAATATGTCACCGTCATAGTGTCCTAAACAGGACATGTCGTCAATAGCACATCTCCCTATGTACGGCAACGCTCAGAGGCTGGTTTACGCTAACGCAGAGAGAAATAGCACAGCGGTTCCGTACTTTGACGTGCTAGGGTCTACCCGACCATGACTAACGCTGAATACCGGGTTGCCATTCTCGACATCATGATGGAGTTATACCCTGGGGGTGACCAGGAACAGTGGCTGCTGACTCCTCAGACTGCGCTTGACGGTGACACTCCAATGCAGGCGCTTGAGAAGGGCAAGGAGAAGGACGTGTACGAGTTGCTGCTCAGGACGAAGAAAGGGAATTAGCGATATGCAGCAATCAGTAAACCGTCCTGAGACGGGGAGTGCAAACTAGCGGCATGGTGACACAGGTTTCTAGGGAGGGCGGCGCGGCTTGCCGCTTGGAGGGCCCCAGCCCTCCCAAGCAGACGCCCATGGTGAACCTTTTTTGGGCTCTTCAACTTTTGTAAGTGTGATCAAGTGGCTCCCCCTCGTGAGCCTGTGGATTTGCGAGCGGGGCAGTGCTCTCCATGTGGCGAGCATTTATGCGAAGTCTTGGTGCTGTGCGTCGCACCATAAATTCTATCAACCCACTTTCGCCTTCGCCTGTTTCATCGACCACTGCACTCGCTCTGCGATGAAACCCGCGAACGGCTCGATATTCATGTCGATGCTTGCACTGTCCAGCGCCGCCAGATAGGCATCGCGGTCCTCGACACGGATCACCGTCCACGGATAGCCGCCCGAAGCCAGCATCGCATTCATCAGAAAACGTGCCATGCGCCCGTTGCCGTCCGGGTATGGATGGATGTAGCCGAACAGCCAGTGGCCGAGGACGGCACGGACGCCGGGCTCGGATTCCTTTTCGAGATGATCGAACAGCGCTGGCATGGCGTCGCGCACGGCTTCCCAGCGTGGCGGCACGTACCGCGATGTGCGTAGATAGACTGCGTCGTTCCGGTAGCCTGCCAGTGCCCCGGCGGGAATGACGCCAGCCGCGACGCAGGGCTGGAACAGTTCGCGATACCAGTCCTTGTGAGCGGCTCGCGCGAGGGAGCCGGCATTGCCGCCCGCAATTATTTCCGCGACCGTTCCTTTCACGGTCTGGAACGCCTGCCAGTAGCCGCGCGCCGCGAGCGCGTCGCGGCTCTTGCGGTCGTCATCATGATGATCGGGGTCCCAGCCCCCAGCCCTCACCCTTTCGATCAGCGCTGGCGTGACGTTGTAGCCTTCGATTGACAGGGAGTGGTAGGCATCGCTCTTGTAAATATCGTCCACGAAACGCAGATACGCCTTCTTGTCTTTGGGCAAACCCGGTGCTTGGGGCAACGTCCCGGCGACGACTCCGCGCATTGATGCCCACATGACCTGCGTGCGTCCAACAATCGGCGCTGTGGCGACCGGCAACGCGGCGAATGTCTTTTCCGGCGCGAAGGGATCGGCTTCGCGCACATCGTATCCCGCAGCCTTCATCGTGTTCACGATCTCTTCGGCGATCTGCGGACGGCCGATGCGGCGAAACGCCCCGGCGATTTGTCCGGCCTTTGCCGAGTGGCCGCCGTTGAGAAGAAGCCGCAGCACGTCCAATGGGTCGGGCATGCCCGCCAGCACCACCTGCGTCTCGATGGGGTTGCGTCCAAAGAAAGCTTCCGTGACCTTCACCAGCGCCGCCGCAGGAGAAAACAGCCGCAACCCATCCTTGATTGACATGTCCGCCGCAGGCGGCATCTCCGCCTGTTTAAGATCATAGAGCGACGTGCCGAATAGCAACTTCATCGTGTGGTTGCTGCCCTTCGGGCTGTAGACCACCACCTGCGTCGGAATCACCGTATTCTGCGCATGCAGAACAAGCGACTGCTCGGGCGACAGGTGCCACCCTTCACCAAAGCGCTCGTTGCAGTAGCGGGCACAGAATTCCCAGAATGAGGCATACCATGGCGTGCTGTCGCCCGCGCGCGTGCTCGGGTTGGACGAGATCAGCCAGCCCTTTAGCACGTCCCGCAGGAAGCCGTTGCGAAGCAGCCGCTCCCGGTGTGTGCGGCTTAGCTCGCTCGACCGGAATATGCGTCGCCCGTCCTGCTGGAGCCTCTGAAGCGCGGCGAGCGATTCAGCCAGTTTTTCATTCGGTTTAGGCATGCGATATGTCCCGCCAGGCGTTTACAAGCTTATCGTGCCGTGTATATACAAGCATGTTATGACGTACATTTACAAGCATATTATGCTGTGCATTTACAAGCTTTTCATGTTACGGATTTTCTCCACAAAGAAAATCGTACACAAATGTGATGAGTTGCCCGAAGTAGTCCTTCCGAAGCGGTCAGATCGCTCTCGACTGCGTTTTCACCAAAAGGTACGCGACCGGGCGACTACCTCATTCGTTACGTCGTTTTCAAATAATTTCTGCAGACAGCCCGCACTCCCCTTGCTCCCGCTATCCATCATCGCCCCTTTATCCGGTTGTCCTCAACAAACATGGGACTCTGCCGGTCGCGCCTATCGTGTCAATGCTCAGAGCTTCTTTCGTTCACGGTTTCCGTTCCGGACCCTCCGCGAACGAACAGAAGCTTGTGACACGCGCAGGCTATGCGCCCGGTTCTGTCGATTCCCATGTTGAGGACCACCAAACAGAAAATCCCGTACCCTCCATGAGCAGACGCCCCCATTGTAACCTTTTTTGTAACCATCGCCCCTCAGACCCCTTACACGCCACGCAACCAGATGCAACTCATAGACAAGCTGCTTCCCTTGCGGTATCCTTGCAAATTCTGCGCGGAATGAGGGAATGCGGAGCACTCTGGTTTACCCTATTTTGGGCCTCGAAAACCGTTGTCCTCGTAAGGGGACCGTGGGTTCAAATCCCACCCTCTCCGCCAAACCTGGTCGTTAACAATAACTGTGAGCCAGATCCCCCCAAACCTTAGCGCGACTTCAAATGCCCACCCTCTCTGAAGACTCTGAAGCGACAGAATGATACAGATCCGTCGGTCTGCGGTTGCGTTGTGCCTCGCAACGCTTTTTCTCACCTGCTTGGTTGCTTGTCAGGAACTTAGCCAATCACCGAAAGACACTCGCAGTCATATCCTGAAGGGCGGCTTCAGAAATACCAATCCGGCCTTTACCCCGCCAAGTACCTGGGAAAGAATCAAGTTCGTTGGCCCGAAGTTATGGGCGACCACGTTCCATCCACCTTCTGCCAACCTTCCTTTTGTAGAGAATGACGGCAAAGCTTTAAAAAATAATCGTAGCGCGGCGACGGTCACCTGGATCGGACATTCCACGCTGCTCATTCAACTCGATGGCGTCAACATCCTCACCGATCCACAGTGGTCTGATCGCGCGAGTCCGGTTCACTTCGCCGGGCCGAAGCGGCTGATGCCTCCCGGGATGGCCTTGGAGGATCTGCCGCCTATTGATCTTGTCCTGATCTCCCATGATCATTACGATCATCTCGACCTGGAAACAGTCAGGCGCCTCTCTCAGATTCACCATCCGTTATTCCTCGTGCCTCTGGGATTAAAGACGTGGTTTGCGGACATCGGTATCACGGATGTGGAGGAGAGTGATTGGTGGGAGAGCCGGCGCATAAAGGGACTGACAGTGACCGGTCTGCCTGCTCAGCACTTCTCCGGTCGCACCCTATGGGATCGAAATCGGCGCCTCTGGGGCGGGTGGGCAATAGCCGGAAACTCGAAGCGGATCTTTTTTGCCGGGGACACGGGCTACTATGATGTCTTCAAGGAAATCGGCGATCGCCTTGGTCCTTTCGACTTGGCCGCCATTCCAATCGGGGCCTATCTTCCACGTGCGATGATGAAAATGACTCACCTCACGCCTGAAGAAGCGCTTCAACTTTTTGCTGATATCAAAGGGCAACGGTTTGTTGCCATTCATTGGGGCACATTTGATCTGACAGAAGAACCGATGGAGGAGCCGCCCAAGCGATTGGAATCCGAGGCCAACCGACTCGGGCTCGATCCCAGCATGGTCTGGGTGTTAAAGCACGGAGAAACCCGTGGTTGGTAATCTTGATTTCACTAACCCGGGTCCTTTAGAGTGCCGGAGCGGCGATTCAGAAGGAAAAGGTATTGAGTATCCGACATATTTGATCGAAATGGCGGGTCGAGCAAGCCCCGGGAAAAGAGTTCGTCTTGGCGAACTCGGGGTGGGCGGGTGCAAAAGTGGAGAGGTGGCCGAGTGGCCGAAGGCGCAGCATTGGAAATGCTGTATATGGGAAACCGTATCGTGGGTTCAAATCCCACCCTCTCCGCCATTCAGTCTGGAGCATTTTGCGGCATTCTCTTCTCCTCGGAGAATCCCGCGATGTTTCGGGGACATTGAGCGAGGATTTCCCGTCTTAAGGGCGGCAAATCCTGCTCTCTGGGGTCCATTTCATGGATTTTTGAGGGGAATCTCTGGTAGGGCATTTCGAAGTGCGGTTTTATAGCTGGTGCCGAAGCGGGGATTGTAGCAGTGGGGGTTTGCTCAAGTCCATGAAACTTGGGCAATCCCCTTGTCATTCCTAGGTGAAGTTGGCGTCGGCTAGTTCGTTCTCTTTGCCTCTCTCTGCCGTCTTACCCACCAGTTTGTCGGTCTTTTTAACACCTATCTAACACCTGGGCCAAGACACATATCGAAGGCCTTGTTCCTGATTCCTCGCGTCTTATGTGCAACATCCTCACTCTTACCGCACCCCGTACCCAATTGGGCATCAGCACCCCGACCTCCTTCAACACATGGGTAGTCGCGACGTGCATAAGGGACCAAAGCATGCGATCCTCACGGTCTGGCTTTGGAAGAGGACCACGTTTCAGCAAAGGTTTGCGATATATCGAAAAATCTGTCCGCTGCAAACCCTAATTTAGGGTCAATGTATTTATTAAAAAAGACCACATAGACTACCTTTCCAATCCGCTTTATTTCTTCAATAAGTGAAACATAGTCTCCATCTGCGGCTATAACGACAGCAACGTCGAGATTGTCAGCGAAGGAGTGGCTTATAAGGTCCGTTACAAGAGCAATGGAAACCCCCTTTGCTGGCTCGTCTTCCTTAGCCCTTTTAAAGACTTCAGGTTGAAAGCCGATTTTCTTTAATGCCATTCTTGCCGAAATATAATGGGTGTCATCTCCAGTGTAGCTCGTATAATAGTATGAACGAATAGCGCTGGACTGAACGGGCATATAACCTGCCTGAAACATATTTGAAAGGGCTGATATTCCTGGTAGCCAAACGAAAACACTGGGAATATGATAATCGCCCTGCTTGAGGTTAATTGCCTCATCACGTGCAAATCGCTGGGCTTTGCTTGTGAAGGATTCGCCATCCACGAACATCATCCAGCGTCTTTCATGTGGATCAATAGACGGCGTAGGGTACACTCCATTCATAAAGCCGCTAAACGCTCAGCCCCCATTGCCTAACAAACCTTCCAGATAAACAAGTAAAACTATCTGCGACAAGCCTTAAGTCATCAC